>Ga0209020_1000180_pt1 | contig 85862 bp, 76 predicted proteins | sample PinacodermBB_FD_187298 | JGI IMG/M metagenome (GOLD analysis project Ga0209020, IMG submission 187298) | Host-associated microbial community of the marine sponge Aplysina aerophoba from Gulf of Piran - sponge pinacoderm, lysed by bead... | ecosystem: Host-associated > Porifera > Sponge >... | reverse complement strand
TCTCTCAATTTCCGGTGGTTTTGGGCGACTATCGACCCTAACCGCCGGAATATACGGCCGACGCCCCGCCCCCCGGCGGTGAACCTCGAACGCGGACGGGTACTGACGCGCTGGAGGGGTCCGCCGGTCAGCTGAGGACGAGGCCGCCGTCGACCTCGATGGCCTGGCCGGTGAGGTAGCGGGCGTCTTCACTGGCCAGGAAGGCCACCACGCCGGCGATCTCCTCGGGTCGGGCCAGCCGCTTGAGCGCGGTGTCGTCGGCCCGCATGTCGAGCCATTCCTGGGCGGTCATGTCCAAGGTGGCGCCGACCTCGCCGGCCACTTTGCGCACCATGTCGGTGAGGGTGTTGCCCGCGCACACCGCGTTGACGGTGATGCCGTGGGGCCCGAGTTCCATCGCGGCCGAGCGGGTGATGCCCACCACGCCGCTCTTGGTGCCCGAGTACTCGGCCGAGTAGGGCCAGCTCGTCTTGGCCGCCATGGAGGCGATGTTGATGATGGAGCCCCGGCCCTGGATGGTCATCACCGGCGCGGCCAGGCTGTTGGAGATCAGGACCCCGGTCAGGTTGACGGCGACGATGTCCTCCCACCGTTCGAGCGGGATCTCCGACAGGGGTCCGCCGACGTAGATGCCGGCGCAGGCGACCAGCGCGTCGATGCGGCCCCAGGCCCCCTTGACGATCTCGAAGGCGCCGTGCTGGTCGGGCCGCGAGCGCACGTCGCAGGGCAGCGCCAGCGCCTCGACCCCCTCGGCCCGGGCCGCGGCCGCGGTGGCCTCGTTGCCGGCGTCGTTGATGTCGAGGCAGGCGACCCAGGCCCCCTCGGCTGCGAACCGCCGCGCCGTGGCCGCCCCGATCCCGGTAGCCGACCCGGTGATCACCACCACCTGGTTCTCGAACCGCCGCACCGTGCGACCCTACCAACGCGGCCAGGCTCCGATGCTCGGCTGCGCGGCGTCCGCGGCCCCCACGGCGCTGCCCGATTAGGAAAGCGCGCTTCACCAAATCTCCACACAAGTAAAGCAATGGGGCGATTGCTTTACTTGTGTCGTTAATCGACCGGGGCTGGGTCTTCCTCCTCCGGTTCGACGGGTCCATAGGCGGCTTCGAAGATCCTTGGAGCCTCATACAGCCGGTGACGCTCCCGGCCGCTAATCTCTTCGAGGTCACCGCGCTCGATCAATGCTCGTATCGCCGCGTTGGCAGTGGGCACTGACGCTTCGATCAACTGGGCCACCATGCGTCCGGTGACTAGCGGCCGGGCGAATAGGTGCTCTGCCAACCGCAGCACCGAGGTGGGCCTGCCCTCCTCGAGAAGTTGGCTGCGGAGGTCGGCCTGCAGTTGTACCAGCCGATGTGTACGACGCTCAGCGTCCTGGGCTTGGCGCCGCACTCCTATCAGGAAGAACTTCAGCCACGGCACGAGGTCACCCTGCTGGCTGGTGCGCAGCAGCAGGTCGTAATACTCGCTGCGATTCTGCTCGAAGTAGGCAGACAGGTAGAGCAGCGGCTCGGGCAGCACGCCGCGCTCGACGAGAAGGAGGGGGATGAGAATACGGCCGAGCCGTCCGTTCCCGTCCAGGAACGGGTGTATCGCTTCGAATTGGTAGTGCGCCAGGGCAATTTGGATGAGCAGCGGCATGGGCTGCTCGTGCACGAAGTTCTCAAGGTCCCTGAGCGCGTCGGGCATGGTGTCGGGCGGCGGTGGCACGAACACTGCGTTGTCGAGCGTGTCGCCGCCGATCCATACCGGGCTCTTTCGCAGTTCGCCCGGCCTGCGGTGGCGGCCCCTTACTCCACGCAGCAGTCGCTCATGCATCTCGCGCGTAAGCCGCACCGAGACCGGGAACCCGCCGCGCACGCGGGCCAAGCCGTGCTCGAGAGCCACAATGTAGTTGACCACCTCCTGGGCGTCCGCGGCCTGCTCGGGCGAGGCGGACTCGTCTGCCTCCATGCGGAGCAGTTGCGGCACGTCCGTCTGGGTTCCCTCGATTCGAGAGCTGAGCACCGCCTCGATCCTGAGGTGCGGTCCGATGAGCAGGTGCGGATTGGGAAGAAGCAAGCCCACGCCGCCGAGCCGGTTCACGGCGGCGGTCGCCTCGTCGAGCAGCCCGACCGCCTCGGTGTCAAGATCGAACTGGCGCGGCAACGGCTCGGGATGAAACGCCCAGTACCCCTCCAGGGTCCGGAGGACTCTGCCTCGGTCCGTAGACTTGAACGACTCGGGCCGCACGCTCCCCCCTTCCGGGCTAACGAAAGCCCGCTTCACCAGCCGGCCATGCTAAGTAAAGCGATCTTGCAATTACTTTATCTACGGTGGCCCAGATCGCCGCAACTTCCTGCGGTCAGTGTCATTGTTGAGCCACTCCACGCCCGAATCGCGGTAGCGGGGGTACGGGTGTCTTATCCGTAGGCCTGAGCAAGGGCAAGATCATTGTTTGCACGGCGAGTTGACCGGGTCTGAGCCTTCCTCTTCCGGTTCGACAGGTCCGTAAGCGGCCTTCGGCATGCGTCGAGGATGTCGGCCACGCGGTCATGGTGGCTACGCGTCACAGCGGTATCGCGTCCTCGAACATGGCGATGTGGCTCTCTCGTACGGCTGCCGCGTCGACGATGTCGACGGGCTGGCCCAGTAGATCCTCTAGGTCCACTTGGAGTTCGGCGACATCGAACAGGTCGGCATCGTCCTCAAAGTCCACGAGGAAGTCGAAGTCGCTGCGGTCGGTGTCGTCGCCGCGGGCAACCGAACCTATCAGCGCGATGGATTGAGCCCTGCTGCGCCGCGCTGCGGCGCGGATGGCTGCCTGGCGTCTCAGCACTTCATCACGCCTGCTCACGCTTCTACCCTAACGCCCTGCCGCGCGGCCGGAGGCGAAGGAGCGGGTGCCCAGGCCCTACGCCTTGCCCTCGTTGGGGGTTCGCGTGTTCATGTCGCTGTCGCCTCAACGATGGGGCCGATGCCGATACTTGCCGACGCTTGCAGGCACTTGCAAGAGTGCTAGTTAATCGTTACGATTTACTAGCATGAGTTCGGTGTCGCAGCGTGTCACGCGCTACGTGGCGACGCTTCCAGAAGGCTCGTTCGTTTCGGTGCACGATGTCACCGGAACGCGTAGCGCAGTTGATACGGCCTTCTCGCGTCTTGCAGCCAGCGGCGAACTGTCCCGCGTCCGAAGAGGCACCTATTGGAAGGGCTCTCCAACGCCTTGGGGCATGACCCTCCCGCGCACTGAGGAGGTCGCTCTGGCTCTCGGCGGCCCGGGTTCTGGCCCCGCGGGAGTCGCTGCGGCGTACTGGCTGGGCCTCACTTCGCAGGTTCCCTCGATGTACCTGGCCGCAGTTCCGGGACGGGCTCCGGCACCTTGGCGTTTCGTGCGCTTCACCCAGCGCCCGGTCGGAAGGCTGCTGGCTGAACTGTCCCCGTCGGAGGTTGCCGTCCTCGAGGTGCTGCGGTCCGGCCCCGCCATGGTCGAGTCCGGTTGGGATGAGTTGGGCTCTGTGGTCGTCCAGTTAGCTGAAGATGGCAAAGTGCGTCTTCCCGCTCTGCACGAAGCCGTGAGAGGCGAGCCCCACCGCGGCGCCCGAGCTCGCTGGGCCGAGCTGTGCTGGGCGCGGCCTGAGCTGTCGCCAACAACGTGAGTTGGCGTCTGCGGGAGCTTCCCGACGCACTCGCGCCGAGCAGGCTCACCATGCTCGGCACTACTACGACATCTGGTGCCATGTGGGCGACGGGGAGACTGTCGAGGCGCTTGAGGCATCGCCCGCCGACGTGCTGGCCCGCGAGGTCATCACCTTCACGGCGGCGGCGAAGATGGAGACGAGCAGCCGGCCGCCGGAAGGGTTCGCCGCCTCGCCGCCATTTGACCCGGCCAAGGCACGCGAGCGAGATCTGCGTTCGAGTCGGTTGTTCTCGACCAGTTGCTGTGGCCGACCGCGGCCCGCCCGTCCTTCGAAGACTGCTGCGCGGCAGTGGACAGGCACGCAGACGTGCTCTAGGACGCGCTCTCGGTCGCGCCGGTGTGGCAGGCTTACCGACGCTGCCCGGCAGCCGGCAAGTCTGGTAGTTGACGACCATCAGTCGGAAGAAGGACGAATGGCAAAGGGGCGACCCAAGAAGGAGCAAGCCGGCACGGGCGGCTCGGTGGATCAGGGCGCTATCACCGGCTATGAGGCCGAACTGTGGGGCATGGCCGACGCGCTGCGGGGCAGCATGGACGCGTCGGAGTACAAGCATGTGGTGCTGGGCCTGATCTTCTTGAAGTACATCTCCGACGCGTTCGAGGAGCGCCACGCCCAGCTAGCCGCCGAGCAGGCTGAGGGCGCCGATCCCGAGGATCCCGACGAGTACCGGGCCGAGAACGTGTTCTGGGTGCCGTCGGAGGCCCGCTGGGCCGGCCTGCAGGACGCGGCCCGCCAGAGCGGCATCGGCGAGATGCTGGATGACGCCATGGACGCCATCGAGCACGACAACCCGGTGCTGGCCGGGGTGCTGCCCAAGGACTACGCCCGCCCCGAGCTCGACAAGGTGCGCCTGGGCCAGCTCATCGACATGGTGGGCAACATCCGGGTGGGCGACGCCGAGGCCCGCTCCAAGGACGTGCTGGGCCGGGTGTACGAGTACTTCCTGTCGCAGTTCGCCAGCGCCGAGGGCAAGCGGGGCGGCGAGTTCTACACGCCGAGGTGTGTGGTGAAGCTGCTGGTGGAGATGATCGAGCCTTACAGCGGCCGGGTGTACGACCCGTGCTGCGGGTCGTCGGGCATGTTCGTGCAGTCGGTGGAGTTCATCCGGGCCCACGCGACCGGCAACGGCAACGGCGGCGGGGCGGCTCCGGGGTCCAGGGCCGATATCTCGATCTACGGCCAGGAGTCGAACTACACGACGTGGCGGCTGGCGAAGATGAACCTGGCCATTCGGGGCATAGAGGGCCAGATCGCCCACGGCGACACGTTCCACAACGACCGTCACCCCGACCTGAAGGCCGACTTCATCCTGGCTAACCCCCCGTTCAACGTGAAGGACTGGGGCGGCGACCGCCTCACCGACGACAAGCGCTGGCGGTTCGGGGTGCCGCCGCCCCGCAACGCCAACTTCGCCTGGGTGCAGCACATGGTGCACCACCTGTCGCCGTCGGGTATCGCCGGGTTCGTGCTGGCCAACGGTTCGATGTCGTCGCAGCAGTCCGGTGAGGGCGCCATCCGCCAAGCGCTGGTGGAGGCCGACCTGGTGGACTGCATGGTGGCGCTGCCGGGCCAGCTCTTCTACTCCACCCCGATTCCGGCGTGTCTGTGGTTCGTGGCCCGGGGCCGCTCCGGTGGCCGCTTCCGCGACCGCCGGGGCGAGGTGCTGTTCATCGACGCCCGCAAGCTCGGCCACATGATCGACCGCACCCACCGCGAGTTCGGCGACGGCGACATCGCCCGCATAGCCGGCACCTACCACGCCTGGCGAGGCTCAGCCGACGGCGAGTACGCCGACGTGCCCGGCTTCTGCAAGAGCGCCAGCCTGAAGGACGTCGGCCAGAACGACCACATCCTCACCCCCGGCCGCTACGTGGGCATCGAGCCCGAAGAGGAGGACGACGAGCCCTTCGAGGACAAGATGCGCCGCCTCGTGGCCCGATGGCGCGAGCAGCAGGCCGAAGCCGCCCGCCTAGACGCCGAGATCGAGAAGAACTTCGAGATGCTCGGCTTCGGCAAGGACGCCGTGCCATGAAGCTGAACACCGACTTCATGGAACGCTGCATCCGAACCCTGGAGGCAGCGCTCGATCGGATCCAGGCAGTCGAGGCTGACGATGTGGCCTACGACATTTTCCGGGCGGCCTGCGTGAAGGAGTTCGAGATCATCCAGGAGCAGTGCGGGATCCTGCTCAAGAAGCGCCTCCGCCCCTTCTTGGCCTCGAACTGGCAAGCGGACCAACTGGCGTTCAAGCCGGTCTTCCGCCACGCGGCACGGTACGGCCTAGTGTCGGTCGAGGAATGCGAGCGCTGGCTGGAGTACCGCGACCACCGCAACAACACCGCGCACCTGTATGGCGACGCCTTCGCGGAGGCCACGCTGAAGCTGCTGCCCAGGTTCGTGGTTGACGCCCGGCATCTCGCAGCCATCATCGCAGAACCGTTCGATGACTGACCGCTTGGACCTGCCCGACCGCTACCGCCGCCAAGTCGAGACGCTATTGGCGGAACACCTCCCCGAAGCCGAAGTGTGGGCCTACGGAAGCCGAGTCAAGGGCAACAGCCGCCCCGCCAGCGACTTGGACCTGGTCGTGCGCAGCCCCACCCTGGAGCCCATTCCCACTGGTCGCCTCAGCGACCTTGAAGATGCGTTCGAAGAATCGAACATCCCCATACTGATACAGCTCCACGACTGGGCCGGCCTCCCAACGAACTTCCACGAGGAAATCAAGAAGCAGTACATAGTCCTCCGCGGACTACCAAGGGCAATGACTTCCAACCGGTCACGGCAGACTACTCGTCGACAGGCATCTCCAGCCGACACTAAACAACACACCACGACTCGGACTTTGGGAGACGTCGCAGAGATCACCATGGGCCAGTCGCCGCCAGGCGCTACGGTCGCGGCGAGCGGCGAGATACCTTTGCTCAACGGACCAACCGAGTTCGGTCCAAGCCATCCAGTTCCCACCCAGTTCACTACAGACGGCCGGAAGTTCGCCAAGCCCGATGATGTCTTGTTCTGTGTGCGCGGTTCGACGACCGGCCGCATGAACTGGGCTGATCAGCCGTATGCGATAGGTCGTGGCGTTGCCTCCATACGTCATCGGTCAGAACCATCCCTCCAACATCTCGTACGTGCAGTCATCGAACACGAACTCCCCAAATTGCTAGGTCAAGCCACAGGATCAACCTTCCCAAACGTGTCTGCACAGCAACTAGCAGCCATTACATGGCCCGATATAGAACCTCAGGAGCAGCGCGCCATCGCCAGAGTTCTCGGCGCGCTCGATGACAAGATCGAACTGAACCGACAAATGAGCAAGACGCTGGAGGCTACGGCACAGGCGCTATTTCGGTCATGGTTCATCGACTTCGATCCCGTGCGTTCCAAGGTAAAGGGCCAGCCACCCAGCCTCCCACAAGAGCTAGACACCCTTTTCCCAGACCGATTTGTCGACTCTTCACTAGGCATAATCCCTCATGGCTGGACTGTCGGGCCGTACATGGATATTGTCGAACAGATTCACGAGACCGTGGATCCTCGTATCTTACCATCGGAGCGATTCACATACTTCAGCCTTCCCGCTTTCGACTCCAATCAGACTCCTATACAGGCCTACGGCCACTCTATCAAAAGTCATAAGTTGGTTGTTAAGCAAGACTCAATCCTCGTGTCCCTACTAAATCCCGAGACCGAGCGGACATGGCTTGCTGATGTAGGCAATGATCGACGCGCCATCTGCTCGACAGAGTTTCTAGTAGTTCGCCCTACTCCACCCTTTAGCAAAGGCTATATCTACTGTCTAGCTCGCTCGAAGACATTTAGAGATAGACTACAGTCGCTTGTCACGGGCACATCTAAGAGCCATCAGAGGGTATCTGCTTCTGCCATCCTGTCCACAGTAGCCCTGATTCCTCCCAACTCGATTGCCGTTGCGTTTGGCTGCCTTTCTGAACCACTACTTGATCAGTCACTTGCATGTCGCCGACAAGCAGATCAACTTGTCGATACCCGCAACGTGTTATTGCCTAAGCTAGTGTCTGGCAAGATTTTAGTGAACTGAAGCGTTCTGAAGCTCAACACCAATGGACACTGCCAGAGGAAGTGCAAGCGAGTGGGCAAGTTACAAATGGCGACCCTAATCATGCCATCGAACTTAATGTCGCCGGAGACATCTTCAATCACCGTGCTCGGTCACTATTCCCCCACCGTCTCCTTCAGTAGCGATCTAATGATGGCCTCGGATCGGCCACCTATCCAGCGACTAAGGCTCATCGTCGCCCGGTTGATACTGTGCACGGCGGCGTCCGTCCCTGAAGTGGGTATAGAGAGATAATCCTTTTCGGGGAACCCAGTGATATTGACAAGCATGTTAGGCGCGATCGGCACGACGGTTCCATCGAACAACGCAGGCTTGTCGTCTCGGCCCGCGGCGTCGTGCAGCGTAATTCCGTGGCTTCCTATCACCAATTCAGAAGCTGAGCTTCCAAGAACTCCAAAATGGAAGCCTGTCTCCCTGCAGAATCTTGGCTCCTCTGCTGCGATTGTTGTGTCATCGCTGGCTGCGAACCCTGCGTGTACGTTGTGCATCACCTTCTTGGCGAGTATTGACACTCGTTTATCGGACAGTAAGCTCTCCTTGGATGGCAATTGCGGGTAGTCCTGTTTCTCGGCCACTCGACATGCTGCCTGGTAGAAGGCCTCTTGATCGTCATTCATGGCAGCAACGCGCGATTGGGACTCACGAGTTCGTCTCGCGAGCGAGAACACGAAGCGCTTGAGAGCGAGGCGCTTGGCATCACTAAGGTCGGGCACCTTGTTCACGCTCAAGCTGGATACTACTCGTTCGAGAACAGGTGCTGCTGACGACTCGATCTCGCTCAGGAGCGATTCGTACTCCATACTACGTGAGTTGTCCCCATACGAATAGCGGGTGTACTGGTGTTTCTTGACGAACGCGTTGCTCAGACTCTGTCGAGTGACAGTGCGAGTAATGCAGTCCCCCACATAGATGAATCCTTCCGCGTCACAGAATCTCACCAGGAGCATCCTCGGGATGTAGTGCTGCCTCTTGGCCTCGCTATTGCTCATGAGTCTTCGCCTAGAGGATGGCCTTTTCGAGTTCGGCGTCCGATACCTTTCTGGCATCAACGAGTGTGGTAACTCGTCGTATTGGAATTAATCGCCGACGAACTGCATAGTAGCAGTACCCTGGGATCAAGATGTAGACGGCGATAATCAGGCCTATGAGCGTGCTAGGCATGTCGTGATTGACGATCTGTGGATCTGTCTAGCGCTTGCTAGGCGGCTTCGGCAGCCTGTTGACCGCACGCGGCGGCGGAGGCGACTTCTTCGGTGCCCTCCCACCCCTTACATGCGCGTTGCCAGAGTTGGTTGCCGTCCGCTCTTTACCCATAACTCAAGGGTATTACCAAGGATCGGTTCCGGGAAGTTCTGGTCTAACGGCAGGCGCATCAGGCTGCGAGCGAGTGCTCGAACTCGATCGCCTCCTCGAAGACGCTGGCACCGAAGCCGGGGTAGAGGGTTGCGATCTTCCCGGCGTCCTTGATGTTGCGGTGCAGCGCAGCGGCGACCTGCGTGGTGATGCGGGAGCCGGCGAGATGGGGCTCGCCCGACACCCTCCCCGGGATGATCCGCAGGTTGGGCCGCGGTCGAAGGAGGTCGGGCCCGCTCTGGCCGTCGCATTCGAACGGCCCAAGCAGATCCAGCGTGTCGGGCAGGACTCGCTGCCCGTCAACGCGGGACGCGTCGTCATCGAGCACAAAGATGCGCGCCGACGAGTCGACCCGCAACGACGAGTCGGGCCGCGCTCCACTGTCGTCCCAGATATCGAGCGCCCGCCGCTCCAACTCGGCCAGCGCCTCACGTACACGCGGCATGGGGCTAGCGGCAATCTCGCTACCCGGCCGCTTCTTGGGATGGCGGAGCCAATAGACGATGCGCAGCGCCATGAGATCGGCGTAAGACCACAGTTTGATCCTCGTCGGCGACACCGAGGGCTCGACGAGCCCGGAGCGGGCCCACAGGTACACCGTCGACACCGGGACGCCGGAGAGGGCAGCGGCACGCTGCCCTTCGTAGCATCCCGCGAACGCAGCCTTCACCCGCGCGGAGAGCGCATGTCTGTCATCCATCATCGCACCGTGCCTCGACGAAACCGCTCGCGGACTATACGTGATGGGCCTCCGCGAGCCGATGCTTCCGACGCCCGGCGCAAGACTCGCGGCGGCCCAACGCCGTCGCTACCCGGGCCAGCGTGTCGATGCGGTTGCGGGCGCCGCCACCCTCCTCCAGCCGGGAGATGACCGATTGGGTCGTACCCATCCGTTCAGCCAGCTCGCGTTGGCTCAGCCCGACCTCGATACGCAGGTCGTAGATGAACTGCCCTAGGGCCAGATCCTGCTGGACCACGGCACGCGCCTCCTCCGAGGGTTCGCCCCACTCTCTCTTGACATCTTCCCAACGCTACGTGTTGGCCTGTTCAATCAACGGCCCGGCAGCCTCGCAGCGCCGACTGTATTGGGAACGCTCTGGCAACAGACCTACGCGGACGCTGACAGGATCGGGCTGGGCCTGTCGGTTGCATGGAATTCGACGCATCGCACCCTTAGGCCGGGAACCGACTCGACGTCTCGCAGTGCTGAGCAGAGGGCCTCGTCACGAGTGGGTGCCCTGCGATCGAACTCCAGAGTGTCGCAACCCACAGTGGCGTCGCCGCAGCCAGCCTCGTAGAGCGCGTCGAGGGTCGCCCACTCCATCAGATCCAGTCCTTCCGTCACCACCACGAAGTGATGGATCGGCATCGGCTCATCGGAAGGCACGGGGACTGCGGTCACGTTGTTCGGCTCCGTCGCATGCAGGCGTCGATTCTCGCCAGCAGCCTAGAACGGCCATAAGGCAGGGCGCTGCCTGCCGCGGACGACAACCCGGACTACCTCCGCAGCGAGGCGTCCTTCGCCGTCTTGTGCGGGGCCGGCTCCATCGAGGCCCCCTCGGTCGCACCGTGCGCCATCGGCTCGCGTAGCATCCCCGAGCCCAGCATCCAGCCGCGTCACGATGGCCAGGAAGGAGGTGAGGCCGTGGATGCCCGACTGATTCCTCTCAACGCATTCATCGGACTGGTCTCGCCTGCCGCCAGCTCGTGGCCGAACCCGCTGTGTACAGCGGGTTACGGACTCGTCGCCCTTGAGCTGCCATTGGACGCGAGCGGTGAGCGAGTGGTAGCCGACGCCGTCGCCTTCAACGACGACACGAACCAGTTTCTTGTAGTAGAGGCCAAGTCCGGGCGCAACATACGTGCCGAGCAGGCCAAGAAGTACAGCTTGGCGGACGCGCGACAGCTGGTCCGGCATACGGACGTGACCGTCGGGGGGGAGGACAAACTGGCAATAGCGCCCCTCTATGTATGCCTGGCCGAGAACGTGGACAGGATCCAGCAAGGACTCGAAGCCGCGGGCTGCGAATATCCGGTCCTAGCCGTCGGCCAGGATCGGATCGCCATGCACGGAGCAGCGTCAGCTCCCCAAGACTCGGCCGACATGTTCTCTCGCCCCCTCCCGGTACCCGGCTGGCCACCGGCCATCATCCGGGTCGACGCAGATTCGGCCGCGAGCGATTTCGACATGATCGCGAGTCAAGCTCTCATTGGCGAAGTGAGTCTCGGCAAGTCTCAAGTCAGCAGCCCCGAACTGGCAGCCCGTGCCATTCCCCACCTGCACATCTACGGAGCCGGCTACCGCAACCGCCTCATACAGAAGGTGGGGCAAGCATTGGAACGCCAGTGTGCAGCCTCGCCGGCGAGCTTCCGCTTCCGCCCGCCGACGGCCAACCGCGACTACGCGCTTGTAGACGTGATCGACAGCCCCGAGCGGGCGGATCCTCGCGGGCGCACACAGAGGTACCAGGCGATCCGGCGTCGGTTCCGAGGCCAGGACATGAGGGAGCCGAGTGCCACACAGCAGCCGGCCCTCTTCGATAGTCTCGACCTGGGCACCGAGCTAGATGAGCCGGAGGCTGGCGGATTGGTCGCCGTCCCACGCGAGCACGAGGAGAGCGAGCCATGAACAGGCGCACCCTGAGGGCTCAGTTCTCGACGCCCAGCGACACGACATGGAAGACGCTCGTGCTGGAGGCTCACCCCGGACCGCTCGCGCCGTCGGAGTACTTGGCTGAGGTCTTCGGCCCCACGCGGGTGCAGCCGACCGAGGATGTGCACCTGCACCGCGTCGACCTCGGCGACGACACGGCGTTCACCGTGGACGACCTCGACGGGCGCTTCTGGTCCTTCCACTCCACCAGCCCTACACAGCTCGCGCTGCGTGCCGTGCAGGCGAAGGTTTCGCTGCGACGCGACCTCGACTTCGTGTGGCTGCCGACCGAGCACCTGCGCCAGATCCGGCCCGGCATCCGGCCGTCGTTCGTCAAGGCGGACTTCAAGGGCGCCGCGATCCGGCCGGCCGACGACATCCAGGACTTGTCCATCTCGGTACGCGGTCGCCAGGCAGACCGACTGCTCGACGCCGTCAGCAGCAACAACGGCCACGGGCACGCCTTCTCCATCGACCGGATCACGTTCCCCATCGAGGACGAGGACTTCGGCTATGTCGAGCAGGCCCTCAACCGCAGGGCGCACTTCGTCGCCCGCGGCGACTCGTTCGCACTGCACCAACAGGTAGTTGCCGACGTCATCGGTCGCTACCGCTCGTTCGTGGAGGCTGTGGAGTCCCGCACGACGCGCTTCCGCTCGATCGACGACGCCGGGGGCGGAACCCTCAGCGGCACTCCGATCGAGATCTGCTTCTCACGCCCGCTGCCCAGCATCCCGGCGCTGTTCGACGAACTGTTCTCGTCGCGCGAGCCGTTCCGGCTGTGGGGCCTGTACAACGCCGACGAGGGCTACGGCGAGTGCGACGCAGTCGATCTGCACGTCGGTGCGAGCCTGAGGATCGAAGCGCAGCCGGAGTTCCTGCGAGTTCAGATCTATGACGGTGCCTGCGGCAACACCATTGCCAGGCTCGTGTCCAATCTCCAGCACCACGTCGACGGCGCGCTGAGCGTCGTGGATCCCGAACTGGACGCGCTGCTCAACCTATCCCGACAACTTCAGCCGGCCTGAGTAGGTGGCTCTACGATGGGCCGATCCGAATGGCTTGTCGTGACGTTCATGTCCTGCCGCCCATGCGATCGCGAGATGCGCAGTGATGGGCCTGAATGAGGCCGAGGTCGAGGCGGCGGCGATCGGCTGGCTGGCAGGGCTGGGCTGGAACGTCGCCCATGGGTCCGAGGTCAACCCGGAGACTGCGCCGTCGGAGCGGGCTGACTACGGCGCAGCAGTGCTGGCTGCGACGTTTCGGGAGGCGCTGGCGCGGCTCAATCCGGAGTTGCCTCCCGAGGCGCTCAGCGATGCAGCTCGACGGCTGAACCGGCCGGAGGGTTCGACACTCGAGGCCCGGAACCGGGCGTTCTATCGCATGGTCATCGACGGCGTGACCGTCGAGTACCGGGACGACGGGCGGGTACGGGGCGCGCAGGCTCGGGTGGTCGACTTCGACGATGCTGCCAACAACGACTGGCTGGCCGTCAACCAGTTCACCGCCCTGGAGAACAAGATCGAGCGGCGCCCCGACATCGTGCTGTTCGTCAACGGGCTTCCGCTCGGCGTGATCGAGCTCAAGAACCCGACAGACCCCGCGGCAACCATCTGGACGGCCTGGCAGCAGCTCCAGACCTACAAGGCTGACCTGCCCACGCTGTTCTCGATGAATGCGGCTCTCGTGGTGTCCGACGGCCTGGAGGCACGCCTGGGCACGCTCACCGCAGGCCGCGAGTGGTTCAAGCCGTGGCGCACCATCGCTGGCGAGGAACTCGCGGACGAGACGCTGCCGCAACTCCAGGTGCTGCTACAGGGAGTGTGCGACCGCCGGCGGTTCCTCGACTTGATCCGGGACTTCATCGTCTTCGAGGACGACGGCAGCGGCCGGCTCGAGAAGAAGATCGCCGGCTACCACCAGTTCCACGCGGTGCAGGCCGCGGTTGACGAGACATTGCGAGCCGCAGCACTCCAGCAGGCTGCGAGCCGAGAATCGGGTCGGAGGCCGGGCGGCGAACCCGGCGACCGGCGTATCGGGGTCGTCTGGCACACCCAGGGGTCGGGCAAGAGTCTGACCATGGCCTTCTACACGGGGCGGATCGTCCGCGAACCGGTCATGTCCAACCCCACCGTCGTCGTGCTCACCGACCGCAACGACCTCGACGACCAACTGTTCTCCACCTTCTCGCGCTGCGCGGACCTGCTGCGCCAGCCTCCGGTACAAGCCAAGACACGGCCCCATCTACGACAGCTCCTCAACACGACATCGGGTGGCGTGGTGTTCACCACCATCCAGAAGTTCTTCCCCGAACAGAAGGGTGACCGCCACCCGGAGCTGTCGGACCGGCGCAATATCGTCGTCATCGCCGATGAGGCCCACCGCAGCCAGTACGACTTCATCGACGGCTTTGCAGCCCACATGCGCGACGCGCTGCCCAACGCCTCCTTCATCGGCTTCACCGGCACACCCATCGAGAAGGCCGACGCCAACACCCGTGCGGTATTCGGCGACCACATCAGCGTCTATGACATCCAGCGCTCCGTGCAGGACAAGGCGACCGTGCCGATCTACTACGAGAGCCGCCTGGCCCGACTCGCCCTCGACGACCGCCAGAAACCCCGTATCGACTCCGACTTCGAGGAGGTCACCGAAGGCGAGGAGGTCGAACGCAGGGAGAAGCTCAAGACCAAGTGGGCCCAGCTCGAAGCGGTTGTTGGGGCCGACAAGCGGATAGCGCAGGTGGCAGCCGACATCGTTGACCACTACGAGACCCGGCTCGACGCCATGGACGGCAAAGCCATGGTGGTGTGCATGAGCCGCCGCATCTGCGTCGACCTCCACGACGAGTTGGTACGGCTGCGGCCCGACTGGTACCACGCCGACGACGACAAGGGCACCATCAAGGTGGTGATGACCGGCTCCGCGAAGGACGGGCCCGAATGGCAGCCCCACATCCGCAACAAGTCCCGCCGCGAGGCTCTCGGCAAGCGGTTCCGCGACCCCGACGACTCGATGCGAGTCGCGCTGGTGCGCGACATGTGGCTCACTGGCTTCGACGCGCCCAGCCTTCACACCATGTACGTGGACAAGCCCATGCGAGGCCACGGGCTCATGCAGGCCATCGCCAGAGTCAACCGGGTGTTCCGCGACAAGCCCGGCGGGCTGGTGGTGGACTACCTCGGGCTCGCCCACGAACTCAAGAAGGCGCTGGCCACGTATTCCGAGAGCGGCGGCCGAGGCGAAACGGCGCTCGACCAAGCTGAGGCCGTAGCGGTGATGCTTGAGAAGTACGAGATATGCCGCGGCCTGTTCTGGGGGTTCGACTGGTCGGGCTGGACAGACGGCGACGCTCAGACGCGTCTCAGACTGCTGCCCGCGGCGCTGGAGCACATCCTCGTCCAAGAGGACGGCAAGGATCGCTGCACGGCCGCGGTGCGAGAGCTGTCGCAAGCATTCGCGCTGGCCGTGCCCGATCCGGCTGCTCTGTCAATCCGCGACGACGTGGCCTTCTTCCAGTCCGTGGCGGCAGCGCTGTCCAAGCCCGCACCCGGCGAGGCCCGCCACGAAGAGGACCTCGACCACGCCGTCCGTCAGATCATCTCACGGGCCGTCGCACCGCAGGGCGTGCTCGACATCTTCGCGGCCGCCGGCCTGGACAAGCCCGACATCTCGGTGCTGTCCGAGGAGTTCCTGGCCGAGGTGCGGGGCCTGCCCCAGCGCAACCTGGCAGTCGAAGCACTGCGCCGGCTGCTGCAGGGCGAGGTGACCCGACGACGGGCGCGAAACGTTGTGCAAGCCCGGTCGTTCGCCGAGATGCTCGAGCAGTCCATTCTCCGCTACCAGAACCGGGCCATCGAGGCCGCCCAAGTGATCGAGGAGTTGATCGGCTTGGCCGAGGAGATCCGCGAGGCTGACGCCCGTGGCGAGGAGCTCGGCCTCAGCGACGAGGAGCTGGCCTTCTATGACGCCTTGGAGACCAACGACAGCGCGGTCAAGATCCTAGGCGACGAAACCCTACGGGCCATCGCCTGCGAACTGGTCGAAACGGTCCGCAAGAACGTCAAGATCGACTGGACCATGCGAGAGGACGTCCGGGCCAAACTTCGCACCCTGGTCCGCCGCGCTCTGCGCCGACACGGCTACCCGCCCGACAAACAGGAGAAGGCCACCCAGACCGTCTTGGAGCAAGCTGAGGCCCTGTCGGCAGTCTGGGCCGAAGCTGCCTGACGCTCTGCCGGCCGAAAGCGCCCGTCATCGTCCGCCAGCGCAACGAGCACGGCTTCGGCACGCGCCGGGCGGCAGATGTTCAGGAACCGGTCGTCCTCGAACATGGCGACCTGGCTCTCTCGTACGGCTAGACCGCAGCGGCGCTGCGACAGCTGCGCTGGTCTGTCTCCGCAGCCCTTGCAGCGGATGCCGTGGATGCCGCTGGTGCGGCCTCGATGTCTTCAACATCGATCTTGACTGCCACAATCTGCACGCCAGGGACAGACTCGGCGTCGGCCTTGGATGACTTCAGAGCCTCCTCCCAACTGTCGGCGCGGCGGGCGAAGTCCAAACGACGATGGCCCACGAGCGCGTCGTCGCACCCGGCCTCGTAGAGCGCATCGAGCACGGAGTCCTCTAGGAGGTCGAGCGTTCCGTCGGTCTCCAACTCGAAGAAGTGCACCTTATGTGCTTCCATCACGGCCTCCTCGGGCTGCCGCCCTCGCGGCACTCGCACTTCGCGCCACCCTTCAGCAGCCTACTTGCCTGGTCCTCGGGCACGCGGGGTGAACTCCATACCGCCACCGAGCATGCAGGGTTCCGGGAAGGGCATATGGCGGTGCCCCACCGGTGCGACGAACGGCCCTTCGCCCTGTGCGTGCCCCGACTGGAAGTCCCGGTAGGAATCTCCGTCAGGAGGCGGCGAGGGCGGCGAGGGCGGCCTCGGCCAGTTCGGGGCGGCAGATCACCAGGTCGGGCAGGTACGGGTCGGGCTGGTTGTAGCGCAGGTCGGTGCCGTCGAGGCGGCTCACCGAGCAGCCTGCCGCGGCGGCCACGGCCGCGGGAGCGCAGGAGTCCCACTCGTACTGGCCGCCGGCATGGACATAGACGTCGGCATCGCCGCGGACCACGGCCATGGCCTTGGCGCCGGCTGAGCCGAGGGGCGCCACCTCGGCGCCGAGTGCGGCGGCCACGTCGGAGGCCTGCTGCGGCGGTCGGGAACGCGACACCACCAGCCGGGGCGGCCCGGGCCCGGCTGGCGGGAGCCGGGGCGGATCGGCTGTGGAGAGGGTGAGCCCCAGCGCAGGCAGGGCCACCGCTCCCGCGACCGGGCGCTCGTCGACGACCAGCGCCACATGCACGGCCCAGTCGGTGCGGCCCGGCTCGGAGTACTCGCGGGTGCCGTCGAGCGGGTCGACCACCCATACCCGCTCGGCGTCGAGTCGGGCGGTGCTGTCGGCGCCCTCCTCGGAGAGCACGGCGTCGGCCGGCCGGGCGGCGGCCAGCCCGGCGGCCAGCAGCTCGTGGGCCTGGCGGTCGCCCTCGGCCCGCACGACCGCGGCCGGCGCGCCCTCGACGGCCAGCCGCGCCCGCAACTCGATCAGCAGCTCGCCCGCCCGCCGGGCCAGGTCGGCCGCAAGGCGATGGTCGCCTGCCCGGCAAGCGAGGTCGGCCGCTAGGCGATGGTCGCCGGCGCGGTAACCAAGGTCGCTCACCGGCCGCTCGTGCCCACTGGAACGAGGTCGGCAGGGAAGCCCGTCGTATTCGAGCAGGACCCCTGCCGGCTCGGGGCGAGCTTGACTGGGGGGCCGCTCACGGGCCGGGGACCGCTCCGGCGCGGCACGACCCTGCCGTCGGAGCGAGGGGCCGCGTCGCTGGGGCTCAGGCCAGTACCGCCGCTTCGAGGAGGTCCTGCTGCTCCTGTGCGTGCACCGTGGGGCTGCCGCCGGCCGGGCTGCCCGACTCGGGACGGCTGACCCTGCGTATCCGGTAGTCGTCCCCGTGGGCCTCGTAGAGGCGTCCCTTGATCCCGTTCCACGCCCCCATGTTCTCGGGCTCCTCCTGCAGCCAGACGATCTCGGTGGCGTTGGGGTAGCGCCGGAGCTCGTAGTCCACCGCCCCGAAGGGCCACGGGAAGAGCTGCTCCACCCGGCACACGGCCAGCGGGGCCCGGTGCTCGTCGCGCAGCTCGATGGCGGCGTAGCCCACCTTGCCGGTGCAGAAGACCACCCGGGTCACCGCCTCCGCGTCGAGGGCGCCGGCCTCGGCCGCGGGGTCGCCCACCACCTCCTCGAACGTTCCCGACGACAGGTTGTCGACCTTGGATCGGGCCGCCTTGGAGCGCAGCAGCGACTTGGGCGTGAACACGATCATGGGCTTGCGGACCCGGTGGATCATCTGGCGGCGCAGCAGGTGGAAGTACTGGGCGGCGGTGGTGGGCTGGCACACGTGCATGTTGTCCTCGGCGGCCAGCGTCAGGAACCGCTCGATGCGGGCCGACGAGTGCTCGGGGCCCTGGCCCTCCATGCCGTGGGGCAGCAGCAGCACGATCCCGCAGTGCTGGTCCCACTTGTCCTCGGCCGCCACCAGGAACTGGTCGATGATGATCTGGGCCCCGTTGGCGAAGTCGCCGAACTGGGCCTCCCAGATGACCAGGGCCTCCGGCTTGGCCACCGCGTAGCCGTACTCGAAGCCCAGCGCGGCGTACTCCGACAGCAGGGAGTCGTAGATCCACAGGTCGGCGTCCGGCGCGCACAGCACCGACAGCGGCACGTACTCCTCGCCGGTCAGGTAGTCCACCAGGGTGGAGTGCCGGTGCGAGAAGGTCCCCCGGCGGCTGTCCTGGCCGCTGAGCCGCACGGGCGTGTTCTCCATGAGCAGCGACCCGAAGGCCATCGCCTCGCCCAGCCCCCAGTCGAACTCGCCGCTGCGGAACATCTTGTTGCGCTGCTCGAACTGCCTGGCCAGCTTGGGGTGGACGGTGAAGCCCTCGGGCACGGTGTTGAGCGCCTGGTAGATGCGCTCCACGGTGACCGAGTCGATGGAGGTCCGGACGTGGGGGAGGACGCCCATCGGCTCCGGCGGGCGCCGGGCCCGGATGTTGTGGCCGGGCGACGCGTCGCGGGTCTCGTCCAGCGCGGCCTGGAGCTGCTCGCGGAACTCGGCCAGGGAGGCGTCGGCCTCCTCGGCGCTGATGTCGCCCCGCTTCAGCAGCGACTCGCGGTACTGGGTGCGGACGGTGGGCTTGGCGTCGATGCGGCGGTACATCTCCGGCAGCGTGTAGCTGGGGTCGTCGCCCTCGTTGTGCCCGTGGCGCCGGTAGCAGATCATGTCGATCACGACGTCCTTGTTGAACCGCCGGCGGTAGGCGAAGGCCAGGCGGGCGGCCCGCACGCAGGCCTCGGGATCGTCGCCGTTCACGTGGAAGATCGGCGCGCCGACCATCTTGGCCACGTCGGTGGAGTACTGGGTGGAGCGGGCCGCGTCCGGCGTGGTGGTGAAGCCGAGCTGGTTGTTGATCACCAGGTGGACGGTGCCGCCGACCCGGTACCCCCGGATGAGGCTCAGGTTGAACGTCTCGGCCACCACGCCCTGGCCCGCGAAGGCGGCGTCGCCGTGGATCAGCAGCGGCATCACCGGGTAGGAGCCGTAGTTGCTGTCGGGCGGGATGTTGTCCATCCGGGCCCGGGCCATGCCCACTACCACCGGGTCGACCGCCTCGAGGTGGGAGGGGTTGGCGGCCATCTCGACCAGCAGGTGCTTGCCCGACGGGCTCTCGTAGGCGCCGATCTGGCCCAGGTGGTACTTCACGTCGCCGCTGCCCTGGATCTGCTCCTCGGTGATGGCTCCCTCGAACTCCTTGAACAGCTCGTGGTAGGCCTTGCCCACCAGGTTGACCAGCACGTTGAGCCGCCCCCGGTGGGCCATGCCCATCACCACCTCGGCCAGGGGCTCGTCGGCCGCGCAGGTCAGCACCGCGTCGAGCAGCGGGATGGTCGACTCGGCCCCCTCCAGGCCGAAGCGCTTCTGGCCGACGTACTTGGTTCCCAGGAAGCTGCCGAGGGCCTCGGCTGCGTTGAGCTTGCTGAGGATGCGCAGCTGGTCCTCGTTCTTGAGCGTGGTGTCGGCCCCCTCGATCTGCTCCTGGATCCACCGCTTCTCCTCGGGCTCCTGGATGTGCATGTACTCCACGCCGACGGTGCGGCAGTAGGCGTCGCGCAGCACGCCCAGCAGGTCGCCGAGCTTCATCCGGCGCGTCCCGCCGACGGTTGCGTATATCCCGGTCTCGCTGCCGGTCAGGAACTCGCGGTCCAGGTCCCAGATGGTCAGCCCGTAGGTGGCCGGGTCGAGCTCGGCGTGCATCTGGGGCGCCTCGTCGCGCAGCGGGTTGAGGTCGGCGATCAGATGGCCCCGCACCCGGTACTGGTTGATGAGCTGGTTGACCTTGGCCTGCTTCTCGAGCATGGCCCCCTCGCGGTCGACCGGGTTGAAGTCGCGCCGCCACATGACCGCCGAGTAGGGGATGTGCAGCGCCCGGAACGCCTGGTCGTAGAAGCCGTCGGCGCCCAGCAGCAGGTCGTGGACCCTCTGCAGGAACAGTCCCGACTCGGCGCCCTGGATGACCCGGTGGTCGTAGGTGCTGCTGATCGTCACCAGCTTGCTCACGCCGAGGTCGGCCAGCAGCGACGGGTCGGCGGCCTCGTACTCGGTGGGGAACGCCAGCGCTCCGACCCCGACGATGGTTCCCTGCCCCGCCATCAGCCGGGGCACGGACTGCTGGGTGCCGATCGTGCCCGGGTTGGTGATGGTCACGGTCACGCCCCGCATGTCGTCGGCGGTAAGGCGGTTCTCGCGGATCTTGGCGATCTGCTCGTCGTAGCGGTCCACGAAGGCGTCGAAGTCGAGGGTGTCGGCGTCGTGGATGCACGGCACCATCAGCGAGCGGGTGCCGTCGTCGCGGGCGATGTCGACCGCGATCCCGAGGCCGATGTGATCGGGTCGCACGACCCTGGGCCTGCCCGCCGCGTCGGTGGCGTAGATGTTGTTCATCGCCGGGACCGTCTCGGTGATGGCCCGCACCACGGCGTAGCCGATGAGGTGCGTGAACGAGATCTTGCGGACCATCTTGCGGCCGAGGTGGCCGTTGACGATCTTGCGGTTGACCTCCAGGAGCTTGGCCGGGACCTCGCGGAAGCTGGTGGCCGTGGGAACGGCCAGGCTGGCCTCCATGTTGGAGACGATGCGGGCCCCGACCCCCCTGATCGGCTCGCCGACGGGAGCGTCGTCGCCGCCGGCCTCCGCCTCCGGCGCGCGCTGCCGTCTCGGCCGGCCGGCATCGGGCGGGGACGCGTCCGCCGCGGGGGCCCGGGGCGGGGCCGGGTCCGCGGCCGCGTCGTCGACCAGTGCACTGGGCACTGTCACGTCGGTGGCGGTGGTGTCGATGGTGGTGCGGGACGGGGCGGCCGCGGCCGCAGGGTCGGCCTTGGCGACCGGCGAGTCGGGCGTCTCGCCCTCGAACAGGGCCCGCCATGCCTCGTCCACCGACGCCGGGTCGGCCGCCCACAGATCGCGCATCTCGTCGACGATCCAGGCGTTGGTGCCCAGGTCGTCGCCGGGCTCGGCACGGATCGAGTCGGTCATGGCGACGATCCTACTTCCTGACGGGGATTGGAGAATAGGGAGCGAGTACCTCGTCGTGTCACCTAACGTCGATTCGCTCGGCCCCTGGGCGGGATAGGGTCGGCCCGTGCGGGTGGTCACCTGGAACGTCAACTCGCTGAAGGCCCGGCTGGACCGGGTGCAGCGCTGGATCGAGGCGTTCTCGCCCGATGTGCTGTGCCTTCAGGAGACCAAGCTCGCCGATGACGCCTTCCCGGCCCTGGCCTTCCAGTCGCTGGGCTACGACTGCTTCCACAACGGCGAGGGGCGCTGGAACGGCGTGGCCGTGCTCAGCAGGGTGGGCTTGGAGGATCCGGTGGCCGGATTCGGCGACGGCATCGACCCCGACCCCGACGCCCGGCTGGCGTGGGCCACCTGCGGGGGCGTGCGGGTGGCGTCGTGCTACGTCCCCAACGGCCGGGCCGTCGGCCACGACCATTATCACTACAAGCTCGACTGGCTGCGCCGGCTGCGGGCCTCTCTGGACGCCCAGGCCGATCCCGGCGCTCCCGCGCTGGTCTGCGGCGACTTCAACATCGCCCCCGACGACCGCGACGTGTACGACCCCGCCGCCTTCACCGACACGACCCATACCAGCGCGGCGGAGCGGGAGAGGCTCGCCGGCCTGCTGGAGTGGGGGCTGGTCGACGTCTTCCGCGAGCACCACGCCGGCGAGGGGCTGTTCACGTGGTGGGACTACCGGGGCGGCGACTTCCACAAGCGCAAGGGCATGCGCATCGACCTGGTGCTGGGGACCCGTGTTGCGGCCGGCGCGGCCCGCTTCGTGCTGATCGACCGCAACGAGCGCAAGGGCCCCAAGGACGACCCGCCCAGCGACCACGCGCCCCTGCTGGTCGACATCGAGCTGAACGGGGAGGCCTGAGGCGTGCTGACCCCGCTGGACGAGCACGCCCTGCTCGTCTTCTGGACCCAGCTGCTGGTGCTGGTGGCCGCGGCCCGGGCCGCCGGCTACGGCATGCGCCGGGTGGGGCTCCCGTCGGTGATCGGCCATCTCGCCGCCGGGGTGGTGCTGGGCCCCTCGGTGTTCGGGCAGGTCTGGCCCAGCGGCTTCGAGTGGTTCCTGCCCCATGAGGAGATCTCCTCGGGCGCCCTGTTCGCGGTCAGCTGGCTCGGGGTGGCCCTGCTGCTGGTGACGGCCGGATTCGAGACCGACCTCGCGCTGATCCGGCGCCTCGGGCGGGCCGCGGCCCTGGTCACCGGGTTCAGCCTGGTGGTGCCCCTGGCCGGCGGCCTGGTGACCGGCCTGCTGCTGCCCGACGGCTTCGTGGGCGGCGGAGCGGACCGGACCGTGTTCGCGCTGTTCGTCGCGGCCGCGCTGTCGGTGTCGGCGCTGGCGGTGATCGCCCGGATCCTGTCGGAGCTGGGTCTCATGAGACGGGACTTCGGGCAGATCACCGTGGCCGCGGGCATGGCCAACGATGTCGTCGGCTGGGTGATGCTGGCCGTGTTCGCGGGGTTCGCGTCCGCGGGCGAGGTTTCGGTCCCGGGGACGTTGCGGACGGTGCTGGGCCTCGCCGCGTTCCTGGCGCTGGCCATGACGCTGGGCCAGCGGGCGGTGGACGCGAGCCTGCGCCGCATCCGGCGCGACGGCCCCAACCTGCGGGGCGCGCTCGGCATAGCCGTCATCACGATGCTGCTGTTCGGGGTGGTCACCCAGGCGCTGGGGATCGAGGCCGTGCTCGGGGCGTTCGTGGCGGGGGTGGTGCTCAACCGCTCCCGGTTCCAGCAGCACGAGGTCGAGCACCACATCGAGTCGCTCACCAATGCCTTCCTGGCGCCGGTGTTCTTCGCCATGGCCGGGCTCAGGGTCGATCTCTCCCTCCTCGGCGAGGGCGAGGCGCTGGCCTGGGCGGGCGCGGTCATGGTGGTGGCGATAGTGGCCAAGTTCGCGGGCGCCTTCGTGGGGGCGAGGATGGCGGGCCAGTCGCAGCGGGCCGCGGTCGCGCTGGGCGCCGGGCTGAACGCCAGGGGAGCGCTGGAGATCGTGATCGCATCGGTGGGCCTGTCGCTCGGGGTGTTCAGCGAGACCGCCTACACGGTGATCGTGATCGTGCCGTTGGTGACGTCGGTGTTCGCCGCGGTGAGCCTGCGGCTGGCGGTGCGCGACTGGATGGGATCGCCCGCCGAGCGGGAGCGCCTCGAGCGCGAGGAGGCCCTGAGCCGCAACCTGGTGGTCCGGTCGTCGCGGCTGCTGCTGCCCTCGAGGGCGGAGCCCGCCTCCATCGCGGCCGCCCAGCTGATGCACTTCGCCTGGCCGGTGCAGGTTCCCGCCACCGTGATCTCGGTGACGGCCGACAGCGGGTCGGGCGCATCGTACGGGTCCGACGGCGCCGCGGGCGTCCGGTGGCCCGACATCGACATCATCCGCAGCGTGCTCCACGGGCGCGACGTGGACCACCGGCAGGTGCGGGTGGCCAGCGGCGCCGGCGCCGTGGTCGCGTCGGCCATCGTGGCCGAGGCCCGTCTGGGCTACGGCGCCATATGCGTCGGCGTGGCCGGCCGCCACGAGGGCCAGCTCTACTCGCCCATGGTCGACGAGCTCCTGCTGCACTCGCCGCTGCCGGTGGTGATCGTGCGCAGGGCCGAGGGCATCGAGACGCCCCTTCCGGGCGCCTTCACCCGTGCCATCGTGCCCGTCACCGGCACGCGGTCGTCGAGGGCCGCCCAGGAGGTCGCCTTCGGTGTGAGCGGGCAGCTGGGCACCGAGGTGGTGCTGACCCATGTCGTGCAGCGGCAACGGCCGCAGCTCCGGATGCTGCCGGAGCGGTTGACCCGAACCAAGCTGGCGACCCGCGTGCTGGGCGAGGACCGCAGCGAGTCGGCCCGGCAGGTGGTGGACTCGCTCATGGAATCGGCCCGGTCCCGGGGCTCGGAGATGGGCGTCGACGCCCGAGCCCTGGTGCCGGAGGGCTCGTCGGTGGCGTCGACGCTGGTGGCCGCGGCCGAGGAGCAGGAGGCCGACCTGGTGGTGCTGGGGGCGTCGCTGCGCAACGTGGACGGACGGCCGTTCCTGGGGCACACCGTTGAGACGGTCCTGGAGCGCTGCACCGCCAACGTCGCGGTGGTGGCCATGCCCCGGGCCGTCGAGGCCTAGCCGCCACAGCTTCTATAGACAGCAATAGACCATGAAAATGACTTGACTATCACTACAGTCGCGGTGTGGTCGAGATCCGAGCGTTCACCGACGGCCGGGGCCGTCAGCCGTTCCGCCGATGGTACGACGGGCTCGATCGCGCCGCCGCCGCCCGGGTGGACGCCGCCCTCGCCCGTATAGCGGATGGGAACCACTCGAGCATCAAGGGCCTCGGCGGCGGGCTGTTGGAGTGTCGCCTACACTTCGGGCCCGGCTACAGGGTCTACTTCGGCCGCGACGGGCGCGCGTTGGTCATCCTGCTTGCAGGGGGCACCAAGGACCGCCAGCACCAAGACATCGAGAAGGCCCGTGGACTCTGGCGAGAGTACAGGCGCAGCCAGCGCGAGGAGGCATGACATGGCGCTCACCAGCGATTACCACGAGATTGTGCAGGCCCGAGTCCGCCGCGATCCTGAGTTCAGAGAGGCCCGCCTCAAGGAGGCAGTCCAGTGCCTGCTCGCAGGCGAGGTAGGGGTCGTGAGGATACTCCTGCGCGATCAGGTAATCGCCACCGTCGGCTTCGAGCAGCTCGGTGTCATGACGGGCAGGTCATCGGAGACGCTGACGCAGATGTTCGGTCCGGATGGCGACCCGCTCGCCAGTGACCTTTTCGAGGTCATCGCCCTGCTGGCGCAGCACGACGGCGTGCGTCTGGAGATGAGCGCCGTTCGTGAGGAGCAGCCCGCCGAAGCAGGCGCGTCGAAGGCCTGATCTCTACGGTCTGCGGACGTGGATGGTCGCGGCGCCCACAGGTATCAGTGGTGTCCACGCGGATGATCGAACGATGGTTCTCATGCGCCGAGGCGTCCGAGCACTCAGCGATGTGCTCAGCAGTCACCTAGGCATGGCTGGGCGCCGCTGGGCTTTGAGTTCCTGGCGGGCCCCGGCCACACCCTCCAGGTTGCGGGTTCTCTGCGACTCCACGCCGTCGGCGCTCCGCGAGCTGCCGATCATCTCCAGCCACCGGGAGGGCTCCCGGTCGACGCTGTCGCCTCCCAGGTCGCGGCGGTTGCACCACAGGACGTGCAGTTCCTGCTCGGCCCGGGTCACGGCCACATGCAGCAGGCGGCGCTCCTCGGCCAGGGCCGGCGCGGTGCGGGCGTGGGCGATGGGAACGAACCCGTCCTCCAAGCCCACGATGTGGACGACGGGCCACTCCAGTCCCTTGGCCGCATGGAAGGTCATGAGGTCGACCCCGTCGGAGGGAGCGACGGCGCGGTCGTCGGCCCGCAGCGCCGTGCGGAAGGCTGCGACCGTGGCGTCCGGGTCCAGGCTCAGGTGGTCGTCGGCGAACTCCAGGAAGGCCTCGACCGTCGCCCGCGTCTCGGGCGTGGCCTCGACCGGCGTCGGGTCGGGCCGAATGGTCGCGGACTCGAGGCCGCGCAGCTCCCGGCGGGTCTCGGCCACGCAGGAGGCGAGGCTCGCACCGGCGGGCCACGCCTGCAGCAGGGCCGCGATCTCGGGCTTGCGGACCAGGCTGCGCTCGGTCGGGGCGGCCACCGGGATGCCGTGACGCAGCAGCGCCCGCCGCAGCGGCTCGAGCTGCGCGTTGGTCCGGGCCAGCACTGCCTGACGGCGCCAGCGCGAACCGGGCCGGTGGCGGTGCCGCACAGCCCGGGCCAGGACTGCGGCCTCGTCGGACCCGTCGCAGACACTGACGGTGGGCTCGTCCCCCGGCGGCCGCACCGCGGGCTGGGGCGCGCGGTCCAGGAGCCGCCCGGCCGCGGCCAGCACCTCAGGCGTCGACCGGAAGTTGGTGCGCATGTGCAGCACCGCGCAGCCCGGCAGGTGCTCGCCGACGGCGTCGATCAGGCCGGGATCGGCGCCGTTCCAGCCGTAGATGGCCTGGTCGGGGTCGCCGACCACCACCAGCGTCGAGTCCGGCCCCAGCCAGGAGCGCAGCAGGGCGAACTGCAGCGGGTTGATGTCCTGGAACTCGTCGACGAGCACGTGCTGGTGCAGCCAGCGGTGAGCCGCCGCGTGCTTGGGCTCGGTGGCCATCAGTTCCAGCGAGCGCGACAGCACGTCGTCGAAGTCGAGCACCCGGCGCCTGCCCTTGGCCGACTCGTAGTCGGCGTAGAGCTGGGCGAAGCGGTCGGCCCGGCCCCAGGGCGGTCGCCTGCCCGCGGCCCTCGCCTCGGCCGGGTACTCCTCGGGGATGACGAGGCGGGCCCGGCACCAGCCGATCTCGTTGACGATGTCGGCCACGGCGGCCCGGTCGGCCTTGGGGCGCAACTCGGCGACGAGCCCGGCGGCGTTCTCGAGGATCCGGGGCGGCCGGCGGCCGGAGTCGGCGGCGTGCCGGCGGAGCTGGGCCAGCGCGACGGCGTGGAAGGTCCCCGCCCTCACCTCGTCGTTGAGGCCGAGCCTGCGGAGGCGGGCCCGCAGCTCGCGGGCCGCCCGCCTGGTGAACGTCACCGCGAGGGTGCGGCGGGGATCGGCGCTGCCGTGGCTCGCCTGCCAGGCGATGCGGCGGGTGAGCACCCGGGTCTTGCCCGAGCCGGCGCCGGCGATGATGCACATCGGCGATGCCCGGGTCGTCACCGCGTCGCGCTGCTCGACGGTCAAGCCGGCCAGCAGCGGGTGTTCGGCGTCGTCCACGCCCCGACCCTACGGCCGGGGCGCTGCCGCGGCGAGCGGACCTCGCAGCGCTGGGCTCGGTACTGTCTGCGGCGGTGTTCATGATCGACGAGGCCCGCTTCGAGCGGATTGTGGGCGAGGCTCTCGACTCGCTGCCGCCCGAGCTGGGCGAGATGATGGAGAACGTCGCCGTGGTCGTGGAGGACGCCCACCCCGACGACGACCTCCTCGGCCTGTACGAGGGCGTGCCCCTGACCGAGCGGGCCGACTACGGCGGCATGGCCATGCCCGACCGGGTGACCGTCTACCGGCTGCCGATCTGCGCAGTCTGCGACAGCGAGGAGGAGCTGGTCGATCAGATAACCGTCACCGTCGTCCACGAGGTGGCCCACCACTTCGGCATCGACGACGACACGCTGGAGGAGCTCGGCTGGGACTGACCGCCCGCGCGCCGATCGCCTGACTCACGGCCACCGGGCTCGACTGGATGCCCGGGCGCCACAAGGCGCATCTTCCCAGCGCGGCCCGTACGACGGCAGGCCAGCGTCAGCCTCGTACATGCGAGGACGCCGACCGTCGGCGCAACAGCCCGACGGCGCGGGTCCGCGATCGCCCGGATCGGCAGGTGTACGTTGCGGCGTTGAGCCAGATGAGGGGCTACAGGGGAGATCCCATGAGCGTCACCGTCCGCCTTCTCGCAACCATCGCATCCCGATCGGCGCCGGCCGGACGGGCGCGCCGTCCCGTCTGCCGTCGCGTCGTCGTGTGCCTGGCCGCGGCCTGCCTGCTGGCGTCACTGGCCCCCGCCGGTATCGCAGCCGCGCAGGAGGAGGCTCCCGAAGAACCGCCCGACCGGGAAGTGCTGATGGAGCTCCACGCGTCCACCGGTGGCGACGGCTGGGATCGAAGCGACAACTGGGGCTCGGACCTGCCGCTGGACCGGTGGCACGGCGTTACCGCCGACAGCACCGGCCGGGTGGTGATCCTGGACCTGGCGTCCAACGGGCTCTTCGGGGAGATCCCGGCCTCCATCGGCGCTCTCGCCCGCCTGGGGATCCTGGACCTCGGCGACAACGACCTGTACGGGCAGATTCCCGTCGAGATCGGCGATCTCGTCAACCTGAGCCACCTGGACCTTCAGAACAACCGGCTCGACAGGAACATCCCCGCCGAGATCGGCGGCCTCACCCATCTGGAAGTGCTCGATCTCAAGCACAACCACCTGTTCGGGGCCATCCCCGCCGAGATCGGCGGCCTCGCCAACCTCAGGATCCTGGACCTGCGAGGCAACGGGTTCTCCCGCGGGCTGCCGGACTCTCTCGGCGGGCTCTCCAGCCTGACCCGCCTGGTGCTCAGCGAGAACCGGCTGTCCGGCGCGATACCGGCCGGGATGGGACGCCTGGAGAACCTCGTGTGGCTGGACATGAGCCGCAACTCGCTGTCGGGCGACATTCCCGCAGAGTTGGGCGATCTGGCCGGCCTGACCTGGCTCGATCTCAGCGCCAACAGCCTGTCGGGCCCGATTCCGGCCGAACTCGGCCGCCTGTCGCGGCTCGAGACGCTCAGCCTTTGGCTCAACGGGCTCACCGGGGAGATCCCCCCGGCGCTGGGCGACCTCGCCTCGCTGGAGGATCTGGGCCTCGGGCTCAACGACCTGTCCGGCACGATCCCGTCCGAGCTGGGAGCGCTGGCCGGGCTCCAGCGGCTCCGGCTCGGCCACAACCAGCTGTCGGGGCCCGTGCCCGCCGAGCTCGGCCGTCTGGGCGCGCTGCGGTACCTGTGGCTCGACAACAACGAGCTGTCGGGTCCCATCCCCGCTGAACTCGGCGACCTGCGCCTTCTGCGAGACCTGCGGCTCGAAGGCAACCGGCTGTCGGGTCCCATCCCCGCCGAGCTGGGCCGTCTCGGCGCGCTGCGGAGCCTGTACCTCCACGACAACCGGCTGTCCGGCGACATCCCGGCATCGGTCGGCGGTCTGGTCCACCTGGAGCGGCTGCGCCTCGACGGCAACGGCCTGTCCGGGGAGATTCCCCCGACTCTGGGCCGCATCACCGGTCTGGAGCACCTCAGTCTCGCCGACAACTGGCTCTACGGCCGGATTCCCGAGCAACTGGCGAGCCTCACCCGCCTGCAGCGGCTGAACCTGAGCGACAACGAGCTGTCGGGCTCCATCCCCGAAGGCATCGGCCGCCTGAAGAGGCTCACAGAGCTCGACCTGCACAACAACTCGCTCACCGGCGCGATCCCCTCGGAGATCGGCGGACTGGGCGAGCTCAGGCGGCTGAGGCTTCAGAACAACCGGCTGTCGGGCCTGATCCCCGACGCTGTCGGCGACCTCGACGGGCTCGAGGTGCTCGACCTGAGGGGCAACCGGCTGACCGGCGCCATCCCCGACAGCATCGGGAGTCTCTCCAGCCTGGTGGAACTCAGGCTCGGCGAGAACCTCCTTACGGGGGAGATCCCCGAGTCGCTGGCCGACCTCGGCCGGCTCGAGTGGCTGGATCTCAGCCGCAACTCGTTGACCGGGCCGATCCCGCCGGCGCTCGGGGACATCGCCGGTCTCGAGGCGCTGTACTTCAGCTTCAACTTCCTCGACGGGGAGATCCCCGCGGAGCTCGGCAGCCTCGCTGACCTCAAGATCCTGAGGCTCCGCTGGAACGAGCTCTCCGGCGAGATCCCCGCCGAGTTGGGCGACCTGGGCAGCCTCAAGCAGCTGAACCTGTGGCACAACACCCTCACCGGGCCGATACCGGCCGAACTCGGCCGTCTCGCAGGGTTGACCCGGCTGGACCTCGACGAGAACGAGCTGTCCGGCGAGATCCCCGCCGAGTTGGGCGACCTCGTCCTGCTGACCGAGCTGTGGCTCAGGCACAACGCCCTGTCGGGGGAGATCCCGGCCGCACTGGGAGGCCTGGCCCAGCTGAGGCGCCTCTATCTCGACAACAACCAGCTCACCGGCGAGATTCCCGCCGAGTTGGGCGGCCTGGCGGGCCTGAAACGCCTGTGGCTCCAGGACAACGACTTGTCGGGACCGATTCCGGCTGGGCTGGGAGGACTCGCTGCGCTGGAGCAGTTGATACTGGGCGGCAGCAACGACTTCAGCGGATGCCTGCCCGCAGACTGGGAGGCGCTCGACATCCTGGCCGACGATCTGGACACCCTGGGCCTGGAGTTCTGCGCGGCGGAGTCGTGATCCGGGGCCCGCGGTAGCGGGCGCGGGTTCAACGGGGGCCGCGCAGGCGGTTCCAGGTGATCGAGACGTTGAGGAAGAAGTTGGTGACGGTCGCCACCGCCAGCCCGATGCCGTTGTTGACGGCGGCGGCCACATCGGCGTTCGTCGACGCGGTGGGGAAGCCGTTGCGGTGCAGGAGCTGGAACACGGCCAGCTGCACGAACACGCCCACGGACGACACCGCCTGGAACAGCAGCAGCCCGCCCAGCAGACCCCAGCGGTGGTAGCGCCGGTCGTAGAAGGTGAAGAAGTTGTTGGCCAGGAAGTTCGTCACGATGCTGGCCTGGATGCCCAGCAGAGCCGAGACATGGATCGGGTTCAGGTCGGGTGTGATGCCCAGGTCGATGGTCGGAAGGCCGGCCAGCTCGCCGAGGCCGAACACCGCCAGGCTCACAGCCAGCCCGCTCGCGCCGACCAGGCAGTACTTCACGAACAGCGGTGACACGACTCGGCCCAGCCGCAGGACCAGCGCGTTGACCAGGTCGTCGAGCAGCACCGCGGTCGACAGCTTTGTCTCGCCCCCGCCCCGGGGCCGGAAGTCGTAGCCGACCTCAGTGATCGTGAGTCCCCGGCCGCGGGCCAGGAAGGCCCACAGGATCTTGTACTCACGCAGCCCGCGGCTGATCCTCGGAGCGGTCTGCTCATAGAGGGCCCTGCTGACGACGAAGAAGCCGCTGAGCGGATCGCTGGTGCGGCGCAGCCGTGGCAGCAGGCGTCGCACCAGGGCAGTGCCGGCCGCGGTCAGCCATTGACGCAGCCTGGCCCGGTCGCCGAAGGACCCGCTCTCGCCCGTGCGGCTTCCCACGCAGATGTCGGCGCCGCCGTCGAGCACGGACCGGACCATCTCCGGCAGTGCCGTCTCGTCGTGCTGGAGGTCGCCGTCCATCACCGCCAGGGCGTCGCCCTCGGCGGCGGCCATGCCGTCGAGGACCGCCGAGGCCAGCCCCCGCTCGGCGATCCGGCGAATGACGCGCACGGCTGGATCGCCCGCGCCGTGGCGTCGGGCCACTTGCCACGTGCCGTCGGGGCTGTCGTCGTCGACGATGATGATCTCGTGGGACTGTTCGCTGAGGGCGCGCTGCAGCCGGTCGATCACCTCGACGATGTTGTCGGCCTCGTTGTAGGTGGGCACGATCACCGAGACCTGCATCACCGCGACGCTAGAGGCCGCGGACCCCGATGGCTGAACCTGGCGCGGCGACAGGTCCGGGGCGTATAGTCACCGGTGACAACCGACCGGGGAGCTCGGGGCAGCCGGGCTGAGAGGGCACCCACGCGATCGCAGCGGTGTCGACCCGCCGACCTGATCTGGGTAATGCCAGCGGAGGAAGCCCCATGGATCAAGCACCTGCCCGAATCCCCACCCACCCCGGCGCGCCGCGCCGCAGACCCCCTTCATGGGCCGTGGCTTTCGCCGCGGCCGCTGTCGCCCTGGCCATGATCGCGGCCGCGTGCAGCGGCTCGGACTCCGCAGGCGAGATCACCGGCGAAGCCGAGACGCCGGTCGTTCCGGCTGACGATGCCGGCGAGACTCCCACAGAAATGACTGAGTCCGATGGCACGGCAGACGCGTCCACCGGCGGAGCGCCCGTCGAGGGTCCGTCGGCAGGAACGGCCTCAACGGACGATGCCGGCGCGTCCGGCGGCGACCCGTCTCCCAGGACGGTGACGCTTCTGACCCACGACTCGTTCGCCCTGTCGCCTGAGACGCTGGAGGCCTTCACGGCCGATACCGGCTTCGTCGTGGAGCAACTCGCAACAGGCGATGCCGGGCTGCTCGTGGCCCAGGCCTGCCTCACCGCCGGCGAGCCGCTGGGCGATGTGCTGTTCGGGATCGACAACACGTTCCTGCAGAGGGGACTTGACTGCGACATGTTCGAGCCCTACCGGTCGCCCGGCCTCGCGGGTGTGCCCGACCACTTCGAGCTCGATGGAGAGCACCGGGTGACTCCCATCGACTTCGGCGACGTGTGCCTCAACTACTGGATCGATGCCTTCGACGGTTCGTCGCCCCCGCCGTCGTCGCTCGACGACCTGGTCGATCCGGCATACGCCGGAATGCTCGCGGTGCAGAGCCCGGAGACCTCGTCCCCCGGTCTGGCCTTCCTGCTGGCCACCATCGCCCGCTACGGCGACGGCTGGGAGGACTACTGGGCCGCCCTGCGGGACAACGGCGTGGCCGTCACCGCCGGCTGGGAGGACGCCTACTACGGAGAGTTCATCGCGGGAGGCGGGGACCGCCCGATCGTCGTGTCGTACGCGTCCAGCCCGCCCGCTGAGGTGATCTTCGCGGACCCGCCCGTCGACGAGCCGCCCACCGGCGTGGTCACGGCCAGCTGCTACCGCCAGATCGAGTTCGCGGGCGTGCTCGCGGGCGCCGGCAACCCGGCGGGAGCCCGGGCCCTGATCGACTTCATGCTCACCGAGACGTTCCAGAACGACGTCCCGCTCAACATGTTCGTGTTCCCCGTGATCGAATCGGCCACCCTCCCGCCTGAGTTCGTGGCCCACGCCCAGATCGCCGAGGACCCGTTCATCCTCGACCCGGCCGAGGTCGAGGCCCAGCGCAACGCCTGGACCGACCGGTGGGTGGAGATCGTCCTGCGGTGACTCCCATCACCGTCCACATGGAACTGGCAGTGTTCTGCCCGGTATGCGTGCAAAACGCTGCCAGTTCGCGTCCGGACGCGTGGGCGGCGCAGCGGGCGGGGCGGCCGAGGCCTGATCTCCGCTGACCGGTTCGTTGCGGGCATGAGGCGCCCGGCGCGCGCTCTGGCCCTGGCGCTGCCCGCCGCCGCGGTCGGCGCCTTCATGGCGCTGTTCTTCGCCTGGCCCATCGCGGGCGTGATCGTCCGGGGCCTCGGCGGTACCGGCACGGCCGCGGTGCTGGGCGACGTGCTCGGTTCCGCGTCGAGCCGTTCGGTGATCTGGTTCACCCTCTGGCAGGCGGCGGTCTCCACCGCGCTGACGGTGGCCGTCGCCCTGCCGGCCGCGGGGGCCATGGCCAGACTGCGCTTCCGGGGCCAGAGGCTGCTGCGGGCGCTGGCGACCGTGCCGTTCGTGCTGCCCACCGTGGTGGTGGCGGCCGCCTTCGAGGGGCTTTTCGACCGGTTCGGCCTCGCCGGCGGCGGTGCCGTGAACCTGCGCCACACGGTGTGGGCCATCCTGATGGCCCACGTCTTCTTCAACTACGCGGTGGTGCTGCGAACGGTGGGCGCCCACTGGTCCGCCCTCGACGCCAGGGTGGAGGATCAGGCCAGGGTGCTCGGGGCGTCGCGGCTCGAAGTCTTCCGCCGGGTGGTCCTGCCCCGGCTAGCGCCGTCGATCGCGGCCGCCTCGGCCATCGTGTTCCTGTTCTCGTTCACCTCGTTCGGCGTGGTGCTGGTGCTGGGCGGCCCTGCCCGGGCGACCATCGAGACCGAGATCTACCGGTACGCCGTGGTCCGGCTCGACCTGGCCACCGCGGCCGCGCTGGCGGTGGTGCAGTTGGCGGCGGTAGTGGCGCTGGTGGTCGTGTCGAACGCGCTCGAGCGGCGCCGGGCCGTCGCGGAGCCGGTCTCGTCACCCGCCGCCGCGCCCCGGCGCCGGGGGCCGGGACTGGTCGCCAACCTGGCCGTCATGGCGGTGATCCTGGGGCTGCCGGTCGCGGCGCTGGCGGAGCGCTCCCTGGCCGCCGGCCGCGGCGGCGGCTACACGCTGCGCAACTACACGGCCATGGCCGAGCGGGTCGACCTGCTGCCCGGCACCGCGTTGGCGGCGCTGGGGAACTCGCTCATGTTCGCGGCGCCGGCCGCGGCCCTGGCCCTGGCGGTGGGCGGCGCGGCCACGCTGGTGGTGATGCGCGCCGGCCGCGGCGGCAGCCGCCACATCGGGCGGGTCTTCGACATCGGCCTGACCCTTCCGTTGGGCACGTCCGCGGTCACGGTCGGGCTGGGATTCCTGCTGGTGCTCAACCGCCCGCCGATCGACATCCGCACGTCGGTGCTGGTCGTGCCCATCGCCCACGCGGTGGTGGGGATCCCGTTCGTGGTGCGCACCCTGGTGCCGATGCTCCGGACGGTGAACCCCCGCACCCGGGAGGCCGCCGCCGTGCTCGGCGCGTCTCCCGGCCGGGTCCGCCGCGAGATCGACCTGCGGGTGGCGGCGCGCGGCGTGGCGGTCGGGGCCGGTTTCGCCTTCGCGGTGTCGCTGGGGGAGTTCGGGGCCACATCGTTCGTCCCCCGCCGGCCCGAGACGCTCACCGCCCCGCTGGCCCTGTTCCGGTTGCTGGGCACACCGGGAGAGGCTCTGCGCGGCCAGGCCATGGCGCTGGCGGTGGCTCTCATGGCTCTCACCGCTGTGGCAGTCTTCGTCATGGACCTTTGGGGCGACACCCGCAGGGGAGTCTTCTAGATGCTGGGACTGCCTCACCCGCTAGCCGACGGAACTGGCAGCGTCTTGCCCGCTATGGGGCGTATCTTGCTGCCAGTTCGCCGAGGGGGCTCCAAGTGCTGACGGTCAGCGGTGCCACGGTCACCTTCGGGAGGATGACAGCCCTGGACGGCATAGATCTGCAGGTCGCTACCGGCGAGGTGGTGGCCATCCTTGGACCGAGCGGCTGCGGCAAGAGCACCCTGCTGCGGGCCGTGGCCGGCCTGCAACCCCTGGACGCGGGCCAGGTCTGCTGGGACGGCGAGGACTTGGTGGGCCTGCCCGTGCATCGGCGCGACTTCGGGCTGATGTTCCAGGAGCACGCGCTGTTCTCCCATCGCGACGTGGCCGCCAACGTCGCCTTCGGCCTGCGGATGCAGAAGATGGACGCCCCCATCCGGCGGCAGCGGGTCCGGGAAGTGCTCGCCATGGTGGGGCTGGCCGGTTTCGAGGAGCGCCCGATCGCCACGCTGTCGGGCGGCGAGGCCCAGCGGGTCGCGTTGGCCCGCTCGCTGGCGCCCGAGCCCCGCCTGCTGATGCTCGACGAGCCTCTCGGCTCGCTCGACCGTCCCCGCCGTGACGAGCTGACCGAGGAGCTCCGGTCCCTCCTGCGGCGCATAGGCGTCACCGTGCTGCACGTCACCCACGACCACGACGAGGCCTTCGCGGTGGCCGATCGGGTGGCCGTCATGCAGTCCGGCCGGATAGCCAGGATCGGAGGCCCGGCGGAGATCTGGCACGCCCCCCGCCGCGCCGGGGTGGCCCGGTTCCTGGGTCACGCCAACGTGGTTGCCGTCGCCGAGGACGGAGCCGTGCCCTGGGGCCGCCTTCCGTCTCCGGCGGGCCCGGTCGTGCTGCGCGCCGACGCCTTCGGCCGCGTGGACGATCCCATTCCGGAGGCCGGTCCCGTCGTCGCTGGGACGGTGTCCGATGTCCGCTTCAGAGGCGACCGCTTCGAGTTGACCCTGCGCACCGACCCCGGCGACTTCGAGTTGCTGGTGCGAGACCCTCACCCGGCCGCGGTCGGGGACCGGCTCACCTACACGGTAGACCCGGCCAAGATCGCCGGCCTCGACGCGGGCTAGGCGGCCCGACAACGTGCGCGGTCAGGTACAAGCCGTCGCGTCGCGACGGGGTGTGTCCCGCTCCTGTTCGCTGCGCTCACGGGCCGCTCGGGCCACGGCCTCGCCCGTATGGGCCGGTGCGCTCGCCTACCCGCTCGGCCTCTAGGCCAGCTGCCGGGGTCGGGCCAGGCGGGCTGTGATCCAGGCCGCCGCGGCTGCGGCCACCAGCAGCAGCGCGGCGATGCCGGCGTAGTGGCTGAGCGACTGGAAGCCGAGCAGCTCGACCAGCGCCCCCGACGACATCCCGCCCACCGCGCCTCCCGTGATCATCACGAAGTCCGCCCCGCCCTGGACCTCCACCCTCTGGTGCACCGGGAACGAGTTGGTGAGCAGCGCGCTGCCCGCGATCAGCCCGAAGCTCCAGCCCAGCCCGATCAGCGTCAGGCCGCTGAACAGCCCGGCACTGCGCGCGGGGTCGGTGTTCCCGGCCAACTCCGCGCCCACGAACAGGATCATCCCGCCGAGGGTGATGACGGTGTGCGTCCCCAACCGGTCCACAAGCCACCCCACGATCGGCGAGAAGGCGTACATCCCGATGATGTGGAGCGAGATGACCTGGCCGATCACCGAGAGGTCCTGATTCCCGCCGTTCATGTGCAGCGGCGTGGCCGTCATGACAGCCACCATCACCATCTGCCCGACCAGCATGGCCAGCAGGGCGAGCCGGGCCGCGGGCAGGGCCGCGATCCGCCGGATCACGGTGGCCGGCGACGCCGGGCGGGGAGCGTCGGACCCGATGGTGCCGAGCACTTCGAGCGGGTCGGGGCGCAGCCAGGTGTGCGTGATGGCCGATCCGGCCAGGAACATCACCGAACCCAGCACATAGGGCCCGGCCAGCTCGGGAAGGCCGATGAACTGTGCCAGGTCCGCGAAGGGCCCGAGGGCGATCGTCGGTCCGGCGGCCGCGCCGAAGGTGGAGGCCCACACCAGGAACCCGATGGAGCGTGCCAGACGGTTCTCGGGAGCGAGATCGGCCACCGCGTAGCGGGCAGCCAGGTTGGTGGACTGCCCCACGCCCACCCCGATGATTCCCAGCACCACCAGCGGGTACAGGTTGAGCACGGCGGCCAGCACCGCGGTCATCGCCCCCGCCGCGCCGAGCGACCATCCCGCGGCCAGGCCTCGCCTGCGGCCCAGGCGGGCCATGCGACGGGCCAGGGGAACGGCGGCGGCCATGCTGCCGATCGACATCGATCCCGCGGCCAGCGTCGCCAGTGTCTCACTGCCGGTGATCTCCTCGGCGAGCAGGGCCGAGCCCGCGAACGACGCTCCCATGGCCGCGGTGGTGGGGATCACCGAGATCATTGACACTGCAATCGTGCGGCGCTGGACCGCGGCGCGGTTGTAGGTCTGCGGCGAGGCCTCAGCCGTCACAGGTTCGATCCGCGTCGCAGGCCACCGGCCGACGCTATCGCCCCCCGGGGTCGCCAGCAGGGAGCAACAGCACCCGGTCTGTCCACCCCAGTGGCAACCGGCCCCTGAGCGCCACGCTGCGGGTCGGCCGCAGTGCCTGATTGTAGTGATATTATGACACTTGAGATGACTTCTCGCCCTAGCAGGGTCATTCCCCTGCCTCGAGCCTCGTCAGTGGTGGCCGGCTCCTTTGCGCAGCGCTGCGGAAGGAGCGGGCTCATGGTGAGGGGCGTCCATCCCAAGAAGGAGGTCCGCAAGGCGATCAAGGAACTGAGGGCGGCGGGCTGGACGATCAGGGTAGCCGCCGGCGGTCACAGCCACCGATGGGGGACCGCGACATGCCCGCACCAGCATCCCGACGGCTCGGGCGGGCTGTCTCGCTGCGCCCGAGTCATCTACGGCACGCCGCGCAACGAGGGCGACCATGCCGAGGAGCTTCGACGAGCCTTGCGCCGGTGCGGGGAAAGGCTGGCACCGTCAAGACGACAGGAGGACAGAGATGCCTAGAGCAACCTACAACTTCATCCTCGAGACCAGTGGGCGGGACGTGCTCGACGACGAAGTCATCGACGCCCTCTATGAGGCTGGGTGCGACGACGCCGGGATAGGCCGCTTCCTGGGAGTGGATCATCTCGATTTCGACCGCGAGGCCGGCTCCTTCTGCGAGGCGGTCCGATCGGCCATCGAGGACGTCCAGTCGGTGCCCGGCGTCACCGTGACTCGCGTGGTTCCCGGTGACGACCCCACTGTCGGGATTGCCTTCACCGAGGCGGTCAACATCGTGCTCGCCTCTCCTGTGGAGTGCCCCGACATGCCCGAGAGCGAAGAGCAGACCGAGTTGAGGCGCATCCGGGAGTGCGCCGCGATGGCAGCGAGAAGCCGGCCGCGGACGTAGTCCTTCGACCACAAGGTGAGCGAGTTGCCAACCGCGACGACGCCGTGTTCGACCGGCCGTTCGAGTTCCGCATCGACCGCAGTCCCAACGCCCATGTCGGGTTCGGGCACGGGCCCCACATCTGCTTGGGCGCCAAGCTGGCCCGGCTGGAGATCGAGGTGATGCTCAACGCTGTCCTCGACCGCTGGCATGACATCGAAGCCACCGGCGAGCCCACCAGGACCTGCACCAGCCGGCTGTCGGACCTGCGGACACTCCCGGTCGCCTTCACCGACCGCGCCGCCGTCGTCTAGACATTCGACCCATGGCAACGGCTCGCAACGGCCAGATCGAGATCGTCTACGAGACCCTCGGAAGCGGCTTCGATCCGCCCCTCATCCTGCTCCACGGACTCGGCTCGAGCATGCTGGTGTGGCCCGACGAGCTGTGCGCCGGCTTCGTCGATCGAGGCTTCTTCGTGGTGCGCATGGACCACCGCGACTCGGGGCTGTCCACCGTGCTGCCCGACGGGGCCCGCTACACCCTCGGGGACATGGCCGGCGACGCCATGGCGGTGTTGGACGCGTCCGGCTGCGAGCGAGCCGTCGTCTGCGGCTACTCGCTGGGCGGCATGGTCGCTCAAGTTGCAGCTGCCGCCTTCGCGGACCGGGTGGCCGGCCTGGTGTCGATCTCGTCGCACACTGGCGAGCCCGGCGTGGGCGACCCCACCCCCGAGGCCCTCGCCGCGCTCACGGCGCCGCCGGCGGCCACCATCGAGGACCAGATAGAGGCCGACCTGGCCGGATACCGCATCTGGTCCAACCCGGAGTGGCGCAACGAACAGGCCGAGCGGGAGCACCTCGAGCGCAGCTACCGCCGGGCCTGGCATCCGGGGGCGTCGCAGCGCCAGTTCAAGGCCGCCGCTCGCAGCGGCAGCCGCGCCGAGGCGCTGGGCGCGCTCGACGTGCCCGCGCTGGTGGTGCACGGCAGCATCGACACGCTGATCGGCCCCGACGCCGGCCGCCGGACCGCGGAGCTGATCCCGGGCGCGCAGTACCTGGAGATCGAGGGCATGGGCCACGAGCTCCCGCCCCAGGTGTGGGCCCCGATCATCAGCGCAGTGACCGCGTTGGCGGCCCGCATCGCGTGGTGAGCGCCCCCACCCGGCGGCCCCCGGACGCCCGCAGGCCCGCCCGTACACTGTCTCGCCGAACCAAAGGGGATGCGATGGGACCGCTGACAGGAGTACGGGTCGTCGAGATCGCGGGCATCGGGCCGGGTCCGTTCTGCGCCATGATGCTGGCCGACATGGGCGCTGACGTCGTCCGGGTCGACCGGGCCTCCGCGGTGCGCGGCGGCGACCCCGACCATCCCCCGCGCGACCTCCTGAACCGGGGCCGGCGCTCGGTCGGCATCGACCTCAAGTCACCCGAGGGCGTCGAGGTCGTGATGTCGCTGGTCGAGGGAGCCGACGCTCTGCTGGAGGGGTTCCGGCCCGGAGTCGCCGAGCGGCTCGGGATCGGGCCCGAGGACTGCCTGGACCGCAACCCGCGCCTGGTCTACGGCCGGATGACCGGATGGGGCCAGGACGGTCCCTACGCCTCGGCCGCAGGCCACGACCTCAACTACATCGCGCTGGCCGGCGCGCTGCACGGCATCGGCCGGCAAGGTGAGGCCCCGGTACCGCCCCTCAACCTGGTCGGCGACTTCGGCGGCGGCGGCATGTACCTGGCCTTCGGGATGGTGTGCGCCCTGCTGGAGGCTCGCGACTCGGGCCAAGGTCAGGTGGTGGACGCGGCCATGGTCGACGGGGCCGCCTCGTTGATGACGGCCTTCTTCGGGATGGTCGGCTCGGGATTCTGGTCCGACGAGCGCGGCACCAACATGCTCGACACCGGCGCCCATTTCTACAACGTGTACGAGACCGCCGACGGCAAGTACATCTCGCTGGGACCGATCGAGCCCCAGTTCTATGCCGAGCTGAGGGAGCGCCTCGGGCTTCACGGTGACGAGTGGGACCAGCAGATGGATCGCTCACGCTGGCCCGAGATGAAGGAGCAGCTCGCCGCGGTGGTAGTCCAGCGCACCCGTGACGAGTGGTGCGAACTGCTGGAGGGGACCGACACCTGCTTCGCTCCCGTGCTGTCGCTGGCCGAGGCGCCCGGGCACGCCCACAACCGTGACCGGGGCACCTTCGCCGAAGTGGCCGGAGTGGTCCAGCCCGGCCCGGCTCCCCGCTACAGCCGCACCCCCGGCGCGATCGGCTGCCCGCCGCCCCACGCGGGCCAGCACACCGACGAGATCCTGGCCGAGCTCGGTCTCGCGGTCGGCGCCATCGCCTCGTTGCGGGCCTCCGGGGCAGTGGCCTGAATGGCGACGGCCGACTCGTTCATGGTGGCCCTGCCGGACGTGGCCTTCGAGATGGCCTTCGGGACGGAGTGGTTCATCCGGCGCGGCCATGCTGCCGCCGATCCCCCGGCCACGGACCTGTTCGCGGCGCTGGAGCCGCGGCCGGACCCTGCGGCCGGATCGTGAGCGTTGTGGAGCCGTCCTCCGCGGTGGGCGGAGTCCACGACTGGTTCTCCTGGGTCGTCATCGCCTCCAACGCGCTGACCGGGCTGTGGGCGCTGGGCGCGCACTGGCGCCGATGGCTGCGGGGCCGTCTCCTGTGGACGTCCATCGCGATGGCGCAGGCGACCGTCTTCGTGCAGGCCGGGCTCGGATCGTGGCTCATGGCCCGCGAGGGCCGCGACGCCGGTGACCTGCACGCCCTCTACGGGTTCTCCGCGCTGGTCGCGGTCGGCATCGCCTACAGCTACCGGCAGCAGCTCCGCGACCGCGTCTTCCTGCTGTACGGCTGCACCGGGCTCTTCCTCATGGGTCTCGGCATCCGCGCCGTGATCCTCGACTCGGTCGGCTGAACCCCGGCGCCGCGGCGGCTCCCCAGAAGCCCCGAATACCCATCCGCGGCCGGACGGCTCCGGTCGGCTACAACCCAACGAGGCGAGTCGTGCAGGTGATCGAGCCGTCGCGCCGGGCTGTCACGACAAGGGAGTCGACCCAGGATGACCATCATCGCGATATCCCCAGGAGTCGATTCGGCATCGGCTGTCGATCTGGTGTCAGCTATCGACGTGCCGCCATTTGTGGATGTGTCCGCCGAGCTCTCCTCGGACCTAGGACTGGCCGATGTCGATATCTGCTACGGCCTGTCCCAGGACGAGCTGTTCGAGGCCGCGGTCAACGGGGACCGGGGCCGGGTGCGCCCCGGAGGCCCCGACGACGAGCCCAAGGCCCACGCAACCTCCCTCGGTGCTGACGGGCCGCTGGTCTTCTACTCCGACCCGTCGTGCACCGGCCGTCCCGTTCACGACACGTTCTGCGTGGACCGCCCCTCGATCACCGACGACGTGTGGTGGAAGGACGGCTTCGCCCGGTTCGAGGAGGCCGCGTTCGACCCGCTGGTGGACCGGGTCGTGGCCCACCTGAACGAGCGGCGGGCCCGGCTCTACGTGACCGACGTGTACTGCGGCGCCGACCCCGACTTCGCCGAGCCGTGCCGGTTCGTGGGCGAGTACGCCACCCACGCCTACTTCTGCAACATCATGCTGCCGGCCCGCCTCAACGGTGCCGAGAAGCACCGCGAGCACGGATGGACGCTGCTCAACGTGCCGTCATTCCGCTGCAGCCCCGAACGCGACGGAACGCTCTCGGAGCGCGCCGTGATCATCGACATGGAGCGTCGCCTGGGGTTGGTGCTGGGCCGGGCCGACTACAGCGGCGTCAACAAGAAGACCATGTTCACCATCATGAACTTCGTTGAGCCCGGCAAGGGCCAGCTCTCGATGCACTGCTCGGCCAATGTCGGCTCCGAAGGCGGCAGCGCCATCCTGTTCGGGCTGTCGGGCACGGGCAAGACCACCCTCTCGGCCGACCCCGACCGCGACCTGATCGGCGACGACGAGCACATCTGGACCGACGCCGGGATCGCCAACCTCGAGGCCGGCTGCTACGCCAAGCTCATCGACCTCGACAAGCAGGCCGAGCCGGTCATAGCCGCGGCGCTGTCGATGAAGGGGACGCTCATTGAGAATGTCCCGGCCCTGAGCGGCCGCAGCCTGGCCGACACCCATCCCCAGGAGTTGGACCTGCGGGACCGGTCCATCACTGAGAACACCCGCTTCGCCTACCCGCTGGAGTGCAACCCCCATGTGGCGCCCGGTCATCGGGGGCCGCACCCGACGACCATCGTGCTGCTCACCGCCGACGCCTTCGGGGTGCTGCCGCCGGTGGCGATCCTGGACCCCGACGAGGTGATGTACCACTTCGTCATGGGGTTCACGGCCAAGCTGGCCGGCACCGAGGTGGACGTCACCGAACCGGTGGCCACCTTCTCGCCGTGTTTCGGCGCGCCGTTCATGGCCCGCAAGCCCGACGTCTACGCCCGGCTGCTCAAACAGCGCATGCACGAGCACCGGGTCCGATGCGTGCTGTTGAACACCGGCTGGTCGGGCGGCGCCTACGGCTCCGGCAAGCGGATGTCGCTGCCGGTCACCCGCCGCCTGCTCGACGCCGCCCTCTCCGGGGAGTTCGACGGGGTCGCCACCCGCACCCATCCGATCCTGGGGCTCACCATGCCGGTGTCGTGCGAGGGCGTGGACGACCGGATCCTGGATCCGCGCAGCACCTGGGAGACCCCCGACGCCTACGACGCAGCCGCCCGCCGGCTCCGCGACCTGTTCCGGGCCCGCTACACCGACCAGGGATACGCCCAGATGGGGATCGCGGCCGCCATGTAACCGCATGGCGGCACGCTCGGGGCCGAGTCAGAGCTTCGGCGTCCCCATGTCGACCTCCGAGCCCAGGCGCAGCCGGGTGGCCCTGCCGTCGCCGTCGAGATCGAACTGCACTCGCTGGCCCTGGCGCAGCATCCGGAAGACCGAGCCCTCCAGCGCGTCGTCGGCGAGGTCCACATCGGCGAGGTCGGCTTCGTTGACCAGCACGCCGTCGCCGGTCAGCGGGTCGTAGCTCTTGATGACGCCTTGCACGGCGTCCAAGGGTATCGCAGGCGTCCGGCCGCCTTGGCGCGGGTGAGTATCATCGGCGCCATGGCACCGCTAACCCTCCACGCGGCCGTGCTGCGCCGCGTCATTGTCGGCTTTCACGACGCCTTGTCGGAGCATCGCGAAGTGATCGACAACCTGAACGTGTACCCGGTTCCCGACGGCGACACCGGCACCAACATGACCCTCACGGTCCGGTCCGTGACCGACGGGCTCGACGGCGTCGACGACCACATGGAGCCGCTGTGCGCCGCGGTGGCCCACGGGGCGCTCATGGGGGCCCGGGGCAACTCCGGTGTCATCCTGGCCCAGATCCTGAGGGGATTCGCCGGCGTGCTGCGGGAGGCGGCCTCCGCCGGGCAGGACCCTGACGCACCGGTCGTGGCCCGAGCGCTCACCGCCGCCAGCGAGGGCGCCTACACCGCGGTGGCGAGGCCGGTGGAGGGCACGATCCTCACCGTCATCCGGGAGGCGTCGGAGTCCGCCCGAGCCGCGGCCGAGGCTGGACAGGGCCTAGTGGAGGTGCTCGACGCGGCTCGCGCCCAGGGATACGACGCACTGGAGCGCACCCCGGACATGCTGGCCGTGCTCGCGGAGGCCGGCGTGGTCGACGCGGGCGGCGCCGGGCTGCTGCTGCTGCTCGACGCCTGCCTGGCCGAGCTCGACGGCAGGCCCCTGCCGGTGCCGCCCGAGGTCGCGGCCGGGCCCGCACCGGCCGCGGCGGCCAGCGCGGCCCACCCCGTCGAGGAGTCCTCCATAGCCGATCTCCGCTACGAGGTGATGTTCCTCCTCGACGCGCCGGACTCCTCGGTGGACGGCTTCAAGCAGGCGTGGACCGAGGTCGGCGACTCCATCGTGGTAGTGGGCGGCGACGGCATCTGGAACTGCCACATCCACACCGACGACATCGGTGCCGCCATCGAGGCCGGGATTGCGGTCGGGCGGCCGCACCGCATCCAGATCACCGACCTGCTCGACCAGGCCGCCGAGCACTCCGAGTCGTTCATGGAGCCCGCGGCGGCCGGCGGCGCCGGCGGATCGCCGCCCGCGCCGGTGGAGATAACGGAAGCCGACCGCTGCTCGGTCGTGGCCGTGGGCGCCGGTGAGGGAGTGGAGGCCATCCTGACCTCGATGGGAGTGAGCCGCGTCGTCGCCGGGGGCCAGTCGATGAACCCTTCCACCGCCGAGCTGCTCGCGGCTGTCGACTCGCTTCCCAGCGGGCACGTGGTGGTGCTGCCCAACAACAAGAACATCATCCCGGTGGCCGAGCAGGTCGACGGCGAGACCCAGCGCACGGTCGGCGTGGTTCCCACCCGCAGCGTCGTGGAGGGCATCTCCAGCCTGATGGCCTTCTCGGCTGAAGCCACCGCGGCTCACAACGCCGGCGAGATGTCCGAGGCGGCCGGAGCGGTGACTGCGGCCGAGGTCACCCAGGCGGTGCGGGACGCCACCAGCTCAGCGGGCCCCATCAAGACGGGCGACTGGCTCGGCATAGGCCCCGACGGCATAACAGCAGTGGAGTCCGACCCGGTGGCGGCCGCGACCAAGCTGCTGAGCGCCATCATCGACGACCACGAACTCCTCACGGTGCTCATCGGTGCCGACGCCGACGAGGCCACCACCGAGGCGATCATCAGCCATGTGAGCGAGAACCACCCCGACGTGGAGGTCGAGGTGACGGAGGGCGGCCAGCCCCTGTACCCCTACTACTTCGGCTTGGAGTAGGCCCGAACGGGCCTCGACCAGCGCGCCGATGCCGGCCGGCGATCCTCCCCTCAGCCTCCGGGACCTCGACGCCATCGGTGTCACCCGGCTCCGCGACGTCGGCCGCCAGCGGGCCGCCTCGCTCACCAAGATGGAGATCGACTCGGTGCTGGACCTTCTGCAGCACTATCCCCGTCGCTACATCGACCGCACCAAGCAGGCCCGCATCGCAGAACTTGCCGAAGGCGAGGACGTCTTCGTGGAAGGCTGGGTGCAGCGGAGCTCGTCGAGGCGGATCAAGCCGCGCCGGACGCTCGTCGAGGTGGTCATCTCCGACGACACCGGTCGCCTCAAGCTGACGTTCTTCAACCAGCCCTGGCAGGAGCAGAGCCTGCGCGCCGGTCGCCAAGTGGTCGTCCACGGCCGGCCGAAGCCGTACCGGGGCGCCCTGCAGATGACGAATCCGGTGGTCGATCTGGTCGGGGACCGCACCGGGCGCTTCTTTCCCGTGTACCCGCAGTCCGAGAAGGCCAACCTCAGCACGTGGGACATCGCCAAGTTCGTCGAGCAGGCCCTCAACCGATGCCAACCTCGCGGGATACTCGACCCCGTGCCTTCCAGCATGCTCCGGAGGTTCGACTTCGTGGGCCGACACACCGCGCTGGAAGGGATCCACCGGCCTGACACCATGGCAGAGTCGTACGAGGCGCGGCGTCGTCTCAAGTTCGACGAGTTGCTGCGCGTGCAGCTCGAGCTGGTCAGGCGCAAGCGCTGGCTGGAGCGCCATACGGCCGGCCTGTCCCATGCCACCGGCGGCGAGTTGGTCGATCGGTTCCTTGCACGCCTGCCGTTCCAGCTGACCGCCGCCCAGCAGCGGGTGATCGGCGAGGTCGTCGGAGACCTGGCCCAGCCGTACCCCATGCACCGGCTCATGCAGGGCGACGTGGGCGCGGGCAAGACCGTCGTGGCCCTGTGCGCGCTGCTGACCGCGGTGCAGGGCCGCTTCCAGGGCGCGCTGATGGCCCCCACCGAGGTGCTCGCTGAGCAGCACTTCGCGACGATGCTCTCGCTCCTCGGCGACCTGACGGTGCCCGATCCCGCGAGGCTCGGAGGGGAGCGGCCGCTGAAGGTCGAGTTGTTGTCGGGGAGCCGCGGCGCAGCCGACCGGCGCCGGACGCACGCGGGGCTCGCGGCCGGCGACGTCGACATCGTGGTCGGCACCCACGCTCTGATCTCCGAGGGTCTGGAGTACCAGAACCTGGGCGTGGTGGTGATAGACGAGCAGCACCGCTTCGGGGTCGAGCAGCGCGCCGTTCTGCGCGACCGCGGGCCCGGGTCGGTGCTGCCCGACCTGCTCGTGATGACGGCGACGCCCATCCCCCGCACCGCCGCCATGACCGTGTACGGCGATCTGGACGTGTCCGTGCTCGACGAGCTTCCCGAGGGCCGGCTGCCCGTGGCCACCTCGTGGGCCCGCGGCCCTCTGGAGGAGGCGCAGGTCTGGGAGGCGGTGCGGGCCGCGGTCTCCGAGGGCCGCCAGGCTTATGTGGTGTGCCCGGTCATCGACGAGTCGGAAGTGCTCGAAGTGCGTTCGGTGATCGAGACCCACGAGCGTCTCACCGGCGGGGACGGCGGGCTGGCCGGACTCCGCGTCGGTCTGCTGCATGGGCGCCTGACGCCCGCGGAGAAGGACGCGACAATGGAGTTGTTCCGTGCCGGAGCCCTGGACGTGCTCGTGGCCACCACCGTCATCGAAGTCGGTGTGGACGTGCCCAACGCGACCGTCATGGTCGTCGTGGACGCGGGCCGCTTCGGCATCGCGCAGCTCCATCAGCTGCGGGGCCGGGTGGGCCGCTCCGACATCGCGTCCAGCTGCTATCTGGTGGGCGAGGCCGTCACGGCGGACGCCGAGGCGCGGCTGGAGGCGGTGGTGGCCTCCACCGACGGTTTCGAGCTGGCCGAGGCCGATCTCGAGCTGAGGGGCGAGGGCACCATCATGGGCGAGCGCCAGAAGGGCCGCAACGACCTGCGGCTGGCATCGCTGCGCCAGGACAGGGAGTGGGTGGCCATAGCCCGCGACGTCGCCATCGAGATGCTCGACGACGACCCGGACCTGCACAGCCACCCGGCGCTGGCTGACGAGATCGAGCTGCTGCTCGGCGATCGCGACGCCGAGTTCCTGCTCAAGAGCTGACAGGTCGAACCGATGGCGAAGGGAATCCGGGTGGTGGCGGGGACGGCCAAGGGCCGCCGGTTGGCGTCGCCCCCCACCGACGCCACCCGCCCCACGCCGAGCCGGGTTCGAGATGCCGTGTTCAACTCGCTGTACTCCCTCGGCGCCCTCGAGGGCGCCCGGGTCCTCGACCTGTACGCCGGGACGGGGGCCCTGGGGATCGAGGCGCTGAGCCGGGGCGCGGCCGAGGCCGTGTTCGTGGAGCGGGACCCGGCCGTGGCCGCAGTGCTGCGAGGCAACCTGGAGGCAACCCGCCTGGCGGACCGTGCCACCGTGATGGCCACCGACGCCGACGCCGCCCTCGCCGAGCTTGCCCGCCTTCGATGCCGCTTCGACCTCGCCCTGGTGGACCCCCCGTACACGTTCGACGCCTGGCCGGGGCTGCTGTCGCGGGTTCCGGCCGACCTCGTCGTGGCCGAGTCGGATCGCCCCGTGGATGTGGGTCCGGACTATGCCATCCACCAACACAGGCGTCACGGCGGTACCGTGGTGACGTTCGCACAAGCTGCCAGCGGCGGCCCGATCCTCACCGGAGCCGAACAGTGACCCGTGTGCTGTACCCCGGATCCTTCGACCCGATCCACTACGGCCATCTCGAAATCATCGAGACCATCTCCGGACTGTTCGATGAGGTGGTTGTGGCGCCCATGCGGAATCCCCAGAAGGGGGAGGGGATGTTCGGCCTCGACGAGCGCGAGCAGATGATCAAGGAGTGCTGCGCGCACCTCCCCAACGTCTCGGTCGCGATGTTCTCCAACCTCGTCGTCAATCTGGCCCGCGACATCGGCGCCGACTTCATCGTGAAGGGGCTGCGGGCGGTGTCGGACTTCGAGAACGAACTGCAGATGGCGCAGATGAACCACGCCCTCGCGGACGTGCAGACGGTCTTCATCCCGTCGGCCAGCAAGCGGTCGTTCGTCGCTTCGAAGCTGATCCGCGAGGTGGTCCGCCTCGGTGGGGACGTCTCGTCGATGGTGCCCGCGCCGGTGCGAGACCGACTTGAGAGCCGTCTCGAGCAGGAGCGATGAGTTCCGCCGGCCATCCTGTCCCGCAGTTCGACTCCGGCCAAGCCGAGAGTTCCTCGGAGGCTCGCCGGCTAGCCGTCGAACAGCTGCTGGGCCAGGCCGTCCGCATCGTGGAGCGGTCGCGGCCCATGCCGTTCTCGACCTCGGTGATGATCAATGGCGAGGAGCTGCTGGGGATTCTCCAGCGGGCGTTCACCGCGCTCCCCGAGGAGCTGCGGGCCGCTCGCTGGATGCTCAAGGAACGCGACGACATGCGGCTGCGCACCCAGCGCGAGGGCGAGGAGATCATCGCCGCGGCCCGGGCCCGGGCCGAGCAGATGGTGCAGCGCAGCGAGGTGGTCAAGGCCGCGGAGCTGCGGGCCCGGCGCACCATGACAGAAGCGGAGGAGCGGGCCCGGCGGATGAAGCTCGAGACCGAGGACTGGTGCGATCAGCGTCTGGCGACCTTCGAGGCGATGCTGCACAAGACCCTCAACACCGTGACGACGGGACGCCGGCGGCTCCAGGACACCCAACTGCCGAGGCCCCGGGAGCCCGCGCCGAGTTCTCCAGTCGACGACGACGTGTTCGACCAGGACCTTGGTTGACCCACAGGCTGTGACCCACAAGCTGTGACCCGCAAGCTGATGGTCGACTGCGTCCGGCTCCAGGCCGGCTCGGTCGATCGCCTGGAGGTTCGCCGTCAATGGGTGCTGGACGACGCCGGTGTGCACGGCGCCCACGTCGCGGAGGGGGTGGTCGACCTCGATCTGGAGGTGACGGCCGTCGGCAGCTCCTTCGTTGCAACCGGTCGGGTCACGGGCGAGTGGGCGGCCGAGTGCCGCCGATGCCTCGAGGAGGTGCGCGGCCGGATCGACACCGCATTGCGGGAGGTGTTCGAGTGGGAGCCTGCGGAGGGTGAGACCTGGCCCATCGTCGATCAGCGCATAGACCTGGGTCCTCCGGTGCGCGAGACGGCGATGCTGGCCCTGCCGATGGCGCCGTTGTGCTCACTGGAATGCGCGGGGCCGGTGCCGGACCGCTTCCCGACCGGACCGGCCGCGGCCGCCGCCGCGGGCCTACCCGCGGCGCGGGACGCACAGCCCGGGGATGGGGACGTGTAGGCCTGCCGGCTCGCCGGTAGGCTCGCAGGCCGCAATCCTGCCGGTTCCCGTCGAAGGTCGAAGAACCCATGGCTGTTCCCAAGAAGAAGACCTCCAAGGCCAAGGGCCGCAGCCGGCGAGCCTCTGCGTGGCGCATCCGCCCGGGCGGGCGGAGCGCCTGCAGCCGGTGCGGCGCCGTCAAGCGGCCCCACCGCGTGTGCGGCAACTGCGGCTGGTACCACGACCGGCAGGCCATCGACGTCGAATAGCCGGTCGAAGTCCCAGGATCCGGCGCCCGGATCGGGTATGGAACCTTTGAGGGTGTTGAACGGTCTGAATCACCGATGGAACCGGTAGCCGTAGACGCGATGGGGGGCGACCGGGCCCCCGCCGAGATAGTGGCCGGGGCCCGGCGCGCCGCTGATGAGCTCGGGATCCCCGTGGTGCTCGTGGGACGCCCCGACGAGATGGGCGACACCGGGGGACTCGAGGTGATCGAGGCCTCCGAGGTGATTCCCATGGACGCCGAGCCGGGCTCGAGCGTTCGCACGATGAAGGACTCCTCGCTGGTGAGAGCGGCTGAGGCGGTCCGCGACGGCCGGGCATCGGCCATGGTGTCCGCTGGGAACACGGGCGCAGCGATGGGTTCGGCGCTGCTGCGCATGGGGCGGATACGGGGAATCACCCGCCCCGCCATCGCAACGCCGATCCCCACTCCCGGATCCAGCCCCACGACGATGCTCGACTCGGGCGCCAACGCCGAGTGCCGCCCCGAATGGCTCGTGCAGTTCGCCCGGATGGGCTCCGTCTATGCCCGTGACCGCTTCGGCATCGAGCGCCCCCGCGTCGGCCTGCTGTCGATCGGCGAGGAGGCCGGCAAGGGCAACGACTTCACGAAGGCGGTGTTCGAGCTGCTCGCCGACGGCGGCTGGGCGACAGACGTCGGTGCGGAGTGGGTCGGCAACGTCGAGGGTCGCGACATCATGACTCCCGACATCGATGTGGTGGTGACCGACGGGTTCACCGGGAACGTGACGCTCAAGGCTCTCGAGGGTGCCCTGCGGGCGCTGCTCGGCCGGGTGCTGGTGGCCATCGACCGCGACGACATCTCGCGGGAGGCAGGACAGATGCTGGCCCCCGCCCTCGACGAGATGTCGAAGGAGCTTCACCCCGATGGAGTCGGGGGCGCGCTGCTGCTGGGAGTGCGCGGCGTCTGCGTGATCTCCCACGGTGCCAGCAGCGCGGCTGCCATCATGAACGCCATACGGGTGGCCCGCGAGATGGTTGCCGCCGGCATGGTGGACCACATCGCGGCCGTCGCCCGCCGTTAGCACCGCGTTCACGCGGACGCGGCCCTTGGACGCGCCGGTATGGTTGTCGGGCCGCATCGATCGATATCCACCCACGGAGGAGCCGATGCCCGCAGAGACACACGTGGAGCACTCGCCCATGGGACGCGACGAGGTTCTGGCGCTCATTCGGGACCGGCTCGCGGACATCCTCGAGATAGAGCCCTCAGACATTGCTGAGGGAGCCTCCTTCGCCGATGACCTCGACGCCGACTCGCTGGCGCTCATAGAGCTCGTGGAGGGCATCGAGGAGGAGCTGGCCGAGCGCGCCGTCGGCTTCCGCATCGAGGACGAGGATCTGGAAGACCTGCGGTCGGTGCGCGACGCCGTCGACTACGTCGTCGCGAAGCTGGGTTGACGGTCCAGACCGCCCCGGCGGGCGCATCGATGCTCATGGACCGGCTCGGTCACCGGTTCAATGATGCAGCGTTGCTGGATATGGCTCTGACGCACCGATCCTGGTGCGGGGAGCACTCCGGGTCCTCCTCCAACGAGCGGCTGGAGTTCCTCGGCGACGCCGTGCTGAGCCTGGTCGTGACCCGGAGGCTGTATGAGCGCTTCTCCGACTGGGCCGAGGGCGACCTGGCCAAGGCCCGGGCCTCGCTCGTCAACGCGGCCACCCTGGCCGAGGTGGGCCGGTCCGTGGGTCTGGGCGAGCTGCTGCGCCTGGGCCGGGGCGAGGACGACTCCGGCGGCCGCGACAAGCCGTCGATCCTGGCCGACGCGGTGGAGGCCGTGATCGGCGCGGTCTACCTCGATGGCGGGATCGGCGCGGCCGACGACGCGATCGGACGGCTGCTCGGCGACCGTCTGGACGCAGTGGCGGAATCGCCCGGGCACGCCGACTTCAAATCCAGGCTGCAGGAGCTGGCGGCCCGTCTCGGTATGGACCCCCCCTCCTACGACGTGACAACCAGCGGCCCAATCCACCATCAGCGGTTCCGCGCCGAGGTGCGAGCCGGCGATGCGGCCGGGGTGGGCGCGGGCAGCACGAAGAAGGACGCAGAGCAGCGGGCGGCCGAGGTCGCCTACGCCGCCCTCACCGCCAAGTTCCCGTCATGAGTCTCGAATCACGTTCACAAGCCGAGGTCCGAACATGAGTCCCTCCCGCGCCCGCACTCTCGAATACGAGCTTCCCGAGGTGGAGACCGTCCGCCGGGATCTCGAACGGGAGATCATCGGCCGCAAGGTCAAGGCGGCGGAGGCCGCCAGCATGAAGTGCCTGCGCCGCTACCACACCCGCAAGGCCTTCACGTCCCAGCTGGAGGGAGCGAAGATCGTCGATGTCAGGCGGGTGGGCCTGCACCTCGTGATCGAGCTCAGCACGGAGATGCTGCTGGTGCTGTCGCTGGGCTCGTCGGGCTCCCCCCGCCGCAACGCCAACAAGCACCCCAGGGTCAACGGCACCGAGGTCGTGATCTCGTTCACCCAGTACGGCCAGCTTCGCTTCGTCGACACCGAGGGCACCGGGCAGCTGTTCGTGGTGTCCGATGACGACCTCGACACGGCCCTGCCCGAGCTGGCCGCCTACGGGCTCGACCCTGTGGCCACTCCCATCTCCTGGACCGAGATGGGTCGGATGCTGCTGCAGAGGAGCAGCAAGCTCAAGACGCTGCTGACCGACGACACGTTCGTGGTCGGCGTCGGCGACATCTACGCCGACGAGATCCTCTTCGAGGCGGGTCTGCGCTACGACCGGGTCTGCAACACGCTGTCCACCCAGGAGATCCGGCGCCTCCACCGGTCTCTGGTGGGCACGATGCACGACGCCGTGAAGTACCGCGGCACCTCGGTCCCGGCTCGCCCCTTCGTCGATCCGTTCGGTCAGCCCGGGGGCTACGCGACCCATCTGAAGGTGTGGGGACGCCACGGCGACCTGAGCGAACGCTCCAGGGCCCCGATCAAGCGCGCCAAGTTCCGGGGCGTCTGGACCTACTACTGCGACACGCAGGTCTGACCGCGGTCGGTGGGGCCGAACCGTCGGGCCCGCCGACCCGCCGGGATGCTCGGAGTCGGCAGCGGCCCCTACTAGCGTCGCGGGCGTGTATCTGAAGACCCTGACCCTGAAGGGCTTCAAGTCCTTCGCCGAGCCGGCCACCATACGGCTGGAGCCGGGCGTGACCGTGGTCGTCGGCCCCAATGGCAGCGGCAAGTCCAACGTCGTCGACGCGGTGGCCTGGGTCCTCGGCGCTCAGGCCCCGAGCGCGGTCCGCTCGTCCCGGATGGACGACGTGATCTTCGCGGGCACCGACCGCAAGCCGCCGCTGGGCCGGGCCGAGGTGTCGCTGACCATCGACAACTCCGACGGCATGCTGGCGTCGGCGGCCAGCGAGGTGCGCATAACCCGCACGCTGTTCCGCGACGGCGAGTCGAGCTACTCGCTCAACGGCACCGAATGCCGGCTCCTCGATGTGGTCGAGTTGCTCTCGGACACCGGTGTCGGGCGCCAGCAGCACATGATCGTGTCCCAGACCCAGGTCGATGCCGTGCTCAGCGCGCGCCCCATCGACCGCCGGGCCGTGGTCGAGGAGGCGGCCGGCGTTCTCAAGTACCGCAAGAGACGGGAGCGGGCCGAGCGCCGCCTGCTGGGCACCGACGGCGACCTGACCCGCATCAGCGACCTCACCTCAGAGGTGCGGCGGCGGCTGAGACCACTGGAGAAGCAGGCCGAGGCGGCTCGACGCCATGCCGACCTGCTGTCGGAGCTCGAGGCCCTGCGGGTGTATCTGGCCGGTCACGAGATCGCTGAACTGCGCAAGCAGCTGCGTGCTCACAAGGATGTCGGGGAGGCCCGGGCCGCTGAGAAGGCCTCGTTGGAGGCCGAGCTCGCGGAGGTCGGCGCGAGCGTCGCCGACAATGAGCAGCGGCTGGCCCGCCACGGGTTGGACGACCATTCTGAGCGGCTGGCCCGCCTCGAGGGGCTGCGGGCCAGAGCGGGCGGGTTGGCCGCGCTGGCGCTCGAGCGCTTGCGAGGCCTCGAACGGGAGCGGGCCGTCCTCAGCGATCACGATCTGGCGGCGGGACTGAGAGACGAGATCGAGCGGTGCCGCCGCGAACTGCAGAACGTCGCCTCAGCGCAGGCCGCGGCTGCTGGAGACCGGAGCCGGCTGGCGCAGCTGCAGGAGCGACTGGAGGCCGACCGGAGCGCGTTCGACGCCGAATGGGGGGATATCGGTTCGCTCGGCGCCGAGGAGGCCGGCGAAGCCGCCGCAGCCAGGGGTGAGCTGTCGGCTCTGCGGTCGGCGATCGCCATCAACGAGTCGGAACGGAGCCGTCTGGCTCAACGTCTGCAGGACTCCGAGGACCGCATGGCGGGATTGGCTGGTCGTGCCGATCAGCGCCGCCTCGAAATGGAGAGGTGCGAGTCGGAGATCGCCGGGCTCCGCGGGGAGCACGAGCAAGCTGGCCGCGCCCGCCAGGCGGCCGCCGCCACGCTGGAGGCCGCCGTCCTGGCCGGCACCGCGGCCGAGGGGGAACGCCGGCACTGGACAGCGAGACGCGAGGCGCTGGCCATGGCCCTCGAGGAGTCTGCGAGGCCGGTGCCCGATGAGGTGCTGGCCGCGTCCGGCGGTGCCTTGGGCCTGCTCGGCGACCTCGTCGAGGTCGATGAGGGCCTCGAGGCCGCGTTCGCGGCCGCCGTCGGCGACACCATCAGCGCGGTCGTGGTGCGTGATGCGCCCGCCGCCCGCCGCGTGCTCGACAGCCTGGAGGCCGACGATCCCGGCGCGGCAGTGATCGTGCTGGAAGGAGTCGGCAGGGCCCGCGAGCAGGCAGCCGCGACTGTTGTCACCGCGGGCTCGGGCGCGACCCGACAGGAGCCGCTCAGGGGCCGGGTCCGCTCCTCCGATGCCGACGTGGCCAGGCTGCTGGATCTGCTGCTCGCGGGTGCGGTGATGGTGGAGGGTGACTGGCGTTCCGCGGCCGATGTCTGGATGGGCGCCCCCGATCTGGTGGCCGTGACCGCGGCCGGTGATCGGTTGAGCAGCCGGGGCTGGAGGCTGGGCATGCACTCCGCGGCTGGTCTCGGTCCCGCATTGGCGGAGGCCACCGAGCGGGCCGGAGCGGCCCTCGACGCCGGCGAGCGGGCCGAAGCGGCCTGTGAGGCGGCCCGGACCGAGCTGGCAGAGAGGCAGCAGGCAGCCGACGAGATGGGCCGGCGCCTGGCCGCGGCCGAGGAACAGGCCGCATCCGCAGCCGCGGCCATCGCCCGCCTCGATGCGGAGCGGCGCGACCTCGACACCGCCACCGGCGCGCTGCGGGACCATCTCGCCGAGACATCGGGCCGCCTTGACGAGTCGGTCGCCCGCAGTACCGGGATCGAGTCCCGCCTTCCCGAGCTGGAGGCGGCCGAGGCCATGGCGCGGCAGCGCAACCGCCAGGCGTCGCAGGCGCGCCGCGAACTCGACCGGCGCACCCTGAAGCTGGCGGAGAGGGTTGCGGAGCGAGGCGTCGCCGACGCCGGGATCCAGCAGCAGAAGCAGATGCTCGAGACTCGCCTCGTCGAGTTGCAGGAGCGTCTCGACCGCTACGACGCCTCCAGAGTGGCCGCGACGGGTCGCCTCGCCGCGCTGGAGCGCGAGGCCGAGGTACTGGAGACGCTCGGACGGGCGGTGCAGGAGCGATCCGCCGCGGTGGAGGCGGGCCTCGCTGAGATCCGGCAGGTCCGCCGCAGGCACTCCGAGTTGGCCCGGGAACTGGCTGCAGGACTCGACGGCCTGCGCCGGCGGTCAGCCGACGCCAACCGTCGTTACGAGGCCCTGCGTGCCGCCGAGGGCCGCCGCGACATAGAGGAAGCCGAGCTCCGGACCATGCTTCAGGGAGCCGTCGAGCGGCTCCGGGACACCTACGGGCTGTCTCCCGCCGACGCCGCCGAGGTGACCTTGCCAGCGTTGGACGACGGGATCGAACCGCAGCAGCGGGCCGACCATCTGGCCACCGAGCTGGAGATCATGGGGCCGGTCAATCCCCTGGCCCTGGCCGAGTACGACGAGCTCTACGAGCGTCACGAGCTTCTGAAGGGCCAGCTCGACGACATCCGCGCCGCGAGGCGGGATCTCAACCGGGTGATCCGCTCGATCGACAGCGAGATCAAGACCGTGTTCGGCTCGGCCTTCGCCGACGTGGCCGCCAACTTCGAGGTGCTGTTCGAGTCGCTGTTCCCGGGAGGCGAGGGACGGCTCACCCTCACCGACCCCGACGACCTCCTCAACACCGGCATAGACATCTCGGCCAAGCCGTCGGGCAAGAACGTGAAGCGGCTGTCGCTGCTGTCGGGCGGCGAGCGGTCGCTGGCCGCTCTGGCTTTCCTGTTCGCGGTGTTCCGCAGCCGGCCCTCGCCGTTCTACGTGATGGACGAGGTGGAGGCCGCCCTCGACGACGTGAACCTGCACCGCTTCCTGAGGCTCGTCGACGAGTTCCGCTCGGACGCCCAGCTCGTGATCGTCACCCACCAGAAGCGGACCATGGAGGCGGCCGACTGCCTGCAGGGGGTGTCGATGAAGCCGGGCGGCTCCTCGATGGTGGTGTCCGAGCGAGTCTCGGAGGCAGCCTGAGGAGTCTCTGTAGCCTCTCTCTCACGACTCTCTCACTTCCGCCGCCTAGATTCTCGGTGCCATGAGCAGCGCTGATCCGGCCGACCAGCGCGGTCCTGGGCGCCCGCCCCCACCGCCCCTTCCCCGCCCGGCTGAGCGACGCCCGTCCGTTCCGCCGCCCGGCCGGCGTGCGACCGCGGTGATCAGACCGGTCGAGGGGTCCGCGGGGGCCGGGCCGACGGCGGCCGCGGCCCGCCGCCGGCCGGGTCGCCGGATGGTGGCCGCACTGGTGATCCTCGGCTTGATCGCTGCGGCTGGGACGTTGACGGGCCTGGCCGTCTCCGAACGGTTGTCACAGGACGGACCCGTCCCGTCGATGAGGCCGGCCTCGCCCGATGAGGCCGCGGCCGCTGCTGATCCGAGCCGGCCCGAGCCGGCGGACTCCACAGCGGAGCGTCTCGTCGCTGACAGTTCCGAAGCCGAGTCCCTGGCCGCCGAGCAACCGGCGCCGGGAGCGTTGGCGGACGGCTCCCCGGAGCAGGCCCCGCCGCCGGCTGAACCCCAGTACCCGGCGCCCGCGGTCACCGGGGAGCCGGTGGTTGCGGTGGCCGAGGCCCTCAGCGATTCAGTGGTGCTGGTTGAGGTCGACTCCGGGGCCGGTTCCGGGCTCGGGTACGGTCTGGGCTCCGGCATCGTGTGGGACGCCGAGAACGGCTACATAGTGACCAACCAGCACGTCGTCGACGGCTCGAGCGGCGTCACCGTCACCCTCTCGGACGGCATCAGCATCGAAGCCGAGGTCGTGGGCGGCTCCTCAGCCCACGATGTGGCCGTGGTGCGGGTCGACCCGGAGGCGGCCGAGCTGGTGGCCGCGCCGTTCGCGCCGGTCTCGTCGGTGCGCGTGGGCCAGCTCGCGGTGGCCATCGGCAGCCCTCTCGGACTGGCCGGCACGGTCACCGCCGGCATCGTCAGCGCGGTCCGGATCCAGGTCCAGCCCGGGTTCGATCGCGAGTCGCCCGTGCCGGTGGAGATGATCCAGACCGACGCCGCCATCAACCAGGGCAACTCCGGGGGCGCCCTGGCCGACTGGCAGGGCCGGGTCATCGGGATGAACACCCTGATCCAGACCACCTCCGGCGGCAACATCGGGCTCGGGTTCGCCGTTCCCAGCGACACCGTGGAGTTGATCGCCACCCGCATCGTGAACGGCGAGTCGCTGGAACTCGGGTACCTCGGCATTAGCGGCCAGGCGGCCGGGGACGGCGATGTGGGCGTGGTCGTGGCGGAGGTCGTACCCGGCTCGCCGGCCGAGGAGGCGGGACTGATGGCGGGCGATGTCATCGTCAGCATCGACTCCGAGCCCATGTACGACATCTACGAGCTCTCGGCCGCCATCAAGCTGCGCCTCCCGGGCGACAGCGTCGAGCTGACCGTCAGGCGGGGCGGCGACCTCTACGTCTCCACCGCCGTGCTGGGCGCCCTCGAATGACACCGGTCGCCGAGCGCTTCGCCGGCCTGCGTCGGTCCGTCGGCGCGAACGGCAGGCACTTCGGCGCTGGCTAGCATCGGTCGCCCATGGCGCTGGTCCTAGTCATTGCCGCGGTGGCGGCGCTGCTGCTGGTCGTCGTCGCGGCCGCCTGGGTCCGCCGGCGCCGGACGGCCCGGAGCGTCCTCCGCGGCGGATCCACAGCGGTCGGCGAGCTAGCGGACCGGGTCGTCGACCGGGTGGCCGAAGGCGCGTCGGGGGCCGTGGCCGAGCCCGGCGTACCCTCGCTGCGCGATCACCTCGGCAGGGCGCGGGCCGCGTTGGTGGGCTCGTTGGCGCCGGCGCTCGACCGGCCATCGATCTCCCAGGATGCCTGGACCGCGGTCACCGAGGCTCTGATCCGGGCCGATGTCGGCCTCGCCACCAGTTCCGAGATCGTGGATGCGGCCATGGCTCGGGTCGAGACCGGAGGCGACGGGCCGGCACAGGCGATGGCCGCGCTCCAGGCCGAGCTGCGCGGACGACTCGGCGGCTTCGACCGCTCGCTGGCTCGACGCAGCGACGGCGGGCACCCGTCGGTGTGGCTGTTCGTGGGTGTGAACGGCACGGGCAAGACCACCACCATCGGCAAGCTGGCCAGACGCGAGTCCGACCGCGGCGCCGGCGTCGTGCTGGCTGCCGGGGACACCTTCCGGGCCGCGGCCGCCGACCAGCTCGCCATGTGGGCGGAACGCTCGTCGGCCCACATCGTGCGGGGCGCGGAGGGGGCCGACCCCGCGTCGGTGGTGTTCGACGCGGTGGAGTCCGCCGCGGCCCGCGACGCCGACCTGGTCCTCGCCGACACCGCCGGGAGGTTCCACACCTCCCAGAACCTGATGGCCGAGCTCCAGAAGGTGCGGCGGGTGGCCGAGAAGGGGTCCGGTGTCGTCACCGAGACGCTCCTCGTGCTGGATGCCACCACCGGCCAGAACGGCCTGGCTCAGGCCAGGCAGTTCACCGAGGCGGTCGACGTCACCGGCGTGGTGCTCACCAAGCTGGACGGCTCGGCCAAGGGCGGGATCGTGGTGTCGGTGCAGACCGAGCTCGGAGTGCCTGTGAAGCTCGTCGGGGTGGGGGAGGGCATCGCCGACCTGGTGCCCTTCGACGAATCGGAGTTCGTGGACGCCCTGTTCGCCCAGTAAGCGAGTTGGCAGCGCGTCGGCCCCGATCGGGCGTGTTCGGCTGCCAGTTCACTGCCCGGCCGCGGCAGTGCGAAGAATTGGCAGCGTGTCGGCCCTGATCGGGCGCGTTCGGCTGCCAGTTCGCAGGTGCAGGGCCCGCCCTCGGTTAGGGTGGCTCGACCATGTTCGAGACCCTCACCGATCGCTTCGAGTCCGCATTCTCCAAGCTGCGGGGCCGGGGAAGGCTCTCCGCCGACGACGTGGACGAGACCCTGACCGAGATCCGGGTCGCGCTGCTCGAAGCCGACGTCAACCTCGACGTGGTCACCAACCTCACTGCCCGCATCCGTGAGAGGGCGGTGGGCGAGGAGCTGTCGCGGGCCCTCAACCCGGCCCAGCAGGTGGTCAAGATCGTGCTGTCGGAGCTCACCTCCAGCCTCGGAGGCGAGCAGCTGGCCCTCACCTACGCGTCGAAACCTCCGACGGTGGTGCTTCTGGCCGGGCTTCAGGGGGCCGGCAAGACCACCAACGCGGCCAAGCTGGCCCAGTGGTTCCTCCGCCAGGGCCGCAGCCCGCTGCTGGTGGGGGCCGACCTGCAGCGTCCCGCCGCCGTGGAACAGCTCCGCACCCTCGGCGGGCACGTCGGAGTGCCGGTGTTCAGCCGTCCCCGCAACCCCGTGAAGACCGCGTCGGCCTCGCTGGCCGAGGCGACCCGCACCGGGCGCGACGTGGTGATCGTCGACACCGCCGGCCGGCTGGCCATCGACGCCGAGATGATGGACCAGGTCCGGCGCATCTCCAAGGCGGTGAAGCCCCACTACACATTCCTGGTGGTCGACGCGACCGCCGGCCAGGACGCGGTCACCTCGGCCCGCGCCTTCCACGACTCGCTGGCCCTCGACGGGGTGATCCTCACCAAGCTCGACGGCGACACCCGCGGCGGCGCGGCGCTGTCGGTGAAGGAGGTGGTGGGCCGGCCCATCGCCTTCGCCTCGGTCGGCGAGAAGCTGGAGGACTTCGAGCCGTTCCATCCCGATCGTCTCGCCAGCCGCATCCTGGGGATGGGCGATGTGGAGACGCTCATCGACAAGGCCGAGTCCGCGTTCGAGGCCGAGGAGGCGGAGCAGACCGCGACCCGGCTGCTCGAAGGCACCTTCACCCTCGACGACTTCCTGTCGACCATGCAGCAGGTCCTGGGCATGGGCAACCTTCGCAGCCTCATGGGCATGATGCCGGGCGTACCCCGCGAGCTGCGCTCCGCAGAGATCGACGACGGCCGCATAAGCCGTATCACCGGCATGATCCACTCCATGACGCCGGCCGAGCGCGCCGATCCCGACATCATCGACGCCTCCCGACGGCAGCGCATCGCGGCCGGCTCGGGCTGCCGGCCGGCCGACGTCAAGTCCCTGATCGACCAGTTCAAGCAGATGCGGTCCATGATGAAGGGACTCGGAGGGCTCGGCGCCAAGCGGGCCTCCCCAGGATCGCGAGGCCGATCGTCCAAGCAGTCGGGACGGGCCAAGCAGAGGTCGGGCGCCCAGCGTCGCAGCGGGGGCCGGACCACGCCCAAGGGCCCGATGCCGGCCCCCAAGACGCCCTTGACCCTCCCAGGGTTGGAAAAGGGTGACTGGCCCGGGTTCAATTGACCCTTCGTAAGAACGACTAGCAGATCAGAGGACACACATTGGCTGTCAAGTTGCGCCTGATGCGGATGGGAAAGAAGAAGCAGCCCACCTACCGCGTCGTTGCCGCCGATGCCCGCGCGCCCCGCAATGGGCGCTTCATCGAGATCATCGGGATCTACGAGCCCCGCCAGGAGCCCTCCGTGGTGCGGATCGACAATGAGCGGGCACTGCACTGGCTGCGCCACGGCGCCCAGCCCACCGAGAGGGTGGAGAAGCTGCTGAGGATCAGCGGGGCGTGGGACGATTTCCGCGGCGCCATCGAGCACGGCGCCGCGGTCGCGAGCGCTGAGGAGGGCGATCAGTGACCGATCTGGCCCCGACAGCCGAGGAGATGTGCCGCTACGTGGTCACCCGCATCGTCGACGACACCGAAGCGGTGCAGGTCACCGCATCACCCGCGGGCACCGGCGCGGTGCGCCTCGACGTGCGCGTCGCCCAGGGCGAGATGGGCCGCGTGATCGGCAAGCGAGGCCGCGTCGCGCACGCCATCCGCACCCTGGTGCGGGCGGCCGGATCGCGCGACGATGTGGACATCGAGGTCGAGTTCGTCGACTGAGCCTTCCAGCGCTGCTGGGGCTCGGCCCGGGCCCCTGCTGGAGATCGGCCGCGTCGGTCGGCCCCACGGCACCGCCGGCGAGGTGACCGTGACGCTGGTGTCGAACCGTCCCGAGCGCCTGGCCCCCGGATCGGAGCTGCACTCCGATGCGGGGACGCTGCGAGTGGTTGCGGCCCGGCCCCACAACCGGCGGCATCTGGTCCTCTTCGAGGGGATCGACGACCGCGGCAAGGCCGAGGCCCTTCGAGGCCTGGTGCTTCAGGCTGCGCCCATCGACGATCCCGACGAGACCTGGGTCCATGAACTGATCGGGGCCCGGGTGGTGGACCAGAGCGGCGTCGACCGGGGCCCCGTGGCCGGCGTGGTGGCCAATCCGGCCGGGGATCTCCTGGAACTGGCCGACGGAGCCCTGGTGCCGCTGTGCTTCATGGTGGCTTCGGTGCGGGGCGAGCGCATCGACGTGGACGTGCCCGAAGGGCTGTTCGAGGCATCCGGCTGAGACCGGGGAAGCGAGACGGCGCCGTGACCTTCAGGATCGACATCTTCACGATCTTCCCCGAAGTGGTCGAGACCATGGCGTCGGCCTCGGTCATCGGGCGCAGCCGCACTGCGGGCACGCTCGATGTGAGGGTCCACGACCTCAGGATGGCCGCCGCCGACCGCCATCGCAGCGTCGACGACGCCCCCTTCGGCGGGGGAGCCGGCATGGTGATGATGCCCCAGCCGCTGTTCGACGCAGTGGAGGCGGTGGATCCGCCCCGACCGCTGTTCTACCTGTCGCCGGCGGGCAGGCGCTTCGACCAGGCCCTGGCCCGCGAGCTCGCGGCCACTGCCGGGTTCTCCCTGCTGTGCGGCCGCTACGAGGGCGTCGACGAGCGGGTCTGCCGGCATCTGGTGGACGGGGAGCTGTCGGTGGGCGACATAGTGCTGGCCGGCGGCGAGTCGGCCGCGCTGCTGGTGCTCGAGGCGGTGGGGCGGTGCGTGCCCGGCGTGCTGGCCAACGAGGTCTCCGCGGTGGAGGAGTCGTTCAGCGACGGTCTGCTGGAGTACCCGCAGTACACCCGGCCGGCCGAGTTCCGGGGATGGGACGTTCCCGACGTGCTGCGCTCGGGCGATCACGCCAGGGTGGCCCGGTGGCGGCGGGCCCAGTCGCTGGCGCGCACCATCGAGCGCCGTCCCGACCTGATCGAGGCCCGCGGCGGGCTCACCGGCGAGGAGCGGGCCCTGCTCGACGCCCACGGTCTCGACGATCACGGCCTTGACGGCAGTGGAGGCGCGGAGCAGCCGCCGTAGACTCGGCCGGCCCGACCGCGCTGGCCTGAGGTGAGCGGAGGCAGCCATGAACCCCACCGATCTTGTCGACGAGCAGAGCCTCCGCGACGACATTCCCGAGTTCCAGCCGGGCGACACCGTGCGCGTCCATGTGCGGGTGGTGGAGGGCAACCGGGCCCGGACCCAGGTCTTCGAGGGCGTGGTCATGCGGCGCCAGGGCAGCGGGGTGCGCGAGACCTTCACCGTGCGCAAGGTGAGCTTCGGAGTCGGTGTCGAGCGCACCTTCCCGGTGCACACGCCGATCATCGACCGCATCGAGCGGGTCACCCGGGGCGATGTCCGCCGGGCCAAGCTGTACTACCTGCGGGACCGGGTCGGCAAGGCGGCCAAGGTCAAGGAAAAGCGCTATCGCTGACCCGGCGGCCGACCTGCCGGATCCGGCGCACCGGTCCCCGGACCGTTCCAGGCAGGCCAGAGGCGCCTGGGGCGAGCGCAGAGCTGCTCGCTGGTACACCGAGGCCGGCTACGAGATCCTGGACCGGAACTGGCGGGTGCGCGGCGGCGAGCTCGACCTGGTCCTGTGGCGCGACGGCGAGATCGTGTTCTGCGAGGTCAAGTCGCGGCGCTCCGACCGGTTCGGCTCCGCCGCGGAGGCGGTGGACTGGCGCAAGCAGCGCCGCATACGGTCGCTGGCGGCCCAATGGCTGAGAGCGAGCGGCCGCCGCGGCCGGGTCCGCTTCGACGTGGCCACCGTCACCGGCGTGGAGATCGACGTGATCGAGGGCGCCTTCTAGGCCACCTCGCCGAGGCGCTCGGGATCGTCCACAAGTCAGCCCATCAGGGCCCAGATCACCAGAGCCACCGCCACCAGCAGTCCCGCGCCCACGAAGACGAGGTCGGCGGGCCGGCGCCGGTGGGGTCGGGTGGGGTCGAATCCCATAGCCCAAGTATCGTGGGCCGACGCCCCGCCCGCACCACACTGCGCCATGCTCCGCTGCCGTCGCCTGCCCCGCCTGCTCCTGCTGATCGCCGCGGTCGTGTCCATCGGGGCTGTCGGTGCGTGCGCGACCGACGACGTCCCGGAGGTGCCCGTCGCCGCCGACGGCTCGGTCGATCCGGTGCTGGTGGACGGGCGCCGGATCTACATCGACCGCTGCGCCAACTGCCACGGCAACGACGGCGGCGGGGGCCGGGGCACGAAGCTGTCGGACGGTCTGATGACCAGGCGCTATCCCGACATCGACGAACAGGCCCGGATCGTCGCCGACGGCGTGCGGGCCATGCCCGCCTTCGACGAGGTGCTGGACGCCGCCCAGATTCTTGCGGTAGTCAGATATACACGAGAAGTGCTATAGTCCACATCTGTCGCTTTGAAGGCGACAGAGCGGCTAGCCGCCGGCCCACCTAGACGACGGCCTCCGAATCCCCGCCGCAGGAGGCTGTCCATGCTAGCTACCGTCCGATCCGCCACCCTCGTCGGCGTCTGGGGCCATCCCGTCTCGGTGGAGGTCCACGTAGCCGACGGACTGCCCGGCTTCAGCATCGTCGGCCTGCCCGACGCCTCGTGCCGGGAGGCCCGCGACCGGGTCCGGGCCGCGATCGTCTCCAGCAAGCTGGAATGGCCGATGAAGCGCATCACCGTGAACCTGGCGCCCAGCGACGTTCCCAAGTCGGGCGCCGGGCTCGACCTCGCCATCGCGGTGGGGATCCTCGTCGCCGACGAGCAGCTCGAGGCCGAGTCGATCGCCGACACCGCCGTCCTGGGCCAGCTCGGGCTCGACGGCTCGGTGAGGCCGGTGCCCGGCGCGCTTCCCCTGGTCGACGCCATGGACCATTCCTCGGTGATCGTGGCCGCCCGCGACGGCTCGGTGGCCGAACTGGTGGCCCGCGACCGGGTCCGCCCGGTCGGGGCGCTCCGGGAGCTGTTCGACGCGCTGGCCGGCACCGAGCCGTGGCCCGAACCGCCTGCGGCGCAGCGGCCGGCTCCTCCCGAGCCCGGCCCCGACCTCGCCGACATCGCCGGCCAGCCGCTGGCGAGATGGGCGCTGGAGGTGGCCGCGGCCGGGGGCCACCACTTGCTGCTGGTCGGGCCTCCGGGCGCGGGCAAGACCATGCTGGCCCGCCGGCTGGTGGGCCTGCTGCCCGACCTGCCGCCCGAGGCGGCCCTGGAGGTCACCCGGGTTCACTCGGCCGCCGGGCTGGCGCTGCCCGACGGCCTGATCACCCGCCCGCCGTTCCGGGCGCCCCATCATTCGTCGTCGATGGCCGCTCTGGTGGGGGGAGGCACCGCCCGGGCCCGTCCCGGCGAGGTGAGCGCGGCCACCGGCGGCGTGCTGTTCCTGGACGAGTTGGGCGAGTTCGCGCCGTCGGTGCTCGACGCCCTGCGCCAGCCGCTGGAGGAGGGCATGATCCGGGTGGCCCGCTCGCAGGGAATGGTCGAGCACCCGGCCCGGTTCCTGCTGGTGGCCGCCATGAATCCGTGCCCGTGCGGCGCGGGAGGCACCGTCGGCTGCCGCTGCGCTCCGGGAGCGCTGGCCCGCTACCAGCGCCGCCTCTCGGGTCCCTTCGTGGACCGGCTCGATCTGGTCGTCCGGGTGGACCGCCCCGATCCGGCCGACCTGCTGGACACCGCGGCGAGCACACCCAGCGCCGAGGTGGCCGAGCGGGTGGCGGACGTGCGCAGGCGGGCCCGGAAGCGGGGCGTCAACTGCAACAGCGAGCTGACCGGCGCCGACCTGGACCTGCACGGCCCGCTCGACCGCGCCGCCACCGAGGTGCTTCGGACTGCGCTGGCCGAGGGCCGCCTCAGCGCGCGAGGGCTGCGCCGGGTCCGCACCGTGGCCCGCACGATCCGGGATCTCGACGACGCCGGCCCCGAGCTGCGGTCAGCCGACGTGCTGGCCGCGCTCTCGCTGAGGATGAGGCTCGACGCTGCCGGAGGTTTCGTCCATGGATGACGCGATGGTGACACCGGCGGCGCGGGGCGTGCACGCCGCGGCGCTCGCCGCGCTGCCGCGAGCGACCCCGAGACGACTCGAACGGCTGCTGGGCGGACGGGATCCGACCAAGGTCTGGGACAAGGTGATGCGGGGCGAGATGGCCAAGTGGGTCGCCGGCGACGATCTCCACGACCTCTGGCGCGACCATGCCCGCGGCACCGACCTCGACGAACTGGCGAGCCGCCTCGAGTCGCTCGACGCCTGGGTGACGACGCGGGCGAGCCTTCAGCATCCGTCTGCGCTCAAGTACGACATCGACCCCGCGCCGATCCTGTTCCGGCGGGGACGGCTAGCCGACCCGGTCGCGCCGGCGGTGGCCATCGTGGGCACCCGCCGGTGCACCCCGACGGGGCGCTCAGTGGCGATGGAGTTGGGTTCGGGGCTGGCGACGGCGGGCATCACCGTGGTCTCGGGGCTTGCCCTGGGGATAGACGGCGCCGCCCACCGGGGCGCCCTGGCTGCCGACGGCGCGCCGGTGGTGGGGGTGGTGGGCAGCGGCCTGGACGTGGTCTACCCGAGAGGCAACCGCGACCTGTGGGACGCGGTGGCCGGCGCCGGGACGCTCCTGACCGAGGCACCGCTGGGCGCCGAGCCCGAGGGCTGGCGCTTCCCCGCTCGCAACCGGCTGCTGGCCGCGCTGGCCGACGTGGTGGTGGTGGTGGAGTCGAAGCGGGCCGGCGGGTCGATGCACACCGTCGAGGAGGCCATACGGCGCGAGGTCACGGTGATGGCGGTGCCCGGCTCGGTGCGGAATCCGGCCGCGGAGGGAACCAACCTGCTGCTCAGCGAGGGTTGCGCCCCGGCCTGCTGCACCGACGACGTGCTGGTCGCGCTGGACCTGGCCACCGCCGGTGCGACCCGCGACGCGTTGCGGCCCGCGATGCACGATGGCCGGCAGACTGTTGCGGCGCCGGCCACCGCCGGTGCGACCCGCGACGCGTTGCGGCCCCGCCTCGCCGCGGGCGCGGACCGCCGGATCGACATCGGCAGCCTCGACCCGCTCCAACAGCGGCTGCTGGAGCTGCTCGACGACGGCCCGGTGAGCCTCGACGCGCTGGTGCTGCGAGCCGGCGCTCCGGTGCCGGAGGTGCTGGTGGCCGCCGACGGCCTCGAGAGCATCGGTTTGCTGGCCCGCGACGGATCCCGAGTCCTGCGAGCCTGAAGCCGCCCGCTCACATGTCCCCGTCATCGAACGGTCAGGGTCCGATGCAGTTGACGTACACGGTGCATGCACTCGATGTCATCGAGCGGCGGAGGCTCAGACTCGAATGGGTGGAGCGAACGGTGGCGGCGCCTGAACAACGCATTCGCGACTCCCGCGATGAAGCCCTGGAGCGGTTCTTCCGTCGCATCCCGGAGAGTGATGGTAGAGTGCTGAGGGTAGTGGTGAATGCACGATCGGACCCGTGGCGCGTCGTCAGCGCCTTCTTCGATCAATCCATGCGAGGCAGGTTATGAAACTCAGAGTGGACAAGCAGGCCGATGCGCTGCATTTCAGCCTTGACGATTCTGCAATCGTCGAGTCGGTTGAGGCAGCCCCCGGCGTCGTGCTGGACTACAACGAAGCTGACCAGGTTGTCGGCGTAGAGATGCTCCGTCTGTCCACCCGATCACCGAACCTGGACCTCTCAGCTCTGCAGTTCGAGTCTGAGTAGGCGTCCGCAGCAGGACGTCGCCTCCGAGTGCGGTCGAATCGGCTGGATCCTGGGGACAACTACACTCGGACTGTGGACAACTGGGGCCTGAGCGACTGGCTCGACTCGCTGAGCGGTGTGGCCGACTCCACCCGGGCCGTGTACGCCCGGGACGCGGCCGCGGCGGCGGGGTGGCTCCAGGAGGCCGGCCACGCCGGTCCTGCGTCGGTGGACCGCCGGGGCCTGCGCCGCTACCTGGCCCATCTGGCAGGCTGCGGCTACGCGGCCCGCACCATCACCCGCAAGGTGTCGGTGCTGCGCCGCTACTTCGACTGGGCCCGGCGCACCGGCCGCACCGAGGCCGACCCCACGCTCGGGCTCGGCGCGCCCCGGGGCGGGTCGCGGCTGCCCCGGGTGCTCAAGGACGACCAGATCCACACCCTCATCGAGAAGCCGGCCCGGGCGGGCGACGACGACTCCCGAGACGCCCGCGACCTGGCCATCGTCGAGCTGCTGTACGGCAGCGGCCTGCGGGTCAGCGAGCTGTGCGGCCTGAGCCGCGACGACATCGACCTGTCCCGGCTGGAGGCGCGGGTGTGGGGCAAGGGCGCCAAGCAGCGCCTGGTGCCGTTGAGCGAGCCCGCGGCCGGAGCGCTGCGAGCCTGGCTGAAGTCTCATCGGCGCTCGCTGGTCACCTCCGACACCCCGGCGGACGCCGTGTTCCTCAACCAGCGGGGCCGGGCCATGACGCCCCGGGACGTGCGCCGGGTGCTGGACCGCCGCAGCGTGGTGCCCACCCATCCCCACGCCCTGCGGCACACCTTCGCGACGCACCTGCTCGACGGGGGGGCCGACCTGCGGACCGTGCAGGAGCTGCTGGGCCACGCCGACATCGCCACCACCCAGATCTACACCCACGTCAGCCGCGAGCGCCTGCGAGAGGTGCACCGCAGCACCCACCCGCGCGGCTGACGGCTCACGGGCCGCTCGGGCCACGGCCTCGCCCGTTCCGAGCGGTTCGCGCCCGCCGCTTCGCCCGGCCTCCAGCTAGGACGGAACGGGGCGGTACTCGTCGATCGGGTACAGGCAGATGCCGTGGTCGTGGCCCGGCACCGGGAACGGAGAGGGCTTGGTGCAGGGGAACTCGAAGACGAGGTTGTGGATCACGTCGGGCGTACGGGTCTTGCCCGGCCGCAACGAGGCGGGGTACATCCCGGAGGAGTCGACCGGTCCCAGCGAGGCCAGCGAGGCGTAGATGTCGGCTCGGGCCGGGTTGTCGCCCGCGTCGTGGATTCCCCTGAGCGTGATGCGCATCAATTCGCACACCGTTGCGGTCATTCCATATCGCTCGTTGCCGTCAGCGCGCTCATGCGCCTCGTGGTTGGCGCCCGAGGGGCTGTGGGCGCCGTAGGTGTCGTTGCACATCTCGTCGAACGCCCGGGGCTCGAAGCCCTCGACCCGGTAGGCCCCGGTGTCGCGGAAGTCGCTGATGATCGCGCCGTTGTAGAGGTCGCCGACGGCCGCCCCGCCCACCTGCACGATCTTGGAGGCAACCAGCTCGGTAGCCTGGGACTCGAAGTCCGAGGCGTAGAACTGCACGTCGCCGGGCTCGAATCCCTGGACGACCATCTCCGCGAGGTACAGGGGCGCAGAGATGACGTTGAGCAGGTTGAAGAACACGTCCACCCCCTCGAGGCGCAGCCGCTGGACGGACTCGACGGTGCCCTCCAGGCAGACGTTGGAGCCGCCGCAGCCGATGACGTCGAAGACGGCCACATCGACGCCGCCGTCGATGAGTGTCTGCACCAGGCCGGCCTCGACGGCCTCGTAATGGCCGGGAGTGTCCTCGACGGCGACTCCGACGGTCCTGCCGTCGAGGCGGCCCGCGGCGATGAGGTCGAGAACCATCCAGCTCAGCTGCTCCTCGGCGACCGTGGACACGGTGATCAGCCGATCCTCGCCCCGCTCCATGAACTGCGCGGACTGGGACTGCACGGACACGAAGGCCGTCTCGTGCTGCTCGACGATGCAGAGGCTGGCCGAGCCCCGGAAGCTGCTGGAGTTCACCACCACCACCGCGTCATGGTCCTCGATGGCCTCGATGCAGGCAGCGTTGTTGTCCTCGTCCACCGTGGCGGTCAGCACGCCCACATCAACGGTGTGAAGGTCGATCATGCGGCCCCGGACTCCGCCGCACTGCTCGTTGACCACCGCCGCGAACGTCTCGAACATCTCCGTGGTGTCGCCCACATCGATGCCGAAGCCGATGTCCATGAGCTGCTCCAGCTTCGAGCGGATGTGCACGACGGAGACCGAGTCCGCCTCGATGCCCTTGTCGGTGGCCTCCCGGCCGGGGGCGGGGTCGTGGGCGACGCAGAACCGGTCGATCTGCATGAACGGGTGGTCGCCGCGGTCCATGGTGGCCTGGAACTCGTCGAAGATGCCGTCGCGGGGGTCGTCGTAGATGTTGGGCGCAGGACCCGAGGGCTCCTCGTCTGCGGGCTCGGTGGTGGGCCTCCCGCCGGTGTCGGCGGTGTCGTCCTCGGGTTCGGTGGTGGCGGGGGCCTCGCGCTCCCCGTCGGGTTCGTCGGGCTCGGGGGCCTCGGCCCCGTCGGCTGCCGGCGAGCGAGTCGTGGGCGCGGCCACTCCCGTGTCGTCGGAATCGGCCACTTCGCCGCCGCAGGCCGCGGCCACGAAGGCCAAGGCGACAACGACGTTGAGCAGAGAGCGCAGTCGCGCTGTCATGGGCGCCTCCCCCGGGGCGCGGCCCGCGCCACCGACGGATGAACACTACTTGGCGCGCCGCCGCGGCGCCCCCGCGCCGTGACTCGGCTGCTTGGCCGTGCCGAGGTCAGGAGGGCGCCGGACGGTACTCGTCGATCGGGTAGATGCAGACGCCGTCGTCCAGTCCCTCGATCGGGAAGGGGTGCATCTCCGCCCCGCACGGGTACCTGAAGATCAGGTTGTGGATCACATCGGGCGCCCGCGTCTTTCCGGGCCGGATCGACGCCGGGTGCATCTCGTTGGAGTCGACCGGGCCCAGGTTGGCCAACGTCTCATAGATGTCGTCCCGGGTCGGGTTGTCGCCCGCGTCGTATATGGCCCTCAGCGCGATGCGCAGGAGCTCGCACACGGAGCCGACCATGCCGTAGCGCGAGTTGCCGTCGTAGCGGTCCTCCGACTCGTGGTCGGCGCCCGACGGGCTGTTGGCTCCGTACGTGTCGGCGCACATCTCGTTGAATGCGTGAGGCTGATAGCCCTCCAGGCGGTAGGAGCCGGTGTCGCGCGAGTCGAGGAGGATGGCGCCGTTGTACAGCTCCCCGGCCTCATGGCCGCCGAACAGGGCGATCTTCGAGGCCACGAGCTCCGCGGCCTGGGAATTGAAGTCCGAGGCGTAGAACTGGACATCGCCGGGCTGGTATCCCTGGTTGACCATCTCCTGTATGTAGCCGGGAGCGGACAGGGTGTTGAGCACGTTGAAGAAGACATCGACACCCGCGTTGCGCAGGTTCTGCACAGACTCGCTGACGCCGCCCGCGCAGACCCGGCCGTCGCACTCGATGGTGTCGAACACGGCGACGTTCGCACCGTTGTCCCTCAGGGTGTTCACCAGGCCGGCCTCCACCGCCTCGTACTGGCCGGGCGTGGTGGGCGCGGCCACCCCGATCGTCTTGCCGTCGAGGGCGCCCTGCGCGATCAGGTCGAGCGCGAGCCACCCCAGCGACTCCTCGGCGGTGAGGGTGGTGATGACCAGCCGGTCCTGGCCGCGCCGCATGAACTCCTCCGACTGGGGCTGGACCGTGAGGAAGGCAGTCTCGTGGTCCTCCACGATGCAGAGGGTGGCCGACCCCTGGAAGCCGGTGGTGTTCAGCAGGATCACCCCGTTGAGGTCCTCGGTGGCCGCGATGCAGTCGGCATTCATGTCGGCTTCCACGTCGGGGCTCACCGGGTCGTGCTCGAGGAGGTGCAGGTCGATCATGCGGCCCCGGACTCCGCCGCACTGCTCGTTGACGACGGTCACGAAGGTCTCGAAAATCTCCTTCGGGTCGCCCACGTCGGTGGCGAAGCCGAACATCGCGAGGTTCTCCAGCTGCGAGCGCATGTGCACGAGGGAGATCGAGTCGGCGGTTATTCCGGCGTCGGTGTCGACCCGGCCGGGGGTGGGGTCGTGGGCGACGCAGAACTGGTCGATCTGCATGAACGGGTGGTCGCCGCGGTCCATGGAGGCCTGGTACTCGGCGAAGATGCCGCCGCGGGGATCCTCGTAGATGTTCGGCGGCGGGCCCTCGGGCTCGGCCGGCGCGGTCGTGGTGGTCTCCTCGTCGGCTGCGGTCTCGTCGGCGGGCTCAGGGGCTGCCGTCTCGTCGTCGGTGGCCTCGGTCTCGGTCTCGTCGGCGGGCTCGGCGGCTGCGGGATCCTCGTCGGTCGCCGCGCCTGAATCGGCGGGCTCGGTGGTGGCGGGCGCTTCGTCGGTCGCGGCGCCTGAATCGGCGGGCTCGGCGGCGTCCGGCTCGGCGGCCGAGGGCGCCTCGGTCGTCGGTGCGGCGGCGTCGTCATCGATGGACACCGACACCTCGCCGCCGCAGGCCGCGGCCACGAAGGCCAGGCTGGCAACGATTGCGAGCGCAGTGCGCAGTCTTGGCAGTCTTGCGGTCATCTCTGATTTCCTCCATCCCTCCGGGGAGCGTTCCTACGACGCCGAAACTCGGTCGTGAGCGAGAAGTCTCACCCGCCGGGCACGCGCGCACAAGTCAGGCTATTGGACACGCGCAAACTGTGCGGCCGCTACTGTCTCGGCACCGGCCGCACCCTGATGGTCGGTCGAGCCTCTCGAGGGGGAGCATGGCAGACGAGTCGCCTCAGATGAGCGCACCCGAGCCGTCGGTCGCCGATCTCGCGGGCGCGATCATCGAGGAGGAGGCCAAACGCCGGGCCGAACAGGCCGAGCGCGACGCGGTGACCGTTCTGCCCGACGACCTCCTGCCCGGCGTCGGCGACGCGCCCATGACCCTGCGGGAGGGGCTGCGGGTCGGGGGCACATCGATGCTCGTGATGATGTTCGTGCTCAACATGCTCGACGAGCTGCCGAGGGCCATACGGGTGCTGGCGCCCGACATACAGGACTCGCTCGACGTCAGCGACACCGTCCTGTTCGGCATCCTCGGCTTCGGTGGGGTCACCCTGGTGCTGGGCGCGGTCCCGATGGCCGCGCTCGCCGACCGGGTCAAGCGGGTGGCCATCATCCCGGTGGCGTCGGCGTTCTGGGGCGTCACCGCGTTCCTGAGCGGGCTCATCGTCAATCCCTTCCAGTTGTTCCTCACCAACGCGGGGACCGGTCTGGGACAGGCCTACCGGATCCCGGTGTCCAACTCCCTGCTGGTGGACACCTATCCGATCCAGGCCCGCAGCCGCATCTTCGCCCTGGAGGGTGTCGGCCGGCCCGTGGGCCAGCTTGTCGGTCCGCTGGCGGTCGGGGGCATCGCGGCCCTGGTGGGAGGCGAGGACCCGTGGCGGGCCGCCTTCTTCGCGGTCGCGGTCGCGCCGGTGGTGGCGGCGATCGTCGCCGCGCTGGTATTGCGCGAGCCGCCGCGGGGCCGCTTCGAGAAGCAGGCCGTGTTCGGCGACGAGCAGGTGGAGGTGGACGAGCTGCCGGTGTCGATCGGCACCGCCTTCGCCCGGCTCCGCAAGATCAAGACCTTCTACTACCTGACCACCGGTGTGGGCGTGCTCGGCTTCGCACTGATCGCCATCCCGATCCAGTTCAACCTGCTGCTCGAGGACAAGTACGCCATGGGCCCCTTCCAGCGGGGCGTGGTCGAGTCACTGATATGGGTGGCCGCCCTGGCCGCCCTGCCCTGGGCCGGTCGCGTGTTCGACCGGGGGTTCCGCCGCGACCCGTCCGCGATGGTGCGGATGGCGGGGATCCTCGTGATGGCCGCGGGCGTGGTCTACGCGGTGGCCCTGCCCATCAAGATCCTCGGGGGGCTGGTCCTGATGATCGCGGTGGCCCAGACCCTGATCTCGATGGCGTTCGTGGCGGTGCCGTCGGTCATCGCGGCGGTGTCGCCCTACCGCATCCGGGCCCAGGCGTTCGCCCTGCTGCCGGTGTTCATCTTCCTTATGGGCGGCTTCTTCGGCGGGCTGATCGTGGGCCAGCTCTCCGACGCCTACAACGAGCGCACCGCCATGCTGGTGGCGGCCCCGCCGGCCGCCCTGATCGGGGGAGCGCTCATCGCCTACGGCAGCCGGTATATCCGCCGCGACATCTCCCGGGCGGTGGAGGAGCTGCTCGAGGAGCAGGAGGAGCAGCGCCGCGCCGCCGCCGATCCCGCGTCGGTGCCGGCCCTTCAAGTCCACAACCTCGACTTCGCCTACGGCAGCGTGCAGGTCCTGTTCGACGTGTCCTTCGAGGTGGCCAGAGGCGAGGTCCTGGCGCTGCTCGGCACCAACGGCGCAGGCAAGTCCACCCTGCTGCGGGCGGTGAGCGGCCTCGGCATCCCCGACCGGGGCGTGGTGCGTCTCGGGGGGCGCACCATCACCTACGCGGAGGCCGAGGACCGCTTCGCGGCCGGGCTGGTCCAGCTACGGGGCGGGGAGGGGGTCTTCGAGGATCTCAGCGTGGCCGACAACCTGGCAGCCTCGGTCCTGGCGGCCGGGCTGGAACGAGCCGAGGTCGAGACCCGCTCCGAGCGGGTCCTCAGCATGTTCCCGGCCCTGGCCGAGCGACCGGACACGCCCGGGCGTTCGCTCTCGGGCGGGCAGCAGCAGATGCTGGCACTGGCCATGGTCCTGATGCATGAGCCCGAGGTGCTGCTCATCGACGAGCTGAGCCTGGGACTGGCGCCGGTCGTGGTGCAGGAGTTGCTGGGGGTGGTCGAACGGCTGCGCGAACGCGGCCAGACGATGGTGATCGTCGAGCAGTCGTTGAACGTGGCCCTGGCCTTCGCCGACCGGGCAATCTTCATGGAGAAGGGCCGGATCCGCTTCGAGGGGCCGGCCCGGGAGCTGGCTGAGCGCGACGACCTGGCCCGGGCAGTGTTCCTCGGAGGCGAGGACGGATGATCGAGTTCCTGGGCTTCTCCGTCGGCCAGCAGTCCTTGGTGCTGGGCCTCGTGACCGGGCTCACCTACGCCGCCTTCGCGGCCGGCTTCGTGCTGATCTACCGCTCCACCGGCGTGCTCAACCTCGCCCACGGCGAGATCGGGGCGTTCGGCGTGGCCTTGTTCGTGCTGCTGCTGGCCGGGTACGGCTTGAACTGGTGGCTCTCGTTCGCGCTCGCGCTGGCAGCCTGTGCGGCCATGGGCATGGTCATCGAGTTGATCGTGATACGTCGTCTGTTCTCGTCGCCCCGCCTCGTGATCCTGATCGCCACCATCGGCGTCGGCCAGATAGTGGCGTACTCGAAGATCCGGCTGCCGGCCGTCGCGACCCCCGGGCCGATCCCGACGCCGTTCAAGGCCACCTGGACGCCTACGGACCACATCCGCGTCCAGGCCCGGGAGATCGTGGTCCTGATCGTGGTCCCCGTCCTCATCGCGGCCCTTGCCTGGTTCATCGCCCGAACGCGCTTCGGACTGGCGGTGCGTGCGTCGGCCTCGAATCCCGACACCGCACGCGTCTACGGCACGTCGCCCCGGCGGACTTCGACCATCGTGTGGACCATCGCGGGTGCGTTCGCGGCGGCCACCGCCATCTTCCTGGCCCCGCTGCAGGGGATCAACTCGGCGCGGGCGGGCACCGCGGCCTTGGCAGAACCCCTGCTGCTGAGGGTGCTGGTGGTGTCATTGCTGGCCCGCATGCGCTCCCTTCCGGGAACGCTGGCCGGGGGGTTGGCGGTGGGCGTGGCCGAGCAGCTCATCCGCTCCAACGTGGACTCGGCCAATCGCTCGGTCGTGGACGTGTACCTGTTCCTGGCCGTCCTCGTCGTCGTGCTCTTGGTGGTCCGGTCCGCCGGTGAGCAGGAGTCGTGGTCCCTGGCGCCGCGCATCAAGGCCATCCCGAGCCGTCTCGAGTCGGTCTGGTGGGTCCGCAGGCTCAACGCCATCGGGTTCGTGGCGCTGTTCGGGTTCTTCGCGGTTCTCGGCTCGACGCTTACCACCAACAGCTCCCTGTTCGTCTGGACCAGCATCCTGCTGTTCGCGATGGCGGTGCTGTCAATGACGGTGCTGACCGGCTGGGCCGGCCAGCTGTCGCTCGGCCAGTACGCGTTCGTCGGGCTGGGCGGGCTCACCGTGCTCGGGCTGACCCAGGGCAACGACATCCCTGTGCCCTTCGACCTGTTCAACCTGTCCGTGATCCTGCCTTGGGGCTGGGCCATGGTGGCGGCCACCGCAGTCGGGGTGGTGGTCGCGGTGATCGTCGGCCTGCCCGCGTTGCGGGTCAGGGGCCTGTTCCTCGCCGTCACCACGCTCGCGTTCGCGGTGGCCTCGGCGACATGGCTGTTCCTTCAGGACTTCTTCACGGGCGGCACGACCTTCCCCCGCCCGGCCGAGAAGCCGATCCTCGACATCGGTCCGATCCACATCGACTTCGGCGCGTCCCGCAAGAACTACTACTTCCTGTGCCTGGTCTCGCTCGCAGTGATGGCAGCAGTAGTGGCCCGGCTGCGCCGCACCGGCATCGGGCGGTCGTGGATCGCGGTACGCGACAACGAGGAGATGGCCGCGGCGTCCACCGTGCCGCCGACCCGCATGAAGCTGGCGGCCTTCGGCGTCGCCGGCGGCATCGCCGCCTACTCGGGCGGTCTGTTCGTCACGCTGGTGCCGTCGCTCCAGCCCGACACGCTGTTCCGGGCCAGCGAGTCCATCGTGGTGGTGGCCACCGCCATCATCGGCGGCCTCGGCTCGGTGGCCGGCCCCATCATCGGAGCGTTGTGGATCAAGGGCATCCCCCAGATGATTCCCGATGAGCTCGACGACCTGGTACGGCTGCTGACCAGCAGCATCGGCTTGCTGGTGCTGCTGATGTACTTCCCCGGCGGCCTGCTGCAGATCATCTACAGCATCCGCGACAAGCTGCTAGAGCGCGCCGATCGCAGGATGGCGGAGCGGGAGGCCGCCACCGAGGCCGAACGCCCACCGGCCGATGCGGCGACGGAGGCGCCCGAGCCGCGAAGAGTCCGCCCGCTCGTCACCGCGGGCGCCGCGGCAGCCGCGGACACGTCGGGTCCGGCCCTGCGGACCGAGGACGTGTCTGTGCGCTTCGGCGGCAACACTGCGGTCGACCGGGTCTCGGTGCACGTCGGCCACGGCGAGCTGGTGGGCCTCATCGGCACCAACGGCGCAGGAAAGTCCACGCTCCTCAACGCCGTCAGCGGGTTCGTCCCGGCCCAGGGACGGGTGTTCGTGCTCGGAGCCGACGTGACCTCCAGGCGGGCTCCCCACCGTCACGCCCTGGGCCTCGGGCGGGGCTTCCAGGGGGCCCGCATCTACCCCGGCCTCACCGTGCGCGAGTCGTTGATGGTCGCGCTGGAGGCCCGGTCGCAGTCGCGTCTGGTGCCGTCGATGACCGCCCTGCCGCCCTCGCCCCGCCAGGAGCGGGCCAAGCGGAACGGCGCCGACGAGATCATCGACTACATGGGACTCAAGCGCTACGCCGACCACTTCGTGGCCACCCTGTCCACCGGGACCCGCCGCATCGTGGAGCTCTCCAGCCTGCTGGCCGTCAACGCCCGGGTGCTGCTGCTCGACGAGCCCACCGGCGGGGTGGCCCAGCGGGAGGCCGAGGCCTTCGGCCCGCTCATCAAGCAGGTGCAGGCCGAGCTCGACGCTGCGGTGATCGTCATCGAGCACGACATGCCGCTGGTGATGGGCATCAGCGACCGCGTCTACTGCCTGGAGTCGGGCGCGGTGATCGCGGAAGGATCGCCCGAGCAGGTCCGCCGAGACCCGCTCGTGATCGCCAGCTACCTGGGCACCTCCGATCAGGCCATAGGGCGCTCCGGCCCGACCGCGCCCTGACCCGCCGGCCGCTCGGCGGCCTCGTCCACGACGGCGGCACGCGTGCATGAAAGACTGGGCTGCTGATGAGGTGGTTCGCGGGCGTGCTGGCCCAGACCGACAGCGAGGCCCTGCTGCACGACCCGCTGACCCACACCGACTGGATCAAGGCCGGCATCGTCCTGGTGTGCACCGTCGTGCTCGCAGTGACGGTCTCGAAGCTCCTGCGCAGGGCCGTGTCCCGGGGCATCGGCCACGGGTTCGCCTCGATCCTCACCTCGCGGTTCTCGGGCTACGCGGTGTTCATCATCGGCTTGAGCTATGCGCTGACGGTGCTCGGCGTGCGGGTGGGGCCGCTGCTGGGCGCCCTCGGCCTCGGCGGCCTAGTGCTGGCGCTGGCCCTCCAGGGCGTGGTCGGCAACTTCGTCTCCTCGGTGATCCTGCAGACCCGCAGGCCCTACACGGTCGGCGACACCGTCGAGCTCGACGGGCATCTCGGCGTGGTGGAGGACATCGACTCGCGCACCACCCAGATCCGGGGCCTCGACGGCACCCACATCCGCATCCCCAACGCCAACGTGGCCGGCGCCACCATCGTCAACCTGACCCGCGAGCCCGTGCGGCGCAGTTCCCTGGTCGTCGGCGTGGCCTACGAAACCGACCTCCAGCAGGCGACCGACGCCATCTACGCCGCGGTTGAGCGGGTACCCAGGGTGCTGGCGGAGCCCGCGCCCGCCGTGAACCTCGAAGGCTTCGGCGACTCCAGCATCGGCTTCAACGTGCTCTACTGGCACGACAGCGACGTCCCGACCGAGCTCGCGGCCCGACACGACCTGATTCTGGCCATCCACCGCGAGTTCGCGGCCTGCTCCATCACCATCGCCTTCCCCCAGGTGACCGTCTGGAGCGGCCAGCAGCGCCCCGACCAGCTCTACAGGGGCGAGGTCAGCGAGGTACGCGCCCCCTATCCCGGCCTCGACCAGCCCGAGGACGAGCGGGAACGCCGGGGCCCGCAGTGGCGGCTGCCCGGGCTGCGCAACCCCGACCGCCGCTCGGGTTCCTAGAGCGTCCGCGAATGGGTGAGAGCCTGTCGCGTCATGGCGGTGTCATGCCCCCTCTTGTTCGCTGCGCTCACGGGCCGCCCCAACCAAGGCAACACTGCCCACGGCCTCGCGCCGTATGGGCCGCGTCGTCCCGCCTATTCGCTCGGCCTCTAACCGGAGAAGGCCCGGACCACCAGGGTGACTCCTGCGGCGGCCAGCAGCCCCAGCACCACCCGGTCGAACTGGGAGCCGGACAGCCTGGCCCGCAGGTACTCGCCGGCCGGCAGCACCGCCAGCACCGGCCCGAATCCCACCGCGGCCGCGACCAGCCGGTCCGGGTCGTAGGCGCCGATGGACGCCAGCGAGGCGATCTGGGCCAGGCCCGCTATCAGGAACAGGACCGAGAGCCCGAAGATGTAGGCGTCGCGGGGCAGCCGGTAGGCGTACAGCCACGATCCGATGATCGGCCCGGACACGCCCACCGCCCCCTGCATGACCCCCGTGACGAGTCCGACGCCGGGGGAGGCCCGCCGGCCGAGTTCCGGGGACACCGAGACGTCTCCGAACCACAGCGACTTGACCACGAACAGCAGAACCGCGGCCGCGAGCACGATCAGCAGGGGCCGCTCGGGCGTCGAGACCAGCACGAACGTGCCCAGCACGGCTCCCAGCGCCGACATCGCCGACAGGACGGGCACGTCGCGGGTCTCGTGGCGGGCGTGCCGGGTGCGCCAGCTGACCAGCACGTTGGCCGCGGCGTTGGGAATGGTCACGATCGCAACCGCGGTCTCCAAGCCGGTGAACGGCGCCAGGATCGGGATGGCGATGAGCGGGTAGCCGAGCCCGGTGGCGCTCTTGGCCAGCATGGCCAGGGCCGAGGCCACGCCGACCACGATCAGTTCGGTGGTGCTCACCCTCCGGGCTTGCCGGTCGCGCCGAGGGAGTCGAGCCACTGGCCGCGCAGGTCCGCGAGCCAGTCGGGGAAGTCGATCTCGGGATCGGGCAGGGGAGTCACGCCCCGCGCCGAGCAGGCCTCGGCGAAGGCGTCCGGGTCGTCGCTCCAGCTGCGGGGGTCGCCCAGCATCACCTCGAAGAGCGCGCATCCGGCCTCTCCGGCCACCAGCGGCCCGAACTGCTCGCCGCTGGGCAGTTCGATGTGGGTGCCGGCGCCGCACACCTCGTCGCCCACCAGGATCTCTCCGTCCAGCACGAACACGACGTGCGGCGAGCGGTGGCCGTGGCGCCGCACGACCATGCCACCGTCGTAGCGGGCGTACAGCGACAGGTAGGGCGGATCGGCCCGGAAGGCGAACCACTTCTCCCACACCGACGACTCGGTTCCGTCGGCGTTGCGCTGGGCCTTCACCCGCTGCCACGGCAAGTCCGGGTCGTCCAGGCGCCGGATGACGGGGCCCTCAGCCATCAATCAGACCAGTCCGCACCGGGCTGATGCAGGGCCCAGAGCTCGACGATGCGGCCGCCCTCGATCCGGTACTGCGCCAGCCAGACCAGCGACATCGGGGCCGCGGTGGCCAGACTCACCCCTCGCATGGTGAGCCGCACCCACACGGTGGCGCCCTCCGCGGTGATGGCGTCGATGTTGACCTCGCTGGCCCGGACCGCGTCGAAGGCGCCGGCCAGGCGGGTGCGCATCTCGGCGCGGGTCAGCGTCTCGGTGCCCTCGGCGGTGTGGCGCACAATCCGGTCGGCCACCAGGTCCTCCAGCGCGTCGAGGTCCCGGTCCAGCCAGATCCTGTCCCAGTAGCCGCGCACGACCGACTCCACAGATGTCAGGTCGTGGCCGTCGCCATCGGCCATGGTCGCCTCCTCGTCTCTACTCGTGGTCACAGTGTGGTCTCCGCGGCCGGCTGCCGCGGCTCAGCGAGCCGAGCCGCGGCCATTACCACCAGCACCAGGACGCCCATGCCGACGAGCGTGGCCCTGATGCCCACCGCGTCCGCGATGACACCGATGGGCAGCGCGGCGATCGCGAAGCCCGAGAAGCTCAGCATCAGCAGGCTCTGCACCCTGCCGTGGTATTCGACCGGAGTCGAGGTCAGCAGCAGGGAGTTGTTGAGAGCCTGGAAGACGCTGGAGGTCGCGCCCACCACCGCCATGACCGACAGCGCGGCGTAGAAGTTCGGCATCACCGCGAACACCGCCAGCGAGACGCCGAAGGCCAGCGCGCTGCGGGTCTGGAAGGGGCGCAGCCTGCGCCGCTCCAGGTCGGCCAGGGCGAGCGAGCCGATGACTGCGCCGACCGCCGCGGCCGCGTTGAGCAGCCCGAACCCGGTGGATCCGCTGTCGTGGACCCGTTCGGCCACGACCGGCAGGAACGCCATGTGGGGGAATCCGACCAGCACCACGCCGTAGGACACCCCGAGCAGGTGCATCAGGTCCGGGCGGGAGCGCACGAAGCGCAGCCCGTCGACGATGTCGCCCAGCGCGCTGCGGCCCGACGGATCCGGCCGTGCCCCTGCCGGCAGACCGATCAGAAGGACCACGCTGAGCGCTCCGAGAGCGCCTGCGGCGAAGAAGACCCCCGCCAGTCCGAAGAAGGCCACGCCGATCAGGACCCCGGCGGCGGCCGGCCCCACCACTCGGGCCAGCTGCACGGTCGACATCGACAGGAAGATGGCGTTGGTGATGGTCTCGCGGCCGACGACCTCCGAGATGAACGAGAGCCGGGCCGGCGCCAGGATCGAGATGACTCCGCCCTGGACGACGCTCGCGGCTAGCAGCATCCAGTAGCTCGCGGTGCCGGTGGCGACAGCCACACCCAGCCATACGGGAGTGGCGGCCTGGAACGCGCCGGCCAGCACGAGCACGTTCCGCTTGGAGAAGCGGTCCGAGATCATGCCCCCGTAGGGGATGGCGAAGATGCTGCAGGCGCCGAAGGCCAGCATGACGCCGCCGAGGCCGGTGTTGCTGCCGGTGAGCTCGAACGCGAGCCAGGCCCGGGCTATGCCCGCCACCTGCATGGTCAGGAAGGTGAACAGACCGCCGACGAAGAGCTTGCGGTAGTCGCGGTTCTGCAGCGCCGCGAACCGCCCCGAAACGTCTGAGGGCGTCGCGTCGCGCATCCGCCAGCGTACCCCTGCTCCGATTCTGCCTACGCGGCCGGAGCCGCCCCAGGAGAGGCTCGCAAGGCCCTGCGAGCCTCTGCAACCTGAGCAGGCCGAGCGCGGAGGCCTGCAACGCGGACCGGGTCAAGTCCGGAGAGACAGAGCGCTCGCAGTGAAGCGACCCCGGAAACCCTAGGACGAGCCGGTCTGAGGGCCGAGTCCCCGAAGGAACGCCCGCACCACATCGGGGTGTCTCGACTCGAAGAACGCTGTCACCCGGTCCCGCACGCCCTCACCGACCCTGGTACGCAGCACCGGGTCGTCCTCGACGTCGTCGAAGTACCCGAGCCCCTTGACGAGGGCGTGCACCGATCCGTGCTGGGGTGTGATCGCGTACTTGCGGACGTACAGGGCGAGCCCCTCTTCGAGGCTGATCCCCGTCGACTGCTCGATGCACATGACGTCGAAGTAGTCGCGCAGAACGTGGCGCGAGGTGATGGCCCGCAACTTGGTCGCCATTATGTCCTGCACCGACCCGACCGCCAGTCCGGCGACCTTCGTCGGCGCATCGAGGGTGCGAGCACCCGCGTTCCACAGGATGTCGAGTCTCACGCCGTCGAATGTCCCGTGCAGGTGCCCCTGCGACTTGCGGGCGAGCTCGAAGCTGCCTCGACGGTCGAGCGCGGCGTGAATGGGGTCAGGATCGAACTCGTCGGGAGTCAACACGTCGAGGTCGTCGCTGCGCCGGTGAAGCAGGTGGACGGCCAAGGCCGTGCCGCCCGTCAGCATGCTGCCCTCGGGGATCTCCTCAGCAACGACGGGCCACGCATCCATGGTGGGCGTGCCGAGCACGTCGGCGTAGTCGGACAGGCGTCTACGGGCGGCGGGCGAGGGCATTGCGGATCATCGCCTTGGTCTCCGGCGGTGTGAAATCTTTGGCGGCTACTCGCTCCAGCGCGTCGCGGGGCAGGGTCGTCACCGCCCATCCCCAAGCGGCGATGTCGTCGCAGGCTAGAAGATGCTCGGCGACGAAAGCGGCGTCGCGTGGCAACTCGATGGCTGACGGGTCTCCCCACCAGAACAGCGGCGCGAAACGATCCGGGAGTCGGTTCGGCATCGGCTCGGGATCGAGTTCGGGCAGCGCTGCCGTTCGAGCCTGGGCGGCGACCTCGAACCAGGCGGCGTCGACGCGCAGCATCCACACGGTCTGTCGGCGCTGGGTGTCGCGCCACCGGATCGTCTCCTCCTCGGAGGTGACGAGGCCTCTCTCCTCCAGTCGTGTCAGCACCGCACGGGTCTCGCTCTCGGGCACGCCCGAGGCGACGGTCACCGAACCCGATCCCAGAAGGCCCCGCGGGCGGCGTGACAGTGCCGCCAGGACGAGCCTCTCCGACGGCGTCAGCGGCATCGGCGCCAGCGACGGACTCTGCGATGAAGCGGCCTCCTCGGCCGCGGCCTGCGGCGCGCTCACTCCGGCCATTCTACGGCCTGGCGATGAAGCGGCCCGAGCCGCCCCCGAACTCAATGGATCAGCGCCTCGAGCGAGTCGAGACTCGCCTTGAAGCGTTCCGGACGAGCACCAACACCTTCCACACGGCGATCCTGGCCGAGATGAGTCTGATGCGAACCGCCCCGAACCGTCGGCAGGCGTCGCGTCGCGCATCCGCCAGCGTACCCCTGCTCCGATTCTGCCTACGCGGCCGGAGCCGCTCCAGGAGAGTGCATGGTCCTGCGAGCCTTTGCAACCAGAGCAGGCCGAGCGCGAAGGCCTGCAACGCCGGCCCCGGTCAGGGGGCCAGGGCGGTGATGGGGGCTACCTGGACTCCGTCGGGTCGGCGGTAGGCGGCGCCGGTCGATGTGACCACCAGCATGGCCGCGAGGTCGGCAGCGCGCCCGGGGGTTGTCTTCCGGCGCAGGCGCAGCAGCGACCGCGCCGCTGATTCCACTGCGTGCGAGGCGGGGCTGAGCTTCACCTCCACTGCTATCCACGCGCCGTCGTCGCGCTCGACGATTGCGTCGGCCTCGAGTCCGGTGTCGTCGCGGTAGTGGAACACTTCCGCCCGCATCGGCGCGCTGTGGACGCGCAGATCACGCACCACCAACGACTCGAACAGCATCCCCAGCGTCGCGATGTCGCCCAGCAGCCGGCTCGGGGAGGCCCGAAGCAGGCAAGCCGCGAGCGACGGATCGACGAAGTGCAGCTTGGCCGACTTGCGCAGCGTCGCCCGCGACCGCAATTGCACGGACCACGCCGGCTGGTCCTCCACCACGAAGATGCGTCGCATCGCGTCGAGGCAGGCTGCGACGGTGTTGCGGCTAGCGGCGCCGTCGGTCCCGGCCTCGGCGGCCAGTTTGGTGACCTTGGCCTCGGTGGCCACGTTGCGTGCGACGGATCGCAGCAGCCGTCGCACGAACACCGGGTTGTGCCGCACGCCGTTCGCGGCGGCGATGTCGGCGCGCACGATCTCTTCGACGTAGTCGCCCACGCCCTGTCGGGCGTCTTCTTCGTCCCAGCCCAGGCTTGCGGGCCAGCCGCCCTTGCAGATGAGCGACGCGACGGCCCCCAGGCCGATCTCCGCGCGAGGGAGCGCTGACACGCTCCGGCCCTCGAAGAGGCCACGCAGCGACACCTCCCCCGACGATGCACCCATCTCCCACAGAGACATGGGCCGCATCGTCACCCGTGCGATACGGCCCGTGCCCGTGTGGCGGGTGATGTCGTCAGGAGGCGACGCCGAGCCGGTGAGGATGAACTGGCCGGGCACAGCTCGGTCGTCGCACTCGCGGCGAACCCGGTTCCACAGCCCCGGCGCGTTCTGCCACTCGTCCAACAACCTGGGGGTCTCACCATCCAACAGCCTGCCTGGATCTGTCGCAGCCACCAGCTGCGCGCCCTCGTCGTCGAGGCGGGCCTCGCTGCGCGCATGGTGGCGGGCCGTCCAAGTCTTTCCGCATCCGCGGGGTCCCTCCACCAGCACCGCACCGCGGCGCCGCAACGCGCCGGAGATAGCGTCCTCGACAACGCGCGGCAGATATCCGGGCATGGTCAGTGTCCGACCGGTGTCGCTCATGGGCTGGCCCTCACTGGAGCTTGATTGCGCGTTTCAGGAATAGAATACAGCGCGATTCAGGAGAAGAAAATTAAGCAGAATATGAATTCAGGTCTCGGCCCCCCGGGCTCGTCGGCCGGTTCCACCACTCGGCTGCTCAACCGGCCGGTCCGCGCTCGAACTGCCCACAACGTGCTATCCGGCAGGCAAGAAGCCTCCTCAAGCGTCGCCGGTCGGGTCCGGGCGCCGATTCAGCGCAGTGGCCCCGAACCGGCTGTAGTCGCCGACTTGACATCAGCGCCAGCCCCGGGACCAGCCCTGATGGTTGATATGGATCAGCTGGGCGACCACTGCATAAAGCCAGCTGAGTCTGCGAGCTTGGTGGGGTTGGTTCCGTCCGGGTTGGCGACATACAGGGCAGATTCACCTGTGTCTGGATTGAGCACCCTGTAGGCGATCCTGGTTCCGTCAGGCGACCATCTCGGTCCTGAACCTGAGTCTGTGAGTTTGGTGGTGTTGGTTCCGTCCGCGTTCGCGACATACGGGGCGGATTCACCTGTGTCTGGATTGAGCACCGTGTAGGCGATTCTGGTTCCGTCCGGCGACCACTGCAACCAGTCAGTTGTGTCTGTGAGTTTGGTGGTGTCGGTTCCGTCCGCGTTCGCGACATACGGGGCGGATTCACCTGTGTCTGGATTGAGCACCGTGTAGGCGATTCTGGTTCCGTCAGGCGACCACACCGCCCGTTGCGACGAGTGGCTTGAGTAGCTTGAGTAGCTTGAGTCTGTGATTCGAGTGCTGCCAGTTCCGTCCGCAGTCGCTACATACAAGGCGTAAACACTGGTTTCTGGATCGGCCGCTCTGTAGCTGACTCTAGTTCCGTCCGGCGACCACACCGGCGCCCACATGGGCGGGTCGGCGATCTTGGTGGTGTTGGTTCCGTCCGCGTTCGCGACATACAGGGCAGATTCACCTGTGTAGTGATTGAGGATTACCCTGTAGGAGATTCTGGTTCCGTCCGGCGACCACACCGCCGCCGAGATGGGCGGGTCGGCGATTCTGGTGGTGTTGGTTCCGTCGGCGTTCGCGACATACAAAGTGTCATCCACAATCCTCTCTTCATCATCGACTGCGTAAGCGTTTGTGTAGGCGATTCTAGTTCCGTCGGGCGACCACTCCGCCCATGAGGTGCTGTAGTTGATCTTGGTGGTGTCGGTTCCGTCCGCATTCGCGACATAAAGGGTGTCAAAACGGGTGTGTTCGGCGGGCGCGTCGTAAGCAACTCTGGTTCCGTCCGGCGACCACTTCCACCATCCCGAACCTATGTCTGTGAGTTTGGTGGTGTCGGTTCCATCCGCATTCGCAACATACAAAGCAGCTGGATATTCTTCGCCGACTGTATAGGCGATTCTGGTTCCGTCCGGCGACCACACCGCCGTCTGGATGGTTGAGTCGGCGATCTTGGTGGTGTTGGCTCCGTCCGCGTTCGCGACATAGAGGGCCCGAGCACCCGTGTCTGGGTCGACCACTGTGTAGGCGATCCTGGTTGGGGTGCTTGTGTCGCGGAGGGTGCCGTCGTTGATGGCTTTGAGCAGGACCATCATGTCGCCGCGGGTGAAGTCGTCGGACTGGTCGGCTTTGAGGATCTCGTCGTAGTAGCGGTCCATGAACACCACCGCGTGGCGTTTGCTGAGGGGCTGTTGCGGTTTGAAGGTGCCGTCGTTGTAGCCGGCGGTCACCCCGGCAGCCGCGGCCCACTCC
>Ga0209020_1000178_pt1 | contig 86278 bp, 65 predicted proteins | sample PinacodermBB_FD_187298 | JGI IMG/M metagenome (GOLD analysis project Ga0209020, IMG submission 187298) | Host-associated microbial community of the marine sponge Aplysina aerophoba from Gulf of Piran - sponge pinacoderm, lysed by bead... | ecosystem: Host-associated > Porifera > Sponge >... | reverse complement strand
TTATGGTCCATTTATGGTCCATTTATGGCCCATTGCGCGATGCGCCACGCATTGGAGAAGATATGAAGAAGAACCCTCTTCAGGCGAGAGATCCTTCCCACATGAGATACTGAGCAGGCAGCCTGGGTGAGAGCGGATACTAATCTCTTTCGTCAGCCCATGCACTCTGGATAGCCTCAAGAATCTTTTCGCCGCACGAAGAGCTGGCGTCTTCGAAACCATCCAGTGCCATCACCTTGTCTCTGAGTTCAACAAAATTGATGCCGTAAGGGTCCGTGTGAGGATCTGCCTCACACAATGCGATAGCAATATCCTGAATATCTGACCACCTCACAACGCAGCCTCCTGATTTTCTTTGTTGGACTTTGTTGGCATACGAAACGCCCCACACACAGCCTGCGGGAGGCCGTGCGATAACGGAAGCTCGCCAAAGACCGCCACCCTATACGCTCGCTAAAGAGCAAGCAAGCCCTGACGCCAGCAGAACGCCACAACAGTGCCATCAGAAATCTTCCCAGCGCGCGGGCTGCACAATGGACGCAACACGCCCTTTACGACGCAGCTCACAGTAGCAGATACAACATGAAACATTTTATACCTTGCAGAGCCCCCAATCTGATCAAGACTTGGCTCCAATTCTGTTCTCACTGTTTAAGGGGAAATTTGCCATGTCTACTCCATCAACACTGGATCTCCACACGGAAGCAGAGCATTGGCCACGAACGGATCACCGCACGCTCCCTTCACTTTCTTGCGCAGCACGCAGCCCCCTGCAAGAAATGTTCCGCGCTTTGTGTGTCCTCCTCGCCAGCTCTTGCCATTCCAACGCGTACGCCAACACGCACGCGGAAGATGTGAACATAGCGGAGCACGCAGTTTATGCCGATTTTGCCGATCAGAATCCGGATCTTCTGCCGGATCTTCTGGAAGAAGCGACAAAAGCGACAGAAGCGATGGGGACAGAGGAAGAACCCGAAAAACCGGAAGCGGAGGAGCATGCCGCTTCCGACAACCCCGACACTGGAGCCACACCACAATCACCGGAATCCCCGGCACCACACTTTTGCAGGGGATACCTCACCCTCACCGAAGGCGATTCGGAGGCTCAAGCACTCCTCGAAGTGCCATCCGGCACCCTCGCTACTCCCTCCACTATTAAAGATAAAGACTTGCTGGATTTTACCGAAACCGATGAGTATTCCAGCTTCAGGCTATCGGCAAAACACGGCCCCGTCTGGATCTCAGGCCGAGATAAGAATGGCACTTTCGGACGGCTCCATGCACGTGCACTTGACTTTTCCCTGGCGGAACTGGAGCACGGGGGGCCATTGGGCTCCAACGGCCTGCAGGAAGACGACGTATACAATGCATACCGAAAACTGCTTGTTGGCTTGAGCTCGCAAAAAAAATACGACCTGCGGGATACACTGCTCTGGGGGAATAAAAGCTTGCTGATTCTGCGCTCCAATGGAGACCTGGACATCCAGCTTTATCATCAGCAAGAGAGCCCCATTCAGGAACAAAAGAGCCCACTGACGTACTTGGGCAGGTTTGTCGCCCGACAAGGAGGCGACGGCACCTTCATAGCTGCACCCGATGGCCTGAATTTCATGGCGCAACGCCAACAGCTGAATGAGCAAGCGGAAAAATTACAGCAAGAAATTTTCGAGTTGAGCCAGTCTGTCGCACAGCGCATTTACTCGGGCGCCGGACAAGCAACGCCATCTGAGCTGGAACAGCTTGAGATCTTGAATAAGGAGTTGCAAGCGTCGATCAGCCAAGGTGTGCCGCCGGAGCACTTTGACTTCTATGCGGTGACGGAGTCGGTAGACTACGCATCCGGACACTGGCTGAAGCTGGAGGGTGACAGCGGTCTGGAGTTGGCCGGTCAGGCTGTCAGTTTCAAAACACTGTCCCACCTGTACGACACCCAAGCCGAACACTTGACCGCTGTCGCACGCTGGCAAGATACCTATACAGCGGCTCAGGAACTCCTTGATGACGCATTCAGCCAGCTTGACTCCATGACGGGAGTGGATAGGTTCGGTGCACAGGAGCGAGAGAATCTCTATGCAAGACTGGTCCGAAAGCTGACGGCATCCTTGGCCTTGGCGGCGGGAGAGAGTCCGCATCCTCCGTTGGCGGTTCAGCCAAACCCGGGCAAGCCAGTCATACGCACCAGAGGCACCAATTTCCAGGTGCTCAGTGAGCCCAGTACACAAAAAAGCCTGGAGACCATGCGAAGGGCGCTGTCTATGGAAGGCGAGCCCCCGCCAGATGCCTTTCTGATCAATGAAGAGCAGCTTGACAGCATGCGGCGCGCCTTGAAGAAAACAGGCTGGGGAGCCTGGTTCAAGAGCTTCATTCAACCTGATGCCTATGAGGCAACGGCCGAAGCGGAGGATCTTCGGGATCTGATGCGCAGCCAGGGCTGTACGGGCCTGAATGCGCTGATTCAAAGCAATGGGCTGCGCGGAGGACTGCCTGTACTGATATCCAGCGAAGGTCCTGATGCCTCTACCCTGATCAGCTTCATCACTTCAGCAACCCACCCCGACCTGGCACGGGAAGCCGAGCTTGTACTCAATGACGCCCACCCGCAAGTGCTTGTTATTGATGCCTCTGTTCTTGATGACCCCACACAGGTCAGGACCGGGATTGTCCGAACAACCCCCCTGGATGCAACACTGCAGGAAAGGATTGAGCGAGAGGCACTCAGTCGGGAAGCGCGACTGATGCAGGGCAAACTGCATGCCAAAATGCAGGGTTGGCGCCAAGCACAAGAACAGGGCTTGGCAGTCAAGGCTTGGGGGACACTCATGGCCGCAGGATCAGGAATGGCTACGGGCTATGCGGTGCAACGTGGGCTGGATACGATCAAGCAGTACTATAACGAAGGTGTTTTTCCTTGGTCCTGCACAGAGAAGGAAGCACAAGAACAACACGCGCGGGCTTTACGCACCGGCGGGTTGATGGCGATCAGTGGAGCCGTCAATCACCTGCTTCTGCCCACAATGCGCTGGAATGACGGTGAGGCGCCTCACCTGCTTTCACCTTACAGGTTGCGTACCCAGGGGATCAAAAACGACTTTTCTGGTGCTCTGGCAGGGGCAGTTTCTGGCTTGGCGGCCCGGTCAATTTTCTCTGGCTACGAATACTGGCAGGGAGACAAAACGGCTTACGAGATAACGACGGAACTGGCTGACGCAGCGGCCCGGTCTGTACCGACTGCGGTGGGCAGCGTTGCAGGACACTGGGTTCTCCCCTGGGCCTTTGATATGCCTTACTTGTCCACTTTCCTTCCCATAGGTTATGTGGGTGCAGTGGCGGGCGGCTTGCTTGGCAACTTGGCATATGACACTGCAAAACACTACATACAGGTCGGAGCAACCACTATCAGCAACACCGCTTTCTCTCTTTTGGAGCACAAGGATGAGCTATGAAAAAGGGGAGGGGTGAAGTCGAATGATGGACCAAAGGTGCTCCCTTCTTGCCCCTCGGGTCAAGAAGGGAGCGCGAGTTTAAGGGAGAAGGACGGGCTGAGCAGACGCGGCTTGACCCAGGGCGCGGCAAGCCCCGTCCTTCAGGGCGGAAAAGGATAGCGCGGACGGCGCAGCCGTCCCTTGTTCTGGTTTTCAGTGCGGCGTCTGCTGCTGTTCAATAGACTGGCGAACAATGGCGATTGGTGCACCACCACAGGATGAAGCACCGCAGGATCAAGCGAAGTAGGAGGGGGACCAGAGCACGCCCTTGCCCGTAGCGTTTCTGGATATCCGGACGCTCCCGGACGCTCCCGGACGCTCCCGGACGCTCCCGGACGCTCCCGGACGCTCCCGGACGCTCCCGGACGCTCTTTGTACAACAGACTGTACAACAGACTGTACAACAGACTGTACAACAGACTGTACAACAGACTGTACAACAGACTGTACAACAGACGGCTGGAGACACCCTTGAGGCTGTTACCAGATTCGATAGGGCAACCTGTGGAGGGAACTCCACCAACAGGTGAACCTGATCGTCCTCGCCGTCCATCTCAATCAGCTGCGCCCCGAAGTCGGTACAGACCCTGGCAAGAGAGTGCGCAAGTGCTTGATCGCGTCACTGTCGAATAGACTACGGCGGCATTTCGTCACAAAGACAACATGGGCACGCATATTGAAGACGCAGTGTCTTCCGCGTCTGATATCACTGGCATGACTCAGGGCCAAGACTATGCTCAAGCCATGCTACGACTGCAAGCCTACAAGTTTGAACTGCGCCCGGATGGGCAGCAGGAGCGCAACACCAGCCGCACCTGTCCGGAGTGCAAACATGTATCCGCAGACAACCGCAAGACACAAGCGCGGTTCATGTGTGCGGAATGCGGCTTTGAAGGAAACGCCGATGTTGTTGGCGCGATCAATGCTTTAAGGGCGGGACACGCCCGGCTTGCCTGTCAAATGAGCGGCGAGGCAATGCCGCCAGCAGCAGGAACCCGCCGAAACGACTCATCGGCGGCAGCCTGAAGCTGTCACCTGTGAGCGCCGCAGGACTCCCCATCCTTCAGGAGGGGGAGGACGGCAAAATTATGTTGCTCAATGCCTGTGAATGTCTTCCATTGATGCACTTGGCTGCCCGCCTCCTATGCCAGAGGACGTATCCTCACAAACCAAGGTGGGGTAATAATTCAGCCGCTGTACACCAGGCTGTACACCAGGCTGTACACCAGGCTGTACACCAGATAGTCCGCCACAGTCTTCCCGGAAAGCTCTGGAGGCATGGCTTCACGAACCGAAAAAGCTGGCCGCTCAGCGCGCTGGGCGATGCTATGCAAACAGGCCCCAGGCTCTGTAGGCCCCGAAGACGCGCCGCAAGCAGGTTTGTCTCAGCTCATACAAAACGCGCCCGTTCGCCCTGCGGTCACAGGGCATCAACAAACCACCTTCACGACAGATCTGACTCAAAATCAATGAGTTTTCGAGCCAGGCGTTCAGAGTCAAGACGCAACTCGCCACGCTCCATTGCCAAACGAATCTGTTCAACTTTTTCATAGTCTACATCCGGCGTGGAGGCTGTCACCGCTTGCACACGCTGCAAAAGATCAGAGCAGACATGCAGTTGCACAAATTCACGCCGCTTTTTCCGGCGCAGTTGACGCCTGGACTTGAGGCCGGCCCGACCCCCAGTCTTCAGGGTTAGCCCACCACCTGAAGGGGTATCACGAGATGAAGACATTCAATGGTTCCTGCACTCTGACTACGAGAAAAAAAAGTGTGATCCGCATTCCAACAAGCCTTTGCCGATAAAAGACACCGCTTAGGTAGCATGCAGCACGTGGAAGCTGTCCAGGCGTCGCCCTGCTCACTGCGAGCACGCCAAATCCCGCTATTTCTGATGGTCTGTTACCCTCCCCAAACCCCTGTGCGCTTCAGAAGACACATCATCCACCTCCACAGTCTCATCCACAAGGCTCCGCAGGCTGCGTAACTGCCACCCCGCCCTACACCGGGAAATCACCACACGGCCACGGGCGTATAAGAAAAGCACCTCAAGACTTGCTCCCCAGAAATGGAACAGCAACAGCTGTATAGCCGGAGCATGCGGCTATCACTGCTGGGAGGATCAAACCCTGATAGCCGTATTTCCTGTTCGAAACCCTCTTCCCTCAGGTCGCTGCAACACATATCTACGCCCGGCTTGAGGAGGATAGACCGCCTGCTGGGCCAGGCTGCGCAAGAAAGTCAGCGGAAGAGTCATGCTTGCTTCCCGGAGCTCCTTGTCTCATACAAAGAGTCGCCTGCACGTATCACTTCCTCCCGGACACACTGCATCAACATCCGCAATTTTGCCCGGCCCTTCTTGCCCCTCTCACTACAGGCTGCAGGCTGCACACCAATGGCGTTCCAGACAAGGGAGAAACTGGCCAATCACCCGCGTCGTGCAACTCAGCACCATCAAAAGAGCTGCGGCACAAGCCGAGGCCCGCAAAAAACAAGCGCGGTTGAGTGCTCTCATCCAGATCACTTGAGCCTGGCGGCACTCGACGCAAGGCCCTGCCTGGCCTGTCAGCAGCTGACGGAGACAAAATGCTACCGGAGCAAAGACTCTGGTCGGCGCCAGATAAATCGGCACCCATAATGCGAGAGAAATCTGAAAAAAAATTCATGAGCCACTTGATAAACAGGACACAATCGTCACTACAGCTTATCGGCCCCAACACAGGAGATGTGAGTCCCGGGCCCATTCCTCACCTCTGAGGCGTCACTGATGAAAGCAAAACACCCCATACGGGTAGCCCCGACCTTTTCTGCCGCTCCGCCGGAGTCCTGTGGTGATATTGCACGAGAAAAATGGTGAAGTGCTCTTCGACAAAACACGTTTGCAGCAGCCCCCGCTCCTGGCACTATCATCACTTTTTGCAGCGATTCTGCTTGCCGTCAACCCACCAGCCAGCAAACAGCCATGGACTGCACGGGAAGGAGGCCCTGCTGGCAGCCTGTGACACCCATGGTCATCAAACCACCGGGGGAGGCATCTTCTCCTGTAACCTCAAGTAAACTCCCCCGGCCAAGCCGCACCGATAGCACGGCGGGTCCCCCTTGCTATGCCTATTGGCCTTTGCTGTCCCCCCAAATATCCTGGTCTATCCGCCAACCCATGTTGGGAAGCTTCCTGGACAGGAAAACAGGGTTCAAACCCTGCTTATGTTCCCTTTCAAAATCATCCAGCACAACAAAGGCCTGGCGGGACAAAATCAGTATGACCACCAAATTCATCAGTGCCATCAACAACATGAAGAAATCAGCCATCGTCCAGACCGCCGGCAAATCAGTCAGTGCCCCCCAGCTCACCATCACCAGCACCAAAACGCGGTAGAAAGGTATCCAGCGATCCTTGCCACTGATAAAGCGCAGACTGCTCTCACCATAAAAAGCGTTGGCTACAACAGATGTCAGGCCGAACAGCAGACTGGTAATCGCTATAAAGGCGGGTCCAAAGTCACCCAGAGTCGCCTTCATGGCAGCCTGTGTCAGAACAATACCCGTCTGTTCGCCGCCATAGTCCACGCCAGATACCAGGACAATGGCCGCCGTTGCAGAACATATCACCAAAGTGTCAAAGAATACGCTGAACATGGATACCAGCCCCTGGGTGGCGGGGTGTGCCGGGCTGGGAGTCGCTGTAGCATGCAGGTTGGGAGCACTTCCCATGCCCGCTTCGTTGGAAAAAAGCCCACGTCTTATGCCCTGTGCTATTGCCTGGGATACCATGTACCCCGCGCCACCGGCAACAGCGTGATCCAGACCAAAAGCGCTACGGACAACAAGTGACAGAATTGCCGGCAGCTGATCGATAGAAGAAAGCACAATAAAAAGCGATATGGCAACATAAAATAGCGTCATAACGGGGACAACCTTGGCCGCAAAACGGGTAATCCCATGTAAACCACGAAAGATGACAAGAGCCGAAAGCACCACCAATCCCAAGGCACTCAGCAGATGCGGCAGGCCGAATGCATCGGCCAAAGCGGCCGATACTGAATTGGCCTGTACCGCATTGAAAGAAAAGCCAAACGCGGCCATCAACAAAAAGGAAAAAATAACGCCCAGCCAACGCTGGCCGAGGGCTTTTTCCATATAGTAGGCAGGCCCTCCCCTGAATGAGCCATCCGGCGCGCGCGTCTTGTAGACTTGGGCCAGGGTGTTTTCAACAAAGGCCGTAGCCATACCAAAAACAGCCATAACCCACATCCAGAAAACAGCACCAGGTCCACCAAGGCTAATAGCGAGCGCCACTCCAGCAAGATTACTGGTCCCCACATGCGAAGCCAGACTGGTACACAGTGCCTGAAATGTGGAGACGCCCGAGCCGGCATCCGAACGCGCTGAGAAGGAGCGATGCAACAAGCGGAACGCCAGGGGGAGCAGGCGCAGCTGCAGACAACGGCTACGCAAGGTAAACCAGATGCCAGCTCCCAGCAGGAGACAAACAATAAGAGGGTCCAGCACCTCTACATTAATCCATTCAACAGTACTCACTAGTGCTAACACGATATTCGGCCGCTCCCTGTTCTCAGGTGAAATTTCAAGTTTTGGTAAAAGCAAGGCGCCATCTTGTGATGGCCGAATCCAGAAGCTCTCGTCAAAGAAGTGTTGACCAGGGCATTTCCAGAAAGTTCCACGGTCGACACTGATCCATAAGACGGCCTTCCTCAGTTGGTAAGCAAGACCCAAAGGGGTGTCCGAAAGTGTTTTTTGAGTCACGGCAGGAGTGCTGCATGCAGCACTGTCCTGACTCAACAGAGAATCACGTCTGCTGACAAGAGGCCGCCCCCCATCCAGCAGGCCGTGAGAATACCACAAAACATCAAGCCTCTTAGAGAGCATTCGCGGAGAAAGACCCTGTGCCCGATCTGAGGTACACTCCCCTCGCCCATGGCCCTGCTGCGCATGGTCATACTCAATACTGAAGACAGAATGATGGGGAGGGCGGGGGATGTCCCGGGAGAAACTCAAACGGGCTGCTGCCGAGGCAGCACTGGACCAGATTCTGCCCTGCATGGACAGCCATACGGTCATAGGCGTTGGCACCGGATCTACGGCGAATTTCTTCATTGACGCACTGGCCCGCAGCAAAAATCGCTTTGATGGGGCGGTAGCCAGCTCCGAGGCCAGTGCTACCCGACTGAAAGCGTCAGGCATCCAGGTGCACGACCTGAACGCCGTTGGCAGCCTTCCTTTCTATGTTGACGGTGCCGATGAAAGCAATACACGTCTCCAGTTGATCAAAGGCGGTGGAGCGGCGCTGACCCGGGAGAAAATTACAGCAGCCGTTGCCGCAGAGTTCATCTGCATCGCCGATGAATCAAAGATGGTCGATGTTCTGGGGCAATTTCCTCTTCCTGTGGAGGTCATTCCCTCGGCGCGCAGCCATGTTGCCCGCCAGCTTGTGAAGCTGGGGGGGACGCCGGTCTGGCGGACCGGCGTCATCACTGACAATGGCAACATCATATTGGATGTCCGCAACCTTTCCATAATAGATCCCCCCGGTCTGGAACGAACCCTCAATCAAATTGTTGGCCTGGTTACCTGCGGCCTGTTCGCCCAGCGCCCTGCCGACCGGCTACTGCTGGCGCGCCAATCAGGTGTTGAGCAGATACGCGTTTGACCCGGCCCGCCTTCTCCATTACCTTTCTCGCGCCTTGTATTTAACACAGAGGCTGCCGCTTTCCTGACAACCAGGCCGGAGAAAAACGCTATGAAACAGGAAGAAGAGAAGCCTGAAGCGCAACAGGAACAACAAGATCCCATGGACACATCATCACCAGACACGGATCGCGCCTTTGAATCAGCGCTGACAGCGCTGGAATCAAAGGTACGGGAACTGGAGTCCGGAGATTTACCTCTGGAACAAGCCCTGGAGGCCTTCGAACAAGGTGTAAAGCTGAGCCAGCACTGCCAGCAGACACTCGACGCTGCGGAAATGAAAGTACAACTGCTCAGAGAGCAGGGCGGCGCAGCCGAGCTGCAGCCCTTTGATGACAACGCCAACTGATGCAGTTTCCAGAGTACCTCACCCTGTGCCAAGACTGGGTAAACCGGGGACTGAAAACCGAACTCGACAAGCTGACAGACGCCTCGCTCCCTGAAAGCCTGCACCAGGCTCTGATCTACACCGCCCTGTCCAAAGGAAAAAGAGTACGTCCCATGCTGGTGCGGGCTGTCTGTGAAGCCTTGGCAGGAACCGCAGACGCGGCACTGCCTTGCGCCTGCGCCATTGAACTCGTGCATACCTACTCGCTGGTCCACGACGACCTTCCGGCCATGGACAACGATGATATGCGGCGCGGCCAGCGCAGCTGTCATCGCGCCTTCAGCGAAGCCACAGCCATATTGACGGGTGATGCCCTGCTGACCATGGCCTTTGAAGTAATTCCGGACAATGCGCTCGTGCCTGCCGACATCCGGCTCAAACAAAGCCAGGTTCTGGCACGCGCTGCCGGTTGCAAAGGAATGATTGCCGGGCAAAGCCTGGACATACAGGCCACAGGGAAGAAAACGGACAGGGTCAGTCTTGAAAAATTGCACAGCAGGAAGACAGGCTCCCTGATTGAGGCCGCCTGCATGCTGGGCGCCCTGAGCGCCGAAGTAGAGCCAGACGCTGTCGACTTTCTGGCTCATTACGCACATGCCATAGGCTTGGCTTTCCAGGTGCAGGACGACATTCTGGACGCCACCACCACGACCAAAACGCTGGGGAAACCACACGGAAGGGACGCCGAACTCGGCAAGGCTACCTATGTTTCACTGCTGGGGCTTGACCAGGCCCGGCACCAGGCCCGAACACTGCGCGACAAGGCTCTGGCAGCCCTGCAGCAGGGGAGCCCACAACTTCCCGGCACCCTGGCCGTCGGATTTCTTGAAAACCTGGCCCATTACATAGTCGACAGGTGTTCATGAACAAGCCAGGCATTCGGGAACAGCTCCCGGAGAGCCGGGCCCGGGAGGGCAGGCATCAACCGGACGCCCTCCCGGGCAGACGCTTTCAGGCGTTACTGTATATATGCCCCAGCTTGCACACCTTGGTGGCTATGTAGTGTGCATTGTGCGGCGTTTTCCCGGCTTGCAGGGGAAGGCGCTCAACAACATCGATATCGAGTTCCTGCAAAGCGGCCAACTTGCGCGGATTGTTTGTCATAAGGCGTAACCGGGTCACGCCGAGGTGACGCAACATGGGCGCACACATATCATACTGACGCAGGTCCGGTGCGAACCCGAGCCGCTCATTGGCCTCCACGGTATCGGCTCCCTGATCCTGGAGTTCATAAGCTTTCAGCTTGTTCATAAGGCCAATGCCCCGCCCTTCCTGGCGCAGATACAAAATGACGCCCCGCCCTTCACGCGCGATAGCCTGCATGGCCTCCTCCAGCTGTGCCCCACAGTCACATCGCTGGCTGAACAGCGCATCCCCGGTGAGGCACTCGGAGTGCACACGAGCCAGCACCGCGCCGGCCGACATCAGATTCCCCATCGTCAGTGCAACATGCTCCAGACCGGTTGCCTGATCCTCAAACCCATGCAGGGTAAAAATCCCATGAACAGTGGGCAAGCGAGCGGTTGCCACGAAGACAGTTGACACTGGGACATTCCTCAAAAATACGAAGCTGCGATCGGGTATCTTACCAACGACACCCCCCGGCTACAAAACGCCATACCCGGAAGTCTGTCCAGGGCTGGCTCTCACAGGCACTCCCCCAGCTCGACCGAATAACTGAAAAATCTGGCCTGGGGGTCATTCCCCTTGCGAATATGCATGACACATGAGGACAGGTCCATAACCATAGTCGCCAGCGTACCTGCCTCTCCCACACCAGGCAAAGGAGACACGGACCAGGGAATATGTACCGGCCAGCCGCTGTGCGCACGGCTGGACAACAAGCGTTGCAGACTGGAGATATCACGCCGGGGAAGAATACTGGTCAGGGCCGCCAAAGTACGCAGTCGACCATAGGATCCCTGAAAAAGGCCGCTGTCCGGCGTCAGCCGACGCCCCAGGTAATGATTCGTATGAATGCTGATACGGCCAGGCGAGGACAGAAACCAGTGCTTGTCGCCTGAAAATTCGATACAAAACCCCTGGTTCACGCCCTGGGACACGGTAATACAGGCGGCTCTGGTACCCGGCGTGGTCACCACCAACTCCCGGGCCTGGTCAATACTTTCAGACTCCAGCACCGCCCTGGCCAACACCGCCAGCGGCACACCCTGGAGACGGTGTTTCAAATGCAGAAGATTCAGGCAAATGCCCAGGCCACAGTTATTGAGCCCCGTTTTCCCGACCACGCCGGGCTCCGTTATCATCAACAATCTGCGCCCGTTAGCGAGCGTAATATGCATCAGCACGACCAGATCCAACAACGCCTTGCCAGTATCCCAATTCTGACCAAGCAGCCCCTGATCACGAAAACTGACAGTACTGCACTCCATCAGCGGAATTTCACTTTGCACACAACCGTTGACCACCTCAGAACGGGCATTGAGCACATAAATCCATTCAGGTCTTTGCCCGGCTGCATCGGCCAGCGCGTCTATTTCCGTGCAATAGGGCGGGTAAAAGCGGTAGATCTGTTCACGAACAGCGCGTCCCAGGCTTCGTATCTCACGCCCCGGCACACGAAGTATGGCGTCATACAGGCAAACGCTGGCCGCTATGCTCTCACTGAGGCTGGCACCGTGTGCAGCTCCCCGCTCCTCGGCTGTGCCAGATAATCGCAGAACGGGGAAAGTGTCAGTCATAAAGGCAGTCTCACGGGAGACCGAAAACAAGCACCAGAATTACCAGACAAGGTCGTCCGGGACCTGGTAATCCTGGTAGAAAGGGTCGATCTCATCCCCGCTGTTGGACCGGCCCTGAGGATTATATACCAGAAGACAATCAAAACCCTTCTCGTCCAGTCGCGCAGCAATAACACCCGGAATCAGTATGTAGTCGCCTTCGTCCCGTCGGGCCAGTGCCAGCTGACCACAAGCCAACTGCTCGGCCTGTTTATCGGAAAGGTACCACTTCTTGACACGGTTTTGGTCAATGAAGTTATAGGCTCGCTCCCCCTTGTCCCGCTGTACCGCGTGATGCTGGAGCGTCTGGCGCAGCTGCGCCTGTTGCTCCTTCTCAGCCAGCTGCTGCTGACGGCGGAGATTCAACTCCCGATCACGCCCGGCCTGCAGCAGGCGTTCCTGCTGCAAACGCTGACGCTGATCATCCGCTGGCTGCTTGCCCTTCTCACGCTGCTGCTTTTTCTGGGCACGAGCCTTCTGATGTTGCTGCTTGCTGGCAACACCGGCCTTGAGCAGCTGGTCACGCAATGAACTCATGCGCTCCTCCGCTTTGCCACATTCAGCAAGGAGGGCATGGTGTGAATCGCCGCCCCTCTCTGTATCCCTGTTATCGCTGGAACCTTTTGTACACGACAGCACTTTTTCATGCAGTGACACCCTGTTTCAGTTATTGTGCAGCGACTCATTCAGCGCAATGCTCGAACGGTTGGGCAAGCATTCCACAGCGCCCGTTACAGAATGCCGCCGAAACACCAGATCAGAACGTCCGGACAAACTGCTGGCCTTGACTGTGTCGACAACTCGACCGCTGTCATCGAGCAAGCTGACTTTGGTACCTGCCGTCACGTACAAACCTGCCTCCAGGGTGCAACGATCACCCAAAGCAATCCCCACACCCGCATTCGCTCCGATCAGGCAATTTTTGCCCACAGAAACCCGCGCGGTACCGCCACCGGACAGGGTTCCCATGGTGCTGCATCCGCCGCCCAGATCAGACCCTGCGCCAACAAACACTCCCGATGAAATACGCCCTTCAATCATGCAGGGTCCCTCTGCGCCGGCATCAAAGTTCACAAACCCGGCAGGCATGACTGTCGTCCCTTCTCCCAGATAGGCTCCCAGACGCACCCGGGCCGCATCCGCAATACGCACGCCAGACGGCACCACGTAGTTCACCATGGGAGGAAACCTGTCTATCGAGTACACCCGCAGAACTTCCCCTCGGCTTCGTGCCGCCAACTGCCGATGGGGCAACTCAGCCGGGTCTATAGCCCCCCGGCACGTCCAGGCCACATTGGGCAGCAGAGAAAACACGCCGTCCAGATTGATAGACCGGGGTTTGACAAACCGGTGCGAGATCAGATGCAGTTTAAGGTAAGCCTCCGGGGTGCTGGCCGGGGCAGCATCTGTTGCCAGAAATGTCAGAACGCGAGGGTTCTGACTGGCCTCAAGCGCACCCAGAACCAATGTGTGATCCAGCAGGTTGTGCTGCAAAAACACCTCTTCCAGCGCATGGCACGTGGTACTGTCCAGCTCGATCACCTGGTTCCCACCCTGGTAACCTGTCACAGACGCCAAAGCATCGACCAACCAGGCATCCGGCTGAAAAAACGGCGCAGGATAGAACACCTCCAGCCACTCCCCGTTACTGCTCTTGGTTCCGACGCCTGCGGCCAGACTGAAGAATTCTGTATCCATATTCAAATCCGAGATGCACTCCCCGTAGATTCCGTAGCCTGCTGGGTACCGCTGTCACTCACAAGTGCTCAACGCCTGCTGCCATTCTTGCGCACAGAAACCCAGCAACCATTCCCCCCCACCCGTGTCCAACAAGGGACGTTTCATCAGAGCAGGCTGCGCCAGCAAAGCCTCAATCGCCCGGTCGGCGTTCATACGCTCACGCAGCTCGGCTGGCAGGCTGCGCCAGCTGGCAGAACGCCGATTGACCAGCCTGTCCCACCCCAGTTCACGCACTCTGGCCTGTAGCCAGTCCACATCAAGGCCTTGCTGACGGTAGTTGTGAAAACAGTATTCCATCCCCTGGGCCGCCAGCCAGCGACGCGCTGCCCGAACGGTATCACAGTTGGGAATCCCATAAAGAGTCGGCACTGACTTTTTCATGCTGTCCACAGCGCATTCACCCCACAAAGCGGCTACCCGGCAAGGGTGCCCAAGTCTTCAATATGTTGATCAAGCAAGCGGTCCTGATCCAGCACAAAGCGACCGAAAAAACGACGACCAGCCAGCATCAACGGCATCCAGAGCGCATCATCCACCCACATTTCCTGATAGGGAATGGCATCCAGCGCGTACCACAAGGGCTGGGCCTCATCCGTTTCTACAGGCTCCCCCTCAAACCGGTCGGCAGTGTAAACATGCACGCGAATCGAATAGCCATCAGTGAACTGGAACTCAAGCTGGCCATGAAGACGCAGTGCCTGCGGACATATGGCCAGTTCCTCTTCCACTTCGCGCAAGGCGCAGGCCTGTGGCGTCTCACCGGCCTCCATTTTCCCGCCGGGGCCGTTGATTTTCCCTTGTCCCAATCCGCGCTTTTTACGGATCAACAGTATATTGGGCGGCTGAATAATAAAAACCAGGGTCGCCTGATCCCGGGGCGTCCAGACCGTCCAGTCAATATCAGACAATCTGTACGGGGCTCCTGCAGCCTGCTGGCCATGCACACGAGTACCGTCTTCCTGCACCATTACCCCTTCCTTGATGCGGCTGCATCGTACAAAGACTTCTGACCCCGTGGCCGTCTTTTGAAACGGCGGTGTTGCCAGAGATATTGATCCGGATGCTGGCGGATAAAAGCTTCCGTCAAGGCGCTCACACGCGCGGTGTCAGCTTCGCTGTCATCAGTAGGAAACTGCTCAAGAGGCTCAGAAACCTGAACAACATAACGATTGTCTGCATCCAGATAACAGGTTCCCATCACCACTGCTGCATCACTGAGCCGGGCAAAATCCGAGGTACTGGTAATCGTCGCCGCCTCCACGCCGAAGAAGGGAATCCAGCGGCTGTGCCTGCCCCCAAAATCCTGGTCGGGCAGTATGAGCCCGATCTCGTTTCGCTCGAGAAAATACAACAGATCCCTGACCTGCTTGCGCGGGATGAAGCGCGACTTGTAACGCGCCCGCGCCCGGCCTACGGCACTGACGTACTCATAAACAGGGTTGTCATGCACCCGGTACAAAATGTTGAAAGAAAAATGCTCACCAATCACACGCAAGGCCATCTCGGCACACAGCATATGCAGGGAGTTGATCAGAACACCCCGCAGCTCGCCACCGGCCTGCAACAAATTGGACAGTCCCAGTACACGGCTGATACGCAGGATACGCTTGCGACTGGAAAACCAGGCAACGCCAGGCTCCAGCAGGGCCACGCCCAGAAACTCAAAATTTCGTTTCAGTAATTGCTGCCTTTCTTCCAGTGTTTTTTCAGGAAAACACAGCTCCAGATTACGCCAGGCAATCGCCCGACGCTTGCCCCCCAGTTGCAACAGCCGACGGCCCGTCCAACGCCCCAGGGCCACAACCCAGCTGAAGGGTAAGCGCCCTATTGCAAACAACAGCGCCAACAGCAACCACAAAGGCCAATGTCTTGGGTGCAAGAGGCCAGGATGAAAGCGATACCCGGCAGTGTAAGGGCGATCGGCAGGAGAACCACCGCGAACAGATTCTGTGTTCAAGCAAAGAATTCCAGACAAGGGGGAGACACAAGCGGGCGAGTATACCGCAATGAGGCACCCGGCAAAAAAACAACTGCGCCGTTTTTACGCGTAATACAGATGGCACCGCCTCATACAGAACCGAATCCCGGGTCGGCTTGTGCACAGCAGGACATATTCCCGGACAAGCCTCCGGAAACAGCCACAGTCAGAGATCTTGTGAGCTGTCCACTCCTCCCTCCACTCGCTCAGCGGGATACTCCACCGCGAGCAGGGTAAACCAATACTGCAGGAACCTCACCTCAGTGAAATCTGTTGGAATCGGCAGAGGAGCCCCCCTTCCGAGGCAACGAAACATGATCACGTGGTTCAGAAGAGCGTTCTGAAACCTGTGGTATTTATGTATGCCGGGAAAGAACCTGATAAGGTGTTGATCAACACCTGCATCACCTTTTATGGTTCTATGCAGAACAGCGTCCGCATAACACTCTTGCCATTGCAGCATCTCGTCATGGCCCATGAACAGCATCAGTTCGGACCAGCCCCCTTCGTAACTCTGCCAATCCATCAGCCAGTGGAGCTTCTTCTTTTCCCCGTCATCCGTGACCGGGCCCGACAAGGTCGCGGGGTCTTTCAGCAGCAAAGGAATCGATCGGGCACTGGGCATCTGCTTCCCGGACTTCTCCCTCATGAAGGCGATGCGCAGTTCAACAAGCCTTGCGACCTCACTCGGCCACCAGACCATACTCAGGTGACTCATCCATTGGTCAAGAAGCGAATGACACATATGGCTGACCTGGTTATTCGAAGGCATGAATGGCAGCATTTTAAAACAAATATCCACGCATTCTTGCTGAATTCGTTGCGAAACTTCGCTTGTCGCCTCCTCCGCCTGCTCCAGACGCAGGCACCGGGTGACACGGATGAAACAGCAACTGAGCATCAACTGCACCCAGGCCTGGTTGTTCGGCTGCGTAAGCTGTCCTTTCAAAGCCTTCAGCGCGGGGATCAGTTGCTTCTCAAGGAAGTTTTGCAGCTCTTTACTAACGCTACCGCTATATTCCCGCTCAACTGTATCCGAAAAACAGTGCTCTTCCAGCCTGGCCATAATCACGGATTGTTCCTCGCCGCAGACGGGAAGGCCGGGCAGTTCGAATCTCAACCTGTGACGCATAGGCCGACGTCTTTGTGCCAGGAACAAGTCCAGCACTCTTTCCACAGCGACAGGGGAATTAGGGTAAGCCAGTGCCACCCGCGCCAGATGACGAACCCCATCATCACAACCCAGCATGGCTGCGTCCAGGTAAGACGCAGCGGCCTGCACCACCGCCCGCGTTGTCTTTGGATTTTTGGCAAAGCAGGTGATGGCATCGCGCTCATCAACAAGGCCAACCATCAAAGCAATATAGGGGTTAATGGGGGAACTCATCGACGCATTGGTACGGGTCAACTCTTGCTGCCTGCTGTACTCTCCATGGAGCAGGGTTCGTAGCTGTGTGACTTCTGCGTTCTCTATTCTCCTGAGGCGCACCAGCCCGCCTTGCAGTGGTCCGTCCTGCAGGCTGGCAACGGCACGCACCAACACTCCCATGAACTCCGAGCCGGGACGTCCCTCTGCCAGACAACGACTGAAGAGAGCATCCACAGGAAACAGGGTAAAATGCCAAGCCTCTGGAAGGAGCAAGGGGCTGACGCACAGGGGCGGCGTCAAGCTCCCCACCTCCTTGTAGATACGCAACACCCCTCGGCCTTCCGCCTCACCCCCCTCCTGCTGCCCACTGTTACGCAGTGTGTCACGCAAGCCATAAGCACTATCCATAAACAGAAGGGCATGGACGAGCGCAACCCGGGTCTTTCTTGCAGGGTCCTCACAAAGCGCGAGGTTCTTTTTCGAAACACGCTGCCGGGCAATCTCCCTCAGGCAGTTTATGGACGGCTGCGATCCATGCCATTGCAAGCTGGCCAGAATTTGCATCCAGAATTCCTCTGGCACAGCTTCCAGGGGAGCCAATTGAACATCCTCCACGCGCAGAATGGGCCAGCTTGCGCGCACATGCCGCAGGGGAGGGGACAAGTACAGTGAGACCAGCGTGCTGAGCTTGTCGGAGTACCAGGGAGACAGCATGATGAAATGCAGCATGCTCAGCTGCAAATCCAGGCTGACCTGGATTGCACTCTTTTTTTCTACTTCAAGCATCTTCTGCCAACAGGCTTCTCCTCTACGGAAACTGGTCATGGCAGTGCCCAGCAGCGTCAGACGCAGCCCCCCCTGTCGGGAGGACGATTGCTCCGCCAGGCAAAGCAGTTGCACACCACAAGTATCGACACTCGATATCCAGCTGGCCGCTTCCACTGCACCAGCCGAGCGAAACAGCTCAGCGACAGACTGCCATGCGGACGGCCCTGACAGGCCCAGTTTCAGTTCCAGGCGGAGCCTGAGTCTGGGCCACATCTGGATAAGATGAATAATGACAGGAAGGCAAGCATCAGCTCTTCCTCTCCGGAATTCCAGCAACAGGTCCTCGAAAGCTTGCTTGACTCCCGTGACCGCAGCATACAAAAGCAGCCCAATGTAATGGTCCTTCCATGCCTGCTCTCCCCCCGGGCAGGGCCTGGCCGCCAGGAGTTCTGCCCTGCGCAGGCGAGCGTAGAACCAACAGGCATAGGGGTTTGCAAACTCAGCAACGGCCGGACGCAACATCTGCAGGGCCACCTTGCAGGCAGCAGGATCAAAACGCCCGAAATGGATCAGGGGACGTCCCTCCGGGGTTGGAGTCATTGCACTGGCCCCCAGGTACAACATGACAGCGGCTGTGAGCTTGATTCCCACATCTGTAGTAGGAGCCAGGTCATGGTGCTCGCATGAGGGACTGACCAGGTGCTCGCATGGGACACCGACCAGTTCCCGCAACAGACGGATGTCCATGGTGCGCCACTGATCAGCTGTCTTTTTGGCTTCCTCCCGGGAAGATTCTTCAAGCATTTGCGCAAGACGCCAGTCCCCTACAGGAGGGAGAGGGTCGTGCAAGATTTCGGGAAACGAGGCCTCCTGACTGCCTGTCCCGGAACCATGGGAAGAACAAGGGGAAGCCACTTGTCTGGCCTGCCAGAACTTCTTCAACTCTGGCAGGCTCTCAAACCCGGCGATAGCAGAAGGATCAATCAGGCACAGAGGAATCCACTCCAGAAAAAAACTGTCTTCTTCTTCGGTCAGCCCATCGAGCAAAGCTCTCAATGCCCCCTCATTCCTGGCAAGGAGACTCATGAAAACCTGGCAGGGCAGCCAGGCGCGGATAGTCTCCGGAACAGATGACAACTTGACGTCCGGCTCCTGGGCCATGGAGTTAATGATCAACCAGTCCAGTGCCTGATGAGGAGGCATCTGCTTGATACGCTTGTGACTGATGCGGCAATTGTGCGCCAGTGCCGGTTCCTGACCGATATGCCATGCAAAGGCGGCCAGGACCAGACGAGCTTCCCGTTCACACGGATCCATTGTCGCTGACAGTTTGCTCAACGCCTGCCCGGCAGCTTTCCAGTGAGCTGGCGTGGGATGCGTTGCCAGGCAGCAGGCCAAGGTGCTCACGACAGCATCCTGCCAATCTGCAGGCAGGCTCTGTGAGCGGTAATGGACATGCGCCAGATAAACCCCGCCTTCTGCATGACTGAAGCAATGGCGCATCAGCTGCAGAGGCACGCATAAAGGCAGTGGACGCGTTCTGTCCCGAAGACACAACAGCAGCAGCTCGAAAGCTGCACCCGTCACACCAGCCAGGGCCGCACGGAATAACTGCTGGCAAGCCAGAAAGCGACTGCTGTCCCGGCTGCACTGTATGATGCCTCTGAAATAGTTGGCATAGGGGTATCGGTCGCCATCAACCGGACTCAGCTTGTTGTACAGTCTGTCTGCGATCCTTTTGTTTGCCAGATCTTCATCGGACCACAGCAGATAGGGACGTCCGTAGCAGCCCAAAGTGCCCTCAATAATCTCCACTCTGATTTCCGCTGACACGTCGAAAATACGCTTTTCACCATCAGTTGCACCTTCGGGGCATCGGTCCTGGAACAACATCGACGTATGCCTGTGCGGCTCAACGCGCGGGCAAGCCTCCCGCTTTTTCTGTTCTGCCAGGTACTGCGCCAGGAAGCTCTTGCCGGATTTCTTTTTCGGGGTAGTGATGCTGGATGCGGCTTGCGCCTGCTGGGATTTCCCTTTCTGCGAGCCTTTCCTGGAACGGCTTCCATTTTTGCCCTTCGTCGACCTGGTCGCGGCGGGAACCGGATGCCCGACCTCTGCCAGTGATTCGGACTCTGGCTCGGCAGCCTGGCAGGGCTTGTCACCGACCGGGCTGGTGCTCTGCCGGGGCACTGGTGAGGATCGACTCAGACCCGCAGAGACCTCGGGTCGCGCCGTGTCTTTCTCTTCAGCCTCTTCAGCTGGCCTCCTTGACGCGGCAGGCGCCGGGCTGCCGGCACCCAATACCGTCGCAGGACTGGTGCGACCGGCATGCGGACCTGCGGTACCGGTTTCTCTTGCCTGAGCCTCAGTCGAGACCTCAACACTGGGCTCGTCAGCAGCCGGTCTGTCGGCATCTTGCGGCGCTGCCGCACGTCTGGTCGAACTGACCGCTTTCTCCGGCAGTCCGGTTTCTGTCTCTTGTGTACCTGTCTCGGACTCAACAATGCCGGACTTGTCGACAGCTTGCAGTGCTGTCGGGCTCCCGGCATGACTTGCTGACACCTTTGCCTCTGTGCTTTGTTCCCCGTGCCTGTGCATTCCGGCAGGAACAGCGGCGGCAGGGCTGTCGCCCAGTCCTGGCACAGCAGCAGATGGCGAGCGCCGGCCTGGCTCATTACTCTCCTCACCATCCGGCAGCCGTTTTCCTTTGACAACACAAGCCCAGGTGAGCTGCACCGGTTGTGCTTCCGGGGGCTGCATCTCGCCGGCACTGGCAGAGGTTCTTTTTCTCGCGTTCTTCTTTCTTGGCTGTCTCTTCGAAATATGCACAGGCGGGGCCACAGCTTCCTTGAGTTCCTGTCTCTGTGCGGCAGAGCTTGTCTCACCCCTTGTCATTTCTTCCTGCGGCTTGTCCGGCAGCGATTGAGTTTTCCTGCTGCAGGAAGATGCCACTTTTTTGCGCCCATGCCAGTGCCGGGGAGGCTCCAAAGGGAGAGCCCCAAGCCCTGAAACCTGATACACAAGCTCCGCCGCACGCATTGAAATCTTGCGCAGCAGGCTTTCAAGCTGGATGAGTCTCTCGGGTATCTGTCCGGCACACAGACGCAGCAGATGCCGGGAAAAATCATCAGGCTTCCAGTCAAAGGCCCCCATTCTGCGGGTAGCCTCGAGGTACAGCATCAAAGGCAAAACGCTACCTGTCAGCTTTTCCTTGGTGTTTTGAGCGCAGTGCCTGGAGGCTGCCACATCCTGAAGGGAAGCCAGATATTGCATATCCGACAGAGACGGCGCCATGATGGTACGTTCCTCCACAACAGCCATGGGCAGGTCCTTTGAATGGTAAAGTGCCTCAAGCAATCGTGCGCGGCTTCGACCTGCGGCTGTCAGCCGCACCGGGCCAGATCGGGTCGGATCGCGCTCATTGTAATTTCCCCGTGGCAGGGGACAGCTGGCATCCACCTTGGCAAGAAACGGCGACAGGCGCGGATTATCTTCCGGGCCGTGGAAGAATAGGGGGTTGTAGTACAAGCCGATATCCTGCCGACTGAAAGGCGACCCCAGCAGCGCATAGCGCTGCGATTCCAGCGGCACAGGCTCGCGCGAGAAATCCGCCCCCAGACTCAGCTTGCAGAGCGCGTAAAAGCGTGTTCTGTACATCATCTCCAACACCTGCGCCAGGTGATTGAGTGTTTCGCTGTCCTGAGCCCAGACGTCAATATCGGTGACCGGGTAGAGCACTCTGTCTGGAGGGCCTCCGGTTCCAAGGTAACGTGTGCCTATGATGCGCTGCAGAACCCGGGAGCCTGCAATGCAGAGCCGGTTGCCGCCGGACCTGTGCTCTCCTTCCCTGACAAGGCTTCTGTTAACGTCTGCCACAGTGACTATCAGTCTTTCACTCAGTGCTTCATCGCACAGGACTCTGCGCTCAAAGCGGGGATGCAGAGCCTTGGCCCACGCGTACTTTTCTGCGTCCGGATCACGGAACGCCTGCAAACGGTGTTCAGGCCAGCCTGCCGCTTGCGCCTGTTTGGGGTAACCAGAAATCGCCATATCAGACCAATGCTGCTCTATTTATGATTAATCCCTGTTCGAACACAAAAGCGGCACAGAATATCCGTTCCACCGCCTGACAGGATTGTCAGGCATACTGACCAACCCCGTTTTTATCTCTTCTTTCGTGCCGTACAAGTCGCAGGCAGTGAATGCACCGAGCCCTCCATAATACGTTCAGCAGCCTTCTGACACAGACATGCTCCGATTGCTGCCACAACACAAATCAGTTCTCTTGCTCGCTACGCATAAAACCACCGAACAGGAGTGACACAGCCAGCGGCAGCTTGAGAAACGGCTCAGATCATCTGGTCAAGTCGGCAGTCTGTACAGAACTTCTGGAGAGGATGAAGGTCCATCTCTGTACGGGGTTGAGGAAAATGGAGGCTGCGCTCTCCGTAATAACTGCTCCGTCACAACAATCAAAACAGGGAATGAAATATGGAATCACTGAACCTTGTACCGACAGGACGGCACCTGGGCTGGAGTTTAAATCCATCGGCTACGGCCTCAGCGAAGCGAGAAGCCCACTGCGTTGACCTGCTCCCCGCCGCCTGCGTTTCGCCGAAAATGCCTTGCGCGGTAGACGTCCGCACACTGAACAGGACCTTGGCTATGCTGCCTGTCGCGGACACCCTTGCCCGCGACCTCTCAGGCCCTGATTTGTTCAATCTGCGCCACAGTTTTTCCAATGGAAGCGCTGCACGAGACATGATCACATACGTGGCCTTAAGGAGATACGCCACAAGTGAAGACTGGGGGCCGCTACCGGATACTGAAAAAAAAGGTCTGGGCCAAGCTATCCACTGCCTTTCCTGCCAACTGGGAAAAGACGATGAAGATCTGCTTGATTCCCTGCGTAGCGGGGACGAGACAGAGGCAGGTGATCGTCATGAGATAACCGAACATGATCTGAGGCGGCTTGTTGCAGGTGTGGCATGGGACGATCCAGAGGCATTTGTACGCCAACTCCTGCACAGAGAAAAGGCAGAGCAGCAAGAGGATACGGCTGTCGTCACTCTGCTCAAGGGCGCTTGCCTGGCTTGGCGCAGTGTGCCTATGGCATTTGTCATGCTCAAGGGGCTGCAGCTGGTCCAGAAAGCGGGCGAGACGGTCGAGCACAGACTGAAAGACCAAAATGGCCAGAACCTGTTCCAGAGCCGCTTCTTCTACGAACAATTCCCCCCCCTCTGGCAAAGGTTGGTGTTGGCCGCCGATGTGTTCGCTGTCAGGCCGGAAGGCATTTCTCCGCTGTACTACGCCGTCACAGCAACACCCGATGCCAGTATCCTACAGACTCTGCTTGAGCTCGGTGCCGATCCCAACCAACACGCCGGCCCGTACGAACCTGCCCTGATAGCCTGTATGCAGCCCAGCGTAAAAAACAGACTACAGAAAATGGAAGCCTTGCTGAGTCACCCCAATATTGATCCCAACTGTACTCGAGATGGCTCGCCCCGCTCAACGAGTGTCCTGCACATTGCCGCAAGCATGCCCGATGGCGAAATGTTCGCACGTAAACTGCTGCAACACCCTGCGATCAAAAGGAATCTCTATTCTAAAACTGAGGATGGGTCGCCTTTGGCGACAGCAGTCCTTAAATTCCTGACGGTCGACGACTATCCAGACGATACAATACACACTTTGATAGCGGCGGGATGTCGTCTGTCGACAATGTCTGTGGAGCGTGAGGTGGTAGACTGCGGCTATGACATCGACCAGTATCTGAGTGTGTCGGCCATCCTGAACAGGCCGGGAGTGCCGGAGTGCTCAATGGCCAGATTCGACGAAAATAGAGCGCGGCTGAAAACCCTTGTTGAACAGCAGCTGGCGCGACAAAGGGGGCCGTCTCCGGAAAACTGTGCCTGAACAGCAGGATGAGCAACAGCCCGCTATGGCAGCCGCCGGGAGGACCTCCTCTCCCAGGCGGCCCGGGCCTTGGCCCTGAGTTGTGTCCCTGTGCATGCAAGCAGCTGACGCTTTCGTAACCTCAGCCGCCCAGCCTGACCGGGGAGTGCGCCGCACACACACCAGCGAACGCCGGGCCGAACACAGCGTCCAACCTGCGATCCAGCTCGTCCCTGTCAACAATAACCGGAATAACCGGCCGTCCCCGCTCGGCTCCTGACTCCCGGAGGCATCCATACAGCTTCGGGTATTTCTCCGCCATTTTCTCGAACAGCCTCGGATACTTCACCACCAGCTCATAGTAGCGATAAGCATCTTCAATCAGCAGCTCCCGGATTTCAGACATACAGGCTGCTGCCTTGTCGTCACCCAGAAGGCTCTGACAGTAGGCGCCCAGAAGGGCCTCACTGACCTCAGGCAACATTGCCAACAGAGTCTCAGACAGGGGAGAGTCAAGCACGAAATGGCCACGTAACAGGAGAAAATCCGGAAAGTCCCTGACCACAGCTTGATGCACAAACGCCTCTTCCCCTTGCGCGGGGAAACTGTCTACATCCAGAATGACCAGGGCATCATTCTCCGTCACCATCAGGTTACGGGGGTGCAGGTCGCTGTGCACCTGGCGCGATCGCAGTTGCTGCAAAGGTTTGTTTGCCTCTGTCAGCCCTGCACGGTGCATAGCACCGACCAGCCTGCCCAGCTGTCGATAAAGCCCCGCCAGACGCCCGGCATCGAAGCCGGATTGGTGCATGTTCTGTAGCAAGTCTCCCAGGGTGACACCCTCAACCCAGCGGTAAGCGCTGTAATAGTCTCTGGGTATCAGGTGCCCAAGCTGTCCGCCTCCTTTCCTGAAGGAAAACTCAGCCAGGGGCTGCAAAATCGACCCGGACAGCGTCGGCATTTTCTCCTGGAGCTGGATAACGGCGTCGAAAATCTCAGCGTGAGACTGACCGTCAACCTTCAAAAACAGCCTGCCTCCGGGGCATTGCGCCGTGAAAAAACGCCCTTTGGCAATATGATTGCTTTCACTGTTCAGGGCGGCCAGCTCGCAAGTGCCGGACTGCGTATAGCCCAGTTTGTCAACCAGCTCGAAAGCCGCGTCCACAGCGTTGGTCGCCTCCAGCTCGCCTGTGGTAAAAGCTGACACTGGCATACTCATCCAGACCAGACCAAGCAGGGCCGCCCAGCTTGTCATGCCACCCACTACAGGTATTCTTCTCCTCTTGTTCTTCAAGTTACACCTCTTACACATCATTGGTTACAAATCTCACTCAGGCCCCATCACACACAACGGCCTGAGTCCCTCCTGATGAGACACCGATGCCTGATAAAGGTTCACGCAGCCAGAAAATAGCCACTGTGGAAATTCCGCTTTCAATCCGGATGTTCTGCCTCCGGTATCCCGGGGGCTCCCATCACATCATGAGGGAATGCTGCTGCAGTTTTGCGCTGCCAGCGGGTCCGGCGTCTTGTCCGCACATCTCCCTAAAAACAAAACAGCCCCAAAAAAACAAACCGGAGAGGGCCGCCACCCAGGTAGACGGCAGGAATGACATGGCAGGAATGGCAGGAAGAGAAGAGGGGCTGTCACAGCCCTGTAAGAGCCACTGCACCCCATGCAAGGCCTGACTGAGGATCAAAAAACCGGAACTGCCCGACGGGCTCGCATACCACCGGGATCTTGCGCGAGTCTGCCCGGACCGCAGCCGTTACACAGCAGAGTTCAGCGTCGCAGCGCGAACGCATTCTTCAATCGGCGCAAGGCCTCTTCCTTGTCAACAGGCAGCATAAGCTCAGTCTGCTCAGCCCATGGTGAGGAGCGCCAGTCGTCGCACAGCTCCCGCTTCCCGGTCATGTGCTCTATCAGCGCAAAGACGCAGGGCATCGCCTTGTCTTCGCCCATGAGCGTCTGACAGTAAGAGGTGAAGAGTTCCAGCGCGGCATACGGCTGCACCGCCACCCAGACCGCACCGAAGGGCGAACCTTTAAAGAAACCAGCATCATGAGCATGCAAAAAGAGGAGACGCACCGCATTGGCGACAAAGGTGTTCGCCACAGACCGCGGCTGCTCTGGTGGTGAGAAACTGTCTATATCCAGAATGACAAGCCCCTTCTCTGGCGTCACTATCAGGTTATGTCGGTGCAAGTCATTGTGGGCAAGGCGTGAGTAGAGTTGCTGCACCGGCAGGCCTGGCTCCAACAGCCCGGCACTATGCAGGGTGCCAAGCAGTGTGCCCAGCTGGCGATAGATGTCTTTCAAACGTTCCACGTCTTCCACCCTGGACGGACGCATGTTGTACAGCAGGCTTCCCAGGGTGGGACCCTCTATCCATGGATACACACCGTAGAACACTTTGATCGGAAAATCTGGATGGTACAAAACCCTCCAGAAAGAAAATTCGGCAATGGGGAGCAGGATGGAGTCAGACAGCAGTGGCCAGTCTTTCACCCGCTGCATAACAGGCAAGAACCGCTTGGCAATCGGCTCGTTGGCAAGCTTTAAAAAGAATTTCCCACCGACGCATTCCGCCTTGAAATAATTCTCTTTACGAAGATGATCAAGCTCAGTATCTAACGAGGACAGGTTGCAAACAGCAGACTGCGTCAGTTCATCAAGCACCGCGTAAGCCGCTTCCTCGGGGGTGGTCGCCTCCAGCTCGCCAGTCTTGAAGGCTGGCACTGGCATGCTCAGCACTCCCATAACAATACAGACTGTCCAGGTCGTAACGGCAGCTCTGACAAGCTGTCTTCCTGGCTTTTCCACTCTTGTTTCACCTCGGTTTTTCATGCTGTTTTATTTGGCCCCGGCACACGGGATCGCACAGTTCTCTCACCCGGGACAATAAATGACTGACAAGAGTTCACACTGACCAGAACGTCAGAAGCGTCAGATTTGTGCGAGAGATGGCGTGCCGAACCGCATCAGGTTCTGTTCCAAAGCCGCCCTGGGGTGACACCCTCAGCCCTCAAGCCGAAACGACAGAGCTCTGTAAGTGTCCGATGACCTGCCAGGCTTCCCCCACCTTTTGTGAGCGAAAGAACACGGGGACTGGCGTCAGGCAGGCAGCAGCATCTGCGATGGCAGGATTCTGTTGGGCTGGATAGATAAAGAGGGGATGCAACAAGCACAGAAGTCGGCTGATTGCCCGGCCGAGTTGCCATCGAAAACAACACCGCCCGACCGGCCCGTATCGCGCAAGAGCGTGATTCGAGCCAGTCGGGCGGCGGCCTTCACTTCAGAAAAGATTCAGCGCAGTGGGCCCAGGACAACACCCAGTCGGCGCGTCATTTCTTCATCGCTAACAGAGGAGCCAGTCCCTTCTTCGTCACCAGATGACATCGTGTCTTCCTCATCTTCCTCATCTTCCTCATCTTCCTCTCCTTCCTCGCCTTCCTCGCCTTCCTCGCCTTCCTCGAAATCCACATACTCCCGTTTATGCAATTTCCAAAGCAGATCATGCACCAGGTTTGCCACCTGAGAGACACAAGCCACCGCCTTGTCTTCCCCCACGAGAGTCTGACAGTAAGAAGTGACCATTGCCTCGGCAACGCCTGGGAGTACTGCCATCCACGGCTGGGCAGAGGGCAAGTCCTCAAAAATAGGCTCTTCCTTTTTCCCACCGGCAAAGACCAGCCTGACCACATCCAGGACAAACGTCTTCTGGACAGGCGCCGGCTCTCTTTGAGAGGCAAAACTGTCTATATCCAGAATGACAATTCGCTTGTCCGGCGTGATTTTCAGATTACGGCTGTGCAGATCCCTCTGAACCAGGTGCGACTTCCACTCCGCCAGCGGCTTGTCTGCATTGACCAGACCTGCACCGTGCATTTCAGCGAGAAGCTTGCCCAGCTGGCGATAAACGCCTGTCAGATACTCAGCCTCCTGCTCGGGGTCATCCACCTTGTCCAGCAGGGCTTCCAGGGTGTCACCAGCAACCCAGGGGTAGGCGCTGCAATATTCTTCAGCGTCTTGTTTTCCTCCTTTCCTCTTGAAAGAAAACTCAGCGAGGGGTTGCAAAATAGAAGCAGACAGCTCCGGCTCACTTTCCAGAAACGCCATGGTCGGAAGAAACGACTGCGCTATAGGCTTGTCAGAGAATTTCAGAAACAGTTCTTTCTCGCCACACTCGGCTCGGAAAAACTCACCGAAGGCAAGATCAGGATTCTCGTCCCTCAGGAACACAAGCTTGCAGGGGGCGGACTGCGCATAACCCAGCTTTTCCACCAGCTCCCGGGCCGCATCCTGCGGGGTGCCCTTCTCCAGCTGGCCAGTGATCAAAGCCGGTTTCTCCAGCTGGTCAGTGCTCTGAGCCGGTGCTTGTATGCTCAGCAGGCTCAGCCCAAGCACGGCCACCCAGTTCACCATGGCTGTTGTTGCAAGCTTTTCTCTTCTCTTGTCCATAGCATCGACCTCCTTGTCGCTACTTTTGACCCAGGTTTCCCGACAGGTTCGCTACACACCGGACGAGGCTCCTGGACGAGGCTCCCATACAGGATTGGACAGCAGATGCCTGGTGGAAGTTCAGACTGATCAGAGAGGTGGGATGACTACAGAGGAGGCTCTGATGAGCACAAGGGGTGATGAGGACTGTCATTGAAAGTCAAGCAGCCTCCGACCGGTTCGAAACACACAAGGCTGTTCTTCGAACATGATCGGATAGCCGCCGTTACTCAAGACAAAGGTTTAACGCAATGAGCCAAACACCCTCTCCAATCGACACGCCATTTCATCTTTGCCAACAGCGAGTTCAGTCTCTTGCTCGTCAACAGATTGTGTCTTCTTTTGCTGCTCAGACTCTTCCAGGGCACGGTTGTACTTTCTCCAGACCACCTCAGTCACCTGCTCTGCTATCTGAGACACACACCCCCTGACCTTGTCTTCCTTCACAAGGGTTTGGCAGTAAGAGGTCAGCAATGCCTCTGCTGCATCCGGCAGCACCCTCAGCCAGGCAACAGCAGAGGGCGAATCCATAAAAAGGGGGGAGTTCAGCTTGGGTGCAACGAACAAAGCGAGAACATTCCCGACAAAAGCCTCCTGAACAGGCACTGGCTCTTCCAGCGTTGTAAAACTGTCTATATCCAGCATGACAATTCTGTTATCCGGCGTAATTTTCAGATTACCGCTGTGCAGATCCTTCTGAACAAAGTACGACTTCAGCTCCGCCAGCGGCTTGTCGGCATCGACCAGGCTGGCACCATGCATTTCACCGAGCAGCTGGCCGATTTTGCGGTAGATGCCTGCCAGATACTCTGCTTCCTGCTCGGGCTCACGCACCTTGTCCAGCAGGGCTTCCAGGGTGTCACCCGCAACCCATGGGTAAGCGCTGCAATAGTGCTGTTCCCCTTCTTGCGTGAAAGAAAACTCAGCAATGGGCTGCAAAATGGCGGCAGACAGCGCCGGCTCGTTTTCCAACAGCCTCATCATGGGGAGAAACGCCTGAGCGGCAGGCTTGTTATCGAATTTCAGAAACAGTTGTGCCTGGCCACAATCAGCTCTGAAAAACTCAGCGTAGGCGAGCCTGGCGTCCTCGTCCCCCAGGAAAACAAGGTCGCAGGAAGCGGACTGATAACCCAGCTTTTCCAGCAGCTCCCAGGCCGCATCCCGAGGGGTCCCCTTCTCCAGCTGGCCAGTGATCAAAGCCGGCGCCTGCACACTCATCAAGCTCAGCCAGAGCACCGCCACCCAGCCCATCAGGCCTGTTGTTACAGATTTTCCTCTTTGCTTGTCCATAGCAGCCACCTCCTTGTCGCCACTCCTGGCCCAGGTTTGTCGGCAGACTCGCTGCACGCCGGGCAAGGTCCTTATGTATTGGACAACAAAGAATTGATGGAAGTTCAGACTGATCAGAGAGGCTGGGTGGGTACATCAGGGGACTCGATGACACGGCGGCTGGCCGATTGACAGCAAAGACAGTTATTGAAAATACCATCACCCGGCCGGCGCGACGCGCACAAGCGCGCACTTCGAGCCTGAGCGACAAACTGCCGTTATTCAGGAAAATTCAGGAAAGATGAACGCAGTGGGCCGAAAACCATTTCCAGGCGGCGCTCCAGTTCTTCCTTCGTGACAATTGTTGGAATCTCTTCCTCCTTTTTGACAGCTGTGGAAGTCGTTCCCCCATCAACCCGGTTCTGCTTGTCCTTCTCCAGCTTCCTTTCCTCCTCCCCATTTTTGAAATACTCCTTCATGAACTGACGCCACCACCAGAGCTTCGTGACGATCTTCTCCACCATCTCAGACACACAGGCCGCCGCCTGGTCTTTCCCCATCAGCGTCTCGCAGTAAGCGGTCATCATTGCCTCGGCAACTGGCGGTAACACCGTCAACCAGGACAGAGAGGGGGGCTCATCCATAAAAAAGAACGCTGGTCCGCCAAAAAAGACCAACGCGATAAAATCTTTGACAAAAACCTTCTGGACAGAAACTGGCTTTTGTCGACCGGTGAAACTGTCTATATCCAGAATGACAATGCTGTTGTCCGGCGTTATTTTCAGATTGGCGCGGTGCAGATCCCTCTGAACAAGGTACGATTGCAGCTCCGCCAGCGGCTTGTCGGCGTTGACCAGGCTGGCACCATGCATTTCACCGAGCAGCTGGCCGATTTTGTAGTAGATGCCGGCCAGATACTCTGCTTCCTGCTCGGGCTCACGCACCTTGTCCAGCAGGGCTTCCAGGGTGTCACCCGCAACCCATGGGTAAGCGCTGCAATAGTGCCGTTCCCCTTCTCGCGTGACAGAAAATTCAGCGATGGGCTGCACAATGGCGGCAGACAGCGCCGGCTCGTTTTCCAACAGCCTCATCATGGGGAGAAACGCCTGAGCGGCAGGCTTGTTATCAAATTTCAGAAACAGTTGTGCCTGGCCACAATCAGCTCTGAAAAACTCAGCGTAGGCGAGCCTGGCGTCCTCCTCCCCCAGTAAAACAAGGTCGCAGGAGGCGGACTGATAACCCAGCTTTTCCACCAGCTCCCAAGCCGCATCCCGAGGGGTGCCCTTCTCCAGCTGGCCAGTGATCAAAGCCGGCGCCGGCACACTCATCAAGCTCAGCCACAGCACAGTCACCCAGCCCATCAAGCCTGTCGCTACGCCCTTTTCCCTTTGCTTGTCCAACGCATCCGCCTCCTTGTCGCCATTCCTGCCCCAGGCTCGTCGGCAGACTCACTGCACGCCGGGCAAGGCCCATGTGTGTTGGACAACAGAGAATCGATGGGAGTTCAGACTGATCAGAGAGGCTGGATGGATAAAAGAGGAGCTCCGATGAGCACAGCGGTGCAGAGTACCGATGAGGGCTATCCATTGAAAACAAAAAGCGTCCGACCGATTCAAACCAAACAAGGCCTTCTTCGAATCGGATCGGACGGCGGTTGTTACTCAAGAGAATGTTTACGCAGCGGACCAAACACCATTTCCAGCCGGCGCGCCATTTCTTCTCTGCTGACAAAGGGTTGACTCTCTTTCTGCCTCGCATTCCGCATGTTGGCTTCGTGCGATCCCCCGACTATCCAAGCCGCGTGCTCTGCTATCTCAGACACACAAGCCGCCGCTTTGTCTTGCCCCACGAGAGCCTGACAATAGGAGCTCAGCAGAGCCTCAGCAATACCCGGCAGCACCCTCAGCCAAGCAGAAACGATGGGCGAATCGATCAAGAAATTATGTTCTGGCTCGGGCCAAATAACCAACCACATAAAATCCTTGACAGCAAACCACTTGACAGACAGCGGTTGCAGCTTGACAGACAGTGGTGCTTCTGGATCTGTAAAACTATCTATATCCAAAATGACAATCCTGTTGTCCGGCGTGATTTTCAGGTTAATGCTGCCTATATCTCTATGAATCAAGCGCGACTGCATTTCCTCCAGAGGCTTGTCTGCATCAACCAATCCGGCACCATGCATTTCACCGAGCAGCCTGCCCAGTTGGCGATAGATCCCCGTCAGATATTCTGCCTCCTGTTCCGGCTCACGCAGCTTGTGCAGCACATCCAGCAAGGTGTCACCTGGAATCCACGGGTAAGCACTGCAGTACACTTGGCGATCTGGCCTTGAACCTCCCCTTTGTATCCCGACAGAAAACTCGGCGATGGGTTGCAGAATAGAAGTAGACAGTAACGGTGAGCTCTCCAGCAACCTGATCGCAGGGAGGAACGCCTGAGCAGCAGGCTGGTCAGCGAATTTCAGAAACAGTTTTTCCCCGTGGCACTCCGCCCTGTAAAGCGCAACGAAGCCCCACTTGTGGCCTCCCGGACCATGCAGAAGATAAAAGAGGCAGGAGGGGCCGGACTCTGTATAACCCAGCTTTTCAACCAGCTCCTGGACAGCCTCCAGCTGAGATCCGCTCTCCAGATGCCCCGTAACCAAAGCCGGTGCCTGCATGCTCATCAGGCTCAGCCCCAACAAGGCCCCCCAGCTCACCAAGCCTGTTCTTGCAGGCTTTGCTCTTGTCTTGTCCACCGCCTTAACCTCTTTCCCGTATTCTGGATGCACGTTCCCCGGCCGGCGTGCCACACGCCAGCCAAGCGCGCACGGGGGTGGACAACAGATGCGTATGAAAGTTCAGGTTGCCGGACAGTCAGCTGCCACTCAGCCAGGTGATGGGCAAGCACCGCAGTAGCGACTCGAGGCACAAGGGATCACTGATGATTGATGATTGCTGTCACGGGAAAAGCTCAATGTCCGACCGGCGGAGCGCACAGGCGCGCACTCCAGACCCGATCAGACAGCGGCTGTGATTCAGAAGGAAATGCCGAGATACTGCCCGAACACGGCCTCCAGTCGGCTCGCCAGCTCCTGGCGTCCAATGTTTTCTGGGGAATAGTTCCACCTGTATAGATTTCTCGCCTCATCATCCAGAGTCCGTGCGACTTGATACGCACAAGCTGCTGCCCTGTCTTCGCTTACGAGCGCCTGGCAGTAAGAAGTCACCAGTGCTTCTGTGATGCCAGGCAGCACCGCCAGCCAGGCCGAAGAAACCGGCGAGTTGCGCAAGAACTCATTGTCCAGCCGGAGAAGACCCGGCAAATCATCACGCAGATAGCCATGCACAGACTTTGGTCTGTCCTTTGGATGCAGGAAAAAGTTGTCTGTTTCCTGCATGACAACCTTGTCTTGCGCCATAACTCTCAGTGTCTTCCCACTCAGCTGGCTGTACATCATGTTTGCGTGCGTAGGCACACCAGAATCATTGGCATAGAACGCATCAACGCTGTGCATGATGCCTAAAAGAGTGCCAATCTGGCTATAAATGGATTGCAGGCGTTCAGGATCAAATCCAGATTGCGCCATCGTCTTCAACAGATCATCCAGAGTCGGGTCTTCTATCCACGGATGAACTGTGTAGACACTCGGGATCTTTCTGTCACCTTCTGCTTCCCGCTTGAGCTCGGCAATGGGTTGCAGAACCACAGAAGAGAACCCCGGTGGCAGCTCGTGCGTCAGCAGGTGACGAATATACGAATAAGCATTGGCACGAGATTTCAACTGGCGCTCAAGGCGAAGCGTCCCGCCTGGACACTCCACCTTGAAACTGACGCCTTGGCCAGCCCCATCATCCAGGGGAACAGACCTGCACTCCCCCGTTTGTGCACCGACCAGTTTGCCAGTCAGAGTTATCGCTTCTTCCAGCTCTGTCGCTAACACATCCGAATCTGCGGCAACCGGCTGGACGGAGGCAAAGGCGGGTGCCTGCATACTCATCAGGCCCAGGCCAATAACGGCCGCCCAGCTCATAAGATTTACTTTCGTAAACTGTCTTGTTGTCTTTTTCATCGGTTTCTACCTCCTTGAAAATACTATTGAAAAGTCCCCCTTCCACAGTGAAAAGGTCCCCACTATGTAAGACAGCAGGCTACTGATGGAAGTTCAGGCTGATCAGAGATGTTGATCGAATCAAGAGGGGTTCCGATGAGAGCAGAGGCTGGCTGATGGGTGCTCAGAGGTGTCACGGAAAACGGGCGCCGTCCGACCCGTTTGTGCCACACAAGCGCGTGACACGAACCTGACCAAAGAGCGCCCATGACTCAAGATAAAAGTTCAACGCAGTAGCCCAAGCACCACTTCCAGTCGGCATTTTATTTCTTGTTCGCTGGCAACTGATTCAATCCATTGCTCGTCATCAAGTTGCTCCTCCGTTCCTTCCGCCTTGCCTTCCTCCATTCTTTCCCTCAAGAAATTCACGGCATTTTGGTACTCCATCTCGATTCTCTCAGGCAGCTGCTCCGCTATCCGGGACACACAAACCGCCGCCTTGTCTTTTCCCACGAGAGTCTGGCAGTAGGAGGTCAGCATGGCTTCAGCAACACCCGGCAGCACCGACAGCCAGGCAGAAACTCTGGGGGAGTTGGTCAAAAAATTATTTCTCTCAACCATAACGACCAGATTGATAACATCATCGAGAACAAACTCCAGGACAGGCTGCGGCTTTTCTGGAACGACAAAGCTGTCTATGTCGAGAACGACAATTCTATTATCCGGCGTTATTTTCACATTGCCGCCGTGCAGGTCCCTGTGAACCAAACCTGACTGCATTTCCGGCAAGGGCTGGTCTGCATCGACCAAGCCGATACGATGCATTTCACCGATAACCTCGCCTACCTGACGATAAAGACCTTCAAGATACTCTGCCTCCTGCTCGGGCTGATGCACCTTGCCCACCAAATCCTCCAGGGTATCACCCGCAATCCACGGGTAGGCGCCGCAATAATCTTCGGGATCTGACTCTCGCCCTTCTCTTCTGAAAGAAAACTCGGCGATCGGCTTCAGAACAGAGCGCGACAATAGCGGCGAGCTCTCCAGCAATGACACCACCGGGCGAAACGCCTGAGCAACACCCCAGCTGTCGAATTTCAGAAACAGTTTTTCGCTGTCACACTCAGCCCTGAAAAAAACCTCCCTGGCAAATTTCTCGTCCTCTCTTTCCAGGGACACCAGGGTGCAGGGGCCGGACTCTGTGTACCCCAGCTTTTCAACCAGCTCATGGACGACATCCCGAGGGGTTCCGGCCTCCAATTGGCCAGTAATCAAAGTCGAAGCCGGTGCCTGCATAGTCATCAGACTCAGCCCAAGCACTGCCCCCCAACTCCTCAGGCCTGTTTTTGCAGGCTTTTGTGTTGTCTTCTTCATAGCATTGACTCCTTGTCACTACGCAGGATCCAGGTTGCCCGGCAAACGCACCACACGCTGGCCCAAGCCCTATACCAAGTTGGACACCAGATGCTCAATGCCAGTTCAGACTGACCAGAGGGTTGATCGAATAGAGAAGGGCTCCACGAACGCAGAGGGGGATCGGCAGTGAGGGCTGTCATGGAAAAAAGGCACCGTCCGACCCATTCGGACCACACAGGCGCGTGACACGAACCTGACCGGAGAGCACCCATTACTCAAGATAAAGGTTCAACGCAGTGGGCCAAGCACCACTTCCAGTCGGCGTTTTATTTCTTGTTCGCTGGCAACTGATTCAATCCATTGCTCGTCATCAAGTTGCTCCTCCTCTCCTTCCCCCATTAGTCTCCATACAAAATCTATGACCGGCTGGTACCATGGGTACCCCATCTCGATTGCCTCAGGCACCTGCTCCGCTATCTGGGACACACAAGGCGCCGTCTTGTCTTTTCCCACGAGAGTCTGGCAGTAGGAGGTCAGCATGGCCTCAGCAACACCCGACAGCACCGGCAGCCAGGCAGAAACGCTGGGGGAGTTGGACAAAAAAACCTCTCCCCCAACCATATTGACCAGCTCGATAACATCCTCGACAACAACCTCAAGAACAGGCTGCGGCCTTTCTGGCGCTGTAAAGCTGTCCAGGTCGACAATGACAATTCTGTTGTCCGGCGTTACTTTCACATTACCGCCGTGCAGATCCCTATGGACCAAACGCGACTGCATTTTCTGCAGGGGCTGGTCTGCATCGACCAGGCCGACACGATGCATTTCACCGATAATCCCGCCCAGCTGGCGATAAAGGCCTTGGAGATGTTCTACCTCTTGCCCGGGCTCATGCACCTTGGCCACCAAATCCTCCAGGGTATCACCCGCAATCCACGGGTAGGCGCCGCAGTAAGCTTCGGGATCTGACGCTCGCCCTTCTATCCTGAAAGAAAACTCGGCGATCGGCTTCAGAACAGAACGCGACAATAGCGGCGAGCTCTCCAACAATGACACCACCGGGCGAAACGCCTCAGCAACAGCCTGGCTGTCGAATTTCAGAAACAGTTTTTCGCTGTCACACTCAGCCCTGTAAAAAACCCCCCTGGCAAATTTCCCGTCCTCTTCTTCCAGGGACACCAGGGTGCAGGCACCGGACTCTGTGTACCCCAGCTTTTCAATCAGCTCATGGACGGCATCCCGAGGGGTTCCGGCCTCCAATTGGCCAGTGATCAAAGTCGAAGCCGGTGCCTGCATAGTCATCAGACTCAGCCCAAGCACTGCCCCCCAGCTCCTCAGGCCTGTTTTTGCAAGCTTTTGTGTAGTCTTTTTCATAGCATTGACTCCTTGTCCTCAGGATCCAGATTGCCCGGCAAACGCACCACACGCTGACCAAAGCCCCATACAAGGTTGGACACCAGATGCTCAATGCAGTTCAGACTGATCAGAGGGTTGATCGACTAAAGAAGGGATCCACGAGCACAGAAGGGGGATCAGTGGTGAGGGCTGTCATGGAAAAACAGGCACTGTCCGATCCGTTCGAGCCACACAAACGCGTGACGCGAACCGGACCGGAGAGCACCTGTTACTCAAGATACAAGTTCAACGCAGTGGGCCAAGCACCATGTCCAGGCGACGATACATTTCTTGTTCGTTAACAAATGCGTCTACCTGTTTCTTGTCCAAAGGTGGCTCCTCCCCTTCTTTTACCTTTGCCATTGCTGTTGTTATATATTCCGTGACGCTTTTGTGCGCCGTCTCGACTCTCTCGGCCACCTTCTCCGCAATCTGGGACACACAGGCTGCCGCCTCGTCTTGTCCCACGAGAGTCTGGCAGTAAGCGGTCAGCATGGCTTCACCAAAACCCGGCAGCACCGGCAGCCAGGCATCATTCGTGGGCGAGCTGAACAAAAAGCCCTCTCTGTCCGCCAGAAGGACCAGCGCGTTAAAATTGTCGACAGCAAACGCAAGGACAGGCTGCGGCTGTTCGGGAGCTGTAAAGCTGTCTATGTCGATAATGGCAATGCGGTTGTCCGGCGTGATTTTTACATTGCGGCTGTGCATATCCTTGTGGAGCAAACGCGTCTGCATGTCCTGCAGGGGCTGGTCTGCATCGACCAGGCCGATAGCGTGCATTTCACCGATGATCTCGCCCAATTGGCGATAAAGGTCTGTCAGATACGCCGTTTCCTGCTCGGGCTGGTGCACCTTGCGCATCACATCCTGCAATGTATCACCCGCAATCCATGGGTACGCGCTGCAGTACTCTTCGGTATTCCGCCTTCGCCCTTCTCTCCTGAACGAAAACTCGGCGATCGGCTTCAGCACAGAAGTTGACAATAGCGGCGAGCTCTCCAGCAACGGCAAGGTGGAAACGAATGCCTGAGCAGCTGGCACATCGTCAAACTTCAGAAACAGTTTGGTGCCGTCACACTCAGCCCTGAAAAAACCCTCCTTGATAAACTCTTTGTCCTCTTCGTTCAGGGACACGACAGTGCAAGGGCCGGACTCTGTGTACCCCAGTTTCTCAACCAGCTCATGGACGGCACCCCGCTGGGTCCCTGCTGCCAGTTGGCCAGTGATCAAAGTCGAAGCCGGTGCCTGCATCGTCATCAGGGCCAGGCCAAGCAACGCCCCCCAGCTCATCAGGCTTTTCCTTGCAGGGTTTTGTGTTGTCTTGTCCATAACCTTGACCTCCTTGTCAGTACGCGTGACGCAAGTTGCCCGGCAAACGCATTACGCGCCGGCCACTGCCCTATACCAGCTTGGACAACAGATGCTGGATGCCAGTTCAAACAGCCACAAAGTCAGATGCCTCTCAGCCATGCAGTGTCGAATTGAAGTGATCTGTGCTCTGCACCAGGCCTTGCGACCTGATCAGTTGATGGGAAAGCACGGCAATACCGAGCGACTCGCGCCGCACAAAGACGGGCACCGGGCAAACCTGATCGAACAAGAGTCTGTTACCCAAGAAAGGTCGCGCACCAACGCAAACGCAGCAGCACCCTGTGCGGTAGGACACAGCTACCGAAAGAAGGTTCCTGTCGGAGAGAAAGCTGGCTGTCAGACGGTCCGTATCAATTCGGGTTGACCTGCCCCTGCATCGGAAGAAGTCAGTCCTCGGCTACTGAACACATACGGCAGCCTGGTGCACCCTTTTCCTTTCCTGTCAGGTGATTCAGCAAGCTTGCCCGTTTCTGCTGCATAAAAATCCGGTGAGAAGGTGCAGCAGCGCGGTGAGAAGGTGCAGCAGCGCGGTGAGAAGGTGCAGCAGCGCGGTGAGAAGGTGCAGCAGCGCGGTGAGAAGGTGCAGCAGCGCGGTGAAAAGTATCAGCAACGGCTGGCTCAGGTTGCATGGCTTGCAAGAGAGAGGGGGGAGAGGGAACCGCATCACAAGGGACGCGTTGATCAGGACAAGGCCTCATTGATGGTTGATGTCATTGATCAACCGGAACTGTCCAGCCAGCTAGAACGCTACAAAGGCGTTCTTCAAACCGGATCGGACAGCAACCGGCACTCAAGAAAAGGCTCAACGCAACGGGCCGAACACCATCTCCATGCGGCGCTCCATTTCTTCTTTGCTGACCACAAGGCCCATCTCTTCATTCTGCAGGTACACGTCGTGCGACATCCAGACAATCTCAGCCGCTTCCTCTGCTATCTGAGATACACAAGCCGCCACTTTGTCTTGCTCCGCGAAAGCCGGGCAGCAAGAAGTCAGCGGTGTCGCAACAAAAGCCAGCGGCACCCTCAACCGCGCAGAATAGAGGGGCGAGTCGGTACAAGTCGCCGCCTTCTCTTTCCCCAGGAGATTCTGGCAGTAGGAAGTCAGCAGTGCCTCAGCAAAACCCGGCAGCACCCTCAGCCAAGCAGAAGAGCGCGGCGTGTTGGTAAAGAAATCATAGCCCTCAAACCAAATGATTAATTTGAGAAAATTATCAAGAAAAAAACCCTGAACAGGCCATGGCTTTTCCAAGGCGATAAAACTGTCTATATCCAGAATGACAATTCTGTTGTCCGGCGTAATTTTCAGATTACCGCTGTGTACATCCTTATGGATCAAACGCGACTGCATTTCCTTCAGAGGCTTGTCTGCATCGACCAACCCGGCTCCATCCATTTCACCGAGCAGACTGCCCAGTTGGCGATGGATCCCTGTCAGATATTCTGCCTCCTGTTCGGGCTTACGCACCTTGTTCAGCACATCTTGTAAGGTGTCACCCGGAACCCATGGGTAAACGCTGCAGTACTCTTTGGTATCTGGATCTGTTCCTTCTCTCCAGAAAGAAAACTCAGCGAGGGGTTGCACAATAGACGCAGACAGTAACGGCGAACTCTCCAGCAAGGACACCGCCGGGAGGAACGCCTGAGCAACAGGCTTAATGGAGAATTTCAGAAACAGTTCTTTGCCGTCACACTCCGCCTTGAAAAAATAACCCCGGGAAAACTTCTCGTCCTCTTCGTGCAAAGCGACAAGGGCGCAGAGACCGGACTGTGTATAACCCAACTTCTTGACCAACTCATAGGCTGCATCCTGAGGGGTCACTGCCTCCAGCTGGCCAGTAATCAAAGCCGGTGCCTGCATACTCATCAGCGCCAACCCGACACTCACGACCCAGACCACAAGGCTCGCTCTTGCCAAGCTTCCTGTCGTCTTGCGCGTTTCATCATCGACTCTCGTCGTCAGTCTTCTCCTCATCCAGCACTCTCCTCATCAGTGTTCTTGACGTGCGTCGCCCCCCAGGCGTGGCAAAGCTCCGCCCAGTCAGACAACAACCACCGGAAGAAAGTTCATGTCGGAGAGAAATCTGGCTGTTGGCGAGCCCTTGGGAATCAGGATTGACGTGCGCTTTGCATCAGATTTCTCAAGGCGAAGTCATCAGCTTCCAAGCACATGCTGCTGCACGCGTTGCATGTCAGCCTCCCCCGTTTATTCGGAAAAAAATTGGTGGGAGAGTAAACAGACGCGCTGACAAGCATCAGCAACGGCTGGTTCAGGTTGCATGGCTTGCAAGAGAGAGGAGAGCAGAAACCGCAGCGCAAGGGACGCACTGATGATTGATGTCACTGAACAACCGGGTCTGTCCAACCGGCTCGAACGCTACAAAGGCGCTCTTCAAACCGGACCGGACAGCAACCGGCACTCAAGAAAAGGCTCAACGTAATGGGCCAAACACCATATCCACGCGGCGCTTCATTTCTTCATTGCTGACAACGGGTTCAACCTCTGGCAGATAGCGTCTGCTATGGTTGTGACTTATCAAGACCTGCCCAGCTGCCATCTCTGCTATCTGAGATACACAAGCCGTCGCCTTGTCTTTCCCCACGAGAGTCTGGCAGTAGGAAGTCAGCAGTGCCTCAGCAAAAGCCGGCAGCACCCTCAGCCAAGCAGAAGAGCGGGGCGTGTCGGCAAAGAAATCATGGTCCCCAGCCCAAACGATCAATTGGAGAAAACCCTCAAAAAAACCCTTCTGAACAGGCAATGGCTTTTCCAGGCCGGTAAAACTGTCTATATCCAAAATAACAACTCTGTTGTCCGGCGTAATTTTCAGGTTATCGACGTGCACATCGCTATGGATCAAGCGCGACTGCATTTCCTCCAGAGGCTTGTCTGCATCGACCAAGCCGGCACCACCCATTTCTCCGAGCAGCCGGCCCAGTTGGCGATAAATCCCTGTCAGATATTCTGCCTCCTGTTCGGGCTGATGCATCTTGTTCAGCACATCTCGTAAGGTGTCACCCGGAACCCATGGGTAAGCACTGCAGTACCATTGAGTATCTGGATCTCTTCCTTCTCTTCTGAAAGAAAACTCGGCGATGGGTTGCAGAATAGAAGCAGAAAGTAACGGCGAGCTCTCCAGCAACGAGATCGCAGGGAGAAACGCCTGAGCAACAGGCTTGTCATGGAATTTCAGAAACAGTTTTGTTCCCTGACACTCCGCCCTGAAAAAACGACCGTACAACACCCTGTTGCCCTCTTTTTTCACAGGAATAACGGCGCAGGGACCGGACTGTGTATAACCCAACTTTTCGACCAACTCATAGGCTACATCCCGAGGGGTCACCGCCTCCAGATGGCCAGTGACTAAAGCCGGTGCCTGCATACTCATCAGCGCCAACCCGACACTGATGCCCCAGACCATAAGGCCCGCTCCTGCCAAGCTTCCTTTCGTCTTGCGCAGCTCACCATCGACTCTCTTCGTCAGTCTTCTCCTCATCCAGCACTCTCCTCATCATTTTTCTTGACGTGCCTCGCTACCCGGATGCGGCAGCACCCTGTTCAGTAAGACAACAGCTACCGGAAGGAAGTTCATATCGGAGAGGAGTCTGGCTGTTGGCGAGCCCTTGGGAATCAGGACTGACGCGCGCTCTGCATCGAGGTTTCTCAAGGCGAAGTCACCAGCTGCGGAGCACACAGCACCCTTTGCCTGTGGATGACCTGGCTATCCCGTTTCTTGCGCAAGGAAATCTGGTGAGAGGCTGCAGAATCAATGTAAAACGCATCAGCAACGGCCAAGTGGTGTCGCATAGCATGAGCATATAGATAGAAAGAGGGGGCATCGCATCACCACAGACGCGCTGGTGAACACAAGACCCCATTGATGATTGATGTATTGAACCACCGGAACTGCCCGACCGGCTCGAACTCTACGAGAGCCTTCTTCGAACCTGACCAGACAGCAGCCCCGGAGCAAAAGACAATTCAGAGCTGCGGCGGGAACACGGCCTCCAGGCGTGACTCCAACGCCGACTCCGCGAGGTCCGAGTGCCCGAACAGCCTTACCATCCTGAAGATGTGTCGAATCTCATCACCCAGAATCCCCGTGACCTGAGAGCTGCAAGCGGCAACTCCAGCCTCGCCTGCGAGAGTCTGGCAGTAAGAGGTCACCAGGGTGTCTGTGATGCCAGGCAGCAGATCCCACCAGGCCGAAGAGACCGGCGAGTCACGCAAAACCTCATCATGCGGCAAGAGAATACCGGGCAAATCCTTGCGCAGATAGATACGCACCGGCGCCGGAAGAAGCTGTCGATTGGCTTCCACTGAGACCCCCGGTGGGGGCATGCGCCGATAGAAACCTGTGAACGCCGGCCTTGGCTCCGGATGCAGACGGAAGCTGTTTGTCTCCAGCATCACAACCCTGTCGTCCGGCGTCACTTTCAGGGTTTGCCCGTTCAGCTCGGTGTACATCATCCTTGCGTACGCAGGAAAGCCAGCAGTGCCGGCATTGGCCAGCCCAGCACGATGCATGGTGCCCAGCAGGCTTCCAATCTGGCTATAAATGTTGTGCAGGCGTTCGGGATCAAATCCCGATTCAACCATCGTCTGTGACAGATCATCCAGAGTGCGGGCCTCAACCCATGGGTAAACTGTGTAGTACCTCTCGCCATCCTCTGCTGCAAAAGAAAACTCGGCGATGGGTTGCACAACCACAGCAGAAAACGCCAGAGGCAGTTTGTCCTTCATCAGTTTATCCACGCGCGCAAAAGCCTCGGCGCGCCATTCCAGCTGTTGTTTGACAAGAAACTTCCTGTCTGGGCACTCGAGCTTGAAAGCTGAACCACCGGGATGTTCATCCGCAACGGGGCTCAACCGGCACTGACCCGGTGTTGCATAGCTCAACTTGTTGACCAGTTCTGCCATAGCAGTCTCTGGTTCTGTGGCCTCCAATTGACCAACACTAAAAGCTGTAGCTTGCACACTCATCAGGCTCAAGCCAATAACAGCCATCCAGCCTGGCAAATGTCTTCTTACAGGCCTTCGCATTTCTCTTTTCATCGGGTATACCTCTGTAGCAGGTCGCTGAAACACCAGCCCCGCCATGCACCATGGCAAGGGCTGCCACGGAACTAAGGCAACAGAATCCCGGTGAAAGTTCCAACGGGTTCCCATTGTCATCCTTGTTACCTCGCTTGTTTTCGACGGATTCGCAGCCCCCAACACCTGTCCACTCAACAGGATGCTACTCTCTGCGCCCAGCCAGAACAGCACCTGTTGAGCGAAGGCCCATATGGGCTGTCCGGCTCGGCCTGAGACCCACCGGGCGCACCCGCATACAGCGGTGCTGTTCGCCAGGGAGAAACCAGCTTAAAATACCGGCCCACTTATCAGAACATGACCCGTACCCGGAGGCCCGTGACGCATCATCCGTGATTGCGTCACGGGACTGGCCGCAGGTGCAGTGGAATCGACATGAGTTCAAAAAAACAACCCGCTCGCGTACTGACGGGCATCAAACCCACCGGTGTACCCCACCTGGGCAACTACATCGGCGCCATACGTCCAGCCATTGGTGAAAGCCTGCGCGACGACAGGGAAACCTTTTATTTTCTGGCCGACTACCACGCACTTGTCAGCTGCCGGGACCCCAAAAAAATTCAGGACTGGACCCATACCATTGCCGCCACCTGGCTGGCTCTGGGGCTGGATGTGGAGCGTGCCGTTTTCTACCGTCAATCCGATATTCCAGAAATACCGGCCCTCACCTGGCTGTTGTCCTGCGTGACGGCCAAAGGGCTCATGAATCGCGCCCATGCCTATAAGGCGGCCGTGCAGGATAACCTGCAGGCCGGCGCCGATGAGCCAGACCGCGGTGTCAACATGGGCCTGTACACCTATCCGATTCTCATGGCCGCCGATATCCTCATGTTCAATCCCCACGCAGTTCCCGTTGGCAAGGATCAAGTGCAGCACATCGAAATGGCCCGCGATATCGCAGGCTGCTTCAACCACGCGTTCGGCAAGCACTTCGTACTGCCGGAAGCACTTGTTGACGAGAACACGGCTGTGCTGCGCGGCCTGGACGGGCGCAAAATGAGCAAGAGCTATGGCAATACCATTCCCTTGTTCTGTTCAGAAAAGAAGTTGCGTCAACATGTGATGAAAATTGTCACCAACAGTCTGGAGCCCGGTGAACCCAAGGATCCGGATTCCTGTACCCTGTTCCAGATTTTTCTTGCCTTTGTCGAAGATGAGGCAGAACGTGCCGCCAAACGTCAGCAGTATGAGCAAGGCGCAGCCTGGGGCCTGCTCAAGCAGGAACTTTTTGAGATTCTCAATGCCTCACTCAGTGCGCCCCGCGCTGAATACGAGCGGCTGATGGCAGATCCGGGTTTCATGGAATCTGTCCTGCGCAAGGGAGCTGAGCGGGCACGTGAACACGCGACCCCTTTCCTTGAGCAACTGCATCAGGCGGTCGGCTTGCGCGCCCTCGTCTAACCGGTTCAGCCCATTGGCGGCAGCACCGGCGCAGGCCTGTTGCAACCACAGGTGCGGTGTCGGTTCACAGCTGAATCGGCATGCGCATGATGTGAACGGGCGAAGTGCAAGCGGGAAGGATTCAATCATCCCCGCCTTGTGTGCCCATTTTCTTTCTTTCCTGTTACAGGCGTTTCAAACGTATGACAGCCCCCAGACTCGCTCCGCTTGAGCACGAACAGCTGTTGCATTTTGCTGGCGAAGACAGCCAGCGATTTCTTCAGGGGCAGTTGACCTGCGACATGCGTATTCTGGCAGATGGTGAGCACCTGTTGGGTGCCTGCTGTACACCCCAGGGGCGTATGCTGGCCAACTTCCGCTTGTTGTCCCACGCCGCCGGATTCACCTTGGCCATGCCCGCCGGACAGCCCGTCTTTTTGAAGCAGCAACTTCAAAAGTACGCCATCTTTTTTCGCCAGATGAGCATGCAGGACATCAGCACCCAGTGGATGCGACTGGGCCTGTTCGGCCCCGCTGCAGAATCGGTTCTGGCCGCTCTGATGGGAACACCCTGTCCTCCACAAGGACAATCCCTCAGCTGGGAACAAGGGCACGTACTGGCGTTGCCCGGTACCGAAGCCCGCTTCGAAATCTGGCTGCCTCCCCAGTCGCCCGCCGCTGCTGCTTTGCAAGCAGAGACCATCGCTGTTCCCCCGGAAAGCTGGCAACTGGCCGATATTGAAGCCGGTATTGGCTGGGTCACGGAAAACACCAGGGCAATGTGGATTCCCCAGGAGCTGGAGTGGCACCAGCGCGGCGGTGTCTCTTTCACCAAGGGATGCTACACCGGCCAGGAGATAGTGGCGCGACTGGCCTACAGGGGAACGCTGAAGAGTCGGCTGTACCGTTTTTCTTCTACAGATACATCACTGCCGGTGCCAGGGACGGAACTGCTCACTGCCGAGGGTAAAAAAAGCGGCCTGCTGGTCGGCGCTGCCCGGAGCCCGTCACAGCGGCTGCAGCTGCTGGCCGTAGTGCGCAGCAAGGATGCAGACGGGCCTTTGTTGCTGAATGGACAGCCCCTGACCAGAGAACCCTTAGCCAGCGTCACTTGATGCTGGCGTCCTGTCCTGATCCGACTGGCAGGCCAGGTCTTTGGCAACCCCTTTCATGGCCTTGATCAGCTGGTGCAACCCGTTTTCCCGCGAGGGGTTGAGGTGGCGCTCCAGCTTCAGATCCGCAAGGAACGCCGCCGGATCGCACGTCAGAACATCTTCCGGCGAGCGACCGTTGAGGCAATACAAAACGATCGCCCCCAGCCCTCGCATGATGCGCGCGTCACTGTCCAGTGCGAAGTACAAGCGGTGGTGGCTGGCACAATAGTAGCGGTGCAGCCAGAGTCCACTGCTGCACCCCGACAGACGCGCCGCATCTGAACGCATGCTGTCCGGAAGACAAGGCAGCTCCTGCGCCAGCTGCATGATCCTTCTGTAGCGCTCTTGCCAGGAAGGGGCCTCCAACAGGCGGGCCGCCAGCAGATCCCGCCCTTCCTCATTAAAAACGGGGAACTGCATGAAAACCGAAAGCGCGACAGCATTCGGCCGTACAGAAGCGCGCGCGCTCGTGCCCGGAGCTGCCGGCGTCCGCATCAGCGGGCGCGTCGCATCCAGCACCTGGTGCAGGGCCCTTATCAGCCGATCCACATCACTGACCGTGTTATAGCAAGCCAGCGAAGCACGCACTGTGCCGGAAAGCCCCAGGGCTTCCATCAGCGGCATGGCGCAGTGGTGACCGGCACGCACGGCCACCCCTTGCTGATCAAGCAGCAAGCCCACATCATGAGCGTGCATCCCTTCAACGGTGAAGGAGACAATCGCGCTTCTGTGGGCCGTTCGACCAATGCGTCGTACAGCAGGCATGGCATCAAGAGCACTCTCCAGACGCAGCCGCAGGCGCTCCTCGTGCGCCATCAAAGCCTGACGATCCTGGCTTGCCAGAAAATCTACAGCAGCGGCCAGTCCCATCACCCCGGCCACATTGGGTGTCCCGGCCTCGAAGCGCAGTGGAGGAGGCAGGAAGCTGCTTTCCGAGAAGCTGACCCGTTCAACCATTTGACCGCCTGTCTTCCAGGGAGGCATATCCACCAGCAGCTCCCGGCGACCATAGAGTACTCCCGTCCCGGTAGGGCCATACATTTTGTGGCCAGAAAACACGTAGAAGTCACATCCCAGCTTCTGCACATCGACCGGCAGATGCGCTATAGCCTGGGATCCATCCACCAGGGTGGTGATGCCCAAAGCCCGGGCCCTGGCAATCATGGAAACAAGCGGATTGATGGTGCCCAGCGCATTGGATATATGAGTAATGGCCAGGAGGCGCGTTCGCCTGGACAGCAACTGTTCGAAGGCCTCCCCGTCCAGCTCACCTTCTGGCGTGACGGGAATCACCCGAATCCTGGCACCAGTTTGCGCTGCGGTCTGTTGCCAGGGAACTATGTTGGCATGGTGTTCCATGGCTGACAGCAGAATTTCATCCTCTGCCCGCAGCTGGCTGCGGCCCCAGCTGAACGCCAACAGGTTAAGCGCCTCGGTAGCACCGCTGGTCCACAGGATTTCATCGCTGAAGCGGGCGTTGATCAGCTGGCGCACCCTGTCGCGCGCCTCCTCAAACACCAGGGTGGCCCAACTTCCCTGTTGGTGAGCCGCCCTGTGCACATTGGCATTGGTTTCGCAGTAATACTTGCGGACAGTATCCACAACGGACTGCGGCTTGTGGGTGGTAGCCGCATTGTCCAGCCAGACCGGCAAGCCGCGCTGATCAGCTGCCGAAAACACGGGAAAGTGAGAGCGGAAGTCAGTGGTCACAGCACGACTCCTCGAGTCGGGAGAAAGAACGGGTGGTGCAGTATGCGGCGGCTGTGTGCAATGAACAAATGTTTTTGTGCCCCACCCAGGGTGCCTTGAGAATAGACGGCCTGGCAGGCAATGCTGGCAGAAGAAAAAAAGTCCGGAAAGTGCTCTCAAGCCAGCAACAGCTTGTCCGATAACACAGGGAGAACCTCAACACACGGGAGCGGCTTTCATATGCCCGTTTCATCGAAAATCAGCAAGAAAAAAACAAAATCACAGTCACAGATGCTGTGCGACAGCATAGACGCCGTCATCCATCACAGCCGCAGCCAGCGCAAGGTCTTCAAAGAAATAAAGGACAACCTGGAGTTCGAGCCAGGTCTGTTCAAGAAGGCACTGGGAATGAAGCTGGCTCCGGACGACGCTCTCCAGCAAGTGACAAATGATGTGCGCGCCTGGAAGGCAGAAGTCAAAGCTGACGTGAAGACTGCTGTTCTGAACAAAAAGAATGAACTCAGGTCCAAACGCAAAGTGCGCCGCCAAAATGCCAAAGGCTCGCTTCCCGAAAGGCAAACCAGAGCCCGCAGGAAGAAGCAACGTGGTGGATTCATTTAAAGGAGAGCAACAACAATGAGCCAGATACAATCCGGTGGTGTCAACATTGGCGGCATCCAGCAAACAGGTCTACAGGGAATCGATATTCAGGACAAAAGCCTGAGTATCGGCGACCTGAATATGATTGTCATGCTGGAGAAGTCCGATATCCTTGACAAGCAGATTCGTGACCAGATAGGTGTGGTGCACAAGAAAAACGAGCAGATGAAGGCGCTCAATGATTTGCAGTCCAAGCTGATGAATCATAAAAGCACGACCACAGCCGTCAGTGAAAGCTCCTGGACAGTCGATCACGATGCCTCTCCCAAAGAAATTGCATTGGATAACGGCTACAAAATTCAGATTCATGGCGACAATGAAAAATGGAGCATTGTAGACGCGGCCGGCAACAAGACTGATATCTGGGGTGATCCTCACGTCACTGAGGGTGACAGGGGTGCAGGCATCCACTGGGATTTTCAGCAGGACGCCTCTTTCGTCCTGGATGACGGCACCAAGATCACCTGCAAGTGCAAGGATCTGGGGCGTGCGGACAAAGCTGTCTACTCAGATGAACTGATTATTACCAAGGCCAACCAGTCCATTCATGTCACCGGCATTGCCAGCAACGACCCACAAATTGGAAAAGCCTCGCTCGATGGTGCCAGTCTCGACGCTGCAACCAACGATGGTTATGTTTTCCGAATGGGTGACCAGGCCGACGACTGGCTGTACAAGGGCGAAGAAATCGCTGGTGATTTCCGTAATGTCACAGCCGAGGGGGCCCTCACTCACGAAGCGGTCTCTGCCGGTGAAGACAGCAGTATTAACGGACTTCTGACGGATGCGGACCGCGCCCTTCTCGAGGAGCTGGGTATCACCGTCTACGACGCCAGTGGCATGGGTGTTCTGACCCCCGAGGAGATTGACAACCTGACCTCCCAGATCTCAAGCACCAAGGAAACCCTGACCAGTCTGTCCCAGCTGGATATGGTCCAGTTGCAATCTCTGACAGGAAAATATGAGCAGACCAACTCATTGGCTTCTCAGGTTCTCAAGCAACAGTATGGCCAGGCCAAAGAAATCATAAGGAATATTTAATGGAGAACGAGCAGGACAAGGTCCGCGAGTTTCTGGCTGAAAGTGAGAAGCTGATCCGTTCTGGAGAGAAGAACCTGCAACGTTTCGAGAAACTACGCAAGGCAATGGGGTTGAAGCCCGAAGCCAGCGCCGCGTTCCTTGAAAAACTTCCGGCCAACACCGACCTGTACAAGAAAGCACGGGCCATGGTCGATGCCTTGCAGGCAGAGGGCAGCGTGGAAGGCGGGACCACCGAAAATTGCGCGGCAGGTGCCAGGAAGAGTCAAAAACGCAGCAAGCTGGCCCGTGCCATGCAGCGCAGACTGCGTATATAAAGACAGCAAGGAGCTCCTGGCTGGAGGACTGCCCCTTTACCGAGCCTCATGACTTGGCGGCGGGGCAGCCTCCAGCTGCCAGGCAATCGGCTGCTGACCATGCTGTGACAGCCAGGCGTTGGTGCGCGAAAAAGGACGGCTGCCGAAAAATCCCCGATAGGCCGACAGGGGCGAAGGGTGAGGCGACTCTATAACACAATGCCGCCGGGTATCTATGCAACGCCCTTTATGTCTGGCCTGACTTCCCCAGAGGATAAAGACCAGGTGATCCCGGTGCTCATTGAGCTGCGCGACCACAGCATCCGTGAACTCTTCCCAGCCTTGTCCCCGGTGCGAGCCAGCCCGGTTGTGTTCCACCGTCAGAACGCTATTGAGCAAAAGCACGCCCTGCCGCGCCCAGGACTCCAGGCAGCCATGTCGTACCGGAGCCACGCCCAGATCGCTTTCAAGTTCCTTGTAGATATTGACCAGGGAGGGCGGCACAGGGACACCCGGCTGCACCGAGAAACTCAAGCCATGCGCCTGCCCGGGACCGTGGTAAGGGTCCTGGCCAAGAACAACAACCTTTACCGACTCAAAGGGTGTCAGATTCATGGCCAGAAAGTACTGGCATCCTTTGGGGTAAATGACTTTTCCCGCCTGCTTTTCCTGGCACAGGAATTGACGCAGGCGCTGCATGCCGTCTGCTGCAAAGGCCGCAGCAAGACGGCTCTGCCAGCTGGCTTCGAGTTTGATATCCGCCATAGCTTCTTTCTGATGACACAGTGATGCGACGCCCGCCGTAACAGCGGGCCTGTTCTCGCTCAGGGAGCTGGCTCCCCTCTGGGCGCTTCTGGACGCATATGGGGGAACAAGAGAACATCCCTGATGGAAGGGGCGTTCATGAACAGCATCACCAGCCTGTCGATCCCTATCCCTTCACCCGCCGTGGGCGGCAGCCCGTACTCCAGCGCCCGGACATAGTCCGCATCATAGTGCATGGCTTCCACATCCCCTGCCTGCTTCTCGCGCACCTGATTCATGAAGCGTTCATGCTGGTCTTCCGGATCGTTGAGTTCAGAAAAACCATTAGCCAGTTCCCGACCACAAACAAAAAGCTCAAAGCGGTCAGTAATCGTCGGATCCTGGTCATTACGGCGCGCCAGGGGCGACACTTCCGTTGGATAGCCAGTAATGAACGTCGGCTGCATCAGCTGATGCTCCACTGTGGCTTCGAACAACTCCATGAGGAGTTTTCCCTGTCCCCAACCACTCTGGACGTTGATACCTTTTTCCCGCGCTATGGACTGAAGATCAGTCTGACACGTGATCTGAGCCGGACTCAGCTCCGGGTTAAAGTGGAGCACCGCCTCACTCAGGCTCATGCGGCTAAAAGGCTCTCCCAACTCAATGGCCAGATTACGGCTTTGCTCGTCGTCACTCCCTGCCGGCAGATGGTAGGTCAGCGACGTTGTTCCCAGAACATCGCGGGCCAGAAAGCGCAGCATGTCCTCGGTCATCTGCATCAGATCCCGATAGTCGGCGTAGGCCTGGTATATCTCCAGCGTTGTGAATTCCGGATTATGGCGTGATGACAAGCCTTCATTGCGGAAACAGCGGTTAAGCTCAAAAACCCGCTCCAGTCCGCCGACAACCAACCGCTTGAGATAGAGCTCCGGCGCTATGCGCAGATACATTGTCTGGTCCAGGCTCTGATGATGCGTCACAAAGGGGCGGGCAGAGGCTCCTCCGGGGGTGACCTGCATCATGGGTGTCTCGACCTCCATGAAGTCCTGCTCTGAAAGGTAGCGACGCATGCCTTCCAATATCCGGCTGCGCGCCTGGAAAAGACGCCGCGAGTCGGCATTGGTCATCAAATCCAGATAGCGTTGCCGGTAGCGCAACTCTGTGTCGCTCAATCCTTTGTGCTTGTCCGGCAGGGGACGCAGTGACTTGGTCAGCAGCTCGAGAGACCCTATCTCCACGAACAGATCACCTTTTCCCGATCTGTGCAGCACACCCTCAACGCCGATGATGTCTCCCAGGTCCAGGTCCTTGATCAGGGCCAGGCTGACCGGTGACAGCGTCTTGCGGTTGACATACAGCTGGATGCGGTCCGTCATGTCCTGCAGCACCAGGAAGGCGCCGCGATTGAGCACCAGCCGTCCTGCAACCCGTACCAGCTGGCAGTCCTGGGCCAACTGCTCCCGGGATGCGTCCTTGTAGGTGTCCTGTAGATCACCAGCCCAGCTGTCACGGCGGAAACCGTTGGGCCAGTTGAAGCCTTGCCCACGCAAGGCCTGGAGTTTTTCTCGGCGACTGGCAACCAGATGGTTCTCGTTCGAATCTGTGCTGCCAACGTTGGAAGGTGTATGTGACATAGACTGCTTGACGCTTGAAGTGTACCAGGGATGGAGGCGGCCGGACCCAGGCCCGGCAACCGATCGACTATAGGCCCTTTTTCAGGCTGGCTTCAATAAAAGGATCCAGATGGCCATCAAGAACCGCCTGGGTGTTGCGTGTTTCGACACCTGTACGCAAATCCTTGATCCGGGAATCGTCGAGCACGTAGGAACGAATCTGGCTGCCCCAGCCTATATCCGCCTTGGTGTCTTCCAGTGCCTGCGCTTCGGCCGTGCGCTTCTGAAGCTCGTGCTCATACAGCTTGGCCCGCAGCTGCTGCATGGCTTTGTCCTTGTTTTGATGCTGGGAACGCTGATTCTGACAGGCGCAGACAATACCCGTTGGAATATGGGTAATACGCACGGCCGAATCTGTAGTGTTGACGTGCTGACCACCCGCACCGCTGGAACGGTAGGTGTCTATACGCAATTCGGACGGGTTGATATTCACCTCAATGCTGTCGTCCACTTCGGGTGATACGAAGACCGAAGCGAACGATGTATGGCGGCGCCCGCCAGAGTCAAAGGGGGACTTGCGCACCAATCTGTGCACACCTGTTTCGGTACGCAGCCAACCACAGGCGTACTCACCCACAAACTGAATGGTCGCTGACTTGATGCCCGCCACATCGCCAGGCGAGCTTTCCATCAGCTCGCAGCGAAATCCTTTGGCTTCTCCCCAGCGCAGATACATGCGCAGCAGCATCTCGGCCCAGTCCTGAGCCTCAGTGCCACCAGAGCCCGCCTGGATGTCGAGCCAGGCGTTGCACTCGTCCATCTGGCCAGAAAACATCCGGCGAAACTCCAGTCGCTCCAGTTGGTTTCGCAGACTTGCCAAGTCGTCAACAACAGCCGCTACACCGGCACTGTCCTTTTCTTCTGCCGCCATATCCAGCAGCTCACCGGCATCGGCCAAGCCCTCGTCAAGGGCACTGACAGTATTGACAATCTCAGCCAACCGCGCCCGTTCCTGCCCCAGAGCCTGCGCCTCATCGGGACGATTCCAGACCGCCGGATCTTCCAGCTCCCGCTCTACCTCAGCCAGGCGATATTTTTTGTTGGCATAGTCAAAGATACCCCCTGAGAACCTGGGTGCGTTCCTGCATGTCCTTGATCTCGACAACAATGGGATTGATTTCCATGTAAGCAAACCTTGAATAAAAGGGTGGCCGTAAGATGCGTAATGCTGTCCGGCATCGGGGGACCCAATCTACACAAAAACGACAGGATGTGCACCCGGTGTCAGAGTGCCTCCGGACTCATGTCGTCCATGGCTATTGTGCCTTGCCCTTCTTCTCGCCCAGTGCTTCCCTGGTTTTTGTGACACCGTCGACCAGGCAACGACCGGCCTCAATCCTCAGCGCGGTGCGCACCTCAGCCACAACTTCATCCGGCGGGGCCGCAAGTCCCGTTCGTACTTGAGCCAGGAGGTTGGCATCCCGGTTCAAGGTTTTGCTACCCATCACGATTTCTGCACCAGAGGCATCCTTCGCGGCCGCATGGTCACGCAATTTCGGCACCAGCGCGATAAACCGGCCAGTACCCATATCCGTAGACCGGGCTTTGAGAAACAGACTTCAACGTAGGTACCACCGCGTCTGGCAGCCCGCTCATTGAGAAGCGGCTCGTAATATTCAGGTTGCATTTTTCGCATCAGAGCCGTCTCCAGCTACGCCCGACCTCCGTAGTGGCCCAGACATGGAAAGCAAGACTGCTGGCTTTGGTTGGATTGGTCGTCTCCCGATGCCGTATCAGGACTTCCTTTGCTCCTTGCGTACTACCCGCAAGGTCTCGCTGCCATAATGTTCGACAGCTACAGGTGTCGCGCTTTTCTCAAGCGACCCGCTGCCTGGCGCCTCCTCACGGGACACAGCAAAATCAGCAGGACACACCTGCACAGGTGGGCCAAAACGCCGGTGGAGGCATCCTGCATGATGAATTTTTTAGCCGGAAAAGTCGCATCCTGGACGCAAGGATTATCGGCAAACTGGCCACCGGCTATCATATGCTGGGCCAGGCTACTGACGCAGTGGCGGCACAAGAAAAGCACAGCAGGCGGCATTCCTCAGAACAGACAACAGGCCTCATCGACCGGGCTGTCCGCCAGGAGACTTTCCCACGCAAGGACGATGCGGCCGAGTGACCGCCGACAGGAGTCCACCCCGCAGCTGGCTGTCCCACGCACGCAGGGTCCGGCTTGGCACTCGGGGAGACTGGGGGCATGCTGCAAGCTGCCCCCAGCCTGGCAGGGTCCGGCCCGCTGAGGCTATATGCCAACTTTTCAGGCCTGCTTCCGCTCCCCCAAAAGACTCTCAGCATCAGGCAGAAAAAACCGCAAGCCGGACCCTGTGGCAGTGCCGGGCGTGACGCCCGGACAAGGACTCAGGAAACCGTACGACGCCGCCAGCGCCAGAACAGCGCCAAGCCCGTCAGCAACACCGGGACAGACAAAATGTTCAACATTTTCAGCCAGATCCCCAGGTTGGCAATTTCCTGGTTGAGCTGAAGCTGAACCTGACGCAACTGCTTGCGAATTCTCAGTTTTTCCTGCTGGAATTTCTCCAGTTCAGCCGTCTGCTCCTTACTCAGCACCAGACTATCCTGACCTTTTTTGCTGTCCTGTAGTTGTCTCAATTTGTTCTCTGTCAGCTCCAGCTGATTGTTGAGCTCTTCTTCCGTTTTCAGAAAGCGTGCCTGAGCAGAACGCTCCAGCGCATTCACTCGCGTGAAGGGACGAGAAAACTGACCGCGGCTGCGAATACTGATCACATCTTTGTTGCCTGCCAGGTTGTCCACCATAGCCACCAACATGTCACCATTGTTGGCGAAGGGTTGCGCCAACGACTGGCCGAAAAACTGACGGACCTGAACCCAGAGACGGTTCGACAGCACGTCAGTATCAGACACCAGAATGATATTGGATTCCTTGATGGACGCCGCCAGATGAGCTGCGTTCTCCTTGTTGTCGCTGCCTTCTTTCTGGTCAGCGTCCCGCTTGCCTGCAGCTGGCTTTTCGGCTGGATCCGTTGCTGCCGTTTTTTCCATGCCGCCTTCCTTTTCCTGCGACGCAGCATCGCTGTCCTCACCACTGGCCGCTGGACGCCCCTGCGGAAATGCCGTTTTCAAGGAACCGGACACCCGGGCCGCGAGAACATAGCGATCACCTGTCGGCTGAAAAGTCCGGTACAGGCTTCTGGGATCCGTCAGTCCTTGCAGCTGGGACGCATCCAGCAAGGCCGCCTGGCCACTCGAACGGATCAGTGGCTCAAAGCTGATGGCAGCCTGGTCATCTTTCTTGCGCAACGCACCGGCACTGGCGAAGTTGACAGCCTTCAGGTTGCCCGTCACGGCGTCGCCCTGATCAAAATTCTCAGGATCATAACCGAGCAACCCCAGGTGGGCGACAGCACGCCCGGACGCCGTATTCACAGACAGTGCATGCCTGGCGTCAGCGACAAAACGGTCCGGAACCATTTCCAGCCCCCAGGCATCCAGAAGCGGCTTCAGATAGGAGGTGCTCTTGCCACTACCACCCCAGAGCCCACCGGTGCCCGATTCAGCCTGGGGATCAAGGAATATGAGAGCGTTTCCTCCCCGCAGAATATATTGATCCACAGCGTACAAGGTCTCTTGCGGCAGCTCCGGCAGAACCAGAACCAGCTGGGTAATATCCTCCGGTATATCTGTCACCGATGTTCCCAGATCCTGCACATCGTACATCTTTTCCAGCTGGGAAATGCTGACCCAGGGCTGCGCTGCCTGCTGGCTCGCCAGATCGAATCCGCCTCCACGCACAGGAAGAGCGCTGATCAAGCCCAGTCGGGGCTTTTTCGTCTGACCAACACTGTAGACAAGATTGCTGATGTCATACTCCAGGAAGCGCTCTTTCTCAGGAGACAAAAAGGCAATGGCTTCCATGGCTTTGCCCTGGTTATCCGTCTGCGCATCAGATCCCCTGACAGCGACCAGTCCCATATAGAGTGTTTTCGCACCACCAGAGAGCGGAACAGCTTGCAGGCCATAACCGGCAGCTTCATCTTCCTGCTCCGAAAAAGGAATGGGATCAATCACTTCCAGAGTGACCCGACCATCGGAAGCCTGAACATATTCGCGCAGCAGCTCCTGTATTCTGCGGGCATAGTTTCGTACCTGCGGAATGTCGTCAGTCTGTGCGCGCGAAAAATAAAACTTCAACTGTATAGGCTCCGGCAGCTGCTTGAGCAGTCTGGCGGTGCCCGGGGCCAGGGTGTACAGCTGGTCCTGCGTCAGATCAAGGCGAACCCCACGGAAAACAAAATTGAACAGCGTGGTGACGACTATGGCCGTCACGGCCAGGACGATCAGACCCGCCCGGGAAAACAGTTTGTTGGTCATTGTCCTGTCTCCTTCAGTCTGCTTTTTTCATATCGATGACAATGGCAGTCGCCAGTAACCAAAAAGCAATCATCACAAGGAAATACAGTAGGTCGCGCACATCCAGAACCCCTCTGCTGACAGCCTCAAAGTGCGTCAGAAAGCTCAGCCCGGCAACAGCATCAACCAAAGTTGCTGGAGCCCAGCCCTGGAACACATTGAGAACCATGGGGAACCCTGCTGCGACAAAGAGAAAGCAGATCACCAGCGTCAAAATAAAAGAAATGACCTGACTGCTGGTAGACGCAGACAGACAGGAACCGATGGCAAGGAAACCACCGGCCATCAGCCAGCTGCCAAGGTATCCTGCCACTATGACACCATTGTCAGGCTCTCCCAGGTAGTTGACCGTTAACCACAGCGGAAAAGTCAGCATCAGAGCCAGACCAACAAGCACCCAGGCCGACAAAAACTTGCCCAGCACGGCAGACCTCAGAGAAATCGGAAGCGTCAACAACAGCTCCAGGGTGCCACTTTTGCGCTCCTCCGACCACAGCCGCATGCTGACCGCCGGAATCAGAAAAAGGTACAGCCATGGATGAAACATGAAAAAGGGCGCCAGCTCCGCCTGACGTCTCTCATAGAAGTTCCCCAGGTAGAAAGTAAAAACGCCGCTCAACACCAAAAAAATGATGATGAAAATGTAGGCCAGAGGCGTGGCGAAATAGCTGGCCAGCTCCCGACGGAAGATTGCAGTGATCGAATTCATCAAGCTACCCTCGCCTCACAGGCTTCGTTTTTGCGGGAGGACGTCAGCTGCCGGAACACATCATCCAGACGCCCCCTCTCCATGAAAATTTCTTCAACAGGCCACTTCTTTTCCTGCACCAGCTGGCAGACCGGTTGAAACAGGTCTGCCTGCTCCTGGGCAACAACCGTATAGCGGCCGGCGTGGTTGGGGCTGACTTCCACCGTCAGTACACCCTCCAGAGCGCCCAGCGCACGGGTGACTTCCTGTTCATCAAGCTCCGGAACCTGAAGTGCGACAGCTTTGTGGTAACGAGAGCGGGCTTCCAGCTCTGCGGGTGTACAGTCGACAAGGATGCGGCCATTGGCAATGATAATCGTCCTGGTGCAGACAGCCGTGACCTCTTCAAGTATGTGCGTAGAGACTATGACGATCCTGTCTTGCGCCAATCCCCTGATCAGCTCTCTGACATGGTGTTTCTGATTGGGGTCAAGACCGTCAGTGGGTTCATCCAGAATCAGGATGCGAGGGTCATGGAGAATGGCCTGGGCAATCCCCACCCTGCGCCTGTAGCCCTTGGACAATTTTTCAATAGGGCGCCCGCATACGGGCTCCAGCTCCAGCAGCTTGATGACTTCGGCTATGCGTTGACTGCGGGTCGGCTCGGCCAGCCCTCGCACTGTTCCGACAAACGCCAGAAACCGCTCCGGTGTCATATCATCCCAGGCCGGTGCCCCTTCAGGCAGATAGCCCACCAGCCGCTTGGCCTCCACAGCCTGGGTAAAAACATCCTTGCCATAGAGGCTGACGCGCCCCGCTGAGGGCTTGATAAACCCGGTCAGCATTTTCATGGTGGTCGACTTTCCCGCGCCATTAGGTCCCAGAAAACCGAGCACCTCACCGGGGGAAACGCTGAAAGTGACACCATCCACGGCTTGCAAGCCGTCGAAATCTTTTTTCAGATTGTCAACTGTTATCATATTTTTTGATCCATACAGGCAGACTCGGCAGCACGGATTTATCACCCTTGTTGTCGTTGTCCCAGGTCCCCTGGCGCAAAGCCAATAGCCTCACCGAGAGCCGGTCCCCGGACAAACCACCCGCAACAGAGACGGAAAACCGGGTTGAAAACACCTTTGCTCTCGTCAGGAAAAGAGAAGACCCGCGACACAAAGACGAACTTTCAACCAGAGCCTTCTGCCCTCCTGCTACGGGTTGATTCCTGGACTGGCGCAGGGCAATGCCCGGTCATGGATTGCTGGACAACACTGGACAACACTGGACAACACTGGACAACACTGCCGGCTCCACAGAGGGAGTCGGGGTCTACAGGACTCTTGAAACTGGGTTTCTCCGCCGGATAGCAGATCGGAGAAGAGGTTAGCCAGTCACCCGGGAATATGCAACAACCTCAAGGAAAAGCTGGCCAGCCTTCCCCTTCAGAGTCCAGGACATGCCGCGACGGGGGCCGCACAGGGACCGCTATGGCGCAAACGGAAAGGGCGATTGGAGGCACAAAAAAAAGGGCCCTGAAAACCAGAGCCCTTTCTCGATAATTGTTGTGTCGATAATTCTTGTGTCGATAATTCTTGTGGTACCGGTGGGCGGATTCGAACCGCCACGCCCGAAGGCAAGTGATTTTGAGTCACTCATGTCTACCTGTTCCATCACACCGGCATCTCAACAGACGCGGAGGGAGTATACCATGACGCAGTTTGTAGACAAGACAATCCATGAAGTGCCGATAAGAAATAACGGGTAACCTACATCTGTCATCAAATGAGGAGTTTTTCTGTGAACTCACCCTCAGGACCTGCTTCATCAGGGGGCTCCCCCCACCATCCACTGAGTTCATCCTTGCCTGAACTGAGCGGGCCTCACACATCAGTGCCAGCGTCACCCTCACCCGGTGAAGATGCTCAACGCCAGATCCCGGACGCCGAAAATCAGTTTTCCTCTACAGGTCAATCGGCTGCTGACAGCTACCAACGCCCCTTGCACGAGCGCGAGATATCTGCCGAAACTTCTATCAACACAGTTCAGGATGAGGACCCGGAACCTGCACAGGTCTACGACCCTTCGCTCTGCATTCGTTCAGAGAACAAACTGAGCGAGGCTCAGCTCCAGAGGCGTGACCGGATCATCACAGAGCGCCAAAAGGCGATCCAGGAGCTACGTGACCTCAAAGCACAGGAATGGCTACACGAGCGCGCTCCCACCCTGCTCAAAGCACTGACCGAACCTGAATTTGCTCAACGGGTACCGTTCAAGATACTTCTGGCTGTCGGCGACAGGGTTATTCAACTGGTACCGCAGGACCCGGCAGCCGAAGTCTCACCGGAGGTAATCGACCGCTACGCTAATGACGTGCGTCAAGCTCTGGAACAACATCTGAGCCGCCCTCCAAGAATTGGAGACATACAGGAGGACATAAGTTTCTACAAAAGTTGGCTGAATGATGCCCGGAAGGAGCTCCAGAAGCTCGGCGTCAAAATCAACACCAATGTGCAAACAGCTTTTCTGAGCAACATTCAGGTTGTTCTGGACCTGACCGATGGCAAAGGCGTTGTCAGCGGAGAGTCAACCGCACCACCCATTCCGGATGCTGCGCTAACCCGACTCCCACGCAGGCCCGATATCGTCAGCATGCACATCAAGACAGAAGACCCCATACCTTTCTACGAAGACGCAGAGGAGGATGAGGAGGATGAGGAGAATGCGTCACTATTCCCCGCCTCTTCGTTGAACTCTTCACACGATGGCATCAACGATGAAGACCTGGACAGCCAGGCAGGCGACTCCGCTGTGTACGACGACTGACAGGACCCGGAAGCTGCCCGGCAATGCTGCCCATGCGCACAAAGTCCCGGATAATGCTGAAAACGCAGTGCCATGAGAAGGAACAAAGGCCAGTATTCACCAATGGAAACCTGCTTTCTGTTCCACTATCCGCCTGCGTGGCGGGGCAGCCTTCTTCAGACCGCCCCGCCGCTGGCATCCGCCGACCCATCCACCGCGCCCAGACGATAGAGGTACAGCGGACTGCGCCACAGGTCTGAGGCCGTCACCTCCTGTACGGGCTGCATGCCGGGGACCGAAAAGGTGTGACTCAGCAGCAAGCTGCCGGGCGGCGCCTGCGTCAGATTCGTGCGCAGCTTGCGCATGGCATCCGGAAAAAGATAGCAATACACCAGACCCGCCTTGTCCAGCCGCACGTCGTAGAGATCAGCGCGCACCACAGTCAGATTATCAGGCCCCAGCAGCCGTGCCCTGATCCAGCAAAACAGCCAGACAGGCCAGCTGTTCTCGATAGCGACCACCTTGTTGTTCCTGTACATCCTGGCCAGGCACATAGCCACACCCCCCCATCCGGCCCCCAGCTCCAGAATGTCGCCACCGATGCTGTCCGGCAACAGGGGGCGAATCCGGACGCGTACTGCCCGACTGGTAGGAACCGGGCCTATACCATTGATCACCGCCTGAACGACAAGCACAACAGCCAGCCCAAACATCATGACGGTCAGCCCTGCTGACAGTAAGCCAGCCCCGTTCCAGGCCAGCAATTCTCCCAGACCCTCTATCATCACAGTCGCTCCTTGCACCCGCCCACAGTCATGCCCTGCCACTCAAGACTCTTTTCAGCTTGCGCTGCGCAAAAGAACCGATAAGATTAGCCTGTTTTCATCCAGATCTTGCCCAGCTTCCATGAAAAGTCGCCCGTCTCTTGTCAGCTTGTTGTTTTTTTTCCTGTGCTTTGCAGGCTTGACCTGTGCTTCAGGGGCGGCCATTGCTGCCAGGCACGTACTGGTCAGTATCAAACCGCTGGAACTCATTGCAGCAGCCATCACTCAGGGGACCAGTACCACTACAGAAAAACTGCTGAAACCCGGCGCATCCCCCCACGCCTATAGTCTGCACCTGACAGACAGGGCTCGCATCCAGAACGCCGACCTTGTCTTCTGGCTGGGGAAAGACATGGAAGCTTTTCTCGAACCCGCCCTGACCAGCCTGCCGCCTGCGGCCCGCGCGACAGCCTTGATGGAACAGCCGAAACAATCAGGCATCCGCATCATGAAATTTACAAACAGCAAACACGTTCATGCAACAGAACATGACCCTCACACCAGGCCGGCTCCGGACAGCGCCACAGCCAATGTCATGCAACAGGTCCTGCGCTTCCTGAACCTTACAAAGAGCGACCACGTTCATCCAACCGAAAATGACCCTCACATCTGGCTGGCTCCGGACAACGCCATAGCCATTGCCAATGTCATGCAACAGGTCCTGAGCGAGGCAGACGCAGACAATGCCGCCATCTACAGGAAAAACCATGAGGACTTTGTCCGCAAGGTCAACGCCGTCGATGCAGAAAATAAACACTTGCTGGAGCCCGTCAAAGAACGCGGTTTTTTTGTTTTTCATGACGCCTGGAACTACTTCATTCACCACTACCAACTGAACGTCATTGACTCTTTCGTCAAGAGTCCGGAAAACCAGATGGGTGCAAAACACCGGTCCGAGCTGCGCCAAGCCCTGAAAAAAGCAGGAAGAACATGTGTGTTCCACGAACCTGGCATGCCCGCAGATCACCTGCAAACCCTGCTTGCAAACCTGGATCATGTCGGCCGTGATGTCATAGATCCCCTGGCCGGAGACATCGCCCCCGGACCGGATGCCTACCCCCAGTTTTTGCGGCAACTGGCAACGACTATCCATGGCTGCCTGGTGCGTCAGCTGCCAGAGGCAAAAGAAACAAGCGTCCCGCAGGCCTCCAGGAACACAAGCAGGCCGCAGGATAACCGCTAGTTGCCGACAAGGCACAGCCGGAGACAACAGACGACACGGCTGCCCTGTCATGGAAGCCATCCAGAGATGCGATGCCCTGCGAGGGCGGGGCAAGCCAGCTGGCCGTTCCGGTTGTCAGGCGGATTTTTATCGAAGGGAACCATCCTTCACGCCGATGAATACCAGGACTGTTTTACTCATTGAGACGGGAGCGTCTCGAACCAGACCAGCCCTCACTGCGGGAGCCGTTGCCGGACAGCGTCCCTCAACCGATTCCAGACAAGGACCTGAAAACCCAAATGAGCATAAGCATCGTTATCCTGGCTGCGGGCCGGGGCAGCCGCATGCAATCATCCTTACCCAAAGTGCTGCATCCCCTCGCAGGTCGCCCCATGCTGACCCATGTCATGGACAGTGCGACGCAACTGCTCCCCGGGCAAACGCCTTTGTACGTGGTGGTTGGCAAGGATGGGGCCTTGGTTCGTGAAAAGTGCAATCAATATACTGTCCGCTGGTTCGAGCAGGCTCAACAGCTCGGCACCGGGCACGCCCTCATGCAAGCAGCACCGGCCTGTGAAAAAGCCGGTACAGTACTGGTGCTCTACGGGGACGTGCCTATGACCCGGGTGGAAACACTGCAATCACTGGTCGACGCCTGCAACGACTCTTGCCTGGCACTGCTGACACTCAACAGCCCTGAACCCAGTGGATACGGCCGCATTATCAGGGATGACAACAACCGCATCACCGCCATAGTCGAAGACCGGGATGCCTCACCGCAGCAGCGGGCCATCACCGAAATCAACACCGGCATAATGGCGATTCCCGCTCAGCGCCTGTCGCACTGGCTTACCCGGCTTCGTGCCGACAATGTCCAGGAAGAGTACTACCTGACAGACATAGTCGCCCTCGCTGCCGAAGAGGGCACAGACATTGTCAGCGTACACCCGCGTCACGCCTGGGAAGTCCAGGGCGTCAACAGCCGGGCCCAGCAGGCCAGACTGGAACGCATGGTCCAGCAGCAGCGTGCCGCAGAACTCACCGACGCGGGTGTGACCCTGATGGACCCGGCACGCATAGACATCCGTGGTCAGCTGGACACAGGACGCGATGTTTTCATCGACATCAACTGCCTGTTTGAAGGTCATGTCACCCTGGGCGATGGTGTGGAGATAGGACCCGGCTGCCATATCCGTAACAGCTCAATCGGGCGCGGCACACAAGTGCGCTCTTACTCGGTGATTGAAGACAGTCAGATCGGGACGGACTGCTCTGTAGGTCCCTTCGCACGCCTCAGGCCGGAAACCTGTTTGGCTTCAGGCGTCAGGGTGGGCAATTTCGTCGAAACAAAACAGTCATCCATCGGCACCAATAGCAAGGTGAATCACCTGAGCTACATCGGGAACAGCACCCTCGGCAGCCAGGTCAACATAGGAGCAGGGACTATCACCTGTAACTACGATGGCGTCCAGAAGCACCCGACATCTATAGCAGACGAGGCTTTCATAGGCTCAAACACCGCACTGGTAGCCCCCGTTTCTGTGGGCAAGGGAGCCTGTGTGGGCGCCGGCTCCACCATCACGGCCTCAGTTCCTGAAGGAAGCCTGGCAATAGGCCGGAGCCGACAGCGCACTATCCCCGGATGGACAAAACACGCCCGGACAAAAGAAAGGGACAAGCCAGAGTCGACTGACAGTCACAACGGGTGAAGGCGGTTTGCCAGGCAGAGGCGGCCAGTGCGCCGCCCCCGGGCGCTCCTGAAAGCGACGCAGACAAGACTCCTGCGCCAGAACAGCCCCGGGCATCGGCCCGGGGAAGGGCGTCCTGCCGCACAAAACTGGACGCAACGATAGCTCATCAGCTCATCGCGATTCCCAGCAAAATTCTCACCACAGAGAAACCGCCGCTGGCTGCTCATCGGCCAGTCCATCTCACAGCGCACCGGGTCACCACACGGACCACTGCCGAATCACCGGCTCAGCCTTTGCCCTGCTGACGAATCAGATCATAGGCTGCCTGTATTTCCTGTGTTTTGCGCTTCGCCATCTGCATCATTTCCTCGGGCAATCCCTTGGAAACCAGCTTGTCGGGGTGATGCTCGCTCATGCGCCTGCGCCAAGCTTTTTTGATTTCCTGGGGGCTGGCGCCACGCGCCACGCCCAGAGTGGCATAGGCTTCATCCAGCTGGCCGGCCCCGGGCCTTCTGTGCTGCCTGTTGCCCTGAAAACCACTGTATTCCCGATCCTGGCTGTGAAAGGCGCGCTGCGCCCGAACACGCTGCTGCAAGCGCTGAAAGTCCATGCGACTGACGCCCAGATGGCGACAGATTTCATAGAGCACACTCATCTCAGCCGCCGTTGCCTCGCCATCAGCCCAGCATGCCTGCACTTGCACCTCAAGAAACATCTGGACAAGAGCAGCGTCTGCATGCTGACGGAAATTCATCAGTGCTTCCATGATGGAGGCACCCTCTTTTCCCTTGTTAAACAGGACAATAGCCTGCTTACGCTGCCCAGGACCCAGCTGCATTTCGTGCATCAGACTGGTAGCCATCTGGATTTCTTCTTCATTGACCCGGCCATCTGCCTTCGCCAACCGCCCCATAACGAGAAAAGCCGCCTCGAAAAATGCTGTCTGTATCCTCTGCTGATAAGCTTGGCTCTGCCAGCGACGGTTGCGCAGCCCGTGTATGTTTTTGTCCAGCCAGATGCCCACAAGAGCACCCGTAACAGCCGCAATCGGACCGCCAAACAGCATGCCAACAAGGCTGTACAAGAGGATTCGAAGCAACATAGGGTTCCGTTGTCTCCTGGACTATGCGGGGTGATGAGAGGAAAGACTTTGTTGCCGGGCACTTTCAGGAACCCCTCCCCGACCCTCTCTCAGATCGCAGGTTACCTGTTGCAGACGTTCTGGTGTGCCCACATCGATCCAGTAGCCCTCATGAAAAATTCCGGTGACACGGCCGCAGGCGGCAGCCTTGCGCAATAGAACCGCCAGGGGAAAAGGCCCAGGCTTGAGGCCAGCGAATAATGAGGGGTCCAGCAAACTGACTCCGGCGAAAGTCAGCCGGGGGCTGGCTTGCGTGGAAACACTGGCACCCTGAAGGCAGAAGTCTCCCTCCGGGTTATGACCCGGGTTGGGCACCAATACCAGGCAAGCCTGGCAATTTCTCGTCAGCGCCAGGCGACTGAAATCAAAGGTCGTGAAAACATCAGCATTGACCACCAGAAAGGGGTCATCCCCGATCAGAGGCAGCGCCTGCAACAGGCCTCCTCCTGTTTCCAGCAGCTGTTCTTCCCGGGACCAGAGAACCTCAACACCCCAGTTTTCGCCCGTGCCAACGGCCTGTTCCAGCTTCGCCCCCAGCTGCTCATTTCTGTTGATCACAATCCTGCGACAGCCATGGCGCACCAGCCGTTCAATATGCCAGACAATAAGCGGCTTGCCTGCCACATCCAGCAAGCCTTTGGGCGTTTGGGCTGTCAAAGGCAGCATGCGTTTGCCCAGGCCTGCCGCCAGAATCATGGCTGTGTTTGTCACAAGAGGTCACCCCGCAGAGAGCTGATGGTGTTGTGCAAACTGAAATCGCACCACCAAGGCTGTTGTTCGAAGCACGGAAGCAAAACACTCTCCAACCAGCCGTGCAGATCATCCAGTTCAGGGTAGACCCTGCACACATGCTGAATGTAAGCAAATGTACGGGGTAAATATTGCAGATACTCACTCCGGTTATCGCGGACATGGAGTCGCGAGAAAATCCCCAGTACCTTGAAGTGCCTCTGCAGCCCCATCCAGTCGAACCACCGATGCAGCTGTGCCGATGACACGCCCTGCAAATGCGGCGAATGGGCAGCAAAGCCGTCCAGCCATTGGTACACCAAACCCTGAGGCCAGTCCAGATAAGAGTCCCGCAACAAGGAAACAATGTCGTAGGTCACCGGCCCCGTCACTGTATCCTGGAAATCAATAACCCCCAGCTCGTCAGCTGCGCCAGGGAGCAGAAGATTCCGGGAGTGAAAGTCCCTGTGTACAGGAACCTGAGGCTGCTCCAGTGCCGAAGCGATCGCCTGATCAAAAAAGGCGTCCAGCAATGACTGCACAGGTGCCGGTACTTTCAATTGCAGAAGACCCGCAGCACACCACTGCGTAAACAGGCTGATTTCCCGGTGCAAAATCGAACGATCGTACAACGGCCGCCGGTAGCTTTCCGCCTCCCGCAGCCCCTGTATGGTCTGCAAGACACCCAACGCCTTGCCATAGGGCTCAAAATGCGCTCGCCGCGCTGCGGAAGTATTCCAGCTGAGCGCCTGTTCGGCAAGCGACTCATACAAAAGCTTTGCACCCAGATCTTCCAGCAGCATAAAGCCCCGCAAGCTGTCGACAGCATAAATCGCCGGCGTGTACACCCCCTGCTCACGCCAGCTGCTGCCAATAGCAGCGAAAGCCCCGCAATCTCCATATTCCGGCGGCCAGTCCACAGCAATGAAACGCTGTCCCTGATCTGTATGCAGCCGGAAGTAACGTCTGTGGCTGGCGTCAGCTGGCAGACTGCGCCGCTGAAAATTGCTTTTTTGGCCGGTAGCGCGGGCCAGCTGCTCATGCAGCCAGCTTTCCAGCTCTGTCATACGGACAGCAGCGCGTTCAATTGGGAAAGTCATTCTCTACTCTGGTCGCGCAGGGCAAGAATCAGGCTCGCCGGACAGGTGTCGCCCGGCCCTGCACTGCCTGGCCAACCCCTGGCTGTCCGCAAGAAGAAAACGGAGATAAAAATCGGGTCTGGCAGCCTGTTTCTGTTCGCCAGGAAGAACCCTGTCCGGTTCCCGCTGCCGCATTTGGGACCCCATCTTCTGTGTTCCACACGACAAGCACAGCTCCCGGCACAGCTGCTGCTGGTCGTCAGTGCGAATCATGGTATAGTGCTTCGCCTCCGGGCAACAGCCACAGGTTCACAAGAGCGCCTGTGTGTCAGCTGCGGTTTCACAAGAGATCCTGTGTTGCTGCCCTGTTTTCCGTCCGGAGCTGTACTTCCACCCGAAGAGCCGGCGTTCCTTTGTCCGGCATCGCCTGTCCCGACCACCCCGGAGACTGTCGGATTGCTGCCCTTAAGAAAACGCCTCTCCTCCATGCATCGCCTTATTCGAACAGTAGGCTCCGCAATACTTCTGACTGGAATTGCCGCTGTACAAGCCGACCAGGGCACAGTCTTTGACTCTGATACAGCGCCTGCCACTGATACAGCGTTTACCACTATGGACTGGACACCCTTGTCATCACTGCCAGCTGGCAAGGCCGGGACACGCAGCGAGCTGCTCTGTGAAGGCCGCTATCTTGAGCCCTTGCGTCCAGGCGCCGACTTTTCCGGTGATCCTGACAAAGCACAAGTTTTCATGGAGGCAGACAGCCTTGCCTCTGAAGGAACACAAGAGGGCGAGCTGACAGGGCATGTCGTTGTACGGCAAGGCTACCGGCAGATAACCGGCGACACAGCCCGGTACCATAACGGCGACCAGATAGACGTCAAGGGGCACGCCAGTCTCCGGGAGCCTGGCCGACTGCTGGTGGGCGAGGAAATGCACACCAACACCCAGACGGGAACCACCACGATTGTCGACGCCCGCTACCTTCTGCACCAGAACGGCCTCCGGGGACAGGCGGCCTTTATACAACATGACGCCAATGGTGTCATCCACCTGCGACAGGCCACCTACACGCGCTGCCCCCCGGCGGATTTTTGTGCCTGGCAACTGGAAGGACAGCGCGTCAGGCTCAACCCTGCGACCGGACTGGGGACCGCGCACCACGGTGTCCTGAAACTGGCAGGGCTACCCGTTCTCTACACGCCCTGGATCAGTTTCCCGCTGGATGACCGACGCCGGTCCGGGCTGCTGGCACCCCGCCTGGCGTTCAGTCTCGATGAAACCAGTAATGGCCTGGACTACACGCAACCGCTGTACTGGAACATAGCGCCCAATATGGATGCCACTGTCTCACCTCGATTCATGAGCCAGCGCGGGGGATCCCTGAACGGCAATTTCCGCTATCTTACCCTTGCGGCACAGGGCGAAGTGGAAGGGGAAGTCTCCACGCCCGACCAGCTCAGGAAGGGCAACCGACACTACGATCAACAGCGCTGGTTTGTGGACTGGAAACATGATCAGAAGCTGGGAGAAGAGTGGGACTGGAAGGTCCGGTATACGCACACCAGCGACAAGGACTATTTTCTGGATCTGGGCCAGGGAAGCAGACAACCGACCGCTCCCACCCACCGGGAAACCTATATTACCCGGCGCAGCCAAGGTCCAGGAGACCACCAGTGGACGTTGATGCTGGGAACCCAGCATCTGGAAAACCTCAATCAGTATGAAGATGCCATCTACAGCCGGAACATTGACATGGCCCTCAATGGCAGCTGGCGCACAGGTACCAACCCCCTGATGCTGGACTACAGACTCGCTTACACCTCCTTTCAGAGAGACACCAACTGGCAGTACAGGGGGCATCGGCAAACCGATGCGGCCCTGGACATTTCCGAGCCGATCTGGGGACCTGGTTCTGGCATAGGCAACGCCAACGGCGGACGCATGAAAGCCGACATCCGTACCAGATACCGTCTTGAAAGGCGCTACGGTTTTCTGGAACCTGGCATCCGGCTGCGCGCAACCGGCTATAGGCTCACCGGCCTGGATCAGAGCTACATCGACAGCGCAGACTCACCCGATCAGGCCCTGCGCCCCGCCACCAGTGCTCCAAGCCTGTACCTGGACTCGGGCCTGTTCCTGGAGCGCCCGCTGCAACTGGCACAGCAGCAAGGCACCTGGACACTGGAGCCCCGCTGGCGGTACCTGTACACCCCCAGGCGCGCAAATCAAAGGTTCAACCCGGCCTTCACCACAGCCGAGTCGCCGTTCACCTACAACAGCCTCTGGGCCGATGACCGCTTTTCGGATTCAGATCGTCTGGGAGATGCCAATCAACTGTCACTGGGAATGGTCAGTCGCGTGCTGGAGGCCTCTGGCCGGGAGCGTTTGCGTTTTGGCATAGGACGGATTCTGTACTTCACGCCGCCCCGTGTCTTCCTGACCGACCGCACCAGTCAGGAAACCCTGTCGCCGCTGGTCACCCAGGCGGTCTGGAGACCCACACCACAGCTGGAGCTGAGTCAGGACTGGATCTTCAACACCCATACAGACAGGAATCTGGAATACAGGCTGGGGCTGCATTACCAGCCCATACAAGACAGTCTTGTCAAACTGGGATACCACTACAGGGAAGAGGGGGCACCGGGCTCAACGACCGCCAGCAACCTTGCCAGCAACCGCCTCGAAACCCTGGACACCAATCTGGTATGGCCAGTGTCGCTGCGCTGGCGTGTCATGGGGCGCCATACCTACGACCTGACCCACAAGCGCTACACGGAAAAGATCCTGGGAATTGAAAGAGACGCCTGCTGTTATATGATTCGCTTGCTGTATCGAGGCTGGAGAGATCCGGACATCCCTGTTGACCGGGCCAGGGTGGATCGTGGCCTGTTTCTCGAGGTCGTCCTCAAGGGGCTGGGCCGTATGACAGGCGGCGGTCCACTCGACTCTCTCCTGCAAGGCATAAGCGGCTACAAGAAACCCCGGGGCAAGAGAGGCAGTGCCCGGACTTCCTCCGTTCTGAGAAAGGTGCATGGCTATGACAATCGTCAGGATGAACCGCCGCTACCGACCCGCTATTGATCTCCAACACAGGAAAGCTTTATGAAAAACATGCGAGCCCCGGCCCTGAAAGCGGCATTGTCGCTGATGATGACCCTCATCACACTGACGCCTGTATATGCGCTTGTTGAGCCTCTGGATCGCGTGGCAGCTGTCGTCAATGATGACATCATCATGGAAAGCGAGCTTGTCTCTCGACTGGGCTACATTCGCAACAAGCTGCAACAAAAAGGGAACATTGAGCAACTGCCAGGCACGGATGTGCTACGTGCACAGGTCCTTGAGCGCATGATCATGGAAAACCTGCAGCTTCAGATAGCGCGCAGGATGGGAGCCAGCATTGATGACCAGGCATTGAATGAGGCTGTAGACGACCTGGCCAGCCGCAATGGCATGACCCGGGAAGCCTTTTACCGGGTGCTGCGTGAAGACGGCTTGACCTATCCGCAGGCGCGTGAGCAAGTACGCCGGGAGCTGTTGATCAACCGGGTCCGTCGCCGCAAGGTCATGGAACGGATACAGGTGACAGACCGGGAAATTGAGAACTACCGCAACTCAGCGCAATGGCGCAGCCACCAGCTGCAGACCCAGGAGTATCGGCTGGGACACATTCTGGTGTCTTTACCAGACGGCGCCTCCCCGCAGCAGATTGCCGAAGCCAGAAAGCGGGCACAGAGCCTGCTCGAGCGCCTGACGAAAGGGGAAAGCTTTTCCAGTCTGGCGGTGTCGCTTTCCCAGGGAGAGCATGCGCTGGAAGGCGGTGACCTGGGCTGGCGCAAACTGGATCAACTGCCCAGCCTGTTTGCCAACAAGGTGGAAAAGATGAAGGTCGGAGAGGTCAGTCAGCCGCTGCTGAGTCCCAGCGGTTTTCACATCATCAAGCTGACAGCCGCCCGCGGCCAGGAAAAGACGTTTGAAAAGCAGGTGCGGGCACGCCACATTCTGATAAAACCCAATGAGCTGCGCAGCAGTGCAGAAGCACAGGAACTGGCCACCAATCTTTACAAGCGGCTGGGCAAAGGTGCCAGCTTCGCCGAACTGGCCAAAGCCTACTCGGATGATCCGGGATCGGCATCCAGAGGAGGAGAGCTCGGCTGGGTTCGACCGGACACCATGGTGCCAGCCTTCCGCGACAAGCTCAGAAGCCAGGCCGACACTGCGCTGACAAAACCCTTCGAAAGCCAGTACGGCTGGCATATTCTCCAGGTGCTTGAGCATCGTGATCAAGACATCAGCGAGCAGGTGCGGACTTCGCAGATCCGGGAGCTGATAGGCCAGCGCAAGTTTGAAGAGTCGTTGCAGGTGTGGCTGCGTCAGCTACGGGATGAAGCCTATGTTGAAATCAAGGCCAGGACATCATGATGACCGAACAGTGCCAGCCGCCAATACTGTCTCACAAGGCGCGCAAACGTTTTGGACAAAACTTCCTGCGAGACAAGAACATCATCAGCCGCATTATCCATGCACTGCAGGTGCAAGCGGAAGACGCTGTTGTCGAAATAGGACCGGGACAGGGGGCTCTGACCGGAGCACTGCAAGCCCGGGCTGGCCACCTGGACCTTGTAGAACTCGACCGCGACCTGATTCCCCGGCTTCAGATGCAGTTTGGTCTGGGCAACGCGGTTCAAATACACCAGGGCGATGCCCTGACCTTTGACTTTTCGCGTCTGGCACGGCCGGGCCAACCGCTGCGTATCGTCGGCAATCTACCCTATAACATTTCCGTTCCCTTGCTGTTTCACCTGATTGAGTGCACTGCCCCTGTCAAAGATATGCACTTCATGCTGCAAAAAGAGGTCGTGGACCGCATGACAGCGGGCGTAGGCGAGCGCCACTATGGACGCCTGGGCATCATGATCCAGTACCACTGCCATGTTATTCCTCTCTTTGGTGTTCCCCCTTCGGCGTTTTCTCCTGTGCCGCGCGTGGATTCTGCTTTTGTACGTCTGGTACCGCACCAACGCCCTCCGGTCCCCTGCAAGGATCTTGCCTGGCTGGAGCGCGTAGTACAGGCGGCTTTCTCGGCGCGCCGCAAAACTCTGCGCAATGGACTCAAAAGCCTGCTCGACCGTGACGAGCTGGGACAGCTGGACATAGACCCCGGTCTGCGCCCGGAGCAGGTTTCAATGGCAGCCTTTGTCAGGCTTGCTGACTATCTGGCCAGCCGGAGTTGAACCCATGACAACCTACGCTGTGGGGGACATTCAGGGATGCTACAGCATCCTGCGCGAACTTCTCGATTCGCTTGACTTCGATGAGACGAAAGACCGGCTGTGGGTAGCTGGTGACACCATAAACCGCGGCCCCGAGTCTTTGGCCACGCTGCGCTACCTCAGACAGCTGGGCAAACGCTGTATTGTTGTGCTGGGCAATCACGACCTGCATTTTCTCGCGGTGGCGCTGGGTGTTCGCGACAGCCGGCGTGGTGATACGCTGGACGCGCTGCTGGCCGCACCGGACCGGGATGAACTGGTGGACTGGCTCAGGCAGCGCCCGCTGGTTCACCTGAGCCGCAAGAAAGCCTGCCTGATGGTACATGCCGGTGTCCCCCCCCAGTGGGATGAAGAAACGATCCTGGCCCGGGCACGCGAACTGGAAGCTGTGATCAGGAGTCCGGACGCCCCGGATTTTTTTCGTGACCTGTACTCTGACACAAAAGGCAACCGGCACTTGAACACGACGGCAGACTACTTCACCCGCATGCGTTTTTGCACGGCGAATGGTGAGCTGGAATTTGCCCACAAAAAACGCAGTCCTCCGCCCGGGTTCGCGCCCTGGTTTGTGCACGAACACCGGCGCCGCGAGCCTTTGACTGTCCTGTTTGGGCACTGGGCGGCTCTGCGGGGCAAGACCCGGCAGCCGGGCTACGAGGCGCTGGACACAGGCTGCGTCTGGGGCGGTCAGTTGACGGCCTTGCGCCTCAAGGATCGAAAACGCTTCTGTGTAGACGGCCATGTCAGTTCCTGCTTAGACTGACAGTTGAAGAAAAAAGCAAGCACCAGGGTCAGGGGCATGGAAGCTCCCTGACAGTCAGGAACGAGCAGGGATGCCAGGACATGCCAACAAAAAGGAAAGACAGAGCGACCCGTTTTTTGTGGGAGGGCCGGGATGGGAGTGGCCGTCTTCTCAAAGGGGAGACCAGTGGCGCTTCAGTAGCGGTTGTTCGCTCGGATCTGCGCAAGAGGGGCATCAAGGCCACCAAAGTCCGTAAAAAGGGGCTGTCACTGACCGGGGGCAGCACAGTCAAGCCTGCCGACATTACCCTGTTCACCCGCCAGATGGCGACCATGATCAAAGCCGGGGTTCCCGTTTTACAGGGGTTTGATATTACGATTGAGGGTCTGGACAAGCCGGCCATGAAAAGTCTCATCATGGAGGTGAGAAGCGACGTTGCCGGAGGCACGACCCTGGCCGAGGCGCTGAGCAGACATCCCCGGCACTTTGATCCGCTCTACTGCAACCTGATTCAGGTAGGCGAACAATCCGGCGCTCTGGACACTCTTTTTGATCGCGTGGCCACCTACAAGGAAAAGACGGAATTGCTGAAAAGCAAAATCAGGAAGGCCATGACCTATCCTATTGCGATTGTCCTTGTTGCCCTGGTTGTGTCGGGCATTCTTCTTGTCAAGGTGGTGCCACAATTCGAGCAGGTCTTTGCCAATTTTGATGCAGAGCTACCCGCCTTTACCCAGCTGGTCATAGGCATGTCGGAATTCATGCAAGAGTCCTGGGCCATGCTGCTGGGGGCAGTGGTGGCAGGCCTGTATGGTCTGAAGAAACTGCTGCAGACATCGTCGCGCGCCCGGGACAAAAGAGACCAGCTACTCCTGAAAATTCCCATTATTGGACGTGTGATAGAACGCTCATCCATAGCGCGCTTTTCTCGCACCCTGTCCACGACATTTTCTGCGGGTGTTCCCTTGGTGGAAGCCCTGGATTCTGTTGCAGGTGCAGCGGGTAATGCTGTCTTCCGCCAGGCTACCACCAGCATCAAGGCCAGCATTTCCGGCGGCCAGCGGTTGCAAACGGCCATGCGTGAAACGGGTGTTTTTCCCTCCATGGATGTACAGATGGTGGCCATAGGCGAAGAGTCCGGCTTACTCGACGAGATGCTGGACAGGGTGGCCAGCCTGCACGAAGAGGAGGTCGATGGGATAGTCGACAACATGAGCAGTCTGATGGAACCCCTGATCATGGTGGTGCTGGGCACGCTGGTGGGAGGTCTGGTCGTCGCCATGTATCTTCCGATCTTTGGTATGGGGGCTGCGGTCTGAGAGACCGGACATCCGGCCCGCCTCCGCCCTTGCCGCCCGGCACGAGCGGATGAATGCGGGCACCGCGCCGGCGGCTGTCTGCCACCGGTATCTTGTGCGACAGAAAAATCCATATTGAGACCGCTGCCGCACTGGCTCAAGGGCAGCAGTCACCTTCTTGAAAAACGAACAGCATCCAAACTCTCCAGGCCTGCCCCGCCCGAGCAGGGGCGGCACCTTCCAGTGCAAGCAAAGTTCAGGGGCAGCTTGCTACCGAAGAAAGGCAGCATCAGAAGCGCAAAGCCGCCAAGGTTCCTTGAATCACCGCAGGCACCAAACTGCCAGCTGTCCCGGCTTGCCGCAACTTGCCTGACGACGCTGAAAGTAGCTGTTATCAACGCTGACTGACAGGACTGGCCCTTATTGGATGCCCCGTCAAAAGAGCAGATTGCAATCCTCGACACAAGAAGACTTGCCCCCTGTCTTTCGGTACAATCCGCTTGGTTTCATCTGGTTCACAACCAGCGTCCTGAAGGTCATCAAGTGCTCTCTGGTGGCTGAAGAATCGTCGCCACCGGGATGTCAGCGAACTCACAGGCTCGGCCCTTCCGGCAGTTTCAACCTCTGAAAGTGGGTGCTTGATTTCGACCTGAAGGAGCAGCAGGCACCGCACCGGAAGCGAGTGACAAACCTATCCCATGAGAATACTCGTCAGGCGCCAATATCCACCTGCATGCCGCCCACAATCTGGAAGCCAGGCACAACGCCCTTGTCGAAAGCTGCGCACTGCCGGGAACCTCCAGCACCAACATCCATCGGCTGCCCCCCCGACCTCAACGACAGCACCCGGCTCACTGTCTACCCCCCTTTGCTCTGCTGCAATCCGGGCCAAAAGGCGCAGCTGTCCGCCCAAGCCAAATGTTCACTGGCAGAAGGACCAGGGCAAGAATGTTGCCTCTGCGCCCTGGCTCAAGGCGTGTGGCAGGGGTTGACTTAACCATTGTCATTTAACTCTTGAACAAAAGAGTGATCAGAATAATGAAGAAAAAAAAACAGCCCGCCGAGGCTGGCCAAAACGGGCTATCTCTGCATATCAAATGGGTGAAAGTCGAAAACTTCCGGGGCATCCGGGAACTGCGACTGGACTTTAATACCAAGAGCAATATTCAGGTGCTGGTGGGCGTCAATGGTTCAGGGAAATCCGCTGTGCTGGAGTGTATGGCAATTATGTTGTCCAGCTTTACTGAGCGCGTCAAAGGCGACGCCCATAAAGCCCGGCAGTTTACAGATGATGATATTTCCTGTGATGAACAATGGTTGCAGGCCCATATCGGGGTTTGTCATCAGGACAGTCCGCTGGTGTGGGGCATTGTCAAAAACCGCACGGGCACAAGTAAAAGTGATCTGAAGTCGGAGCCGGACCGCCTGAATGCGCTGACACAATCCCTGGCTGAACAGTTGGCGGAAAAGCCGATCAATTTACCGCTGGCCGTCTATTACAACGTTCGCCGCGCCCTGGTGACCTCCCCCATGCGTGTGCACGACTCTCTGGAATACAAGCCCATAGATGCTTATTGCCAGGCTCTGGACAATACCAGCAGTGAGTTTGATGGCTTCTTTAAATGGTTCTGTCGTCAGGAAGACCTGGAGAATGAGTACCGTCGGGATAATGCTCAATACCTTGATCCGCTGTTGGAAACGGTCCGTAATGCCATCAGTGAATTCATGGAAGACTGCAACAACCTCCGCATTCGCCGCCACCCGTTACGAATGACAGTCAGCAAAGAGGGCTGCGAACTGAACGTACAACACTTGTCTGATGGTGAAAAATCTCTGTTGGCGCTGGTAGGCGACCTTGCCCGCCGTCTTGCGATTGCCAATCCCACTCTGGAGAACAGGCTCGATGGTGGCGGTGTCGTGTTGATTGATGAAGTGGACTTACACCTGCACCCAGGCTGGCAGCGCATGGTGATTGAGAAGCTGACAACAACATTCAAAAATTGTCAGTTCATTTTAAGCACCCATTCGCCACAGGTTGTAGAACATCTGGAGCCAGAGAATATCCGGGTTCTGCGACGAGAGAAAAAAACCACAGACTGAAGCCGTGCACCCGCACGCGCCCCAGGGGATGGATTCCAGTCGCGCATGGGGACAGGTGATGAAAAGCCCGGAGCGCAAGCCTGAAAGCAAGGCTGCTCGGCAACATCTGTTCCGGCTTCTGGAATCTGGATTCTGACCTGCAACAGGTGAAAGTCGCGTGACAGGCTTTGTCTGCACAGCTGGAGGCCGACGCTATATCCGGATCCAGTCCGGGCTCGTGCCATTATGGGCCGCTTGAACATGCCGGGCGAAGGAAGCGCATTGACAAGCAGTCTCAGGAGCCCGAAAGCTTGAACACCTGGATATCATCAAGCTGTCGGCTGATGGGCGGACCGGCTCGCCGCCCCTCGCAACTCTGTGGATCAGCTGCGTAACCCCGTCTGAACCTGGCTGTCACCAATGGGAACACAAATGCCACCTTTCCCATAAGTCACAAACACGCCCCCCACCTGCACAGGGGCAGCGCTGTCAGGTGTAAACAAAGTTCAGGGTCAGTTTGCTACCGAAGAAAGCCAGCATCAGGAGCGCAAAACCGCCAAGGGTCCAGCGAATCGCCGTACGCCCACGCCAGCCTGCCAGCAGACGTCCCGTCAGCAAGATGGCAAACAGCATCCAGGACAACAACGCCAGAAGCGTCTTGTGAACAAGATGGCGAGCGAAAATATCCTGAAGACAAAACAGCCCACTGACCAGTCCCACAGATAGCAGAAAAAGCCCAACCCAGAGAAACTCGAACAACAACTTTTCCATGGTCTGCAGGGGAGGGAGAGCGCGAACCAAAAGCCCCGGCGCCTGACGCCGCTTGAGAACCCGCTCCTGGCAGGCCAGCAGCAACGACTGGATAGCCGCAGCCGTCAGCAGACTGCAAGCCAGAATCGACAGAATCACATGAATGAGCATGGCCGCAGAATAGTTCGGCAGTATGGCCGCAGGCAAACGCAGCCAGGTCGCAGCTGCCGTCGCCATCATCCCCAGCGGCAGCACAACAAACAGCAGGTTATGAACAGGGCGGCGCAGGCTACCGAGCAGCACCATCAGCACCAAAGCCCAGGAACACAGGGAGGCCAACGCAAACAGATTAAGATCGATTCCCGCACTGGTGTTGATCAGCCAAAAGCAGTTCCAGCCCTGCGCCAGCACACCCGCCGCCGTCAGCAGCTGAATGCGACACCCGGAGATCGAGGGAAGGCGCAACCGCCTCCATAGCTGCAGCACACTGCTGCCGTAGAGAGCCAAAGTGATGGCTGCAGAAGTGACGACCGACATGAACAGACTGCCCCCCGGGAAACAGAGGCCCGATTTTGTCACAGCCCAAACATCCAGTGAAGAGCCGCATTGCCGAACAATGCATGCACAGTCGCATAGATCGACGCCAGTCAGCATTTCTACGGTTTCCCCTTTGGCGGTAAACAGATCTATGCAGTCAGAATATACCGCCAAACAACGCCACCAATAACCAAGGTTACCTGACGGCAATGCACAGAAACACCAACACACGAAAACTATAGGGGAAGCCTTATTTTGCTCGTTTAGCCACTAGTGACGGGGTTTTTTGACCAAAACAACGACAATCGACGACAGCGGTCGCTAGAAAGAAATGACAGGGATATAACAGGAGATATGACAAGAAAGTTGATGTGGCGCGTCCGGGAGGATTCGAACCTCCGACCGCCTGGTTCGTAGCCAGGTACTCTATCCAGCTGAGCTACGGACGCCCTACCAACGGAGCGCAACTATAAGGCCTTTCGGCATCTGAGTCAACGGCAAAAGCGCGAGAAATCCTGAAAACGACCGGACAGCCTCTGCTATTGAGGTTCAGCCCGCACCTCCCCCGAGAAAAATTCCCAAAGCCAGCTTTCGTGAAGGAAAGCTGGCCTCCGGCTTCAGTGCTCCGCCGCTGAATGCAAATGATGGGACCAACACCAGATCCAGACCTCCAGATCAACACACCAGCCAATACAGCCTGTTGCCCGCATCCCGAGGCACTGAAACTTTCTACTTCTCACTCAGCAGCATGCGAGCATGGCAACCTACATGGACAGGAAAAAACCAGCCAAGGCTGCACTCATCAGATTGGACAAGGAACCTGCGGCAACAGCCTTCATCCCCATCCGCGCTATGTCAGAGCGACGATCAGGAGCCATGCCTCCCAAACCGCCCAGAAGAATAGCAATGGAGGCAAAGTTGGCAAAACCACACAAGGCAAAGCTGACAATCACTTGCGTATGAGGCGAGAGAGTCTCCTTGATTTCAGAAAAACCAACGTAGGCAATAAATTCATTGAGAACCAGCTTCTCACCGATCAGACCGCCTACCTGGAGTATTTCTCCGGCAGGTATGCCAAGCAAAAACGCGACGGGAGAGAAGATATAGCCAAGGATTTTCTGCAGCGTCACGCCTTCAGCACCGACCAGACTGCTCAATCCCGCCATTGCTCCGTTGAGCAGGGCAATCAGAGCAATGAAAGCCAGCAGCATGGCACCCACATTAGCCGCCAGCCGCAGTCCGCTGGAAGCACCTGCGGCCGCCGCATCTATGACGTTGGCGGCCTTTTCCTCCTCACCTGTCGTGACCATGGCGCCGTCACTGATTTTGTCGCTTTCTGTCTCGGGAACTATGATCTTGGCCATCAACAGACCACCTGGAGCTGCCATAAAACTGGCTGCAATCAGGTACTTGAGCTCGACACCAAGAGCCGCATAGCCAGCCAGAACAGCACCGGACACTGAAGCCAGACCACCGGCCATGACCGCAAACAACTGGGACCGCGTCATACCGCTGATATAGGGGCGCACCACCAAAGGCGCCTCGGACTGACCCATAAAAATATTGGCTGTGGCAGACATGGCCTCCGTACGACTGACACCCAGTAATCTGTGCAGCCCACCGCCAATAACGGCAATAATTTTCTGCATGAGGCCAAGGTGATAGAGCACGGCAACCAAAGAAGAAAAGAAAATAATGACCGGAAGAACATGAATCGCAAAAACGAAACCCAGCTTGAATCCGGCAAGGTCACCGAAAAGAAACTCAGACCCATCCTTACCGTAGTCGAGCACGTGCTGCACCCCTGAAGACACGGATGCCAGCAGGGCAGACCCAGAAGACGTGTGCAAAACAAAGGCGCCAAAAAGCGCCTGCAGACCAAAGGCGGTCGTCACCGTGCGCCAGCTGATGGCTTTCCTGTTTTCGGACAGCACAAAAGCCAGACCCACCAGGGCGACCATACCCAGAATACCGAAGAGAGATTGCATAAAAAATCCACTACTTTTTTATGTGTAGGCTCAGCTCAGTCATCCGTTGTACGTCCCTATGCAAGGATATCGTTCGCTGTAGAACAACACCCCGGCTCTGCCCGACGAGACAGTTGCAGCCGGTGTGAACAAGGTAGTCCGTCCCGGACGACGCATTCAACCAGATCAAGCGAAAAACTTCCAGGAAAACCGGATAAACTCTGACAAAAACTACGAAGAGGGCTTGGCGTCCGGCCTTCAGGACGGGGAAGGATAGCGCGGACCGCGCAGCCGTCCCTTGTTCTGGTTTTCAGTGTGGCGTCTGCTGCTGTTCAATATATACTGGCGAACAATGGAGATTGGTGCACACCACAGGATGAAGCGAAGCAGGAGGGGGGCCAGAGCAGGCCTGAACACAAACTTCGCCAGTGGCTTCCTGCAGACACCTCTGGAAAACGCCACCATCACTCACTGCCTGAACAAAAGCGGCCCTCCAACGAAAAAAAATTGGGGCAACAAGAGGCACGCTACCCACCTCTATTTCCTTGCAGCCAGAAAACCACCGCCACCGGCCTCTATGCCCGGGCGGCAGCATTGTCCATAATAGCGGCCGCTGGCGGACGCGCGTACAGGGTTGCAAAACAGGAGACCATGAACATGACTCACAATAACCGGGCCTTGCGTCTGATAAGGCCCATGCCTGTCTTGTGCGCACTGGGCATCTGTGCCCTTTTCTTTCTCGGATTGGGATGGCTCTGGAGCAGGGAGCCTGACGCCATTGATGTTGTCGCCAATGCCACTGAACACGCCGCCCGGCTGAACACCAAACCGGTGGTCGGGTTCACGTCGACGGCCACCGCCATCCGGATAGCTGACACACTTCTGCACAAGCCCGGGGGCTACCTGCGCAACGATATGACGCCACCGGGAATCTTCCTCGACAACATGCCCAACTGGGAGTTTGGTGTGCTTGTGCAGCTCAGGGACTTCGCACGGGCCATACGCAAAGACTTCAGCCGGTCCCAGTCACAATCCCAGGAAGACCCCGATCTGGCTCAAGCCGAGCCGCAGCTCAACTTTGACTCACGCAGCTGGGTTCTCCCCGCAACTGAAAGTGAATACAGTCGTGCCATCAAAAGACTGGAAGCCTATCTGGCGCGTCTGAGCGCCAGCGATAATCCGGCGCAGTTTTATACACGGGCAGATAACCTCACCCAGTGGCTGCAAGACGTAGGCACACGTCTGGGCTCACTCTCCCAGAGACTCAGCGCCAGCGTGGACAAAACACGGCTGCAAACAGGATTGATGGCTGACCTGGAGCCCCATCAGTCACCCCCCGGCACTACCGACATGCAGGAAGTGACCCCCTGGTCTCGCATTGATGACATTTTTTACGAAGCCCGCGGCACAACATGGGCCCTGATCGCCCTGCTACAAGCGGTTGAAGTGGATTTCCGGGATGTTCTCGAAAACAAGAACGCGCTCATCAGCCTGCGCCAGATTATACGGGAGCTTCAAAAAACCCAGGAAACTGTATGGAGCCCTTTCATACTCAATGGCAGTGGCATGGGCTTTCTTGCCAATCATTCGCTGGTCATGGCGAACTACATTTCGCGTGCGAATGCCGCCATCATCGACCTGCGGGCACTCTTGACGCAAGGGTAAGGCCGCCCTCTGCCAGGGGGAAGAAAAGCCGTTGTCGCCCTCCGGCCCCTCCTGAACAAGGAGCGGGCTGGCCGGCTCCTGTCTATAGAACCCGCACCTGTCTGCCGGGGCAGCCACCGACACTGAGCCAGAGGCTCCAGACCCCGGCATTGCCTTTTGATGCCCTCACCAGAAAATCTGGCACTGTCCTCGCATCCGTCGGCCTGTTTCCCGCCTCCTTTCTCAACGCCTGTTCGTACCGCACCGCTCCTGCCGTCACAGCTGCCCAGATCTTCCTTACGCCTCCGGCTGCTGCGTTTTGACAGGGACGCTGTCTTGCCGTCAGCAAGAACAACCGCCAGCTGGTGCTGTCAATACAGGGCGGCATTCCTCTCACAGTGGGGACGCAAGAAGGTGCAATAACGCCCGGCATCAGGACTGAACACAATCTCAGGATGCAACAGGGAACTCAAGCGCCAGGTGCTGGTCCAAAGCCCCGGATGTACGCCCGTCAAACCAGGATGTACGCCCGTCAAACTACCTGAGGAGACTCTACATGCAACACTCTGTTGGCCCGACACCCACGAAACGTCCTGCCGCACACACCGACGAAAGGCCTGCGCAGCTCGCGTCCTCATCCCGTGTTGTTCACACACCCCACCTGGCTGAACACACACTGACAGCCACCGCTGGAGAGCCTCTTCTTCAGCCACTACCGTCATTTCTCCCACCTTCAGACTGCAACAGTCAGCCGTTCTCCCGATACAGGTTCAACAGCACCATAGCCCCCTGGCTGAACAAATTTGCCCCCCGGCAGACAGCGGAGCTGGAGCATTGCACCGACCTCAAGACATTTCCTGCGTTGGCTTGCGCAATGGTGGGGGAACAGCTTCGCCAGGCACCGGCACTGCGCCTGGAAGAGCGTCCCTGCTTCAGGCATCCCGCAGGGGTGCTGGCCTGCGTGGGACCGGGTTGCTATGAACTTTTTGACGCAGCGCGCACGCCGATCAGCGATTCACTGGATGTCCAGAACGATGATGAAAGCTGGGGAAAGGTATCCAGCCGGACAAGAGGCTGCCTGTCACCAGACCAGAACCGCCTCATCAGCATCTGCCAGGAACGTGCCTTTATCCACGCGCGCCGCCAGGATGGCAGCTGGTTCGAACAAGCTCAGTGTTATCACGGCGAGCCCCTGGATCGTGCCCAGTGGAGCCCTTGCAGCCAGTATTTGATAATCCAGTCCAGGCAGACAGTCAGCGTCTGGTCAGAACGCCACGCTGATCACTGGGAGCAGGTGATCAGCCAACCCTGTAACCGTTTCACTGACCTCACTGTTTTCAGCCCTGATTCCCGGACGTTCATTGTTGATACGGGAGACATACACGGCTGGTGGCGCCAGGAGGATGGGAGCTGGACTGCCGCCCCCTCTCTTGCATTGACTGGCATGGTGACTCATATCGCTTTCAGCAAAGACAGCCAGAAGCTGGCGCTGTCATTATCTGCCGATATTGACATCAAGATCTTTAGCCGGTCACCCCAGGGGGGCTGGACGCCAGACGGCGTGCTGGGGCCAGACCCGCAACACAGTCACCCGTCTGAGCTTCCAGACCGGCATACATCTGCAGAGGCGGAGGCCGGCGATGTCAAAGGCATGGCTTTCAATATCCACGGGCAGCTGGCTGTGGGACGCGAGCTCCGCCTCCTGGATCAAGAAAAGGCCGACCGGCGTGACAGCCATATAAGCCTTGCGCTCTGGGACCTTTCCAGCCACCCCTGGGAACAACAGTCCCGGATTGTGATCGCGTCCAGAAGTTGTGCGCAGCATGACTGGATGCAAATGGGGGGCACTACGTCGTGCGGCGGACTGTCCGAGCTGTTCTTCAGCGCCGACGGACGCTTTCTGATAGCGGAAGATGACTGCAAACGCGTGAAAGCATGGTGTCTGGTCCCGGACCTGCCGCATCCGTAAGCGGGGACCGATAACCGCCCCGACCAGCATTCGCCGTCGAGGATGCCCCCGGAAAGCCCAGCGGCCGACAGGCGGTTCACACGAAGGGGAACCTTGGTGTGCAGCACTGGTCCAAGTGCTCGCCAAGGGTGCCACCAAGGCTCCCCGGCCCAGTCCGGACTCCAGGGATATGACCGCACGGGCTCACCAACGACACCAGAATGAGAACCTTTTGCAATGCACACGTCTTACGCACAACTACCCCAGAAACGTCAGGCACCAGTCTGCGACGACAGTATGCCCTGTCCTTCATCGTCATCGTCATCGCCTGAGCCCCGCCCCCAGCTGGCGGGACGGGAGCTGACCTCTGCCCCTGGTGAGAGCCTTCTCCCGCCGCTTTCCCGGCGTCACAAAGCTGAGGACTGCAACAGCCAGCCGTTTTCCTGCGCCAGATTCAACGCCAGCATCGCCCCCTGGCTGGACAGGTTTGACCCCGACCAGACAAAAGCACTGGAACGCTGCACTGACCTTGAGACTTTTCCGACACTGGTTCGTACGGCTGTGGGTACACAGCTGCGCCAGGCCGCAAGGCTTCACCTGGAAGAGCGTGAGTGTTTCATGCAGCCTGGCGGGGTGACGACCTGCGTGGGCCCCGGTCGCTATGAACTGTTTGAATACTGTGTCGAGCGAAACAGCAATTCGCTGTATGTCAGGAATGACGATGAAGACTGGGCAGAGGGAGCCAGCCGGGCAAGAGGATGCTCCTCACCGGATCAGAGCCGTTTGGTCACTATCTGGCAGGAACATGCCTTCATCCACAGGGCTGGCGAGGACGGCAGCTGGAACCAGGTAGCGCAATCCTGTCACGGTGAGCCGGTGCATTGTGCCCAGTGGAGCCCCTGTAGCCAGTTCCTTGTCACCCAATCGGAAGAAACGATCAAAGTCTGGTCAGAACGCCATGCTGATCACTGGGAGCAGGTGATCAGTCAGCCCTGTAACCGTTTCACTCACTTTACTGGTTTCAGCCCTGACTCCCGGACGTTCGTTGTCGACACAAGAGGCATACACAGCTGGTGGCGTCAGGAGGATGGTAGCTGGACTGCCGCTCCCTCCCTCACATTGTCAGGCATGATGAGTCATATCGCTTTCAGTAAAGACAGCCGTAAGCTGGCACTGTCATTATGTGGAGATATTGGCGTCAAGATCTTTAGCCGGTCACTGCAAGGGGGCTGGACACCAGACGGCGAGCTGGTACCAGACCCGCAACCGGGTCACCCGTCTGACCTTTCAGAAAGGCATGCATCTACAAAGGCAGGCCGTGTCGAAGGCATGGCTTTCAATATCCACGGGCAGCTGGCTGTGGGACGCGATATCACCCGCCTGGAGAAGGACGACGACAGCCAGCTGGACGCCAATGACAGCCATATGAGCCTTGCGCTCTGGGACCTTTCCAGTTCGCCCTGGAAACAACAGTCCCGGATTGTGGCCTCGGCCAAAACTTGTGCGAAGCATGACTGGATGCAATGGGGGGGGTCTACGTCGTGCGGCGGACTGTCCCACCTGTTTTTCAGCGCCGACGGACGCTTTCTGATAGCGGAAGATGACTGCAAACGCGTGAAAGCATGGTGTCTGGTTCCAGAACTGGCAAGGGACAGGTCCGACCGCCAGTAATCACGCGGATAGCCTTTCCCCAGGCTTTTTTCCCAGGTAGCCATAGCCTGGCCTGTACAGGTCAGGCCGGTCGTGAGAGAAGCCCGGCAGGGAAGCCAGCGGCCTGTGCTCTTCGCCCACAGGCTGGCGCACACAAGGGGCTCACACTTTCGGCACAGACAATAAACAACAATAGAGGTGTTCGCTGTTATGAATTTCTCCCTCCTCTCCCCTGAAAAACAACGGTGCCTGGCGGCATACGGCCATCCACAGGATGCTCCGCCTTCACCCGGTGCGCCGTCTGGCTCCACACATCAAACGCACGAAGCCAACCGGATGGCGGAGCGAGAGCTGGCCGTCCTGCCAGATGATGTTTTTCATCACCATATCCTGCCCCGCCTGACGCCCCGGGACTGGATGAGCTGTCGTCTGACAAACCGGAACCTGTGCCGAATAGTCAGCAGCCAGCTCATCAATCCTTTTTCCCTCAAGCGCCATCAGACGCTGTCTTGTGACAGTCCTGCCTTCTCACGCGACAAGTTCACAACCACCCTGGCGCCCTGGCTGGACAGGTTCAATACCGGTCAGACAGCAGCGCTGACCCCCTGGCTCGACCATGAAACCTTCCCCTGGTTGGTCGCTGGAGCCTTGGGTACGCAGCTGCGCAAGGCCCCGGCACTGTGTCTGGAAGAACGTGAATTCTCTGTGCAACGCGAGGGGGTGCAGGTGCGTGTGGAATCAGGGCAGTATGAACTGCATGCCTTCCCGACTGTGCCAGATGAGCGCTACCCGGTTGTAAACAAGGATGAAGAGGCACAGCCGCTGCCTGGCGCCCGGCCAGAAGAAATTATCAGTCTGGCACCGAACCGGCAGCGCCTGGCCAAGCTGCCCTCGGCGTTGCCTCTTGCTTTTCACGAAGTACCGCCGCTTGTTGTTCGCGAATTGCGGCAGGATGGTAGCTGGCATGATACGGCAGAGATTCATCACGAGGCAGAGATTCATCACGAGGCAGGGTTTCATTTCGACAGGTTTATCACTTCCGCACGCTGGAGCCCCTGCAGCCAGCTTCTGGCAACTGTGTCGAAGTATGCTGTCAAAGTCTGGGCCAGACGCGAGGCCCACCTCTGGGAGGAAATCATCACCGGGAAGCACTGCGTTTTAACACGGGAACTGGTATTCAGCCCTGACTCCCGCACGTTTGTTCATCAAGAACACCAACGCTCTACTCACTGCTGGCAATGTAACCCGGCTGGCAGCTGGGTTCCCGTATCTTTACGCGAGCAGCCGAGGGAGTTCGTGGACTTTTTTGTTTTCAGCGCAGACAGTCGCAAGCTGGCCCTGGCTTGCGGTACCAGCGTACAGATTTGGTGCGTTTCAGCAGAGGACGGCTGGCAGAAGGAAGGAATTGTGTCGTTGGACGTTGTAAGGCGGCAAACACCAGACGGGCAGGACCCCGATCCCTGGCACATGAGCCACGCCTGCCAGGGGATTGCGTTCAACAGGTATGGGCAAATGGCTGTGGCCTATGGGCTGATTTATCTCTTTAAAAACGATCAAGAGAGCGATGTTGGTCACATGTGTTTTGAGATCTGGAATCTTTCCAGCTTCCCCTGGAAAAAGCAGGCAGAAGTGGTCAATAAAACAAGGGATTGTGGTAAGCCTATCCTCTCTCATGACTCTTTTCCAGGCTGCTGCGGCCAGGTAGACAAGCTGTTTTTCAGTGAGGACGGACGCTTTCTGGTCACACGGGATAACTGCAGACGCGTGAAAGCATGGTGTCTGGTTCCAGAGCTGGAAAGGGACAGGTCCGACCGCCTGTAATCACGCGGATAGCCTTTCCCCAAACTCTTTCCATGTATCCACAGGCTGGCCTGCACAGGTCAGGCCGGTCGTGAGAGAAGTCCCGCAGGGAAGCCTGCGACCTGTGCTCTTCGCCCACAGGCTGGCGCACAAGGAGCGCAGACTTTTTCGGCACAGGCGATAAAAACAATAGAGGTGTTAGCTATTATGACTCCCCCCCTCCTCCCCCCGGCGAAGCGGCAGTGCCTGACGGCATGCAGCCATCAACAGAGTTCTCCGCCTTCACCCGGTGCGCCATCTGGCTCCATGACTCAAACGCACGAACCCGACCGGATGGCAGAGCAAGGGCTGGCCGTCC
>Ga0209020_1000160_pt1 | contig 91376 bp, 86 predicted proteins | sample PinacodermBB_FD_187298 | JGI IMG/M metagenome (GOLD analysis project Ga0209020, IMG submission 187298) | Host-associated microbial community of the marine sponge Aplysina aerophoba from Gulf of Piran - sponge pinacoderm, lysed by bead... | ecosystem: Host-associated > Porifera > Sponge >... | reverse complement strand
GGTCCTCGTGCTGACAGTCCATCCACTGCCAGCTATCGGCCGATCAAGCCTTGTCCTTTACCCCGGAACGAATCCCCTCACTTTCCTGACGTGCACCCTTGGTAGTCCGTTCGCTTGCAAACGGCGCGCCGCCCTCTTAGACTGAACAATTAACCTGTTGGCCTTGGAAGACATCACGGAATTGCCATGAGCTTCGGCACCGGCCGTATCTGGATGAACGGCGAGTTGGTCGACTGGGCCGACGCGAAGATTCACATCGGCTCCCACGTCATCCACTACGGAAGCGGCGTCTTCGAGGGCGCGCGCTGCTACGACACGCCGGACGGCGCCGCCGTGTTCCGCCTCGACTCACATGTCCGGCGGCTGTACGACTCGGCCAAGATCTACCGTATGGACTACAAGGAACTCGAACCGGAAGAGTTCCACGAGGCGATTCTCGACACGATACGCGCGAACCGGTACAGCGCCTGCTACATCCGTCCACTCCTCTACCGGGGCTACGACACCCTGGGGGTCAACCCGTTCAGTTGCCCGGTGGAGGCTGCGATCCTGGTCTGGGAATGGGGCGCCTACCTGGGGGACGACGCGCTCGAGCACGGCGTCGACGTCCAGGTCAGCTCCTGGGGACGGGGGGCGCCCAACCGGTTCCCGTCCGTGGCCAAGTCGACCGCCAACTACGCCAACTCGCAGCTCATCAAGATGGAGGCGACCCTCAACGGGTACGCCGAAGGCATCGCCCTGGACCCGCGCGGCTTCGTGAGCGAAGGCAGCGGCCAGAACATCTTCGTGGTCCGCGACGGCCGCATCACGACCCCGCCGGCCGCCGACTCGATCCTGCCCGGCATCACACGCGACGTCGTCATCACCCTGGCGGGAGATCTGGGGTTCGAGGTACGCGAGGAGACGTTGCCGCGCGAGGTGCTGTACATCGCCGACGAGGTCTTCTTCACGGGCACCGCGGCCGAAATCTCGCCCATCCGGTCGATCGACAAGATCGCGATCGGCAACGGCAAGCGCGGCCCGCTGACCGCGGCCATTCAGCGCCGTTTCTTCGACGTCATCAAAGGCCGCGTACCCGATACCCACGGCTGGCTGAAGTTCGTCTACGACGATCCCGTGACGGCGGCACGAGCGGCCGAGGCCGCAGCCGGGGCCGGCTGAACGGTACGAGCCCGGCCCGTCGGCCTGTAGTGCTGTAGTGCGCCTTGCCTTCCGATCCCTACACCGCGGGGTTGTCCCTGCTCGCCCGGCGCGAGCGTTGCACGGCGCAAATGGTCGAGGGGCTGCGCCAGCGAGGTTTCGACAACGACGGAATAGAAGCCGCAGTCGCCCGCCTGCAGCAGGAGGGCGCGCTCGACGACAGCCGTACCGCCCGCGTCCACGCCCGGCGCGCGGCCCGCGTAACCCACCGCGGCCCCCTCCGGGCCGAGCGGGAGATCGCCGCACTCGGCATCGCCCCCGCGGTCGCACGTGCCGCGGTCACCGAGATCTACGCGGAGGAGGGCGTCGAGAACGTGCTCGAGCGGTCCCTCGCGCGGCGACTCGCAGAGGGTGCGGCGGTCACGGACCGGACACAGTTCGGCAGGCTCTACCGCTACCTGCTGCGCCAGGGCTTCGACCCGCAGACGGCGACCGCGACGCTGCGCGCCCGCGCCGGTGCGGCCGCGGCGGCGGACGACGAGCAGGCCCCCTGACCGGCATTTCTACGGCGCGGCCGACCGGCGCGGCGCCGTATGTCAAAATTGCGCGGATGACATCGGCCAAGATTCGACAGAGCTTCCTCGACTACTTCCGCGAGCGCGGCCACCGGGTGGTGACGAGTGCGCCGCTCGTGCCCGGCGACGATCCGACCCTGCTGTTCACCAACGCGGGGATGAACCAGTTCAAGGACCTCTTTCTCGGCGCCGAGCGGCGGGAGTACCGGCGCGCCACGACCTCGCAGAAGTGCATGCGGGTCAGCGGCAAGCACAACGACCTCGAGAACGTCGGGCCCTCCCTCCGGCATCACACGTTCTTCGAGATGCTCGGCAACTTCTCGTTCGGCGACTACTTCAAGGCCGACGCCATCCCCTTTGCGTGGGAGCTGCTGACGGGCGTCTGGAACCTCCCCGCCGAGCGCCTCTACGCGACGGTCTTCAAGGGCGAGGACAGCATCCCGCGCGACGACGAGGCGTACGCCATCTGGGAAGGGCTCGTGCCGGCGTCGCGCATCGCCGAGCTGGGCGCGGCGGAGAACTTCTGGGCGATGGGCGAGACGGGCCCGTGCGGCCGCTGCTCGGAGATCCACTACCACCGCGGCGACCATCTGCCCTGCACGGCCGAACGCTGTCTCGGCATCGACTGCGACTGCGACCGCTACGTCGAGATCTGGAACAACGTCTTCATGGAGTTCGAGCGGCGGGCGGACGGTTCGCTCACGCCGCTGCCGGCCCCGTCCATCGACACCGGGATGGGACTCGAGCGGATAGTCGCCGTCCTGCAGGACAAGCTGTCGAACTACGACACCGATCTGTTCACGCCGCTGCTGACCGCCATCGGCGAGCGGGTGGGCACAGAGTACGGACCGCTCGCGGGCCGCCCGGCCAATGACACCAGCGACGTTTCACTGCGGGTCATCGCCGACCACCTGCGCGCGATGACCTTCCTCATCGCCGACGGCGTCGTCCCGTCGAACGAATGGCGCGGCTACGTGCTCCGCAAGATCATGCGGCGCGCGATGCGGCACGGAAAGAGGCTCGGCCTGACCCAGCCTTTCCTGCACGAGCTTACCGGCGTGGTGATCGCCGAGATGGGCGGCGCCTACCCGGAGCTGGAAACGAGCCGCGAGGTGATCGCGTCGGTGGTGCGCCGCGAGGAGACGCAGTTCGACCGGGTGCTGCGTGACGGGCTCCCGCACCTTGAGGCGGCGCTCGCCGGCGCGGATGGCATGCAGCGAATCCTGGACGGCGAGGTGGCCTTCCGACTCTATGACACGTACGGCATACCCCGCGACTTCATCGAGGACATGGCGCAGTCCCGGTCGATTGACTTCGATGAAAAAGGGTTCGAGCGGGCGATGGACGAGCAACGCACCCGCGCCCGTGCCGGCGGAGCGTTCGGCGGCGATCAGGCGCAGGTCGACATCGTATCCGGTGGAGACCGGGTCCACTTCGATACCGAATCGTTCGTCGGCTACGAGACGACCTCCACAACCAGCGTCGTCACTCACCTCTTCCGGCGAAACGAATCGGGAACTACCCTGACTCCCATCGACGTACTGAACGCCGGCGAGGAGGGACACGTCGTTCTTCAGACGACGCCGTTCTACCTGGAAGCGGGCGGGCAGGTTTCCGACACCGGCCGTCTCTTCCAGGACGGCGCCGTCGAGGCCGAGGTCCGGCACATCGAACGGATCCGGCTTGCCTGGCCGCGCATGCACGTCATCACCGTACGCGACGGTGCCCTGCGGGTCGGCGATACGGTGGAGGCCGAGGTCGACGCCGAGCGCCGCGACGCCATTCGCCGGAATCACACGGCAACCCACCTGTTGCACGCGGCGCTGCGCCAGATCGTGGGCACGCACGTCAGGCAGAAGGGATCGCTCGTCGCCCCGGACCGGCTGCGGTTCGACATCTCCCATCACGAGCCAGTCACCCCCGACCAGTTGAGCGAGATCGAGCGACTCGTGAACGAGCACATCTACAAGCGGAACCAAACAGTCGAGACGGAGGAACGGTCGACCGAGGACGCCATCGCGGCGGGCGCAATGGCCCTCTTCGGCGAAAAGTACGGCGACCGCGTGCGCGTCGTGACCGTTCCCGGCTTCTCGGTCGAGCTCTGCGGCGGCACCCACTGCGGGAGGACCGGTGACATCGGTACTTTCATCATCATGCACGAGGGGGGCGTGGCGGCCGGGGTCCGGCGTATCGAGGCGGTGACTGGCGCAACGGCCGTGGAGACATTCCAGGGTCGGGGAGACGAGCGGTCTCTCCTGGCGTACGCCCACGAGTCGACGGCGGATCGAGCCGTGGAAGCGGTCGGCCAGCTCCAGAACCTTCGCTTCCGTCGTCCGGTGAACACAAAGCTCGCCGATCGCGCCGCAAAGACAGTCGGGAAACTGGCTGCCGACTACAAACGAGTCCTGCGCGAGATCGAACGCTTGAAGGTGCGGGCAGCGATGGCCGGCGGCGCCGAAGCGCAAGGTCAGGACGCGGACACGGCCGAGGTCGACGGCATCCTGGTCGTATCCCGCGTGGTGTCCGGCCTCGAGCCGGGAGCGCTCCGCACCCTCGCCGACTCGCTCCGCGACCGCCTCGGAAGCGGAGTCGTGGTGCTGGCGTCCGACAACGACGGCAAGGCGGCGCTGGTCGTCTCGGTAACCCGTGACCTGACGGCTCGCGTACACGCGGGCAGGCTGGTCACGAAACTCGCCCCTATCGTCGGGGGACGCGGCGGCGGGCGCCCGGATTTTGCACAGGCAGGCGGCCGGCAGATCGACCGTATCGACAGCATCGTTCCCGAGAGCCGCACGGCGGTCAGCCGCATGCTGGCCGGATCGTAGCTTCGCGACGATGCGATCCGCCGCGTGCCGCATCGGCACGCGCCGTGCAGGAGCGCTTTGAATGCAAAGTGCCGATCATGGACAATCGGATAGAACGACGATGGGAAACGGGAATGGGAATCGACCTGCCTGGGCCGCCATGTCCGGCGCGTGGTCGTTTCAGGATTCGCGTGCCGAGTACGCCGGGGCGGGCGGCTCTCCTCAACCGGTCGGCGTGGCGCTGTCTTCCGCTCGCATTCGAAACGGCCGCATGTCGGCGCACATCCGGCTGGGCAATCCTGACGAGAACGCCGGACGCCTGCTGCTTGGGTACAACACCGCGACAGGCGGCTACTACTCCGCAGGACTGGGAGGCTACGGCCGCGCGTACGTGATCGACGAACACGTGCCCGGACTCGGCTGGCAAGCCGTGAAGCACGAGGGACGGGTGTTGCAGCTCCAGGCCTCGACGGCGTACGAAGTCGAGGTGGACGTCAAGGGCCAGAGGCTGTGCCTCGACAGCCTCTACGCAGAGGCCATCCGTCCCGTGTGCGAGGAACTGCACTTCGAGGCGTGCCGCGCCGACGATGTGTTTCGTTCCGGGCCTGATCCTGCAAGACATCATTACCGGCCTGGTGGAGTCCGACGTGATTATCGCCGAGATCACGCCGACGAACGCCAACGTCTTCTACGAGCTCGGGTACGCGCATGCCCGAAACACGCCAACTGTGTTACTCGCGCGTCGCAACGGAACGCTGCCCTTCGACATCAGCGGGCACCGCGTCATCTTCTACGACGATTCGATCCGGGGCAAGCCGGAGGTCGAAGCCGCACTCAGGAGGCATCTTTCCAGCATTCTCGGGGGAACGGGCGGGTAGCGTCGCCCTGACCCAACCCGGAGTATCAGGTTTCTCGTGACCGGAGCATTGCGGCCAGCGGCAGACACCCATCCGTTACAGTCCGTACGTCTCGACGTCTGGCTCGACGTGGCCTGCCTCTTCCGGACGCGGTCCGAGGCGCAGCGCGCGGCCAAGGGCGGCAAGGTCGAGATCAACGGGCGGCGCGGGAAGCCGCACCGGGAGATTCGCCCCGGCGACGAGATTCGCATCACCCGCCCCAACGGCGTGACGCAGGTGGTGTCGGTGGCGGCGCTCGCCGAGCACCATCTGGCGAAGGCCGATGCGCGGGCGTTGTACGAGGACCGGACGCCGCCGCCCACCGAGGAGGAGCTGGCGTTCAGGATGCTGCTCCGGCGCGCCGGCCGCGCGCCCGCCCCCGACAAGCAGCAGCGGCGGCAACTCCGGCGTCTGAAGGGGCGCGAGTAGCCAACGACGAACCACCTGGGCCGCTGCCCTGCCGGTCCGGCGCCGAGTCGAACCCCGCGGTGCTCGGACCGCCGGGACGCGCGGGAGGGTCGTGCGGTCAGTTGCTGCTCAGCGGTTCCACCGACAGCGCGTCCCTGCCGTCGCCCAGGGCCGGGACCGGCAGGTCCGGCTCGTCGGCGGGATCCGGAGCTACCGCGGGGCGCGGAATGTCAGCCGGCCACTCCACCGGCTCCGGCCAGTTGTCCGAGAGGAAGCGGAGGGCGCGTTCCGCGCGCCGCGTCGTGATGGCGTGGCCGCGGCGCAGCCGCGCGATGGTTTCGCCGCTCCCCGTCGCGTAGCGGGAAACGGTCGAGATGCTCCGTCCGGTGCTCTCTGCGAATATGCCGCAGAGCGCCACGAGCCGCCGAACCGTGTCGTCCATGGCACGCAAGCATGCCACAAATGGCACGTGCGTTCAAGTGATTCCGTGTATCGTGTCGGTCGTGACACGCTACGGGATCGACTACCTGCGGCAGGCCGTTCGCCAGCGGATCGATGCGGAGGGGCTGCGCCCGTTCTCGCTCCGCACCGGCATCCCGCTGGGGCAGTTGAGGAGCGTGGTCGAGGGGCGGGCGGCAAGGAGCACGACCCTCGAGTTGATCGCATCCGTCCTGGAGTTGGAATTCTACATCGGCCCGGCGCGGGCTGATTCGCCGGCACGGGCGCGACTCCCCTCCGAGATCGCCCGGGCCCTCGACCTGCCGCGCGACGCGACGGTCGACGACGCCGTCGACGCGATAAGGAAGGACGCGATGGCGTCGAGACTGCGCGAGGGAATCGAGCTCGTGCAGGAACTGATGGAACGGGCGGCAGCGGCGGCCGCAATGATTCCCCGGCTCGTCTCCCGCGGGCGTTCGCGCGCCGGCGAGGGGACGGAGAGCGGCGTCGTGATGATCCCGTTCGCCCCGGAAGTGCGGCTCGCGGCAGGTACCGGCGAGGTGGTGTTCGAGGAATCGCCGGAGGTGTCTATCGCCGTCTCCGCCGACGCCCTGGCGTCCTGGGCGCGGCCGGGGCGCCTGACGTGCGTGCGCGCGGCCGGCGACTCGATGGAGCCGAACATCCGCGACGCCGACCTCGTCGTGGTCGATGCGGCCCGGACCGACCCGCTGGACGGACAACTGTTCGCGGTACGGACGGACGGCGGTGTCGTCATCAAGCGCCTGCGGCAGAACCGCGGGCGCTGGCTGCTGGCCAGCGACAACCGGGCCCATCCCTCGCAGCCGGTGGCCGAGGACGACCGGATTCTCGGACAGGTCGCCTGGTGCGGCCCGCGGGGCCGCGGCCGCGGCTGACGAAGAGCCGCCCGCTCCGGATGTGCGTTTGCACATTCGGCACGGCAGGCTGTGGCCTTGCACCCGCGCGCGCGATTCCTGATATCGTGTCAGTAGTGACACGTTTCGATGGCATCGACTACCTGCGGCGGACAGTGCGCCAGCGGGTCGAGACCCAGGGGCTGCGGCCGTTCTCACTGCGCACCGGCATTCCCCTCGGACAGTTGAGAAGCCTCATTCAGGGCCGCGACGCGCGCAGCACGACCATCGAGCTGATCGCGTCCGCGCTGGGGCTCGAGATCTACATCGGCCCGGCCCGGGGGGAATCGTCGACGGGGCGGGGACTGCCACCGGCGATCGCCGACGCACTCGGCCTCCCGCGTGACGCCAGCGTCGCCGACGCGCTCGAGGCGCTGGACAAGGACGCGCTGGCATCGAGGCTGCGCGAGAGCCTCGGCCTCGTGCAGGACTTCGTGGACCGGACAGCGAAGGCGGCGGCGCTGATTTCCGGCCCGCAGGCGAACGGGAGCACGCACGCACGCGGGAGACACGACAGCGCCGTCGCGGTGATCCCGTTCGCTCCCGACGTCCGGCTCGCCGCGGGCTCCGGCGAAATCGTATTCGAGGAGTCGCCCGAGATGTCGATCGCCGTTGCGAGGGAGGCGCTGGCGACCTGGGCGCGGCCGGAGCGCCTCACGTGCGTCCGGGCGGCGGGCGATTCGATGGAGCCGACGATTCGCGACGGGGATCTCGTCGTGATCGACGCCGGCCGTACCGCACCGCTGGACGGAGGCTTGTTCGCGGTACGCACCGATGCAGGGCTCGTCGTCAAGCGCCTGCGACAGTCCGGCAGCCGCTGGCTGCTGGCCAGCGACAATCCCGTCCACGATCCCCGCGCGGCGGCCGAAGACGACCGGATCCTGGGGGAAGTCGCCTGGTCCGGACCGCAAGGGCCGCCATGATTCCCGACCGCCCCGGGCGAGGAGGTCGCCTGGACCGGCCGGGCGTGCCGGACTCGCCCCCGAACCCGTCGCCTTGCCTTATAATGGCGGTCACTCGCGGGTGTCTTCGCCCGCCCAAGGAGCATGTCCATGCGAAGTTTCGTACCGGCGCTCGGTCTGCTGGCGGCAGTCGCCCTGATGGTGATGTCGGGTGTTGCACTCGGCCAGCAGGATGCGGAGACCATCAGCGTCTACAAATCCCCCACCTGAGGCTGCTGCATCAAGTGGGTGGTTCACCTGCAGGAGCACGGCTTCAACGTAGAGATGACGGACGTCCCCAACGTACTGCCGCTCAAGCGGCGCGCAGGCATTCCCCCGGCGCTGTCGTCGTGTCACACCGCCATCGTCGGCGACTACGTGATCGAGGGCCACGTGCCGGCCGCGGACATCGCGCGCCTGCTCGTCGAGCGTCCGCGCGTTGCCGGACTCGCGGTGCCGGGAATGCCCATCGGGTCTCCGGGCATGGAAGTGCCGGGCCGACCGGTGCAGCGCTACGACGTCATCGCGTTCGAGAGAAACGGCAACACGGAAGTCTACTCGTCGCACGGCAGGTAGCGGACGGCGCCGGTTGCCGTCCCTGCACGGCGGCCGCTCGCCCCGGGAGGAATGCAGTCCCCGTGGGATGCATCGTCGCTCGCATGCGGCGGTGCCTTCGGCGCGGGCTGTCACGATTGGGAGTTTCATGGCGAACCACAAGTCTGCGATCAAGGCCCACGAGCAGAGTCTCCAGCGCCGGGACAGAAACAACCGCATGAAGAGCCGCGTGCGCCGCGCGATCCGGGCGACGCGCAGCGCCATCGGTGCAATCGACGGCGGAAACGAAGACCAGGCGTCGGGCGCGCGCGAGTCGATCCGCGCGACGTCGGCCCTGATCGACAAGCTCGCGAGCAAGGGCGTCATCCACCGCAACGCGGCGGCGCGGCACAAGTCGCGGCTCGAAAAGCGGATTCGGAAGGCGTCGGCGCCGGCCCCGGAAGGCTCGCAGTCTGCGCCGTAGAAACGGCGTAGACTGCGAGTCAGGTCGGTTGGGCGGCAATCGGAGCCGCAGGCGACGATTGTCGGGCTAGGAGCGGCCCGCACCGCGTGCCGCCGCCGTTCCACACAGATCCACCACCAGGCGCTCCAACAGAACGCGCGGATCCCCGCCGGACTGCTTCAGGGCCAGGTCCGTCCTGAAGACCGCCTCTATCGCCGGCGCGACCCGGGCTCCGCCCAGCTTGGCCCTGGCAACCCACGCGAGTTGCCCCAGCACCATGTAGGGCACGGCCCCGGCGTCGAGCGCGAGCCCCAGTTCCCTGAGCGCACGGTCGGTCGTCCCCTGCTCGATGGCGCGCGCCACCGCCCAGTCGTCGGCGGCGCCGGCCGTGACCGGACCCAGCAGATCACGCACATGGGCCGAGGTTATGGTCTCACCCGCATCCGCGAACAGCAGCAGCCGGTCCACCGCGTTCCGCAAGCGCACGGCGTCGCGTCCGACGAGGTCGCCCAGCAGGCGGATTGCCGGGGCCTCGGCCCGCCGGCCCGCCTCTTCCACGCGCCCCCGTATCCAGTCACGCACCCCGGCCGCGTCCTCGGGAACCCCGCAGCGGACGACGGTGGCCCGCTCTCGAAGCTGCTTCGCGATCCGCCGCCGCGTGTCCAGCCCGTTCGCCGCCAGCACGAGCGTCGTCTCGGCCGGCGGCGCCTTCAGGTAGCCTTCCAGAGCCGCCAGGGCGCGACGTGAGGCATCGCTCTCCTTCGGCGGCTGCAGCATCCGCTCGGCCCGCAACGCGATGACGATCCGGCGCGGCGCCATCACCGGCAGGATATCCGCCGCGGCGAGCACATCGTCCAGGCCGGCGTCGCCCCCGTGGAAGCGATCGAGGTTGAAGGCCCGCACGCCCTCGTCGATGGTGTCGGCCAGCGCCGTGATCAGAGCCGCCTTCTCGCGCTCGTCGTCGCCGATCAGGAGATAGACGGAATCCGGCTCGGCGGACGCGATCCGCGCGCGCAGCGCCGCCGGCGTCAGCACGTCCACGCTCCCCTCAGAAGGCCTCGAGGATGGAGCTGACCACCGTGGTCGCGAAGTCCACGGCGAGCCGCTCGACGGTGTTCGCCTCCTGCCCGAAGAAGGTCGAGACGCTGGCGATGTCGCCCGTTCCCGACGCCACCTCGTACTCGTCGCTGAACACCATCTGGGCATCGTCCCAGACCACCTCGCCGGTCGTCAGATCGCGAAACTCGATGGCGGCCTGGAGCGTGAAGACGTAGCGGGAGGCCTGCTGGTCCGCACTGAAGCTGGCCGGCGCGATACGGATGTCGGTGATGGTCCCGGTCAAGGTCGCGTCGGCGCCGGCTTCCGCCGTCTGGACCCGGTACGAGCCCCGGCTGATGAATGCAGTACGCACCTCCTGCGTGAGAAGCTGCTCCACGTCGAAGACGGGGGTGTTGTTCTCGAACATCGGGATGGCGACGGTCTCGATGTAATCCGGCAGGAACGATCCCTGGCCGGCCAGCGAGTAGCCGCACCCCGAAAGGGCGCCGCAGGCAAGTGCGGCAAGCAGAGCCCAAACCGCCGGCCCACGGCGCAGGCGCCCCGGCATCCGCGCTTCCGTGTCCGCCCCGGCGGCGTTGCTCCTCGGTCGGATTCGTTGCATCGGGTGCACTCCTCTCACGATTTCGCGACGATGCTGACGAGCCGGCCCGGCACGACGACGATGCGGGCGACGGTCTTCCCGGCGGTGTGCGCCTGCACCTGCGGCTGGTCCAGCGCGAGCCGGCGCAGATCGTCCTCGCCGCTATCGACGGAGACCGTCAACCGGGCGCGCACCTTCCCGTTGACCTGCACGGGCAGGACCAGCGTGTCGGCTCGCGCCACCTCGGCGTCGAAGACCGGCCACCCCGCGGCCTCGACGCCCTCGCCATGGCCCAGGGCCTCCCACAGCTCCTCGGACAGGTGGGGAGTGAACGGCGAGAGCATCAACACCAGCGCCTCCAGCGCCTCGCGCACGACGGCCAGCGAAGCCGGCCCGACCCCCGACGCCGGCGCGGACGGATCGCTTGCGAACGGGCCGCAGCGCGCCCGCTCGCAATACGCGTACAGGTCGTTCACCAGCTCCATCAACGCCGACACCGCGGTGTTCAGGTGCACGCGCGGATCGAGGTCCTCGGAAACGTGCCGGATGGTGTCGTGCGTCTTGCGCCTGAGTGCGCGCTCGGCGTCGCCGAGCTCCAGCCCTTCGACCGGAGGAACGCCGCCCGCCGCGCAGATCTCCGCGAACGGGGTCACGAGCCGCCAGACGCGGGCCAGGAAGCGGGCGCTGCCGTCGAGCCCGGCGTCCGTCCACTCGATCTCCTTCTCCGGCGGGGCGACGAACATCTCGTAGAGCCGCAGCGCGTCGGCGCCGCAGCTCGCGGTCATCTCGTCCGGGTCGACGACGTTGCCTTTCGACTTCGACATCACCGCGCCCTCGCTGAGGACCATCCCCTGCGTCAGCAGCCGCGTGAACGGCTCGTCGTGCTCCACCAGCCCGAGGTCGCGCAGCACCTTGCAGAAGAAGCGGGAGTAGATGAGGTGCAGAATGGCATGCTCGACCCCGCCGCTGTAGAAGTCGATCGGCGCCCAGTAGCGGGCCGTCCCGGGATCGAACGGCGCCGTGTCGCCGCGCGGGTCGCAGTAGCGATAGAAGTACCACGACGAGTCGACGAACGTGTCCATCGTGTCGGTCTCGCGCCGCGCCGCGCCGCCGCACTCCGGGCAGGGCACGTCGACGAACTCCGACACCTGCGCCAGCGGCGAGTCGCCGCGGCCGGTGAACTCCTCCACCCGCGGCAGCTCCACCGGGAGCTGCTCCTCGGGCACCGGACGGGTTCCGCAGCGGTCGCAGTAGATGATGGGTATGGGCGTGCCCCAGTAGCGCTGGCGCGAGATGCCCCAGTCCTTCAGCCGGTACTGCACCTGTCCCTTTCCGATCCCGCGCGCCTCGGCGGCTTCGGTCATGACCGCCCGCGCGCGATCGCTCTGCAGCCCCGAGAACTCCCCCGAGTCGACAAGGACGCCGGGGTCCGCGAACGCGGTGTCCAGGCCGTCGTCCAGGGGCGCCTCTCCCGCCGGCTGGATGACCACCCGGACCGGGAGCCCGTACTTCCGCGCGAACTCCAGATCGCGCTGATCGTGGGCGGGAACCCCCATGATCGCCCCGGTGCCGTAGTCGGCCAGGACGAAGTTGGCCACCCAGATCGGCACGGTCTCGCCGGTGAAGGGGTTGACCGCCCGGCGGCCGGTGTCGACGCCCTCCTTGTCGATCTGCCCGGTCAGCCGGGCCGTTCGGTCCAGGGCGCGAAAGCGACCCACCCGAGCCCGGAACGCCGCCGCGTCCGGCCGGTCGGCCGCGATGCGCTCGACGAGCGGATGCTCCGGCGCGAGCAGAACGAACGTGGCCCCGTGGATGGTGTCGATGCGGGTCGTGAACACCTCGATGGCGTCCTCCGCCGGTTCGCCCCCGCCGTCGGCACCGGCCGGGCCGGAAAGGCCGACTGCGCCAGCGGACGGGCCGCCTTCGCCGGCCAGGGCGAAGCGGACCAGCGCGCCGTGCGAGCGGCCGATCCAGTTGCGCTGCATCGTCAGCACCTTGTTCGGCCACTGGTCCAGCTTCTCCGTTCCGTCGAGCAGCTCGTCGGCATACTGCGTGATCCGCAGGAACCACTGCTTCAGGTCGCGCGTCCGGACCGTCGTGCCGCAGCGCCAGCAGCCGCCGTCCACCACCTGCTCGTTGGCCAGCACGGTCCGGCAGTCGGAGCACCAGTTCACCGCCGACTGCCTGCGGTAGGCGAGCCCCCGCTCGTACATCTTCAGGAACAGCCACTGGTTCCACCGGTAGTACTCCGGGTCGCAGGTCGCGATCTCGCGCTCCCAGGCGTAGCTGATCCCGAGCCGCTGCAACTGGTCCTTCATGTGCGCGATGTTCTCGCGCGTCCAGGTCTCGGGGTGCGTCCGGTTCTTGATCGCGGCGTTCTCGGCGGGCATGCCGAAGGCGTCCCAACCGAACGGATGGAGCACGTTGTAACCGCGCATCCGCTTCATGCGCGCCACGACGTCGCCGATCATGTAGTTGCGCACGTGTCCGACGTGGGCGTGGCCGGACGGGTAGGCGAACATCACGAGGCAGTAGAACTTCGGCCGGTCGGGGTCCGCGGTCACCTCGAAGGCGCGGCGCTCCCGCCAGCGCCGCTGCCATTTCTTCTCTATCGTCTGGGGGTCGTAGTCGCGCACGAAGGCGATTGTACCAGCAGCCCCTCCCAGGCGCCGCAGACGCCCTGCGGAGAGACGGTGGACAGCCCCCCGGAACCCGAAGACCGGTTGCCATGATGTCCGAGGCAACGGGGCCTGGCGGAAGCTGAAGTGGTCCCGGTCACCCGACCCCCGGCCAGTACGGCGACTGCGCACGGGTAACGGACTGGAGAGCGGCAGCCGCGATGGAGGTCGAGCCGCGCAGCGGCGGAATGGAAGCGGGCGGATCCGCCGCGCAGACCTCCAGCGTGCCGTCCAGGCACTCCTCGAGCGCCTGCAGGTCATAGCCTCCCTCGGTGACCACGGCCAGCCGGCCGGCGCAGCGCTCGGCCGCGAACGCCCACAGGCGGCGCGTCAGGATCGCGTAGCCGTCCGTGGAAAGCTGCATCCCGCCCAACGGATCGTCCGCGTGCGCGTCGAAACCGGCCGACAGCAGGACGGCGTCCGGAGCGTATCCGGCCAGGATCGGCATCACCACCTCGCGGAACACGCGGTCGAGATCCGCGTCTCCCGCGCCGGCCGCGAGCGGCACGTTGACCGTCGTCCCCGCCCCGTCGCCCCGCCCGACGTCGTCGGCCGCCCCGGTGCCGGGATAGAAGGGATACTGGTGCGTGGAGACGTACAGGACCCGCGGATCGTCGTAGAAGATCCACTGGATGCCGTTGCCGTGGTGGACGTCGTAGTCGATCACCGCGATGCGCTCCAGGCCGCGCGCAAGGGCGTGCGCGGCCGCGACGGCGGCGTTGTTGTAGAGGCAGAAGCCCATCGCCCGCGCCCGCTCGGCATGGTGTCCGGGGGGCCGCACGAACGCCAGGCCCGGCGCGCCGCGATCGAGCGCGTGGTCGACGGCGGCCACCGTGGCGCCCGCGGCGAGGCGCGCCACCGCCTCGGAGTCCGGCGACGTCCAGGTGTCGGGATCGAGCCGCACGCGGCGCCCCGCGGTGGACGCGATGTCCTCCAGGTAGCGGCCGTCGTGGACTCTCGCGAGGGCCTGGTCCGACACCGGCGCCGGCGCCGCCGCCGGCCCGCCGGTCGCCGCCCAACGCTCCGCAACGCGCGCCATGACCTCGGCCCGCGCGGGCCGCTCCGGGTGCCCGCCCGGCGTCCGGTGATCGACGAAACGGGGCGACGAGACAAGCAGGACGTCCGACTTCGCCATCACCCAACTCCCCTGTCGGCTATCGCTTCCGATTGTCGTCTTCCGGCTGGCGTCGGTCCGCTCCGGCCACGATCGCCCGCGCACGTTCCGCCAGCGCGTTCAGCGACCCCGCCAGTTCCACCCGCTTGCGCTCGACCAGATCGGCATCGGCTCCGCGCGGCACCTCGATCGGCGCGCCGACCACCATGGCCGCGCGGGCGAACGGCTTCGGCACCTGGGTCCTGTCCCAGCTCCGCGCGGTCCAGAACCGATCCGCCTCGCTGTGAAACGGCAGCACCGGGTTTCCGGTGAGGCTGGCGAGCCAGACCGCCCCCGGCTGCACCGAGCGGGCCGGACCGCGGGGGCCGTCCACCGCGAACCCGGTCGGCGCGCCGTCCGCCGCCAGGCGCCGCATTTTGACCAGGGCGCGGGCGCCGCCGCGCGAGGTCGACCCGCGCGCCGTGCGGTAGCCGAACTTCTCTATCAGCCGCCCGATCCACTCGCCGTCGAAGTTCTCGCTGATCATGACGACGATGCCGCGGCGGCGAAAGAACCAGGTGGCGTGCACGATGCGGCCGTGCCAGAAGGCCATGACCGGCTGCCGGCCCGCCGCCTGAATCGCATCGTAGTGCCGCAGCCCCTCGGCCGTCCACCGGATCGTCCGGCAGAGGGCGGCGATGACCGGCTGTCCCACCGTCGCGATCGCCTCGGCCGAGGCGATCTGGCGGGCGGACAGGCGCCGGCGCCGCGCGTCGCGGCTCACATGCCTTCGTAGGACGGACCGCCGCCGCCTTCCGGCGGCACCCAGTCGATGATCTGGTAGGGGTCCATGATGTCGCACGTCTTGCAGTGGACGCAGTTCGACGCGTTGATCTGCAGCCGCTTGCCCGCGCCGGCGTCCGCGTCGACGATCTCGTACACGTTGGCGGGACAGAAACGCGTGCAGGGATTGGCGTACTCCTCGATGCAGCGCGTGCGGCAGATGTCGGTGTCCGCCACGAGCAGGTGCGACGGCTGGTCCTCGTCGTGGCGCGTGCCCGAGTAGTGGACGTTGGTCAGGCGGTCGAACGTCAGGGCGCGGTCGATCGGCACGCCCGGAGGCTCGGGCGGCACGCCGCCGCCGAAGTACCGCTTCACCGTGCGCGTTCGTTCGTGGCCCGCGTGCGACGGCATGGGATCCCTGAACCACCAACCACCGGTCACCAGCGACATTCCGGAGTAGAGCAGACCGGCCAGCAGTCCGCCGGCGAAGCTCTGGTGCACGTTCCGCACCGGGTACAGCTCGCGGCGGATCGGCCCCTCCTCGACGAGACGGGCGTACTCGGACAGCCGCGCGCCCGAGACGTCGCCCTCGCGCACGGCGCGGAACGCCGCGTCGGCCGCGTGCATGCCGCTCCGCATCGCGAGATGGATGCCCTTGAGCCGCATCGAATTCAGAAATCCCGCCGCGTCGCCCACGATCAGCGCGCCGTCGGCGTGGCAGCGCGGCAGGGCATGCCAGCCGCCCTCCGGGAGCGCCTTGGCGCCGTAGCGCACCATCTGTCCGCCGGCCAGCAGGTTCGAGACGAGCGGGTGGCGCTTGAAGCGCTGGAACGCCACGTGCGGATCGAAGAGCGGATCCCGGTAGTCGAGCCCGGCCACGAATCCGACGGAGAGGCGTCCCTCCGGCAACGCGTAGATGAAACCGCCCCCGAACTCCTCGTGGCGGAGCGGATGGCCCATGGTGTGGATGACCGAGCCGGCCGGCAACCGGTCCGGGTCCACGTCCCACAGCTCCTTGATCCCGATGGCGTAGCTCTGCGGCGAGCGGCCGGCATCGAGGCCGAAGCGGCGAATCAGGGTCTTGGTGAGGTTGCCCCGCACGCCGTCGGCCAGCACCGTGACCCGGGCCCGGATGTCGACGCCCGGCTCGAACGTGCCCTTGCGCTCGCCGTGCCGGTCGAGGCCGCGGTCGCCGGTGCGCACGCCGACGACCCGATCTCCCTCGTAGAGCAGCTCCGTCCCGGCAAACCCTGTGAAGACGTCGACGCCCGCCGCCTCGACCTGCTCCGCGAGCCACTTCGCGAGGCGGTTGAGGGAGACCACGTAGTGACCGTGGTTGCGCAGGGGCGGCGGGGTGACGGGAAACGGCAGCGCCCGGCGCGCGGTCAGGAAATAGATGCGGTCGTCGCGAACGGGAACGTCGAGCGGCGCGCCGCGGCTCTTCCAGTCCGGCATCAGGTCGGTGAGAGCCGACGGATCGAGCACGGCCCCCGACAGCATGTGGGCGCCGGCCGCGCGGGCCTTATCGAGAACGGCCACCATCAGCGGCTCGCCGCCCTGCTCCGCGTTCAGCCGCGCGAGGCGGTACGCTGCGGCAAGTCCGGCCGGCCCGCCCCCGACGACGAGAACATCGACGTCGAGCGTCTCGCGCTCCACGTCAATCTCCGTCGAGGGCCGCGACGATCGCCGGCACGACCTCGAACAGATCGCCGACGATGCCGTAGTCGGCCACCTCGAAGATGGGAGCGTCGGCGTCCTTGTTGACGGCGACGATGGTGCGGGCGCCCTTCATGCCGACCAGGTGCTGGATGGCCCCGGAGATGCCGACCGCCAGATACAGCTTCGGTGCGACGGTCTGGCCCGAGCTGCCGATCTGCCGGTCCATCGGCAGCCAGCCGGAGTCGCAGATCGGCCGCGACGCGGCCAGCTCGGCATCGAGCACCTTCGCCAGCTCCTGGGCGAGCGGCAGGTGTTCCTGGCCCTTGATGCCGCGCCCGACGGCGACGATGCGCTCGGCCTGGGTCAGGTCGACGGCCTGCTTCGCCTCCTTGAAGGGGGCTTCGGGCCGCTGGCGAATCGCCGCCGCGTCGAGCTGCACGGCCACCTCGCGCACCGTCGCGGCCGCCGCTCCACGCACGCACGCGTCGGCGCGGTACGCGCCGATCTGGAAGCTCGCAAAGTGTGGAGCGGGTCCCTCGGGAAGCACGTCGGCCACGAACTTGCCCTGGAACATCGGCCGGACGAACACCCGCTGCCCGTCGCGGTCCTTCGAGCCGATGCAGTCCGGAATCAGCACCCTCCCGAGCCGCGCCGCCAGAGCCGGCGCGTGATCGCGCGTCTGATACGTGTGCGGGAACAGCACCCGCTCCGGCCCTGTCGCCTCCACCACCTGCGCGAGAGCGGCGACGAAGCCGTCGGGCGTGTACGGCTCGAGCGCCTCGTGCTCCACCGCAAGCACCTCGGCCACGTCCGCCGCGGCCAGCTCCGCGGCCGTATCCTGCACGCGGGCCCCGACCACCGCCGCCGTGACCGGCGCGTTCATCTGCTGCGCGGCCGCCAGCGTCTCCCACGTGGCCGGGTTGAGCACGCCGCCGCGCTGTTCCGCGATGACCAGAGTCACAGCACCCTCGCTTCTTCTCGCAGCAGCCGCACCAGCTCGCGCGCGGCCTCCGGCGCGGATCCGTCGATGAACCGGGTGGCGCTCGTCTTCTCCGGCACGTACAGCTCCAGAATCCGCTGCCCCTGCGACGCGACCCCGTCGAGCGGCACCGTACGAATCTCCTTCCGCTTGGCCGCCATGATGCCCCGCAGCGTGGCGTAGCGAAGCTGGTTGATGCCGCTCTGGATCGTGAGCAGGGCCGGCAGCGGCATGGCCACCCACTGGAACCAGCCGCTCTCCAGCTCCCGCTTCACCCGCAGGCCGGCTCCGTCCGCGGCGACGTCCACCTCCATGATGATGGTGGCGTGCGGCAGGCCGAGACGCTCCGCCAGCACGACTCCGGTCTGGCCGAAGCCCTGGTCGTCGGACTGCAGCCCGGTCAGCACCAGGTCGAACGACTCGTCCTGCATTGCGGCCGCCAGCGCCGCCGCCACCGCGTCGGCCCCGGCCGCGGACAGTGCGTCGCTCTCGACGTGGATGGCCCGATCGGCGCCGCGGGCGAGCGCCTCGCGGATGACCTGGCTGATCCGGGCCGGACCCGCCGAGCAAACGACCACCTCGCCGCCGTGCCGCTCCTTCAGGCGCAGGGCCTCCTCGAGCGCGTAGGCGTCGGGCTCGTTCATCTCGAAGCTGGCGTCGTCGTCACGGACCCACGTTGCGGATTCCGCCGGACGCAAAGGCCAGTCGCGGGTCACGACCTGCTTGATGCAAACGGCTGTCTTCATCGTGCGTTCTTCGTTCCTCAGCGAGCCCCCGCCGGCGCCGTCGGAGCCCGATCAGCCGTCGCACCGCTTGAACAGAAGGCTGGCGTTGGTGCCGCCGAACCCGAAGGAATTCGACAGCGCGTAGTCGATGGCCAGCGCGCGCTGCACGTTGGGCACGTAGTCGAGGTCACAGTCGGGATCGGGATTGTCGAGATTGATCGTCGGCGGCACGATCTGGTGGCGCACCGCGAGCGCGGTGATGCCGGCCTCGAGTCCGCCTGCCGCGCCGAGCAGGTGTCCGGTCATCGACTTGGTCGACGAGATCGCCAGCGACGACGCGTGATCGCCGAAGCAGGTCTTGATGGCCAGGGTCTCGATGCGGTCGTTGTGCGGAGTCGACGTGCCGTGCGCGTTGACGTAGTTCACCGCCGATGGCTCGATCCCCGCCGATCGGGCGGCGTTCTGCATGACCCGCACGGCGCCCGCGCCGTCCTCGCACGGAGCGGTCATGTGATGCGCGTCGGCCGACATTCCGTAGCCGACCAGCTCGCAGTAGATCCGGGCCCCGCGCGCCCGGGCGCGATCGAGATCCTCGAGAATGACGACGCCGGACCCCTCGCCCATGATGAAGCCGTCCCGGTCCCGGTCGAACGGACGGCAGGCGCGCTGCGGCTCGTCGTTGCGCGTCGACAGGGCCCGCATGGCCGCGAAGCCGCCCACTCCCATCGGCGTTATGGCCGCCTCGGATCCGCCCGCCACCATGACCTGCGCGTCGCCCCGCCGGATAATCTCGAAAGCATCGCCGATGGCGTGCGCGGAGGCGGAGCATGCCGTGCAGGTCGCCGAGTTCGGCCCTTTTGCGCCGAAGCGGATGGAGACCTGCCCCGCCGCGAGATTGATGATCGCCGAGGGGATGAAGAAGGGTGAAATCTTGCGCGGGCCGCCTTTGAGCAGGGCCTTGTGCTCTCGCTCGATGGTGCTGAAGCCGCCGATCCCGGAGGCGATGAAGACACCCACCTCCGTGCCCAGTCCCCCGTTCGTCGGCAGCCCGGCGTCGCGGAGCGCGAATTCCGACGCCGCGATCGCGTACTGGATGAAGACGTCCATCTTCCGGACGTCCTTCTTCGACAGAAACTGCAACGGGTCGAAGTCGGGCACCTCACCGGCGATCCGTGAGGCGTAGCTGGACGCGTCGAACGCGGTGATGGTCCGGATGCCGCTCCGGCCGGCCAGCAACGCTTCCCAGTTGGCCTCGGTCCCTATTCCGAGCGAGGACACGAGACCGACGCCGGTAACTGCAACGCGCCTTGGCAACGAATGCTCCTGGTGGGATCAAGCCATCGGGGCGCTAGCCGGCGTCGCCGGCGTGAGACTCGATGTAGTCGACCGCTTCCTTCACGCGCGTGATCTTCTCCGCATCCCCGTCGGGAATCTCCAGTCCGAACTCCTCCTCGAACGCCATGACCAGCTCGACCGTGTCGAGAGAATCGGCCCCCAGATCGTCGACGAACGACGCATCCGACGTGACCTCTTCCTCGTCGACGCCCAACTGCTCCACGATGATGCTCTTGACCTTGTCAACCACCGCCATCAACCAGCCTCCTCGCCCCGTCAATCGTCGCCGAACGCGACCCTGAGGCCGCGCTGCGGCCTCCGCTTGCCGCCCCACCAACCCTCACCAGGAGTCCGCGCCGTTGCACGGCGCAACCCCCTAGAGGTGCATCCCGCCATTGACGCTCACAACCTGCCCTGTAATATACGATGCTTCGTCCGACGCGAGAAAGCAGACCGCCGCCGCAACGTCGTCCGGCGTTCCGAACCTGCTCATCGGAATGCGGCCGCGCAGCGCGTCGACGGCGCCCTCGCCGAGCGCCGCCGTCATGTCGGTCTCGATCATTCCGGGCGCTACGACGTTGGCCGTGATCCCGCGCGAGGCGACCTCCAGAGCCAGCGACCGGGTGAACCCTTCCAGCCCCGCCTTCGACGCCGCGTAGTTGGCCTGGCCCGGGTTGCCCGTCCGCCCCACCACGGAGCCGATGTTGACGATCCGCCCGGACCGCTGCTTCACCATCGGACGCAGCACCGCCCGGCAGCACGAGAAGGCGGCGGTCAGGTTGGTGGCGATCACCGTGTCCCAGTCCTCCGGCTTCATCCGCAGGAGCAACTGATCGCGCACGATTCCGGCGTTGTTCACCAGCACGTCGATGCGCTCGAAGTGCTCCAGCGCGGCCTGTGCGATGCCGGTCGCCGAAGCCGGCGCGGTCACGTCGAGCGGAACGGCCAGCGCGGTCCCGCCTGCATTCTCGATCTCGTCGACCACCGCCTGCGCGTGATCGGCGCGCGCGCCCGCCACTACGCGTGCGCCGGCCGACGCAAGGCGGAGCGCGATCGCCCTGCCGATGCCTCGCGACGCACCGGTCACGATCGCCACCCGCCCGCTCAGGTCAAACTGCGTCATTCCTGCGCCCGCAACGTTGTTTCCGCCGATTCCAGGCTCGACGGGTCGTGGACGCAGGTCGCACTTACCGATCGGTCGATCTTCCTGATGAGCCCGCTCAGGACGCCGCCCGGCCCGACCTCGATGAACGTGGTCACGCCGTCGGCGATCAAGCGGCGAACGACGTCCTCCCACCGCACGGGCGCACTCACCTGGCGGATGAGAGCCTCGACCGCCTCGCGACCCGTCCGTTTGGGCTCGGCGTCCACGTTGGCCACGACCGGCGCCTCGGGATCGGCGACCACGAGGGCGCGCAGCTCGGGCGCCAGCCGTTCCTCGGCCGGCTTCATCAGCGCGCAATGAAACGGGGCGCTCACCGGCAGCGGCATCACGCGCCGCGCTCCGAGCGCCCTGGCGCGCAGCCCCGCCCGCTCGACCGCCGCGGCATGGCCGGCAATCGCCACCTGCCCGGGGGCGTTCAGGTTCGCCGCACTGACGACCTCCCCGTCGGCGACCTCGGCGCACGCCTCCGAGACCCGCTCGGCCGGCAGCCCCAGCACGGCGGCCATGGCGCCCTCTCCGACCGGCACCGCCTCCTGCATGTAGGTTCCGCGGCGGCGCACGGTACGCAGCGCGTCCGCAAGCCCGAGAGTACCCGCGGCCACGTGGGCCGAATACTCGCCCAGGCTGTGTCCGGCCAGGAACGCCGGCGCATGACCGCGCGAACGCAGCAGTCGATCCACGGCCACGCTCGCGGCCAGGACGGCGGGCTGGGTATTGCGCGTCAGCGCGAGCTGCTCCTCCGGGCCGTCGAAGCAGAGGCGGCTGATCGGGTCGCCGAGCGCTTCGTCAGCCTCTTGGAACGTCTGCCGGCAAATGGGAAACGTCTCGCACAGCGCCCGGCCCATGCCGACCCGCTGCGAACCCTGGCCCGGAAACACGAACGCGATCATTGGGCCCGCTCCAGCAGGGGCGCCTCCGGCGCGAGGCGAGCGGCGATCGTATCGACGAACTCTGCGCGCGCGAACCGGTAGGTGAGCGCCAGGGCGTTGCGAACCGCCTTTACGGATGAACGCCCGTGGCCGACCATCGTGAGCCCGGCCACGCCCAGCAGCGGCGCCCCGCCGTACTCGGAGTAGTCGACGCGCCGGCGGAACCGGCGAAATGCGCGCTGCGACAGCAGGAACCCCAACTGCGTGGTGAACGTCCGGCCCAGCTCCTCCCGCAACAACTCCTCGACCACCTCGACCAGCCCCTCGCTCACCTTCAGCGCGACGTTCCCGGTGAACCCATCGCACACGATTACGTCCGCCGCCCCGGAGTACACGTCGCGCGCCTCTATGTTGCCGATGAAGCACAACGGCCCGCCGCTGAGCAGCCGATGCGCATCCCGCGTCAGGTCGTTGCCCTTCGTCGACTCTTCCCCTATCGAGAGCAGCCCCACCCGCGGCGTCTCTATCGCCAGCATCGTGCTGGCGTACACCGTTCCCATCGCTGCGAACTGTACGATGTGGCGCGGCCGGCAGTCGACCGTGGCCCCTACGTCGAGCAGCACCGCGTCGCGTCGCAGCGTCGGGATCCGAGTCGCCAGCGCGGGCCGATCCACGCCGGGCAGCATGCCGAACGAAGCGTGCGCCGCGACAAGCGTCGCGCCCGTGTTGCCGGCGCTGAAGAACGCGGCGGCATCGCCGCGGGCCACCGTCTCCGCCGCGACCCGCACCGACGACCGCGGCTTGCGCCGCAGGGCCGCCGGCCCCTCGTCCATCCCGATCACGTCGGGCGCCGGCACGACGCGCAGATCCACCCCCTCGGCCTCGGGATGATGCAGCAACTCGCTGTCGATCGCCTGCCTCGGGCCGACCAGCGTCAATCCGAATCCGAGGGAACGTGCGGCCACGAGCGCACCGGCGACCACGCTTCGCGGCGCGTGATCGCCACCGCCCGCGTCAACGGCAATGCGCATGGTGATCGATCACGTCGCGATCCGCGGTGAACGCCGGCACGCCGCCCACCGGTACCGGCTAGGCTTCCTTGATTGCCTTGACCTGGCGTCCCTTGTAGTAACCGCAGAACGGGCAGACCCGATGCGGCACTCGAGGCTCGTGACACTGCGGGCACGTGCTCAACCCGACAGGCTTGAGAGCATCGTGTGCGCGTCGCTTGGCCGTGCGCGCCTTCGAATGCCGCCGCTTTGGATTCGCCATGTCTGTTCAACCCTTTCGCTGCGGCCCGGGGCCGGCGGAGGTGCGCACGAGCGACCGCAGGACGGCGAAGCGCGGATCGTGCCACGCCGTGTCGCAGCCGCAGGTCTCGCGATTCCGATTGGCGCCGCAGGCCGGGCACAGGCCGCGGCACGCGTCGTCGCACAGCGGCTTCATCGGGGCCGCCAGATGCAACTGCTCCCGCACGAGGCCGCCGAGATCGATCTGGTCGTCGCGGTAGAAGGCAGTCGACAGATCGTCGTCGGAAATCTCGTGCTCGCCTTCGCCCGTATTGACCTGTTGCGGCAGATAGCGCACGTCGATGTCCAACTCCGTCGCCACGTCGAACGGCTCCAGGCATCGGCAGCAGTCGTGCCGCACCCTCGTGACGAGCCGCCCCAGCAGACTGTACTTGTCGCCGTCCTTCCGGACGTTCAACCTCAGCTCGACCGGCGACGCGACCGCGAACGCCTCTTCCGAACCGAACGCCGAGGCGGGAAAGGCCCGATCGACCCGGTGCGCGGGACCGCGAACGTCACGCAGGTCCAGACGCATGGACACCACCCCGGCTGCTCCTTCCGTCATCCAACCGAACCCCGCACTATATCACATCGGCCTTACCCGACTCGGCGTCGACCCCGCCCCGGCTCCAGGGCCGCGGCACGAAGATCTGCTCGAACAGCCCGATCGCAAAACGATCCGTCATCCCCGCGAGGAAGTCCTTCGCCGCGACGTCGAGACCGTCGCGTTCCACCGTCCGGGGATCGAGGAAGCGCGCCGGCCTCTCCCGTACCTTTTCCCACAAGCCTTCGAGAATCCCGCACGCCTTGGCGAACTCGGCGACCGCCGCGTCGTTCTCGTACACCTCGGCGTGCAGGAACGCCCGCAGGTCGAGCGTCGCCTGCAGCACCTCTGCGCTCATCGCCACTTCCGGTTCGCCCTCCCGCGCGAGGGTCTCGCGCACGACGTCGGCCACCAGGCAACCGATCCTCTCGGAGGACGTCCCGCCGAGCACGGCGATCGGTGCCGCCGGCAGGGCCTCGACCCGCAGTATGCCGGCCCGCACCGCGTCGTCGATGTCGTGGTTGACGTAGGCGATCAGATCCGCCACCCGCGCGACCTGCCCCTCCAGGGTCGCTGCGCGCAGGGCAGGCTCGACGCCGACCGGGGCGCCATGCTTGCCCTTGGAGTGCTTGCTGATCCCGTCGCGCACCTCCCAGGTCAGATTGAGCCCCGCGCCGTTCTGCTCGAGCACGTCGACGACGCGCAGGCTCTGCTCGTAGTGGTTGAAGCCGCCGGGAAACAGGCGGGTCAGAACGCGCTCGCCGGCGTGCCCGAACGGCGCGTGCCCGAGGTCGTGGCCCAGCGCAATGGCCTCGGTCAGCTCCTCGTTGAGCCGCAGCACCTTGGCGATGGTCCGGGCGATCTGCGACACCTCGAGGGTATGCGTCAGGCGGGTCCGGTAGTGGTCGCCGGTGGGCGCCAGGAACACCTGCGTCTTGTGCTTGAGACGACGGAACGCCTTGGAGTGGACGATCCGGTCGCGGTCCCGCTGGAACGCCGGCCGGATCGGATCATCCGGCTCGGGCCGCAGCCGGCCGCGGCTGCGACTGCTGAGCGCGGCGGCGGGCCCCAACGTGGCTCGCTCGCGCGTTTCGAGCTGCCGGCGAAGCGAGTCGTCGCGACCGGACGCCGCCATCAGCCCCCCGCGCTGGGGCCCGGACCGGCGCTGGCGCGAGGCCGGATGGTCGCCACCGCGTGCTTGAAGAGCAGCACGTCCGATTCGTCGTGCTCCACGAGCAGCGCGTAGCGATCGAAGCTCTTGATGCGCCCGCAGACCTCGGTGCCGTCCATCAGGCGCACCGTCACGCGCAGCCGCTCGCGCCGAGCGCCGTTGAGAAAGACGTCCTGCAGGTTCGATACGGACTGACGATCAGCGGAGGTCGACATGATTTGCAGTGGAGGGCGCCAAGCTCGTGGGATGCGCGCCGAGCGCCGCCAGGACCTCGGCCAGTGCGCCGGGGTGCTCCCCAGGCCGCTGAATCCACCGTAGATTAGGTTCTTTTCGGAACCAGATCAACTGGCGCCGCGCGTAGCGGCGGTTCTCCTGCACTATCAACGCACGCGTGGCCGGCTCGTCGCGAACGCCCTTCAGGTATTCCAGAACCTGCCGGTACACGAGGCCGCCGAAGGGATGTGCATCCTCCGGCACTCCGGCCGCGAGCGCCCGGCGGACCTCGTCCACAACGCCGCGCTCGAACTGACGCTCGACCCGCCGCGCTACGCGCCGGGCGATCTCCTCGGCCGGCAGGCGCAGAGCGAACGGCCGCACGTCGTAGTCCTCCAGCGCGGAGCGGGTCTCGGCGAAGTGGGAAGTCAGGGTGCGTCCGGTTAGCAGGTAGACCTCGATCGCCCGCACGAGCCGCTTCTCGTCGTGCGGCTGGACGCGCAGGGCCGACTCGGGATCGACGCGCGCCACCCAGCGATGCAGACACTCGACGCCGCGCCGCGCGGCGATGCGTCCGAGCCGCGCACGCAGCCGGTCGTCGCGTGCCGGCGCGGGACACAGGCCGCGCGTCAGCGCGCGATAGTAGAGGCCGGTGCCCCCCGCGAGCACCGGGACGCGGCCCGCGGCGGTCACCTGGCGCACAGCATCGGCCGCCTCACGGGCATAACGCGCCGCCGAATACCTCTCCGTCGGTGCCGCGACGTCGATGAGATGGTGCGGCACCCCGCAGCGCGCCGGCGGCGACGGCTTGTCGGTCCCGATGTCGAAACCGCGGTACAGGGCCGTCGAATCGCAACTGACGACCTCGCCGCCGATCCGCAGCGCGAGCTCGACGGCGAGAGTGCTCTTGCCGGTCGCCGTCGGTCCGACGATGGCCACCAGGCGGGGCCGGGCCGGCGCGCTCACGACCACCGCATCAGGACCCAGACGATCAACCCGACGAGGAACAGAACCCAGCCGATCTGCTGCAGGCGCGAGGGCATGCTTCGTACGCTCCGCGGGGTGGTTGTGGTCGTCTCAGGCGGGCGGAGACTCGTTGAAGTAGAACGTGACCGTGAAGAAGCAGGTGTCGTCCGGATAGTCGTCCGGCAACGGATAGGTCGGGTTGGACGTGGAGATCGCGTTGAACGCCGAGTTGGTGAAGGCCCTGACCCGGGACGGCTTCATGACGCTCAGGTCCGTGATCGACCCGTCGCGATGCACGTTGAACGTGAGCACCACGTTGCCGTGCATCGACATGATGGCGTACGGCATGAACCAGTTCCGGTACACCTGCGCCACGAACCGGCGGATCCACGGGCCGAAGTCGGCCCCCTTGGAGTCGAACTGGATGAACGGCGCCTGCCGATCCACCCGCCCGCGCTGGTTGTTGAAGGTCTGACGCCGGGCATAGCGGTCGAGGTTGCGCATGGCGCGCCCGAGCAGGCCGTCCGCCGGCCGATCCCCGTCGGGATCGAAGGCGTCCGGATCCGGCTCTCCGCCGCCGGGCAGGCTCAGGGCGCCGTCGGCGAGCAACTGCTCCACCAGCTCGTCCGGCAGCCTGCCGTCATCCTCCCCCAGCGCTTCCGCGGCCCGCGATGCATCCGCCGTCTCCGCGTCGGGCACGTCACCGCTCGCGTCCTCGAACCGGGATTCGACCGCCGCCTCCTCCCGGTTCGCCGCCTCCGCGGCATCGACCGCGCGATCCGGCTCCAGGGCGTCGGATGGATCCTCGCTCTCCACGAACCGCATCGAGTTGCCGTCGGCGTTCGGCAGATTGTTGAGGGGGTCGTCCGCGGCCGTCGGCGACTGCGCGATACGATCCCGGTCGGACAACGGCGCGTTGGGATTCGCGGCCTGGTCGGCCTCGAGGTCGACGAGCGGCTCTATGTAGACGAACGTGCGGTTCTGATCCGCGGCCAGCGCGAGTTGCTGCTGCTCCTCCTGCAGCGCCTGCAGCTCCGCGAGCCGGGCCAAACGGAGCGCCTCGGCCTCCTGCACGAACGGGAGCGCCGGCACGAACAGCACGAGCAGCACGACCAGTGCGTGGGCGAGGACCGACAGCAGGACCTGCTCGCGCCACGACATCGCCGCTTCGATGGTAGGCGTGTCGAAGTAACGGTCCTCGAAATCGAAGATCATAAGCGCCCAGTTGATTATAGTCCGCGGCCACCGTCACGTGCTTCCGCCGCCGACGCGCGGGTCGCGGCGTACAGATAAACGACGCCCAGCAGCATCCGGACCGCCGTGGTGTCGACGAAGCCGGCGTCGTCGAGCAACCGGCGAAACTGGACCCCGCTCGGGAACGCGCCGACGGACGCCGGCAGATACGAGTAGGCGCTGTCGTGCCGCGAGACGAAGCGCCCGACCCACGGCAGGACGCGGCGGAAATACCAGCGGTAGAGTGAGGAGAGCCCGGGCAGGGTCGGCATCCCGAACTCCAGGATGGCGATGCGGCCGCCGGGCCGGACCACGCGATGCAGCTCCGCCAGCGTCCGGAGGGGGTCCTCCACGTTGCGAATGCCGAACGCGATCGTGGCCGCATCGACCGAGGCCGCCGGGAGCGGCACGCGCATCGCATCGCCCCGCACCAGTCCGATCCGGCCGCCCATGCCCAGCGCGTCGAGCTTGCGGGCGGCGTGCTCCAGCATGCGGCCGGCGAAGTCGATGCCCACGACGCGCGCCGCACCCTTGCGCCGGCGGCGCAGCGCGATGGCGAGGTCCGCGGTTCCGGTGCAGAGATCCAGAACCGTCTCTTCGCCGGTCAGGTGCAACGCGCCGACGGCGCGCGCCCGCCAGCGCCGGTCGAGACCGCCGCTCAGCAGGCGGTTCAGCAGGTCGTAGCGCCCCGCGATGGCGTCGAACATCGCCGCGATGCGATCCGGCGTCTTGTCGATCACCCGGTCCACGCCGGAAAGAGATCCTGATCGAAACCCAGGCACGAGACGATCTTCCCGGCGATGAAGTCGGCGAGGTCGTCGAGCGTGTCCGGACGCTGGTAGAAGGCGGGCATCGCCGGCAGCATGTGCGCGCCGGCCTCGGCGCAGAGCACCATGTTGCGGAGCTGCGGCAGGCTCATCGGGGTCTCGCGCGGCACGATTACGAGGGGGCGCCGCTCCTTCAACGCGACATCCGCCGCCCGCTCGATCAGGTTGCGGGACAATCCGTGCGCCACGCCCGCCAGCGTCTTCATCGAGCAGGGCACGATGACCATCGCGTCGCAGGGCGAGGTGCCGCTGGCAATCGCCGCACCGACGTCCCGGTTGCGATGGACGGCCAGCGCGTCGGACGCGACCGCCACCCCGTAACGCGCGGTCAGATAGGAGCCGAGTCGATCCACCGCGGCGTCCGGCCCCAGCTCGTCCGCCAGCAGGCGCCGCCCGAAATCCGACACCACGAGATCCACCCGCACGTCCGCCGCCAGCAATGCCGCCAGCGTGCGAACCGCGTAGAGGGCGCCGCTCGCACCGGTGATCCCGACCGCCACACGCGACGGGTTATCCGACATGGATGGCGGCGGCCGTGGCGGCCAGGTAGAGGATGCCGACGTACCCGTTTAGATCGAAAGCCTGCTTCACGCGCGACAGATCGGCGGCACTGACGAGCGACTGCTCGTACGCCAGCAGCAGGGCCACCCCCGCTACCCCGGCGAGATAGACGGGGCCCAGCGGCGCCAGCCAGGCCAGCGCGGCCAACCCGGCGACGGTCACGACGTGCGAGAGGCGCGAGAGGCGCAGCGCCCCCTCCACCCCGAACCGGGCCGGAATGGACCGGAGTCCGTGGCTGCGATCGAAGCCGACGTCCTCGCACGCGTAGATCATGTCGAAGCCGGCGACCCAGGCCCCGGTGGCCACCGCGAGCAGCCACGGCGTCCAGCTCCAGCCGCCGCCCGCCGCCAGCCAGCCGCCGACCGGAGCGACGGCGAGCGCGAGTCCCAGAAAGAGCTGCGTCCAGGTGGTGTGCCGCTTGGCCAGCGAGTACCAGAACACGATAGCGAGCGCCACCGGAGACAGCGCGAAACAGACCGCGCCCAGGGGATACGTGACCGCCACGAACGCCGTCGCGGCCACGACGACGATGGCCGCCGCCTCGCGGCGGGAAACCCGTCCGCGCGGAATCTCGCGCCCGCGCGTGCGCGGATTCAGCGCGTCGTAGTGCGCGTCGACGAGGCGGTTGAAGGCCATCGCAGCCGTCCGCGCGGTGAACATCGCCAGCACGATCCAGCCGGCCCGACGCCAGGTCAGGTCGGCTTCCAGGCCGGCGAGCAGAGCGCCGGTCAACGCGAACGGCAGGGCGAACACCGTGTGGCTGAACCGAATGAGCGACGAGTAGGTCCGTAGTCGAGACAGCATGCCTGCTCCGGGGATCGCGCGACGGCCGATCGATTCAGGACCCGGCCGGCGCGCCGCGGCCCGCGTCCGCTCCATCGAGCCAGGCGATCTGCTCCGGCTCGATCCCCGTCAACAGGTATTCTTCCACATCCGTTACGGCGGCCGGCGTCTCGACGGCGATCAGCGCCGCGCAGCGGGACGGCTCGATGGCTCCGTGCGTCCTCCCCCGGCCGAGCGCGGCGGCCCCGGCGAGCGTGCCGCTGCGCAGGATGCGCCGGGCCGGGACCTCCGGCGCGAGACGGCGGACCTCGGCCAGCTCGGCGAACGTGTTCAGATCGGGCGCGCTGGCGAGGCTGTCCGTGCCTACCGCCACCGAGGCCCCGGCCGCGTAGAACGCCGCCACCGGCGGGACGCCGGCGCCGGTCCAGGCGTTGCTCCGCGGGCAGGTCACGATGGTGGCGCCGGACCGGGCCGCGCGGCGGATCTCGTCCGGCCGCATCTGCACCCCGTGAACCAGCAACGAGTCCTCCCGCAGCCAGCCCAGCGCCTCCAGGTAGGCCACCGGCCCGGACCCCGGCGGCCGCCATTCCGGATCCCACCGGCCGCGGGCGTCCAGAATCTGCCGCCAGGCCCCGGTCCCCGCGCGCAGGAACTCGCACTCTTCCCGCGACTCGGCCAGATGCACCGAACGCGGTCCGGGAACGGCGGCCAGCGCCCGGAAGAGCGCGGGGGAAACCGAGTAGGGTGCATGCGCCGCTGGACAGACCCGCACCCGCTCGTCCCGGCGTTCGGACGCCAGGCGATCGAGACGCTCCGCCGCCGCCGCGGCGGCGGCACCCGCCACGTCGAAGCCGAGCAACTCGTGGAAGACCACGGCCTCCACCGGGCCCGCCTCCAGCGCCGCCAGCGACGCCAGCGTATTGGTGACGTCGCCGACCAGCGCGGTCCCGGCCCGGTGCAGCTCGGCGACCGCCGCGACGATCGCCGCCGGCGCCGCGCCGGGGGGCTCTTCCTGCAGGTTGCGCATCAGTGCCGCCGCCCAGGCCGGCATCGAGCGTGCGGGCGGGACGGCGCTCCGCTGCGTGGACAGCTCGAGGTGGGTATGGGCATTGACGAGGCCGGGCAGCACGCAGACGCTTCCGAGGTCGACCTCCCTGTCCACGGCGTCGCTGCCGGCGTCCGCCGCGGCACCGACGGCGCGAATGACGCCCCCGTCGACGTCCACCCAGCCGTCCTCCAGCGGGGGAGACGCAATGGGCGCCAGCCAGCGGGCGCGGTAGCGGGTCCGGGGCACGGGCCGGGCTACACCACGGGCTGCCGGCGCCGCTTGCCGGCCAGACTCCGTGCGGGATAGCGATCCAGCTCGGCCGGCACGGACACGTCGCCCGCCTCGCGCGCGGTGGCGAGCTCGGTCATGCGCGGCACCTGCCGCTCGCGAAAGATGGGGTCGCCCAGCACCCTGTACTGCATGTCGCGACGCTTCGGCACGAAGCCGGCGTCCTCGATGTTGCGGACGATCTCCACCTCGTCCATGCAGTAGGCGGCGCCGGCGGCGCGCACGACGTTCTCCTCGATCATCACGCTGCCCATGTCGTTGGCCCCGCAGGCGAGGCTCAACTGGCCGACCTTGCCGCCCTGCGTGACCCAGGAGGCCTGCAGGTTGTCGAAGTTGTCGAGGACGAGTCGGGCGAGGGCCAGGGTTCTCAGGTACTCGACGCCGGTGGCGCCGGCACCCCCCAGCTCGGTGTTCGACGGCTGGAAGCTCCAGGTGATGAACGCGGTGAAGCCGCCGGTCGCATCCTGCAGCTCCCGCAGCCGCAGCAGGTGCTCGATCCGTTCGTCGAGCCGCTCGACCGTACCGTACATCATCGTCGCGGTGGTCCGCAGGCCCGCGTCGTGGGCGTGCCGCATCACGTCGATCCACTCCGCCGCGGTGGCCTTGCCGTAGCAGTTCAACCGCTTGCGTACGCGATCGACGAGGATCTCGGCCCCACCGCCCGGAATGCTGTCGAGACCCGCCGCCACCAGCCGGTCGATGACGGTGCGCGCCGGAAGCTGCGAGAGGCGGGACAGGTGGATGACCTCCGGCGGCGAGAGCGCGTGCAGCTTGAAGTCCGGATAACGCGCCTTGACCGCCCTGAACAGATCCTCGTACCAGCGCAGAGGCAGGTCGGGATTGTGGCCGCCCTGCAGCAGGAGCTGCACGCCGCCGACCGCGACGGTCTCGTCGATCTTGGCGAAGATCTCGTCGAATCCGAGCACGTAGCCGTCGCCGGCGCCGACCTCCCGGTAGAACGCGCAGAAGTTGCAGCGCGCCACGCATACGTTCGTATAGTTGACGTTGCGATCGATGATGTAGGTGACGATCCGGCCGGGGTGCCGTGCGGCCCGCGCGGCGTCGGCCAACTGCCCGAGCCGGTGCGTCGGCAGGTCGGCATAGAGAGCGAGGGCCTCGGCGGCATCGAGACGCCCGCCGTCGAGCACGCGCCGCACGGCGCCGTCGACAGGACGTCCCATCATGCGTCGAAGAACCGCAGGGCGCCAGCCTGCTGCACGATGCCGATGTCCGCCGCGGCGGCGTAGAACCGCTTCACTCCGGATCGGCCCTCCGCGGTCAGAGCGAACTGCACGTTCGTCCGCAGATACTCTCTCGCCACCTCGGCCTGCTCCTCATCCGCAAGCGAATGCGCGGCCACCACGTCGTCGACCGCGGCGGCGCCCGCATCGCGTGCTGCGCGCAGGGCCTGCACGTGCTCCGCTTCGACCACGTCGCTGCGACCAGCCCAGAAGGCCCAGACGAACGGCAGGCCGGTCATCGCGGCCCACTCCTCGCCCAGGTCGATCTTGTCGAGGTCGACCACCGTCTCGTGCTCCGTGAACAGCGCGATGTCGCCGATCAGCAGAGCCGCGTCGCACCGCTTGAGCATCGCCTGCAGGTCCGGCTGCATCGTGACGAACTTCGGCTCGATCTCGAACCACTCCGCACAGAGGACGCGAAGCAACGCCACCGCCGTGCGCGAGCTCGAATCGATGGCGATGGAACGGATGGCCGCCGTCGGCCGGGTCGTGAAGAGCGCCACCGACGCCACCGGACCGGTGGACGCCACCGCGACGTCGGGCACCACCCGGTAGTCCGGCCGGCGCAGGTACTCGATGGCCGGCAGAAGCGCGAGGTCGACCGCCCCCTCATGAAGCAGGGCGGAACAACGCGCCGGCACGTCGTACTGCAGCGAGAAGAGATCCGGACGCGCATCCAGCCCGTGGACGAGCGGCCTTGCATTGAGGTACTCGACGACTCCGACACGGATGGCACTCATGGCTGATGCGTGCGCAGCTTCCGGAAACGGCCGTCCCGCTCGACCGGCACCAGTCCCGCCGCGCGGATGTTCCGCGTGATTTCCTCCAGCGGCGCACGACGAAGCCCGTGCTGCGATGCATCGCTCGGTGAGACGCCGTCGACGTCGTCCGCACCGAACGTCAGCGCCACCTGCGCCAATTGCGGTCCGTAGCGCCGCCAATCCACCTGGATCGACTCGGTATTGTCGACCAGCAGGCGCGCCAGCGCAACCTGCCGGACGTCTTCGTAGCCGGTCGAGGGCCGTTCGGACGAGGCGCGCGGAAGGGGCGCGAAAACCGGCACGGAAACATCCGCGCCCCAGCCGGCTACGCGGCGGAGCGCCTCGCCGCCGGCCAGCGATGAATCCACGGTCCAACGCGCCACCGGCACGCCGCCCGCCGCCGCGCGGGCGATCCAGGCCGGATCCGCGGTGCGCTCGACGCGCGCCTCGGCGACGTACGCCAGCCCCGCCGCTCGCAACGCGGCGATCAGGTCGTCGAAGCGCGCAACATCGCCCGCGCACAGGTCCACGAGCTCGTCGAGCGCGAAGCCGCTCACCGGAACGTCGCCCGCCGCGCGCACGGCGGCGCGAACCGCTTCCACGACGCGACTCGCGGCAGCGGGGCACCCGGCGAGACGCACCTCACCCGCCGGCCGGGAAACGGACTCTCCGGGGATGCCCGTCGCCGGCACTTCCGCCACGCGCACGAAGGTGGCGCGGTCGCCGCGCGTCTTGCGTCGCCGTTCATCGGCCAGCGCTCCGAGACGCAGAAGATTGCACGTCTCCGACAGCGCGGCGATCTCCGACGCGGAAAGCGGCACGCCGGCCTGCACCTTGTCGCCGATCGCCTCGAACCGGGATGCGGTGGTCATGCGGCTCCGTGCACCGGCGGCGGATCGCCGCCCGCCGTCATGGCGTCCGCGATCCGCTGGGCGACGGCAAGCGCCCGCCGGCCGTCCGCGCCGGTCACGCGCGGAGACGTCCGCCCCCGCGCGGCACGAACGAAGTCGTCCAACTCCCGCTCGAGAGGCTCGGCGTTCTTCACCTCGACCCGTCCTCCGTCGATGCCTGTCCGCTCGCCCTCGCCCTTCTTGACCTTCCAGGTCTCGACCTGCTGCTCCGCATAGTCTACCGAGACGAGCGCGTGGGGCTGAAACACGCGCAGCTTGCGTACCCGATCCCGGCTGATCCGACTGGCCGTCAGATTCGCGATGCAACCGTTCGCGAAACGCAGGCGGGCATTCGCGATATCGATCCGCGAGCTGAGCACGGGGACGCCGACCGCCTCGATCGAGACCGGCTCGGAACCGACGCAGGACAGCACGACGTCGAGATCGTGAATCATGACGTCGAACACGACGTCGATGTCGAGGCTGCGGGGCTGAAAGCTCGCCAGGCGGTGCACCTCGATGAAGCGCGGAGCCGAAATCAACGGCAGCGCCGCGGTGACCGCGGGGTTGTGCCGCTCGGTGTGCCCCACCGCCAGCGTCGCGCCCGAAGCCGCAGCGGCCGCGATCAGGCGGTCGGCCTCGGCGATCGACGCGGCGATCGGCTTCTCGACCAGCACCGCCACACCGGCCTCCAGCAGCGGCAGGCCGACACGGACGTGATCCCTGGTCGGCACGGCCACCACCACCCCGTCGACGGGAGCCTCGATCTCGCCCACGGTGGGCAGCGCGACCGTGCCCACGTCGGCGGCAACCGCCCGCGCCCGCTCCAGGTCGACGTCGACCACCGCGACGAGATCGACCTCCGGGGCTGCGCCGAGAATGCGGGCATGGTGGCGCCCCAGATGCCCGACGCCGACGACCGCCGCGCGGAAGGCCGGCTCTCTCATGCCGCCGGCGCCCCGCCCGCGCCGACGACCCGGCCCACCACCGACACGCCGGCGCCGTTCGCGGCCTCGAACACGCGGTCCCCGTCCAACACCACGGTACGACGCGCATCGACCGACAGCACGGTGGCGCCGGCCGCGCTGAGCGCCTCTATCGTGGGAACCCCGATCACCGGCACGTCGAAGCGCATGTCCTGATTCGGCTTCGCCACCTTGATGACGCAGCACCCGGGCCCGGCCAGCCGTCCGGCTCGGGCGATGACCTCGTCGGTGCCCTCCATCGCCTCGACCGCCACCACGGCGCGCTGCCGGACGGCAATCGTCTGTCCGATGTCGAGTCCGGCAATCGCATCCGCCATCCCGTAGCCGAAAGCGAGGTCGCCGCGCTCCTCGTCGTTCGGAGCCCGCTCGGTGAGCGTGCCGGAGCGCGCGAGAAGGGGGTCGAGAAACGCGGTCGAGTCGACCAGTTGAATCCCGTGCGTGCCCAGCACGTCCGCCACCGCCGAGATCAAGGCGTCGGTGTTGCGGGTCCTCAGCCGGCGGAGCACCGACAGCAGGGTGAGGTCCGGAACGATGCCCGAGAATATGCGGGTGTGCTTGACCTGACCCGCCATCAGCGCCCGGGTGACGTTGGCGCGCTTCAGAATGTCGATGCAACGGCCGAGCTGGCCGAGCGAGACCCAGTGAAACTCGGCCGGCCGACCCGCGGCGGCCGCCTCTTCCATCGACGGGTGTGCTTCCTCCCGTATCGCGACCACCGTGACGTCGTGCCCGAGGCTGCGGGCCGCGTCGAGCGCCAGAAACGGAAACTGGCCGTTGCCTGCAATCAGGCCGATTCGCATGGACGGCTCGAGGTTGCGGGCTACTCCTCGACGACGACCGGCTCCACCCTCCTGGCCGGCCGGCGCAGGTTGACGCCGCGCCTGGAGGTCCGAATGAACTCGACCAGGTAGCGTACCTCGTGGCCGTCGAGACTCTCGTCGGTGTCGATGCGCGCAAGCGCCCGCGTGGTGTTGAGCTTGGACTGCAGCAGATAGCGGAAGGCGCGCTTCAACTGGGTGATGGTCTGCGGCGAGGCGCCGCGGCGCTGAAGACCGATGGTGTTGACGCCGTACAGCCGAGCCCGATTGCCCACCGTCTTCCCGTACGGCAGCGCGTCCATGGTGACCACGCTGTAGCCGCCGATGAACGCCTGCCGCCCGACGCGGCAGAACTGGTGGACGCCCGAGAACGCACTGATCGTCGCCTCGTCCTCGACCACGACGTGGCCGCCCAGCGTGGCGCCGTTGCCGAAGATCGTCTTGTTGCCGACGATGCAGTCGTGCGCCACGTGCGCGTACGCCATGAACACGTTGTCGTTACCGACGAGGGTCAATCCGCCGCCGCCGCGCGTCCCGCGATGAATGGTGACGAATTCCCGGATCACGTTCCGGTGGCCGATGACCAGGCGCGTCTCCTCGCCCGCGTACTTGAGATCCTGCGGAATGAGCCCCACGGAGGCGAAGGGGAAGATCTCGCACTCGTCGCCGAGCTCGGTGTCTCCGTCCACGACGGCCGACGCGCCGACCCGGCAGCCGCGCCCCATTCTGACGCCGGCCCCGACTATGGCGTGCGGGCCGACGACCGTGTCGGGACCGAGCACCGCATCCTGGTGGACCTTGGCGGTCTTGTCGACGTAGGCGGAACGCTCTATGCCGACCAGCAGCTCCGCCTCCGCCACGGTCTGTCCGTCCACCGTCGCCACGCCCCGGACGACGGCCACTTCCGCGTCGCGGCTGCGGAGCGTCACGTCGAGGCACAACCGATCCCCCGGAAACACCTGCTTGCGGAACTTCGCGTTGTTCACCCCGCGCAACGCCGCCCGCCCCGTGGGGACGTCGCTCGATGGGCCGAGCAGAAGCAAAGTCGCCACCTGCATCAGCGTCTCGATCATCATGACGCCGGGCATCAACGGGTTTCCGGGAAAATGCCCCTGAAAGTACTCCTCGTTGACGGTGACGTTCTTCACCGCGCGCACGCGGCGGCCCGGCTCGTGCTCGACGACGCTGTCGACGAGCAGGGACGGGTAGCGGTGTTTGAGACGGTCGAGAACGACAGGTATGTCGAGAGGCACGTGTGTCCGGGCTCAAGTGAACGCGGGCGCCAGTCTACAGGGCCGCACACCCGCAGTCCACCCGGCGGACGATCCGACCGAAGGCACTGGCCGGCCCGGGAAACGACCTGCGGCGGGCCATCAGCGTCTGTTCAGATCGTCTATGACCAGTTGCGTCAGGTCGAGCGCCGGGTTCGCCCAGACCAGCCCGGCCGAGTTCAGGATGAAATCGATCCCGCGCGCGCTCGCGACCGAGGCAAGTGCGGGACCCAGCCTCGAGTCCAGATCCACCTGGAGTCTCTGTTGCAGATCCGTCACCTCCGCGTCGGCGTCCTGGGTGACGCGCTGCATCTCGGCCTGGGCGTCCTCCGTGTCGCGCTGAATGTCGACCTGCAGGCGGGCGATGTCGCGAGTCAGGCCCTGACGGGCCTCGAGGCTCATGACCGTCTCGCCCTGCGCCAGTCGCTGCTGCATGCTCAGCAGGTTCTGATTCTTGGCGTCGATCTGGGTCTGCAGCGTCGCCTGCCGCGCCTCGATCTCCGCCCGCTTCGCCTCGAGCAACTGCTGCACCTGCGCGTTGGCGCTCTGTCCGGGGACCGACTCGGCGACGACGCGCTGCAGATCCACGAAAGCGTACTTGGTGCCGGCCGGGAACGGCAGCGACGACCGAGCCTGCGCGGCCGCGGGCGTAGCGGTAACTCCGGACAGTGCAGCGGCGAGCAACGTCGTCAGGACAACAAGTCTCATCGGGTAATCCTCGTGGGCGCGCGATTCCCAGCCGCGCGCGGCCTGGATAGTTGACAACGAACGCATGGACCCGGTCGCGTCGTCAGAACGTCGTGCCCATCGCGAAACGGAATCCGTGGCGTTCCTGCGGCTGATAGCGATCGTTGAAGATGCCTTCCACCTGCGGGTTGTAGTAGTAGATCAGCCGGAACGGCACGTTCAGCATCGGCATGAAGAAGCGCAACTCGACGCCGGTCGACGTTCGGAAGTCGTTCATCCTGAACTCCCGACCGAAGTCCTGGACCTGCCCGGCGTCGTAGAAGGTCACCAGCCGTACCGGCCCCCCGAGCACGAACTGGTACTCGAGGTTGAACAGCAGGCTCTTGTTGCCGCCCATGACGATCAGCCCCTGGTACGAATTGTTCGGGACCTCCGGGTTCACGTCCGACAGCGTAGGCCCGACGCGGCGGATGTCGAATCCGCGAATCGAGTACTCGCCGCCGAGCCAGAGACGCTCGAAGACCGGAATCATGTCGGAATTGCCCGCCTGCAGGTGACGGTACTGCACGCGCGCGCCGAAGATCGTCCGGGCCGTGTGCGGCCGGTAGAGGGTGGCCTCCAGGATCGGCTTCACGAACCTCGTGTTGCCGCCCGCGCCGGCCAGTTCGAGAGCCAGCGACAGGCTCTTGCCCTGGCTCGGAAAGATCGGGTGATCGACGGTGTTGTGCTGGAGCTGCGGCGTCACCTTGCTCACCGTGCGCCTGCCGTCGCTCCCGAGCAGCAGGGCGTCCGCGAAGAACGGGTTGTACGCCGCCAGGTACGACGCGTCGACGTTGCGCCCCAGGTACTCGCTGATGCTCGCCTGGGAGTTCTCCAGGCTGTAGGTCACGAACATGCGCGTGAACAGCCTCAGCGGTATGCCGAACGTCGAGGAGCCGCCGACCGTCTTCTCCCGGAAGCTGAACCAGTCGATTTCCCGCGAGAAGATCTGCGTTCCCAGAGAGATCGGACGCCCGAAGTTGTAGGGCCTCGTGAAGGACAACTGCGAGTTGTTGGCCCACTGCCCGCGCTGCATTGAGACGCCGAGCGTCTCCCCGCGCCCCAGGAAGTTCGACGTCTGGAACGAGACCTGGCCGAACACGCCGTCGAACTGCGAATAGCCGGCCCCGAAAGTCAACTGGTTCAGGTTGGTCTCGGTCAGATCGAACGTGAGGTTCACCTCGTTCTCGGCGGACTCCACCTTCTCGATGTTCACGCCCTCTTCTTCGAGCGGCTCGAAGAACCCGAGCTGATTGAGCCGCCGCACGCTGTGCTTCAGCGCCTCGGTGTTGAGCACCGCGTTCTCGGCCACCTGCAGCTCGCGGCGGATCACCTCGTCGTGCGTGGTCTGGTTTCCCGCGAACTCGATCCGGTTGATGAAGTACTGCTCGCCTTCCTGCACGCGGATGGTGACGTCGACGACGGGGTCGCCGTCGATGCGGGTCGGACGCGGTACGGCGACGTACTCGCCGTCGCCGTTCCCGTTCCCGTTGGCTTCGACGTGCGCCTCACCGTTCCCGTTCCCGTTCCCGTTGCCATTCCCGTTCGCCGCGGCCTCGGCCTCCGCCTCGGCGACTCGCGCCGCTTCGCCCTCCTCGGTGCGGGGCTCGAGCTCGGGAGCGAGCGTCATCTCGTAGTAGCCGAGCGAGCCGTACAGCTCACGGGCGTCGTCGAAGCCCTTCCGCACGTCGCCCTCGCTGTAGTAGTCCCCCGGCTCGATGTCCTCGAAGATCCGCTGAAGCCCCCTCTCGAGCAGGATCTCGTTGCCGGCGAAGTCCACCTCGCCGATGCGGTACCGCTCTCCCTCGTCGACCGGAATCCGCAGCCGCAAACCACGGGTCTCACCGTCCTCCGAGAGCTCCAGGTAATCGAGCTCCGGCTGGCCGACCTGCGCCGTGATGTAGCCCTGGTCGCGATAGAAGGCCTCGATGGCCACCGCGTCCTCTTCGTACTCCTCGGGCTTGTAGGTGCCCCGCCCGGTCATCCACGAGAGCCACCAGCGCTGCTTGATCTTCTTCATCCGGCCGCGCAGCCGGCGATCGCTCATCGCCTCGTTGCCGATGAAGTCGATCTCGTGCACCTGGACCTTCGGCCCCTCGGTCATGTTGAACGTCAGGCGGACCAGCTTCGGCCCCCCCGGCAGCGCCTCGATGGTGTGGTCGACCTCCGCGAACATGTGCCCCTGCGCCTGGTGTCCCTGCCGGATCACGGCCTTGACGCGGCGTATGGTCTCCGGGTCGATGAACGAGTCCATCCGGAGCGTGATGCCCTGCTGCTCGAGGTTCTCCAGGATGTCCTCGGTCTTCAGCACCTCGGAACCCTCGTAGGTCACGATCTTGACCCGCTCGCGCTCCTCCAAGTTGAAGATGACCCGCTTGGCCTCCACGCCGTTCGGGTACGGGTCGTCGACCACCTCGATCCAGAGGTCGTTCAGGAACCCGGTGTCCCAGAGGCGCTGGAAGTCATCCAGGATGAGCTCGGCCATCTCGTCCGTGTAGGGCGTCCACCTCTGCTGGGACGGCAGGCTGACCTGCTTCGCGACCTCCATGTAGTAGAGGTACGTATTGAGGTCGACGCCCGGCACGCCTCCCTGGGTCGGGAACCGGAGCTCGATGTTCCGGAGCAGCGTCGGCGAATCGGGAGGCGGCAACGAAGGCCGCGGCGGCTCGGGCGTCCCGCCGAAGATGGACGGCGCCTGCTGCTGCGGCGTCCCGAAGATGGAAGGCTGCCCCTCCGCCGGGGCGACGCCGGCGGCCAGGACCGCCGAGAGCGCCAGAATCGCGGCCGTGGCGCGCACGCCGGCCCGCTCTGGATGTGCCGTTGGTTGATTCACCTGCATTGAAGTGCACCCGTTGGGCGCCGCCTGCTCCGGCCCGTCATCCCGCCCACCGGTCACGGCTGGCAAGCGCCGCGTGACAGACGAACCTTCGTACGATTCTACGGCATCTTGGACGTTCCGAACCAGAATTCGGCCGGTACAAAATGTCTCCTAGACCAAACACCGCCCCTCCACCTCCTCGCCGGCGGCCCGGTAGGCCAGCACCCCGGCATCCAGGTAGACCTCGATCTCGCCGGACTCGAGCCGCCCCCGGATCAACTCCTCCGACAGCGGGTCCTCCACATGCCGCTGGATCGCCCGCCGCAGGGGTCGCGCCCCGTAGGAGCGATCCTTGCAGGTCAGATCGATGATCCAGTCGATGACGTCCGGGGTCAGCTTGATGCGCAGGTCGCGGCCGGCCAGATTCTCGTTGAGCTGCCGGACGAGCATCCGCAGGATCTCGCGCAGATCGTCGTCGGTGAGCGCCTCGAACACGATGATCTCGTCGACCCGGTTCACGAACTCGGGGTTGAACGTGCGCTTGACCTCGCCCAGCACCAGGTCCGTCACGCTGCGCTGGACCTCCTGCGCGCTGGAGGACTGAAACCCGACCGCCGCCTTCTTCTGGATGTGGCGGGCGCCGATGTTCGACGTCATGATGACGATGGTGTTCTTGAAGTCGACGCGATTGCCCAGGCCGTCGGTCAGATGGCCGTCCTCGAACACCTGCAACAGGATGTTGAAGAGATCGGGATGCGCCTTCTCGATCTCGTCCAGCAACACGACCGAGTAGGGGTGGCGCTTGACCTTCTCGGTGAGCTGCCCCCCCTCGTCGTGGCCGACGTAGCCGGGCGGCGACCCGATCAGCTTCGAGACGGAGTGCTTCTCCATGTACTCCGACATGTCGAACCGCACGAGCGCAGTGTCGCTGCCGAACAGGAAGCTCGCCAGCGCCCGCGCCAACTCGGTCTTCCCGACGCCGGTCGGTCCGAGGAAGACGAAGCTGCCGACGGGTCTGTGCGGAGACTTCAGCCCCGCACGGGATCGCCGGATCGCGCGCGCGAGCGCCGAGATGGCCCGCTCCTGGCTGATCACCCGCCGGTGCAGCTCGTCCTCCATCCGGAGCAGCTTCGCGCTCTCGTCCTGGTTGATCGTGGTCAGCGGCACGCCGGTCCACTTGGACACCACATCGTCGATGTCGTCCGAGCCCACCTCCACGGGCTGGCCGCCCGCCTCGACGTCGAACTTGTCGCGCACCACCTGCAGGTTCTCGCGCGCGAGCACCTCCTGCTCGCGGAAGAACTGCGCCCGTTCGTAGTCCTTCTGCGCCGTCGCGCTCTCCATCTGCTCGACCGCGACGCGGATGTTCTTGTTGATCTCGCTGAATTCCTCGCTGAAGCCGGCGGCCCGGAGCTTGGCGCGCGCCCCCGCCTCGTCGACCAGGTCGATGGCCTTGTCGGGCAGGAAACGATCGGTGATGTAGCGGTTCGACTGGTAGACCGCCGCCTCCATGGCCTCCTGCGAGTACGCCACGCGGTGGTAGCGCTCGTAGCGGTCCTTGATCCGGTTGAGGATCTCCAACGCTTCGGTCTCGGTGGGCGGCTCGACCTTCACCGCCTGGAACCGCCGCTCGAGCGAGCGGTCCTTTTCGATGTACTTCCGGTACTCGGCCGGCGTCGTCGCTCCGATGCAGCGAATCTCCCCGCGCGACAGCGCCGGCTTCAGGATGTTCGCCGCGTCGAGCGAGCCCTCTGCCGATCCCGCGCCCACCAGCGTGTGCAGCTCGTCGATGAACACGATGATGTTCGGGTTCTCGGTCAACTCCTTCATGATCGCCTTGAGGCGTTCCTCGAACTGCCCGCGGTACTTGGTGCCGGCCACGATCAGCGGGATGTCGAGCGCGAGCAGCCGCTTGTCCGCCAGAAAGTGCGGAACGTCGCCGAAAGCGATGCGCTGGGCCAGCCCCTCGACGATGGCCGTCTTGCCGACCCCGGGCTCGCCGATGAGCACGGCGTTGTTCTTCGTCCGGCGGCACAGCACCTGCTGCACCCGCTCGAGCTCCACGGCGCGGCCCACCAGCGGGTCGAGCCGGTTCTTCATGGCGGCGTCCGACAGGTCGCGGCTGAACTCGGCCAGCAGCGGCGTCTCCTTGACGCGGGTCACCGTGGTCTTCTCGTTCAGGAGCTGCACGATGTCCTCGCGGACCGCGTTGAGCCGCATCCCCTTCTCGGACAGGATGGTCGACGCCACGGAGCGCTCCTCGCGCAGGATGCCGAGCAGCAGGTGCTCCGTCCCGATGTAGTTGTGGAGCAGCCGATCCGCCTCCTCGGCGGCGAACTGCAGCACGCGCTTGGTCTCGGCGCTGAACGGGATCTCGACCGACGTGGACACCTTCTCGCGGAAGACGGTGCGCCCTTCGATCTCCTTGCGGATGTTCTCGAGAGACAGGCGCGAGCGGGCGAAGATGCGGCTCGTCAGTCCCTTGCCTTCACGTATCAGGCCGAGCAGCAGGTGCTCGGTCTCGATCGAGATGCTTCCGAGCTGGCTCGCCTCGTAACGCGCGAAGAACAAGACACGCCGCGCCCGTTCCGTGTATCGCTCGAACATGTCGACAGCTCCGACGCGTGGTGGCCAGCGTCCGGGTGTGCATCGATTATAAGGTATCGGCGCCCCGGCCACGCGGACCGCCGAGGCGCCGCATCAAGCCTCGGAGAGACCTCCGCCGGCGAGCCGCAGCACGCGGTCGCAGGCGGCGGCCAGCCGCTCGTTGTGGGTCGCCACGACCGACGTCAGGCCGTGCGCGCGGTGCATGTCGAGCAGCAGGCCGTGGATCGCCGCGCCGGTCGTCTCGTCCAGATCGCCGGTCGGCTCGTCGGCGAGCAGCAACGCCGGCCGCATCACGAGGGCGCGCGCCACGGCCACCCGCTGCTGCTCCCCGCCCGACAGCATGCCGGGCCGGTGCGCGAGGCGCTCTCCGAGCCCCACCTCGCGCAGCAGCGCCTCCGCCCGCGTCCGGGACTCCGCCGGCGAACGCCGCGCGATGCGCATCGGCATCTCGACGTTCTCCTGGGCGGAGAACTCCGGCAGCAGGTGATGGAGCTGGAAGACGAACCCGACGCGCCGGTTCCTGAACGCGGTGAGGGCATCGTCGTCGAGCGCCGTCAGCTCCACGCCGGCGGCCTCGATCCGCCCTTCCCGGGCGCGGTCGAGGCCGCCGAGGAGCTGCAGCAGCGTGCTCTTGCCCACCCCGGACGCTCCCATGATCGCAACCATCTCCCCGGCCTCGACGGTCAGATCGAGATCGCGCAGCACCGGCAGCCTGCGCCCGCCCATGGGATACGACTTCGACAACCCCCGCACGTCGAGGAAAGGCATGGCCACAGTGGTCGGGCGCGAGTCCTACTGGTACCGGAGCGCCTCCGCCGGCTCGATACCGGCCGCGCGGCGCGAGGGATGCAGGGTCACGAGGAGACACACGGCGTTCGCCGCCAGCAGGACGACTCCGACGTCGAGAGGCTCGATGATGAACGGCACGTAGGTCACCTGGTACACGTCCACCGGGAGCCGCAGGAGCTGGTAGCGATCCATGACCGTGCAGATGACGTAGCCGGCGGCGGCGCCCGCCGCGGTCCCGGCCAGACCGATGGCGGCCCCCTGCAGGACGAAGATCCGCCGTATCATGCGGGCGCTCGCGCCCATCGTCTTGAGGATGGCGATGTCCCGGCTCTTCTCCATGACGAGCATGATCAGCGACGACACGATGTTGAGCGTCGCCACGACCACGATCAGGCCGATGGCGACGGAGATGGCCATCTTCTCCAGGAACAGCGCCTCGAAGAGGGTCGAGTTGAGCCGCGACCAGTCCTCCGTCATGTAGGCGTCGCCGAGCTGTTCAGGGATGGCGTCGGCGACCTCCCGCGAGGCATAGGGGTCGTCGACGCGAAGCTGCATCATCTCGACCCGGTCCTTTCCGAACAGCCGCCGGGCGGCGTTCAGCGTCACGAAGCCGTACGCCGTGTCGTACTCGTACAGCCCGAGACTGAATACGCCGACCACCGCGAGGCGGCGGGGACGCGGCAGCACCCCCATCGGCGACAGGGTGCCGCTCGGGGTGAGGAGGGTGATCTCGTCTCCCACGAACGCGCCGAGCTCCCTGGAGACCCCCTCGCCGATCACGATGCCGCCGAGCGCCGGCCCGTCGTAGCCCGACAGATCCGCCAGGCTTCCGCTGGTCACCGACGTGTCCAGCTCCGTGACCGCCGCCTCCAGCTCCGGGTCGATTCCCTTGACGTTCATGAAGACGTCGCCGCCGCGGCTGCGGGCGAGGGCCCGTCCGGGAATCGCCGGTGCGGCGGCCTCGACGCGCGGCAGCGCGGCCAGCGTGCGAGCCGTCTCCCGGTAGTCCGCGAAGCCGCCTTCCACCACGTTCCAGACGTACACGTGGGCCTGCGAGCCGACGATGCGATCCCGCAACTCCTGCTGCAGGCCGGTCATCAGGGCCAGCGCAACGATCAGCGCGGTAACCCCGACCGTCACGCCGAGCACCGAGATGAGCGACGTGCTCGCCATGGACGCCTGCTTGCGGCGCGCCACGAGATAGCGGAGTGAGACGTAGAGCTCGAAGGGCGGATTCATGAGCCCCCGCTCGAGGATGCCTGCCTACGACCCGGCGAGCGGCCGCAGCAGCGGAAACAGGATGACGTCCCGAATGGACCGGCTGTCGGTCAGCAGCATGACCAGCCGGTCGATGCCGACGCCTTCGCCGCCCGTGGGCGGCAGGCCGTGCTCGAGGGCGCGGATGTAGTCTTCGTCCATCGCGTGCGCCTCCTCGTCCCCGGCGCCCCGCGCCCGTAGCTGGGCCTCGAACCGGCGGCGCTGCTCCGCCGGGTCGTTCAGCTCGCTGAACGCGTTGGCGATCTCCATGCCGCCGATGTAGAGCTCGAAGCGTTCGACGGTGCCCGGATCGTCCGGCCGCTGCTTCGACAGCGGAGAGACCTCGGTCGGAAAGTCGTGGACGAAGGTGGGCTGCACGAGCGTGTCCTCGCACAGCTCCTCGAACAGCGTGAAAGCGATCTTGCCGGGGCCGGCGCCGGGCGCGATGTCGACGTCGAGATCGCGGGCCAGCGCCGTCACCGCCGTCAGGTCCCGGAGGTCGTCCTCGGATACGTCGCGGCCCAGCCGTTTCGAGACGGCCTCGCGCACCGCCTCGCGCAGTGACAGCCGCGCAAACGGCCTGCGCCACGAGATGACTGCGCCGCCGTATACGCACTCCTGCCCGTCGAGCACGTCGTCCGCCACGGCGCCGAGCAGCTCCTCGGTCAGGTCCATCAGCTTCTCGTAGTCGCTGTAGGCCTCGTAGAACTCGAGCATCGTGAACTCGGGGTTGTGCCGCGTCGAGATGCCCTCGTTGCGAAAGTTGCGGTTGATCTCGTAGACCCGCTCCATGCCGCCGACGACGAGCCGCTTCAGGTAGAGCTCCGGCGCCACCCGCAGATAGAGCTGCAGGTCGAGTGCGTTATGTTGCGTGATGAACGGCCGGGCGAGCGCGCCGCCGGGCAGCGGCTGCATCATCGGCGTCTCGACCTCGAGGTAGTCCCGCGCGTCGAGGAACCTGCGGACGGCCCGGATGACGCGGTTGCGCGTCTCGAAGACCTGCCGGGACGCCGGGTTGACGATGAGGTCGAGATAACGCTGCCGGTAGCGGGTCTCGATATCCGTCAGCTCGTTCCACTTCTCCGGCAGCGGCTCGAAGCACTTGGCGAGGAACTCCAGGCGATCGGCCCAGACGGTCAGCTCGTCCGTCCGCGTGCGGAAGACGCGGCCCGCCACGCCGACGAGATCGCCGACGTCGAGCAGCTTGAACAGGTCGAAGTCCCGCGAACTGACCGAGTCCTTTCGGACGTAGGCCTGCAGGCGCTCCTTGCCATCCGAGAGTACGAGGAAGTTCGCCTTCCCGAAGCTGCGAATCGCGACGATGCGACCGGCGGTGACAACCTCCGGGCGCGCGCCCTCCAGTTCCTCCGCCGATCGATTCCGGTGTGCGTCGACGATTGAAGCTACATCAGCGGATCGCTCGCAGCGGGCCGGGTACGGATCGACATCGAGCGCCCCGAGTGCCTCGTGGTTCGCACGCCTCTGCCCGCGCTCGTCGATGCCAACTTCTTCTTCTTCGCGCTCCTTCAACGCAAACAGAATCTCTCCGTCTTCGCTGCGCTCGAATCTGTCGATGTCGGATTGACCGGCAAGGAGCTCCGCCACATACTGCCGGCGTCTCTCGGGATCCAGATCCCGGCGCAGTTTCGTCGACTTCAAGATGGCATCGAGGGATCTACAGCCCTGGGGAAACCTCGGGTCCCTCTGTGCCTTCCTGAGCAACTTGCGAACCCTGGTCCGTGCATCCGCATCGCTGATCGGGCTTCCTGCGCCCGGCGTGCCCGTTCGCTGCTTCGCGTGTCTGCGTCGGTTCTGGTCGACGCGCTCCCGCAACGCATAGTGACTCCGCCCGCCCTTCCCCTCTCTCCGAACGACGTCGGAATGGTGTCGGACGAGGAGGCCTTCCACCTGTTCCTGGTCCAGTCCGCTCTCCTTCGCGAGACCCTTGACGGTCCTCCCGAACTTGTACTTGGGGTTCTCGAGGGCCGAACGCACGCTGGCCCAAGCCTCGCCGTCGCTCGTCTGCTCACCCGCGCTCATGCCACGCTGCCCGCCGGCTTCGACTCCCATCACGTGCCCAGCGCGCTGCTCCGGTCGCGCTCTTCCGTGACCGCGCGCCGCACGGCGTCGAGCACGCCGTTGACGAAGGAGACCGCGCGCTCGCCGCTGAAGGTCTTCGCCAGCTCCAGCGCTTCGTTGATGACGACCGCCGCCGGCGTCCGTTCGAACAGCAGCTCGTAGACGGCCAGGCGCATGATGAGCCGGTCGACGACGGCCAGGCGCTCCGACCGCCAGTTGTCGATGTGTCGCGCGATCAGCGCGTCGATCTCCGGCAACGCAGCCACGGCGCCGCGCGCGAGGCCGACCGCGAGCTCCCGGCGGGGGGCCGGAGCCGGATGCACCGTCCAGAACAGGTCGAGCGCGTCGTCGAGGTCGCCGGCCCCGATGCGGCCGACGTCCCACTGGTACAGCAACTGGAGGGCGGTCTCGCGAGCCCTGTGGCGCTCGCGCGAGTTGTCCGTTCGGGACTCCCTGGCGCCGAACACTCCCTCCGACGTATCGAGAGTCCGATGCAGCGACTGGAGCGCCGCCTCCCGAACCGGCCGGCGCCCCGGTTGCGCTCCCGCGACCGTCCCGTGCCCGCGAGCCCCATGCCCGGGTGTCCCGAGGCTCTCACGGGGGACCTCCGTCGGGCTTCCGGGCGCGCGGGCGGCGCGAGACGGCTCTTGACGAGGTGGACGGTCGGAAGAAGCTCCCGGCACGCCCCGAGCGACGCGCTTCACCAGGCGCGGCCGCTCCCCGGATGCCGGGCGGGACGACGTGGCGCGGGGCTGTTCGCCGGACGCCGGGACGGGGCAGCGGCCTGCGTCCTCCAGCCAGAAACGCCCCTCGGAATCCTTGAGCAACTCTCCGCCGACCAGCAACGCGGTCTCGTCGAAGGACTTGATCCTGCGCGGGCTCTCCTGCGGGTCGACGGCGGTCAGCATGACGCAGTACGGCTTGACGCCCCTCTCGATCTCCTGCACGTGCGCGTGCCGCTCGCGGTCGCCCGGATCGGCCGGGTCAGGAAGCCCGCTGTCCGTAATCCGGACGCAGCGACGCCCCTTCAACGTCCCGAGCTCGTCGTCCCAGACGCGCAGGTAGACCTGGCCGGTCGACGGCGAGATCGCCCCCCACGACCACCTGGCGTTGACAAGAGGTGCGCCGAGGCAGTCCCTGAAGAACCGGGAGATCGTCATCGCGTCGCTCTCGTCGGACAGGTGCGCCGGCGTGCACCCCCACACCGCATCGCATGCTGCTCCAATCACGCTCCGGTCCGGGGCGCGCCCGGCAGCGAGTCGAGGACGTTGGCCAGTTGCACGGCAGCCAGTGCGGCTTCCCGCCCCTTGTTCGAGGGTCCGTCGCCGGCGCGGGCGGCGGCCTCGTCCAGCGAGTTCGTGGTCAGCACCCCGAACGTCATCGGCACGCCGGTCGCCTGCGACGCCGTGGCGATCGCGTGCGCGACCGCGGATGCCAGATAGTCGAAGTGCGGCGTCTCTCCGCGCACGATGCAGCCGAGGCAGACGACCGCGTCGAACGCTCCCGATTCGGCTGCACGCCGCGCCGCCAGCGGGATCTCGAAAGCGCCGGGCACCTCGATGAGAGTCACCGAGCCGGGCTCGCCGGGCGCCGCGCCGCGGGCTCCCGCTCCCCGGAGCGCAGCCAGCGCACCGTCGCACAGCCCGCCGGTGACGGCGCGGTGGTACGCGGACACTACGAGGCCGACCCGCAAGCCCGACGCGTCGGTCGCCCCCTCGATGACAGGGGTGTCTCTCATGAGCCGGTAAACCGGGGCCGGCGCTTCTCGAGAAACGCGCGCGTACCTTCGCCCCAGTCGCTCGTCGCGGCAGCCAGCCCGAACAGGCTCGCTTCGTGAGCGCACCCGTCGGCGAGCGTCATCCCGAGCCCGTCGCGGACGGACGCCAGTATGCAGCGCACGGCGACGGGGGCCTGAGCGGCGATCCGCTGCGCGAGCTCCATCGTCCTCGCCATCAGGTCGGCCCGCGGCACGACACGGTTCACCAGCCCGATCCGCCAGGCCTCCTGCGCGTCGATAGGATCGCCGGTCAGGGTCATCTCCAGTGCTCGTCCGGCGCCGACCAACCGCGGCAACCGCTGCGTGCCGCCGTAGCCGGGCAACAGGCCGAGCCCGATCTCCGGCTGGCCGAGCTTCGCCGTGTCGGCCGCGATGCGCAGCGTGCAGGCCATGGCCAGCTCGCAGCCGCCGCCCAGCGCGTAGCCGTTGACGGCCGCGATGACCGGCTTGCCCATCCGCTCCAGCGCGTGGCACAACGCGTGCCCGCGGGCCGCCAGCGCCTCGGCGGTGACCGGATTCAGCTCCGCCAGCTCGCGAATGTCGGCTCCGGCGATGAACGCCTTGTCCCCGGCGCCGGTCAGAATCACCACCCGCACCTCGTCGTCGGCGGTCAGCCGGCTCACCGCGCCCTCCAGCTCGGTGATCGTCCGGTTGTTCAGTGCGTTCAGCACCGCGGGCCGCGTGACGGTGAGCACGGCCACGGCCCCGTCGCGCTCGATGGTCAGGTTCTCATCCGGCATGGCGTCTGGTTCGAACGGCAAGAACTATACTCCACGCCCACACCAGCCCGGCGCCGGCTGCCGATCCCAGCGCATCCGCCGCCACGTCCCGCAGCTCGGGCGTCCGGCCGGGCACGAACGACTGGTGGAACTCGTCGGTCACTCCGTAGGCGGCGCCCAGGGCGGCGGCCAGCAGCGCGCCGCCGATGCTGACCCGGGCCCACTCCGCTCCGGCCACGCCCCGCAGCATCGCCGCCCCGAGCGAACCGTACGCCAGGAAGTGCGCGGTGACGTCGGACACCGAGCCGGGCAATCTCGGCGGCGACGGTGTGCCGGACACGAACCAGATGGCGGCCATCAGACCGGCCGCCGGCCCCCAGGCCCACAACAACCCGGGCAACCGACCCGGAGCTGCGCCTCGCCGGACGGTCATAGCGGGAACGGATACATCAGCCAGGCGAGCACCGTGGCCGCCAGCACGAAGCCGGCGAACAGCACCCCGCCGAAACGCACCTGCTCCGCCGGCTCGTCGCGCATCAGGACGGAGAAGACCAGCGAGACGAAGCCGGCGAACAGCACCATCAGGATGAAATGGCTGGCCATCCCGCCGCCTACTTCCTGCCCTGGGCGATGTCGAACGCGTCCATGACGACCAGGACGTTCAGGAGCCCGGAGACGATGAGAAACGTGTTGCCGTACTCGTAGGTGCCGGCCGCCGCGTCGCCGCCCCCGGCGCCGAACGCAAGCGCGAGCAGGTAGGGGACCCCGATGCCGAGATCGGCCAGTCCGGCCAACGCGACCAGGGGCTGCGACGGATCGATGGCGAACAGCTCCCCGTCGAGACCGAGTCCGATCATGAACATGAGGGGCAGCGCCAGGAGGAACACGATTCCCTTGGACCCACGCCCCTGCCAGAGATGCCCGGCCCCGGGCAACGCCCAGGCGACGGCGCAAATCACGGCGACGCGGCCCGGATCGGCCGACTGCGGACGGTTGCGCATCACCTCTAGTGTACCCTTCCGCGAATCACGCTGGCCACGAACGCGCAGGAGGCCGCACCGAGCGGAACCGCGGACGCCGCGCGACCGACATTGCCGGGATCGACCAGCCCCCCCGCCTCGAGCAGCACGGTCGCCGCGGTCGGCAGCGCCGCCGCCGCCAGCACGAGCGCCGCAGCCCGGCCGCGGAAAGACAGGACGACGAGCAGGCCGTGCGCGACCTTGCGGTCGCGTTGGGAGTTTCGCCGGCGCCAGACTCCCGCGGCGCAGACGCCGAGCAGCGCCCCTCCGTAGAGCCCGGCGCACCGCCCGCAGACCGGGAACTGCACCCCCCATGGATGGAAGGACCGATCCGCGCGCTGATGGCAGATGGCGCTCGCGGCGAGGTAGACCATGCTGCCCGCGACCAGCGCAACTCCCTCCGCGCCGTGGCGCAACGCGTACGGCGTCGCCGCCAGCGCCGCGCTCCAGAGCACGACGCCCGCGATCAACCCGCACAGCAGCACCCTAGAACGCGAGCGCATCGAAGTGTGTCAGGCGCCGAAAGGCATCGAACCGGGCGCGGACGTCCTCGTCGGTCAGGGTGAGCAGCCGGCCGAGGCCGAAGTCCTCCACCGACAGCGAAGCCATCGCACTGCCGCAGATGGCCGCCCGCACGACCGCGTCGTCGGAGAGGTCGCCCGCCGCGGCGAGGTACCCGATGAAGCCGCCCGCGAAAGTGTCTCCGGCCCCGGTCGGGTCGCAGACCTCCTCGAGCGGCAACCCCGGCGCGGCGAAAAAGTCGTCCCCCCGCGTCAACAGCACGCCATGCTCGCCGCGCTTGACGATCACGCGCCGGGGACCCATGGCGCGGATCTCGCGCGCCGCCTTCACCAGGTTCGCCTTCCCGCTCAGTTGCCGCGCCTCCTCGTCGTTGATCACCACCGCGTCCACGCGGCGCAGGACCTGGCGCAGCTCGGCCGGGGTCCCGTCGATCCAGTAGTTCATCGTATCGAGAGCGACGAACCGCGGCGCTTCGACCTGGTCGAGGACCTCCATCTGCAGCGCCGGATGGATGTTGGCGAGAAACACCACCGGCGTGGAACGGAAGCGCTCCGGCACGCGCGGCGAGAAGTCCTCGAACACGTTCAGATGCGTGTAGATCGTCTCGCGCGTGTTCAGGTCGAGCTTGTACTCCCCCTTCCAGCGGAAGGTGTCGCCCGGCACGCGCTGCAGGCCTTCGAGGTCGATCCGCCGGCCGCCGAAAACCTGCATGTGGCGCTCGTCGAAGTCCTCTCCCACCACCGCCACGAGACGCACGTCGCTGAAGAACGACGCGGCGATGCTGAAGAAGGTCGCTGCGCCGCCGACCACGCGGGATACCTCGCCGAAGGGTGTCCGGATCGAGTCGAAGGCGACCGAACCGACGGTCAGCACCGGCTGGGTCATGGCAGGTACCTGCCGATGAGCGGCGCCAGCTCGGCGCGGGTCTCGGAAGGAATCGCCTCGGGCCGCGTGATGATCGCGGTCGCCAGCGCCGTGCCGCACTCGCATCCGCGTTCGACCGGCAGGTGCGACACCAGCTCGGCGATCGTCTTCTGCGCGGTCACGGCGTTCGCCTGCAGAGTCTCGATGACCATCTCGACGGTCACCTCGTCGTGCTCGGGATGCCAGCAGTCGTAGTCGGTGACGAGGGCGACCGTCGCGAAGCAGATCTCCGCCTCCCGCGCCAGCTTCGCCTCCTGCAGGTTGGTCATGCCGATCACGTCCATGTTCCACGAGCGGTACAGGCGCGACTCGGCGAGGGTGGAGAACTGCGGGCCCTCCATGCAGACGTAGGCGCCTCCGCGATGCACGGTGGCGCCTACGCGGTCCGCCGCGTCGGCGGCCAGCCGGCTGAGGGCCGCGCAGACCGGGTGCGCGAGCGAGACGTGCGCGGCGATGCCCCGCCCGAAGAACGTGCCGATGCGTCCCCGCGTGCGGTCCAGAAACTGGTCGGGAACGACGATGTCCTGCGGCCGGTAACGCTCCTGCAGACTCCCGACGGCGCTCGCGGACACGAGCCACTCGACACCGAGCGTCTTCATGCCGAAAACGTTCGCCCGGAAGTTGAGCTCCGACGGGAGGATGCGGTGCCCGGCGCCGTGACGCGCGAGGAACGCGACGCGCCGCCCCGCGAGAGTGCCCACCACGTAGGGAGCGGAGGGCGCTCCGAAGGGAGTTGCGACTTCGCGTTCCTCGCGGTCCGTGAGCCCGGCCATATCGTACAGCCCGCTCCCGCCGATGATGCCGATGCGTATCCGTTCGTCAGCGTGCATGATGCGCAGCCTGCGCGCTCCTCTCCTGCTTGAGCTCGACGAGGACGCCGTGCGCGCTGGAAGGATGCACGAAGGCGACCAGCGCCCCCTCCGCCCCATCGCGCGGCGTCTCGTCGATCAGCCTGACCCCGCGCGCCTTCAGCCGCGCCAGAGCCGCTGCGATGTCGTCGACCCGCAGCGTGATGTGGTGTATCCCGGCGCCGCGGCGGGTCACGAAGCGCCGGATGGGCGACTCGTCCGTCGTCGCCTCGAGCAGCTCCAGCGCGGCCGATCCGACGCGCACGAAATGCGCGCGCACACCCTGCGACGGGACGTCCTCCGTCGCGTCGACCTCCAGGCCGAGGGCGTCCGTATAGAATGCGAGCGCCGCGTCGAGGTCGTCCACCGCGATTCCGATGTGGTCCAGCACCGCCTTCATGAGTCCGGCCCCTCCTGCACGAAACGCCGCACGAGATCGCCCGCGGCCGCATACGGATCGATCTCGCGGGCCGCGATGGCGGCGATGGCGTCGTCGAGATCCTGCCCCTCCCGGATACGCGCCACGATCCGCCCGACCAGGATCGCCTCCAGCCTCGCGCGCGCCCGGCGCCGCGCACGGTCCGCGGCGGCGAGCCCCCGATCCGCGAAGCGGCGCACGGCGGCGATGGCGTCATCGACGCCTTCCCCGGTCGCCGCGCAGGTCTTGACCACCGGTGGCCGCCACCGGTTCGTCCCGGGTTCGCGCAGCGAGAGCATCCCCTCGATCTCCGCGACCGCGCGGTCGGCGCCGTCGCGGTCCGCCTTGTTCACTACGAACACGTCGGCAATCTCCATGATGCCGGCCTTGATCGCCTGCACGTCGTCGCCGCTGCCGGGAGCGAGGACCACCACCGACACGTCGGCGATCCGGCTGACGTCGATCTCGCCCTGGCCGACGCCGACCGTTTCGATCAGCACGACGTCGATCCCCGCCGCGTCCAGGACGATCCGCGCATCGTCGGTCGCTCGCGCCAGGCCGCCGAGCTGCCCGCGGGTCGCCATGCTGCGCACGAAGACGCCCCCGTCCCCCGCGTGGCCCTGCATCCGGATGCGGTCCCCGAGAATGGCGCCGCCGCTGAACGGGCTGGTCGGATCCACGGCCAGGATCCCGACCCGCAGGGTCTCCCGGCGCAAGGCGGCGGTCAGGCGGTCGACCAGCGTGCTCTTGCCGACCCCCGGCGCCCCGGTGAGGCCCACGGCCAGAGCGCGCCCCGTCCGCCCGAACAGCCGGCCGACCAGGGCGGCCGACCCGGCGTCCTCCCGCTCCACCACGGATATCGCGCGTGCGATCGCGCGAAAATCTCCGGCCAGCACGCGTTCCGCGAGATCCATCAGGTCGGCGTCCTGCGAGCGGCGTCAGCCCAGATAGTGCCGCGCGATCACCAGCCGCTGGATCTCGCTCGTGCCTTCGCCGATGGTCAGCAGCTTCACGTCCCGGTAGAGCTTCTCGGCCGGATAGTCCTTCACGAAACCGTACCCGCCGTGAATCTGGACGCATTCGCCGGCTGCACGCACCGCGACCTCGCTGGCGTAGAGCTTGGCCATCGACGACTCGCGCGTCGTCGGCCGCCCCTGGTCCTTGAGGAACGCCGCGCGGTAGGTCAGAAGCCTGGCCGCATCGATCCCCACGGCCATGTCGGCCAGCTTCCATTGAATGGCCTGGAAGCTCGCGAGCGGCCGGCCGAACTGCGTCCGCTCCGCGGCGTGGCGGCGGGCGGCGTCGAAGGCGCCCTGGGCCAGCCCGACGGCGAGGGCGGCGATGCCGATGCGGCCTGCGTCGAGCACCGCCATGGCGTCGGCGAATCCGCGGCCCTCGCCGCCCAGCAAGTGATCGCGCGGCACCCGGCATCCGTCCAGGCGCGTGTCCGCGGTGGTGCTCGCGCGCATGCCGAGCTTGCTCTCCTTGCGGCCTGCCGACAGGCCGGGCGTGCCGCGCTCGACGACGAAGGCCGAGATGCCGTGCCGGCGTGCGGTCGGGTCGGTGACCGCCATCACCACGGTCAGCCCGGCGAGGCCCGCATGGGTCGTGAACGTCTTCGTGCCGTCCAGGACCCAGTCGTCGCCGTCGGCTCGCGCGCGCGCGCGCAGGCTGCCCGCGTCACTGCCCGCGTCGGGCTCCGTCAGCGCCCAGGCCCCCAGGTACTCGCCGCGGGCCAGCGGCGTCAGCCAGCGCTCCTTCTGCGCCTCGGATCCGAACATCCCGACGTGCGCGGCGGCCAGCCCGTTGTGCGCGGCGACCGTCAGGGAGATCGTCGGATCGACGCGCGCGAGCTCCTCGATGCAGATGCAGTACTCGACCGCCGAGAGCCCGGCGCCTCCGTAACGGGCCGGGAACTGGATGCCCAGCAACCCCAGCTCGGCAAGCTGCGCCAGGAGCTCGACGGGAAACGCCTGCGCCTCGTCCCAGTCCGCCACGTGCGGCGCAATCTCCCGCTCCGCGAACTCGCGCACCGCCCGGCGCGTCACCTCCTCCGCTTCGGTGGGGCGAAAGTCCATTGGCCGTCGAGACTCTATCATGCGCGGCCGCGCCGACCCGCCAGGCCGCCGCACTGCCCCCGGCCCTTCCAACTGTCGATAATAGGAAGGACATGCACGACCGCCGCGCCGGCCACCGGCTGTCCTTCGCGCTGCTTCTGCTCCTCGGCGCCGGCGCCGGCCCGGCATCCGCCGATCTCACCGTCTTCGCCGGACATGCGACGCCGGACCGCGTGACGCCGGGAGCCGCCCTCGGAATCGCTCTGCGGCCGGTCGGTCTGGAGTTCGAGTACGCCGGAATGCCCTCGGCCGGGTCCGACTCCGAACCGGCGCGGCAGACGGGACTGTTCAACCTGGTCTTCGGCGCGCCCCTGGACGGCCGGCGCCGACTCGAGCTCTACGGCGCCGTGGGCGGCGGGTTGTACCGCGAACGCACGGGGACGCACGCGCGGACCGATCTGGCGGCGGGCGCAGGCGCCGGCGTCAACATCTCGCTCCGCGGACCGCTTCGTCTCCGGATCGACTACCGGCTGCTGGTGCTGCGAGGGGCACGGGTCGACCGCCGCCCGCGGCGGGTGTACGCCGGTCTCAACCTGCCGTTCTGACCGCAAGGGACCACCGAAGTCGGCGTCGCGAGCGGCGCCGGGCGGCCGTTCTCCCGTCAGCCCGGCTCTTCGACGAGCTCCACCGGCTCGAGCTCGAGCGGCGTCTGTCCCATCCCGAAGGACTGCATGTAGGTCTCGTAGAGCTCCTGCACTTCTTCCGGGAACACCTGGTTCAGGAGTTGCGCCACGGCGTAGTTGGCGTCCGCCACGACCGGATCGAAAAGCCAGACGTAGACCGCGTTGTTGTTGGGGCCCGGCGGCTCCGACACGCGGTACATCGTCCAGCCCGCGGCCAGCGCCCGATGCTCCGCGTCCTCGCTCGCGGCGAGGGCCTCCACCATTTGTCTGGTCAACGTTTCGAAGCCGGTGGCGCTTCCGGACTGGACGTAGTTGATGACCATCGCGGCCGGCGCATCGAACGTCCGGGTGGCGATCGGGGGAGCCGGTTCCGTCTCCGTGTCGCCGGCCGCCGTGGCGTCATCGGAAGGGCCATCCCCGTCGGTCGGCGGCGGCTGCGCTCCGGGAAACGGCAGTGGCGCCGGCGCCGACGCCGGCTGCTGCTCCGCCGGCGGCGGCTGGGCCGCGCGAGCGGACTGGAGAGGCCGGGGCAACACCATGCCGGCGGCTACCCCTGCCAACGCAACGGCGGTCAACGGCCACGTGAATCGGAACGCGCCAAGACCGGGCCGCCGGCTGTTCATGGGACGCATCGGTGCACGCAGACAACTTCCACGCGGTGGCTGCGGCCGGACCTGACGGATCCGGCCGCAGCCGAGCGCGGAAGCGCTCTACGAAGCTCGGAACGGGTTTCACCGCGTTCCACGGCGCAAGCTCCTAGAAGTCCCGAACCAGCGTGAGGTTGATCGGCAACTGCTTGAGCGCGGCGTCCGTGAACGAGCCGTTGTAGGTCTCGTAGAGCTGCTGAATCTCGCCCGGGAACACCTCGTTCATGATCGTCGAAGCCGCATAGTTGGCGCCGCCCATGACCGGGTCGATGACCCAGGCGTACATCACGTTGCCCTGGCCGGTGATGTCGAGGCCGGCCCGGTAGACCTTCCACCCCCGCGCCTGCGCCTGGCGGTTGGTCTCCGTGTTCTCGCTCTGGGCCAGCGCGTCGCCGAGGCGCGCCATGACGCTCTCGTACTGCGCGGTCGACCCCGGCTTGACGAAGTGGAGCATCACCGCGGCATCTCCGCTGAAGCTCACCTGCGGCTGCGCCTCCACCTGCTGCGAGGGGATCAACGTTCCCAGCATCACGCCTGCGGCCAGCGTCGCCGCGAACGCGCCCCCCAGAAAGATCCGCCGCATCGACCGCTCCTTGCGAAACCAACGCATGTTCGTGTCCTCCATTGGATCCCCCGTGCCCGGAAAAAGAGCGGGTACTTTACCGTACCGCCCGCGCTAGACGAAAGTACTCAGCACCGCGTTCGAAATCAGCATCCCGGCGCGGGTCAGGCGCCACCGCCCGCCGGCGTCGGTCATCCAGCCCGCGTCGACGAAGCGGCCGACGTCGGACCCGTATCTCGCCTCCAGGTCGACACCGTAACGCCTCCCGACGACGGCGACGTCGATCCCCTCGGCGAGCCGCAGGCCGGTGAACAGAGCATCCCCGAGCCGCTCGTCCACCGACAGGCGACGGCGTGTCTCCGCAACCCGCGCACCCTGCTCGACCGCATCCACGTAGCGCGCCGTCTCCGAGAGATTCTTCCACCGTACGCCGCCCCGGGTCGAGTGGGCGCCGCACCCGAAGCCCAACCACTCGCCGTCCCGCCAGTACTTGAGGTTGTGCCGCGACCGGCGGCCCGGGCGCGCGACGTTCGAGATCTCGTACTGCTCGTACCCGGCGGCGTCGGTCCGCGCGAAGGCGTCGAGATACATCGCGGCCGCGTCCTCGTCGGGCGCCTGCGACCAGCCGCGCCGCGCCGCCTCCTCCCGAAGCGGCGCATTCGGGTACAACTCCAGCATATACAGCGACGCATGGTCCGGCGCAAGCTCCACCAGCGCCTCGACCGACGCCGCGCACGCGCCGCGACTCTGAGCCGGCAGCCAGAGCATCATGTCGAGACTCACGTTCCCGCACCCGGCCCCGCGGATCGCCGCGAACGCCTCGCGGGCCTGCTCCGCCGAATGCGCGCGGCCGAGGCGCGCGAGCTCGCCGTCGTCGAACGACTGTACGCCCAGGCTGATGCGGTTGATCCCCGCTCCGAGCAGCGCGGACACGTAGCCGGGGCTGCAAGACTCCGGGTTCATCTCGAGCGTGGTCTCCACGTCCGGAGCGACGTCGAACGCCCGGCGGGACGCGTCGAGCACGCGCGCCACCTCCTCGACCGCGAGCAGGGACGGCGTCCCGCCGCCGAAGAAGATCGAATCGACCCGCCGCCCGTCGCCGCTGCGTTCGATCTCGCGGGTCAACGCCGTCACGTAGGCCCGCTTGAGGTCTTCGTCGAGCAGTCCCCGGTTGAAGTTGCAGTACCCGCAGATCGCCGCGCAGAACGGCACGTGCACGTAGAGGCCGAGAGCGCCGTCACCCTCCACTTCTCCGTCGCGCCGGACCCGCTCGTTGCGCGGCACGCCCACTTCGTCCTCCCCGACTCCGGGTGCGCCGCGGCCCGGGTCCGATCAGGTGCCGGCCCTGCCCCCCGCCCAGCCGAGATCGAGCTGCCCTTCGGGCAACCGCGCGCGGGCGCGCCCCGATGTCCGCTGCGGCAGGCGCCCGGACGGCGGGGCGGACGGCCCGGTGGGACGGCTCGGCCCCAACTTCCACTTCTGGTACAGGAACTCCGCGGTCGGCGGGTGCTCGAAATCGCGGTAGTCGGGCCCGTCGTACTCGAGGAACTCGCACATCTCGCGCAGCCGTGAATGGAGGCGGTAACCCACGCGGACGAACAACGAGTCGAGATTCTGGACGTCGGAGACGTCCTCGTAGTTCGTGGTGAAGACCGTCGGACGCTTCTCGTTGTAGCGGGTGTTGACGATGAGGTGCATCGTCTCCTCGACCCAGTCCGTCAGCCGCTCCGCCCCCAGATCGTCGAGCACGAGCAGCTCGGCCTGCATGACCTCCTGGAGAACGTCGGCCTCCGAAGCGCGGGTGACCGGGTTGTAGGTGCTGCGGATCGTGCTCAACAGCGAGCGGGTGTCATAGTAGACGCCCCGCATGCCCTTCAGCACGACCTCGCGCAGCACCGACACGGCGACGTGCGTCTTGCCGATGCCGGGAGGCCCGATGAACAGGAGCCCCTTGTCGACGACGGGAAACGCGGCGGCGAATTCCTGCGCCTTCCGGAAGGCACGCTGCAGCTTCTCGTTCTCATAGGTGATGAACGTCGAGAAGTCGCACTTCGAGTAGCGCGCCGGAATCCGGGCTCGCGCCAGCATCTGCTGCGCGACGCCGGCGCGCCAGCAATCGCACCGTTCCGCGCGACGCGCCCCCGCGACGGAGCGCGTACGCCAGCCGGTGCCCCGGCAGTCCGGACAGTCCGCCTCCGCCCGTGCACGTCCCTCCACCGCCATGGAACAAGCTTAGCAGCCCTCGAGTGAGAGCTCAGGCGTCCGGCGTCCGGCGGGCGCGGGGCCCCGGGGAGTCGGCGTCCGGCGCTTCCGGCGGCTCGGCCGGAGCGGGCCGGACGAGCTCGGTAGGCGGCGACTTGACGAGCGCGGTCCCGAGACGCTGCTCCCAGTCGCCCACGCCGCGGGTGAGCTCCTGCTTGACGTAGTGCATGAACTCGTTGACCTCGTGCTGCATGCGGGCCATCTTCTCCCGCATGTTCAGGATGATCTCCACGCCGGCGAGGTTCACCCCGAGGTCGCGGGTCAGCGAGAGGATGGTCTCGAGCCGCTCGATGTCCTCCTCGCCATAGAGCCGCGTGTTGCCATCGGTGCGCGACGGCTTGAGCAGCCCTTCGCGCTCGTAGAGACGCAGCGTCTGCGGGTGAATCTTGTAGCGTTGCGCCACCACGCTGATCATGTACGGTCCCGCGCCCGTCTGCTTGGCCGGCATATGCGTCAGTCTTCGAAAAGGTTCTTGCGGACGTCCGCGCCGTGGATCCGGCCGAACTCCCGCAGCAGCGCCTTCGACCGCTCGTCGTCGACGGCGGGCAGCACGACGTTCACCGCCACGACGAGATCGCCGCGGTCCCCGTCCCCGCGCGGCGAGGGCACGCCGTACTCCCGCAGCCGAAACCGCTGGCCGGAGCGCGTCCCGGGCGGCAACCGCAGACGCGCCGTGCCGTCGAGGGTCGGCACGTCCACCGCGGCGCCGAGCGCCGCCTCGTGAATGGCGATCGGCAGGTCGACATGCAGGTCCGGTCCCTCACGCCGCAGGACCCGGTGCCGGCCGACCTTCGCCACGATATAGAGGTCGCCCGGCTTGCCACCACGGGTCCCGGCGTTGCCCTTGGCCTCTATCCTGAGCCGCGAGCCGTCGTCCACGCCTGCCGGCACGTGGATGGCGATCTCCTCGTCGCGCGCCGCGATGCCGCTCTCGCGGCAGGCCGCGCAGGGACGGAAGCGGAGGCTTCCCGTTCCCTCGCAGAAGGCGCAACGCATCGCGAACACCATGTGCCCGCGGCGGCGGCGCGTCGCGCCGGTGCCCTGACAAGGGCCGCAGCGCGTCTCGGCGGCGCGGCGCCGGCCGGTTCCACCGCAGTCGCCGCAGACGTCGAGCCGGGTGACGGTCAGCCGGCGTTCGGTACCGCGCACCGCTTCCTCGAACGACAGCACGATCTCCCCGAACAGATCCCCCCCGCGCTCGGGCTGACCGCCGGCCGGCGCCCCGCGCGACACCTGGGCCGCGAACACGTCGGAGAACAACTCCTCGAACGTCGCGGAGCTCCCGCCGCCGCTGCCGCTCGGCGAGAAGTCGAACCCCTGGAACTCGATCGAGGCCGGACGGGGGACGTGCTCGGGCGCGCCATGCGCGTCGTACTCCCGGCGCCGGGCCGGATCGCGCAGGGTCTCGTACGCCTCGGTCACGATTCTGAAGAACGCCGCGGCCTCGCCGTCGCCCGGATTGATGCCCGGATGATAGCGGCGGGCGAGGCGGCGGTAGGCGCGGCTCACCTCGTCCCGCGTCGCCGATCGCTCAACGCCGAGCACGACGTAGAAGTCCACCTGGCCCACCGGACGCCACCTCCACCGTCCGGCCAGTTACGGCTTCCGGTCCTCGACGACCTCCGCATCGATGACGTCTCCCGCGTTCCCGGCCCGCGGCCCGCCCGGGCCGCCGCCGGCCCCGGGACCCGCGTCGCCCCCCGGCCCCGGGCCCGGTCCGGGTCCTCCCTCCGCACCCGGAGCCGCCTGCGCGGTCTTCGCGTACAGAGCCTGGGCCGCCGTCTGCTGGGCCGCGTTCAGCGTCTCCAGCGCCTGGTCGATCGCGGCGGCGTCGCCGCCCTCGATGGCCTTCTTCAGCCCCGCGACCGCCTCCTCGACCGGCTTGCGCTCCTCCGCCGACAGCTTGTCCCCGGCGTCCTTCAGCATGCGCTCGGCGGCGTAGGCCGCCTGGTCCGCCCGGTTGCGCGTCTCCACCTCTTCTTTCCGGGCCTTGTCGTCGTCGGCGTGCGCCTCGGCTTCCCGCATCATCCTGTCGACCTCGTCCTTGCCGAGACCGCTCGACGCCGTGATGGTGATCTGCTGCTGCTTGCCGGTCCCGAGGTCCTTGGCCGACACGTTCACGATGCCGTTCGCGTCGATGTCGAAGGTCACCTCGATCTGCGGAACGCCGCGCGGGGCGGGCGGAATGCCGTCGAGATGGAACTTGCCGAGCGTGCGGTTGTCCTTCGCCATCGAGCGTTCGCCCTGCAGGACGTGCACCTCGACGCTGGGCTGGTTGTCGGCGGCGGTCGAGAAGGTCTCGCTCTTCTTGCTGGGAATGGTCGTGTTGCGCTGAATCAGCGACGTCATGACCCCCCCCAGGGTCTCGATGCCGAGCGACAGCGGCGTCACGTCGAGCAGCAGCAGGTCCTTGACCTCGCCGGCGAGGACTCCGGCCTGCACGGACGCGCCGATCGCCACCACCTCGTCCGGGTTCACGCCGCGGTGGGGCTCCTTGCCGAACAGCTCCTTCACGATCTCCTGCACGCGCGGGACCCGCGTCGACCCGCCGACCAGCACCACCTCGTCGATCTGCGACGGATCGAGGCCGGCATCCCGCAGGGCGCGCTTGACCGGCTCGACCGTCCGCTGCAGCAGCGGTTCGATGAGCTGCTCGAACCGCGCCCGCGTCAGCTTCCTCTGCAGGTGCTTCGGTCCGGACGCGTCGGCGGTGATGAACGGGAGGTTGATCTCGGTCTCGACTACCGTCGACAGCTCCATCTTGGCCTTCTCGGCCGCCTCCTTGAGGCGCTGGAGCGCCATCGGGTCGCGACTGAGGTCGATGCCCTCCTCGCGCTTGAACTCCCCGACGATCCAGTCGATTACGACCTGGTCCAGGTTGTCGCCGCCGAGATGGGTGTCGCCGTTGGTGGCCTTGACCTCGACCACGCCCTCGCCCACCTCGAGAATCGAGATGTCGAAGGTGCCGCCGCCGAAGTCGTACACCGCGATGGTCTCGTCGGTCTTCTTGTCGAGCCCGTAGGCGAGGGCGGCGGCGGTCGGCTCGTTGACGATCCGCAGCACCTCGAGCCCGGCGATCTGCCCCGCGTCCTTGGTGGCCTGGCGCTGCGCGTCGTTGAAGTAGGCGGGCACGGTGATGACCGCCTTCGTGACGGACTGACCGAGGTACTCCTCGGCCGCCTGCTTCAGCTTCTGCAGCACCATCGCCGACAGCTCGGGCGGCGACAGCTCCTTGCCGCCCGCCCTGACCCGCGCGTCGCCGTTCTTCGCCCGCACCACCTCGTAGGGCACCATCGCCATCTCTTCGTTCACTTCATCGAAGCGGCGCCCCATGAACCGCTTGATCGAGAAGACCGTGTTCTCGGGGTTGGTCACCGCCTGCCGCTTGGCGACCTGACCCACGAGCCGTTCGTCGGACTTCGCGAACGCCACGACCGACGGCGTCAGCCGGCTCCCCTCCGGATTGGCGATGACCGTCGGCTCGCCGCCCTCGATGACCGCCACGACGGAGTTCGTCGTGCCCAGATCGATCCCGATTATCTTGCTCATCTGCTGTTGTTCCTTCGCGCGCGACGGCGTTGCCGCCGCGCGCAATCAGCGCGCCCCACTGGCGCGTTGCGACCCGAACCATACAATGCTTGAAATATATAATCTTAGTTGTATATTGTCAAGTACAGGACAACCGCCCGGCTCGGCGAGCCGCGGCGTGCCCGTGCTATATTGGGATCGCTCCCCGTGACATCAACAAGGAGATCCGCGTGGCTCCTGCACCGAACCGCTACGTGCGTCAGGCCGCCGTTCTGAGCCTCTTCGCCGTCGCCGCCCTGTTCGGGATCGTGACCGGCGTGCTGTTCGCCTATTCGCCGGATCTGCCGGAGATCGAGGCGCTCGACGACTACGTCCCCGACACCATCACCCGCGTGTACGCGCGCGGCGGCGAGCTGATCGGCGAGTTCGCCACCGAGCGGCGAGACCTCATCGGCTACGACGACATCCCCGACGTGCTGCGCAACGCGATCATCGCGGCCGAGGACAGCTCCTTCTTCGAGCACAACGGTTTCGACTTCTCGGCCATCGTCCGCACCGCCGTCCAGAACGTCCTGCGGCAGCGCCGCTACGGCGCCAGCACGCTGACGATGCAGCTCGCCCGCAACATCGAGGTCGGCGGCGAGAGCCTCGGACTCCAGAAGACGGTGCAGCGCAAGCTGCTGGAGGCCTACTACACCTTCCTCATCGAGAAGCGCTACACGAAGCGGGAGATCCTCGCCCTTTACGCCAACCAGATGTGGCTGGGCACGGCGCGGCACGCCGCCCACGGCGTCGAAGCGGCGGCCCAGCTCTACTTCGGCAAGTCCGCCCGGGACGTCGAGCTCGGCGAGGCTGCGGTGATAGCCGGCATCATCCAGTTGCCTGCGCGCCAGAGCCCCCTCGTGAACATGGATTTCGCAACGTCCCGCCGCAACTACGTGCTCGAGCGCATGGCGGAGGAGGGCTATCTGGCCGAGGACGTCGCCGCGGCGGAGATCGCCAAGCCGATCGTCCTCGCGCCGCGCCGGGAGCGCGCCAACACGATCGCGCCGTACTTCCTGGAGGAAATCCGGCAGCACCTCGAAGCCGGCTACGGCGCGCAGCGGCTCTACGAGGACGGCCTCGTCGTCCGCTCGACGCTCGACATCGACATGCAGCGCGCCGCGAACAAGGCGGTCTCCGAGGGACTGCGCACCGTCGACAAGCGCCACGGCTTTCGCGGCGCCCGGCGCAACGTCCTGCAAGGCGACGATGCGGTCGAGTCCGTCGAGGCGTTCGAGCACTTCCGGTGGCGGCTGCCCATCGCGGAGGGCGACATGGTGCCGGCGGTGGTGACGGGAACGACCGCGGACACGATTCGGGTGCGGGTCGGGCCGCATGCCGCGGACATCGATGCCGACGGCTTCGCCTGGACAAGGAAGTCCTCGCCGGACGCTCTCGTGGAGACCGGCGACCTGATCGACGTGACGCTGGTGACGCTCCCCGACGGACCGAACGCCCGCGGCACGGCGACGCTCGACCAGGAGCCCGAGGTCGAGGGGTCGCTCGTCGCCATCGACAACCGGACCGGGCACGTGCTCGCCATGGTAGGCGGCTACGACTTCAACCGCAGCCGCTTCAACCGCGCCACGCAGGCGTTCCGGCAGCTCGGCTCCCTGTTCAAGGGCGTCCTCTACGCCGCCGCCGTCGACCAGGGCCACACGACGACCAGCATGCTGCGGGACGAGCCGGTCAGCTTCGACGTCGGCCCGGGCCAGCCCAGGTACCGTCCGAGCAACTACGACTACGAGTTCAAGGGACCGGTCACCCTTCGTCACGCTCTCGAGACGTCGCGCAACGTGCCGGCCGTCTGGCTCATGAACGAGGTCGGGCCGGAGGTGGTCATCGACTTCGCGCGGCGCGTCGGTTTCAGCTCCCCCATCCCGCCGTACCTGTCCGTCGCCCTCGGTTCGGCCGAGGCGACGCTGATGGAGGTCACCAGCGCCTACTCGGTGTTCCCCAGCCAGGGCCGGCGCATGCTGCCGTTCCTGATCGAACGGGTGATCGACCGCAACGGGCTCCTGCTCGAAGAACACCGCCCGCAGTCCCGCGACGCGCTTCGTCCGGACACGGCCTACATCATGGTGAGCCTCATGCGCGGGGTCGTGCAGCGGGGAACGGCGCAGCGGGCGCGGCGCACGCTGAACTGGCCCATCGGCGGCAAGACCGGCACGATGGACGACTACACCGATGCCTGGTTCGTCGGTTTCGATCCCGATATCACGGTCGGCGTCTGGGTCGGGCACGACGAGAAGAAGACGATGGGCTACAACGAGCAGGGCGCGCGGGTGGCGCTGCCCATCTGGATCGACTTCATGGAGGCCTACGTCGGAGACCGCACGGAACAGCCGGTGTTCGATCCGCCGACGAACATCGTCTTCGTCTCCGTGGATCCGGAGACCGGCGAGCCTGCCGGGCCTGGAACCTACCGTCCCGTCGAGGAAGCGTTCATCGCGGGTACGGAACCCGGCACGGCGTTTCCGCGCTAGCCCGACAATCGTCGCCTGCGGCTCCGCTTGCCGCCCAACCGGGCCTGACTAGGAGTCTACGCCGTTCTACGGCGCAGACTCCTAGCCCGACAATCGTCGCCGCCGGCTCGGATTGCCGCCCGACCGGACCTGACCGGAAACTACGGCGCGGACTCCGGGCCTCCCCTGGACTTCTCGCGCGTTCCGGATGCCTTCTGCATCAGGTAGGCCTTGATGAAGGCGTCGAGGTCGCCGTCGAGGACGCGATCGACATTGCCTTCCTCGACTCTGGTCCGGTGATCCTTGACCATCCGATAGGGATGGAGGACATAGCTGCGGATCTGGCTGCCGAAGGCGATGTCCTTCTTCTCGCCCCCGATCTCCTCGAGCCGATCCTGCTGCTCCTTGATCCGCCGGTCGTACAGCCGCGCCCGGAGCACCGCCATCGCCGCGTCCCGATTGCGGTGCTGCGAGCGCTCGTTCTGGCAGGAGACGACGATGCCGGTCGGCAGGTGGGTGATCCGCACCGCGGAATCGGTAACGTTGACGTGCTGACCGCCGGCTCCGCTCGACCGGTAGGTGTCGATGCGCAGGTCCTTCTCCTCGATGTCGAGCTCGACGTCGTCCGGCAGCTCCGGCCAGACGAACACCGATGCGAAGGACGTATGGCGGCGAGACGCCTGATCGAACGGCGAGATGCGCACCAGCCGGTGGATGCCCGCCTCGGCGAGGAGCAACCCGTAGGCGTAGTCGCCGTCGACGGTGACGGTGGCGCTCTTCACGCCGGCCTCGTCGCCGGGCTGCGCGTCGATCACTTCACGCGAGAAGCCGCGGCGCTCCGCCCAGCGCAGATACATCCGCAGCAGCATCTCCGCCCAGTCCTGCGATTCGGTCCCGCCGGCTCCGGGGTGGATCGAGACGATGGCGTTGCGCTGGTCGTGCTCGCCGCCGAGCATCTTGCGGATCTCGGCGCCCTCCACCTCCTCGCGCAGGTCGACGAGTCCGGCCGCGACGTCTCCGGCTACGTCCTCGCCCTGCTCGGCCCACTCGAACAGCACTGCGAGATCGTCGGCCTTGCGGCGCAGCGACCCGGCGAGGTCGAAGTCCTCCTGCAGCCGGCGGCGCCGCTGCAGCACGCGCTGCGCGGCGGCCTGGTCGTTCCAGAAGTCCGGCGCGGCGGCCTGCCGCTCCAACTCCGCCATCTCCGACTCGACGGCGGCGGGGTCAAAGATAGCTCCGCAAGTCAGCCGCGCGCTTGACCAGATCCTGATACCGGCGAACGTTCTCGTCCAGGGCTATGGCCACGAGTCTGCCTCCGTCCCGTCAACCGCGAATCCAGCGCCGCCGCCCACCCCACAGGGCGAGGGCGGCGATTGCCGCGCCGGCATAGGCAGGCGCGTCCCCGAATCTCCCGTAGACCGTGAGGTCATCGAGCAGCCGTACGTCCTCGACCACCACCGCGGGCTCGAAGAGCCCGGACCGCGCCAGCACCCGGCCGTAGGGATCGATGACGCCGCTGATGCCGGTGTTCGCGGCACGGACGAGGAAACGCCCCTGCTCGATCGCCCGCATCGTCGCCTGCTGAAAGTGCTGGTACGGAGCGGCCGAGCGGCCGTACCAGGCGTCGTTCGTGACCGTTGACAGCAACCGGCTGCCGCGGAGCACGAACTCCCGCACCAGACCAGGATAGATGATCTCGTAGCAGATGGCGGTGCCCACCGCACTTCCGCCGACCGGCAGCGTCCGGGACTCCGTGCCGGCAGAGAAACCGGCCACCGACTCCACCAGCGGCGACACGAAGAAGAGCGCCTGCCGCAGCGGCACATACTCCCCGAACGGTACCAAGCGCTGCTTGCGATACACACCCGACGTCGATCCCTGTTCCGGCTCGATCAGGTAGGCGGCGTTGTAGTACCGCGTGCCGCCCTCCCGCACGACCTCGGTCGTGCCGACGAGGAGATGCGCCGCGGTCTCCCGCGCCACGGCCCGCACCGCCTCGCCGCGCGGATCCCGATCGAGCGCGAACGGCGTCGCGGACTCCGGCCAGACCACCAGCCCGGCCCCCGCGGCGGCCGCTCGCCGCGTCTGCCCGAGATAGGTGTCGAGGATGGCGTCGCCGCGCAGCGGATTCCATTTCTCGTCCTGGCGGACGTTGCCCTGGAGCGCCGCCACCCGCAACGGATCCCCGGCCCGCAGCAGAGATCCGTCCTCTATGCGCCAGGCGCCGAACGCCGCGGCGGCGAAGACTACGGCAGCGGTCGCCAGCACCGGCGTGCGTCGCGTTCCGGGCGCAGCCACGACGGCGTACGCGATGGTCGCGTTCACCAGCACCACCAACGCCGACACGCCGAGCACGCCGGCGATGCTCGCCGTCTGGGCGACGGCGGGAAACGGCACCTGGCTGTAGCCGAGCAACGCCCAGGGAAACCCCGTGAAGAGATGGATGCGTCCCAGCTCCGTCGTCACCCACAATGCGGGCGCGAACAGCAGCCCCCGCGCTCCGAAACGGAGGGCCAGATCGGCCACCCCTGCCGCGAAAAGCGCGGGAAACAGCGCCAGGAAAACCACGAGCAGCGCGTGCACGGGCCAAGCGGCGGCGGCCGGCAACCCGCCGTAGTCGACCATGACGGCGGGAATCCAGTAGAGCGTTCCCGCAAAGTGCACGACGCCGGTGACCGCACCGAGGCGCAACCCCTGCCACGGGTTCGCCCGGGCCAAGGCGACGAGCAGCGGCACCACGGCCAGCCACGCGACAGCCGGATGGCCCAGGTTCGGAAAGCTCAGAAACAGCAGCACGCCCGAGAGGGCGGCGAGCGGCAGGGAGGGCACGAATTGCTGGCTCCGGCGGAGTGCAGGCTGGCCCGGCAATCGCCGCCCGTGGCTCCGATTTCCGCCCAACCGGGCCTGCCCAGGATCCGGCACCGTTCTACGGCGCAGAATCCTGGCGCGTGATCCAGGGCTTGAACGACTCTTCCCCTTCGAGCCGCTGCAGGACGCGCTCTGCCTCCGCCCGGTCCACATAGGTCCCGACGCGCACCCGGAACACCTGCACGGGCGCGCCCGACACAGGGGCGACAACGAACGCGGGGTAACCCTTGTCGACGAGCCCCTGGGCCATGCGGTGGGCAGCGGCGCCCTCACGCAGCGTCGTGAGGTGGATCGAGTACCCGCCGAACAGCGCGGCGGAGCCGGCTGATGCGGCCGGCGCCTCACCGGCCCCGTTCACGTTCCGCGCTTCGGCCGTCGGATCCGGAGCCTGCAACCGGGCGTCGAGCTCTACCCCGCGATCCCGGTCGAGCCGCTCGTAGTACGACAGCTCGGCGCCGTCGATCGCCGCCACCGAGGGTTCACGCCGGCCGGTGCTGACCAGGGAGGGCCGCTCGTCGGCTGCGACCGGTTCGTCTCCGCTGGCGCTGGCGGAGCCGTGGCCGGTGACCATCTCGATTACCGACACGCCGCGACCCACCATGACGCCGAGCAGGAAAACCACGACGGCCAAGCCGGCGCTGGTCATGGCCAGAAAGATGACGTGTTTCGCCCCGAGGCCGTTCCCGTCGTGAGATCTTCGCGCCACACTCACCCGTCGCGTTTGCCGGACAATGCGCCCAGCAGATCTATCGGCAGCGGAAAGACTATGGTGGAGTTCTTCTCTCCGGCGATCTCCGTCAAGGTCTGCAGGTAGCGGAGAACCGCCGCCAACGGCTGCCTGCCGATGACCTCGGCAGCCTGCGACAGCTTCTCTGAAGCGATGAACTCGCCATCCGCGTGGATGATTTTAGCACGCTTCTCGCGCTCGGCCTCCGCCTGCGCGGCCATCGCGCGCTGCATGTCGACCGGCAGGTCGACGTGCTTGACCTCGACCGACGAGACCTTCACGCCCCAGGGATCGGTGTGCAGATCCAGGATCTGCTGAAGCTGCTGATTGAGCTGCTCGCGCTCCGACAGCAGGCCGTCCAGCTCCACCTGCCCGAGCACGCTGCGCAGCGTCGTCTGGGCGAGCTGCGACGTCGCGTAGTGGAAGTTCTCGACCTCGACCACCGACCGCTGCGGGTCCATGACGCGGAAGTAGACGACGGCGTTCACCTTGACCGAGACGTTGTCCTTCGTGATGACGTCCTGCGGAGGCACGTCCATGACGATGGTTCGCAGGCTGACGCGGACCAAGCGGTCGATCGGCGCGAACACCAGGATGACGCCGGGCCCCTTCGGGCGCGGATAGAGCTTGCCGAGACGGAAGATCACCGCCCTCTCGTACTCGTTGAGAATCTTGACGGAGTTCGCCAAATACAGCAGGACGACGAGCAGGACGATGAGTTCCGGGCCGATGTTCATGACTCCGATCCTTCCTCTGACGGCGGCCCCACGCGCCGTACGGTGAGCACCATTCCCTGGACCGCGACCACCTGCACGGGGTCGCCTCCGGCGATGTCCGCATCGGGCGCGGCGGCGGCCGTCCAGATTTCACCCCGCGTCGACACCCGCCCCCGCCCGCCGGCCGGAATCGGGTCGATCGCGCGCCCTTCCCGGTTGACCATGCCGTCCACCCCGGTGACGGCGCTGACCTGGTGCGCCTTGATCCCCAGCCGGGCCAGCGCCCCGGTGACCAGCGCCAGAGCCAGCATCGTGGAAACGATGAACGGCCAGCCGAGCTGCATCTCCGGGGCCGGGGAATCGAACAGCATCACCGCGCCGAACAGCATGCTCACGATGCCGCTGACGGCCAGCAGGCCATAGGTCGGCGTGAACATCTCGATCACGAGCAGGACCATCCCGAACAGAATGAGCAGGAGGCCGACGTAGTTGATCGGGAGGATCTGGAACGCGAAGAACGCGAGCAGCAGGCAGACGGCGCCGACGATGCCGGGCACGGCGGCGCCGGGGTTCCAGAGCTCGATGGTCAGTCCCAGGCTGCCGAGGCTGAACAGCAGCACCGCGATCTGCGGGTGCGCGATGGCGCTCAACAGCCTCTGCCGCCAGCTCATCGCGACGGTTTCGATCTCCGCGTCCGCCGTTCGCACGACCTCGACGCTGCCATCCCAGCGGCGCACCTCGCGGCCGTCGAGCTGCTCGAGCAGGTCGTCGAGGTCCGAGGCGATGAGGTCGATCAGCGGCGGCTCCGCCTCGAGGGCTTCGCGCTCCGTGAACGACAGACTCTCGGTGACCGCCTTCTCGGCCAGCTCGACGTTGCGTTGCCGCTGGCTCGCCAGCGACCGCGCATAGGCTGCCACGTCCGAGGCCGCCTTCTGGGACGCGGCGTCGTCCATCTCGGAGCCGGTGCCGGAGACCGGGTGCGCGGCGCCTATGTGCGTGCCCGGGGCCATGACCGCCACGTCGGCGGCGATCGTGATCAGGAAGCCCGCCGACGCGGCGCGGGTGCCGCTCGGACCGACGTAGACGACGACCGGCGTCTCCGCCTCGATGATCCGGGTGTTGATCTCGCGCGTGGAATCGACGAGCCCGCCCGGCGTCCGCAGGATCAAGACCACCAGATCCGCACCCGCGCGGTCCGCCTCGTCGAGAGTCTGGCCGATGTACTCGGCGGAAACGGGGTGGATGAGCGCCTCGACCTCCGTGGCGTAGACGACTGGACGGCCGCCCGCCTCTTCCTCCTGCGCGCCCGGCCATGCGGCCGCCATCAGCATCAGCATCCAGATGGCGGCGCCCCACCGGAACAGGCGCGGAATCCGACGACGGGCCTGACTGATCGACATGTCGGTGCCTGGGCGTGACGCTACTCTCACGGTAGCCGAGCCCCTGGACAGTGTCAACGCGTACCCGCGCCTGCGCCGCCGCTCGCGGCGGATCTGATAAGGTTTCCGTCGGCGATGTCGACGGCGGCCATCCTCGCCGGCGGCCGGGCGCGCCGCTTCCGCGGCAGGCCCAAGCTGCTGCTTCCCCTTGGCGACCGGCGCATCGTCGACCGCCTTCTGGCGGTGCTCCGGCCGGTGGTCGATCAGGTGTTCATCGTGGCGAACGACCGTGCAACCTACGCCGGGCTCGGCGTGCCCGTGCACCCCGACGTTCTGGGCGGCGCAGGCCCGCTCGGCGGCGTGCACGCGGCCCTGCGCGGCTCGCGCTCGCCGCGGACGCTGGTGGTGGCCGGCGACATGCCCTTTCTGAGCACGGCGTTCCTCGACCGCCTGTGGCGCGCGGACCGCGCGGCGGAGGTTACGATCCCGCGCACCGACGATGGTTACCAGCCCCTCTGCGCCTGCTATCGGGCGACCTGCGCCTCGCTCATCGAGCGCCGGGTCGCGGCCGGGAAGCTGCGGACGATCGCGGCGGTGGAGGCGATGCGGCGGCACGAGATGGGCGCGGACGTCATCGCACCGTTCGATCCCGATGGCACACTCTTCTTCAACGTCAACACGCCGGCAGACCATGCGCGCGCGTTGGCCATCGCCGCCTACCATGGCCGGTGAGGTCCGGCCCCGGCCCGCGCGCCGGCGGGCGTTCGTCTGCACACGGGAGCACACGCCATGATTCTCGGCATGCACGCGGCCGTGCGGTCGCGCGTGCGCGACGTGCTGGTCGAACTGTACGGACTCGGCCCCGACCGGCAGCCGGACGTCGCGATCCAGTACCCGCCGGATCGCGCGATGGGCGATCTGGGCGTCACCGTGGCTTTCGAGCTCGCGCGTGTGCTGCGCAAGGCGCCGCGCGCCATCGCGGCCGAGATCGTCGGCGCCCTCGGCGCGATCGACGGCGTGGAGCGGGTCGAGCCGGCGCCCAACGGCTACGTCAACATCTTCCTGGACCGCGCACGATTCGCCCGCCGCGTGCTCGCGCCGCCGCCTTCGGCAACCGGCGGCGGCCGGGGCATCCGCAAGGCCATCGTCGAGCACACCGCGATCAATCCCAACAAGGCGGCCCACGTCGGGCACCTGCGCAACGCCGCGCTCGGCGACACCCTGGTCCGGCTGCTGCGCTTTCTCGGCGTCCCGGTGGAGGTCCAGAACTACATCGACGACACCGGAGTGCAGGTGGCGGACGTGGTCGTCGGCCTTCGGCAACTGGAGCGGCTGTCGCTGGAAGCGGTGGCCGCGCTCGCCGAGCGGCCCCGCTTCGACCACTACTGCTGGGATCTGTACGCGCGCGTGACCGCCTGGTACGATGAGGATGCGGACCGGCTCGCCCACAGGGCCGGCGCCCTGCACGACCTCGAGACCGACACCGACCCGACGGCCCGGATCGGACGCCTGGTCGCCGACCGCATAGTCCGCTGCCATCTGGCCACGATGGACCGGATGAACGTCGAGTACGACCTGCTGACCTGGGAGGGCGACATCCTGCGCCTCCATTTCTGGTCGCGCGCTTTCGAGGTGCTCAAGGAGACGGGAGCGGTGCGACTCGAGACCACCGGTCCCCAGGCCGGCTGCTGGGTGATGCCGCTCGACGGCAACGCTCCGCCGGAAGACGATCCCGGCGCCGGCGAGGGCGGACCGAAGTCGCGCTCCAAGGTAATCGTGCGTTCGAACGGGACCGTCACCTACGTCGGCAAGGACATCGCCTACCAGTTCTGGAAGCTCGGGGTGCTCGAGCGCGACTTCCACTATCGCCCCCACGGCGTGCAGCGCTCCGGCCGCCCGCTCTGGTCGACCACGTCCGGCGCCGGCGAGACCGCGCCGGACGGCGCGGCGTTCGGCCGGGCCGACGCCGTCTACAACGTCATCGACACGCGGCAGGCCTACCTCCAGCAATTGCTCAAGCAGGCCCTCACCGCCGTCGGACGCGCCGCCGAGGCGGAGCGCTCCGTGCACGTCTCGTACGAGATGGTGGCGCTGTCGCCGACGACGGCGCGCGCCCTCGGCCAGGCCGTCGATTCGCAGGCGGACCGGCCGTTCGTCGAGGTCTCCGGGCGCAAGGGGCTCGGCGTGAAGGCGGACGACCTCCTCGATCGGCTTACAGAGGCCGCGCGGGGGGAGGTGGTCGCGCGCCATGCCGATCTGTCGGCGGACGGCGCCGAGGCCACGAGGATCGCGAAGGCCATCGCCACTGCCGCCATCCGCTACTTCATGATCAAGTACTCCCGCGGAAAGCTCATCGCGTTCGACATCGACGAGGCGCTAAGCTTCGAGGGCGAGAGCGGCCCCTACGTGCAGTACGCCGCGGTTCGCGCGGCGAACATCCTGCGCAAGCTGTACGAGCGGGAGGGCCTGAACGACGAGACGCTGACGGCGGCGCTCACCCCGCTGCCGGCCGGACCCCTGGCGGGCCCGGGCGACGGAACCGCCACCTGGGCCCTGCTGCTCGAGGCGGCCAGGCTCGACGAGGTCGCGGATCAGTCGATCCGCGCGATCGAGCTGTCCGTGCTCGCCAAGTACGCGTTCGGCCTCGCGCAGGCGTTCAACACGTTCTACCACCGCTGTCCGGTGGTGAACGAGGAGGACGGGCCCACGAGGCTGTGGCGCGCGGGGACGGTTCTCTACTGCCGGCTCCAATTGACGCGGGCTCTCGCGTTGATGGGCTGCGAGGTGCCGCCGCGAATGTAGCTCCCGCGTCCCGGGCGCCGCGCGCCCGGCGGGGCGTTCAGTCGAACGTCAGGCGCGGCAGCTTGAAGTGCTCGGCGAGCAGCCGGTCGGTGGCGGCTTCGAGCGCGCTCGCGAACGTGGCGGCAGCCATCCGGCTCCGAAACGCCTCCAGCGAACGTTGCGCCTCCTCCCGAAGCTCGCGCAGCACGTCGTCGCCGGCATCGGCGCGCGCGGCAGCCGGCAGGCGCCGGTCCAGCTCCGCCAACCGCTCGAGCGTCCGCCGGCGAGCCTCGCCCCGCAGCGTCCTGCCGCCGGAACGCGCAGCTTCGACGGCCGCTCGAGCATCCTGCAGAACGCTCTCGAGGACCGCCGCGCCCGGCGGCGCATCCCAGGCGGAAAGACGGGCGGCGAGATCATCGAGATGCGCGGCGAGGGAGCGTCGACTCCGCGCTACGCCCGGTCGCCCTTCTGTACGGGCCTCGTCGACTCGCGGCGCGCCCGGCGGTTCCTCCATCACGCCCGCCGCCGTGCTCAGGCCCACCGCACGCTTCCACTCGTCGAACAGGTCGAGCACGTCGGCCTCGCAGTACTCGATGCGCAGCGGATGCCGCTTCGGCCCCCTGGCGTGGTAACGCAGGTGGCGCCGGTCGATGCCGCGCTCGACGACGCGCAACGGGATGCCCGCCGCCGCCCAGCCGCACACCAGCTCGAAGGCGGGACCGACGATTCGAATGAGATGACCGTCATTCTTGCGGCAGAGATACGACTCGACCGCCCGGCACAGCTCGCCCGGGTCCACTCGATTGCCCCGCATCACGGACCGGACGTCCGGCGTCCGAACCGCCGTCGCTCAACCAACGCCGCCCTCCCGGATGCGCTCCCAGACGAAGCGAAGGCCGGCCAGCGTGAGGTCCGGCTCCACGTGGTCGATCAGCGACGTCTCGGCCGCGATGTCGCCGGCGAGCCCGCCCGTGCCGATGCACAACAGCCCGTCGCCGCCCTCGATCTCGGCGCGGAGCCGCTGCACGATGCCTTCGACCATCGCCACGTAGCCATAGAAGAGCCCGGACTGCATCGAAGCGACGGTGCTGCGCCCGATCACCGCGGCCGGCTTCCGGACCTCTACCCGCGGCAACTGCGCGGCCCGTTGATAGAGAGCGTCGGCCGAGATCTCGATGCCCGGGCAGATCACGCCGCCGCGGTACTCGCCGCCGGCCGAGATCACGTCGAAGGTGGTCGCCGTTCCGAAGTCGACGACCACGATCGGACGCTCCGCGCCCCCGTACATCCGCACTGCCGCGACCCCGTTGACGAGGCGGTCGGCGCCCACCTCCGCCGGGTTGTCGTAGCCGACCGGCAGACCCGCGTTGCCGGCGTCGACCCGCAGCACGTCGTGTCCGAGTCCCCGCCCGATCATGTCCGAGACGGCCCGCGTCAGGGCCGGCACGACGGAAGACATCACGACCCCGTCGATCCGCGCGGGATCGACCTCGTGCTCGGCGAGCAGCCGGCTGACCAGCACCCAGAGCTCGTCCGCGGTACGGTCGGGCAGGGTCGCCAGCCGCCAGCGGCGCTCGAGAGCCGCGCCGGCAAAGAGCCCGAGGACGACGTTGGTGTTGCCGACGTCAATTGCGAGCAGCATCCGATCCGACCTCGGCCGTCTGGCCCCTTGTCACCCCCACCGCACCTCTCCGCCCACTATGCGTTCGGTGCGCCCGCCGCACGACACCAGCAGCGCCCCGCCGTCGTCGACGCCGGCGGTCACCCCGCGCCGGCAGGTTCCACCCGCGTCCCACGACACCGCCGCACCCCGGCTGCTCGGTGCCAGCGCCCGCCAGCGCGCGACGACGAAGGCGTCTCCCTCCGCCGCCTGCCGCCGCCGCCAACGGGCCAATCGCACCAGCAGGTCGGCGCACAACGCGAAACCATCCACGCGCCGCCGGGCCAGCGACTCGAGCGCCGCCGCACGGCCGGCCAGTTCCACCGGAAAGGCGCGGGTCCGCACGTTGACGCCGATCCCGATCACCGCGGCATCGTCCCGTTCGCCTCCGGCCGGCACCACCTCGGTCAGGATCCCGGCGACCTTCGGCCCCGGGCACGCCGAGCCTCCGCCCGCCGGCGGCGGCGCCACGACATCGTTCGGCCACTTCAGATCGACGGCTGCGCCGGCTGTCGCCTGCACCGCCTCGGCCACCGCTACGCCCGCCAGCAGCGTAATCACCGGCGACTGGCGTCCCCGCAGGACGACCGACAGGTACAGCCCGGCCGCGGCCGGGGAATCCCAGGCCCGGCCGCGCCGGCCGCGACCGGCGGTCTGGCGCTCCGCCAGCACCACCGTCCCGTCCGCGGCGCCGGCCGCGGCCAGCGCCGCCGCGGTGTCGTTGGTCGACGCCAGCTCCGGAAAGTACCGCACGGCAGCCGCACCGAGCTCCGGCCGGGCGGCCAGCGCCGCGGCGAGGTTCGACGGCAACGCGGCAGGCCCCGTGTTCATGGCCCCGGCGCCATCTCGAAGCTGATGTCGACGGCGGGCGCCGAATGCGTCAACGCCCCGACCGACACGTACGTCGGGGCCAGGGCGGCCAGCGCGGGCAGCCGCCCGAGAGTCACCCCGCCGGAGACCTCCGTGCGGGCGCGCCCCCGGCAGCGCGCGATCGCCTCGCCGGTCTGCTCGTCCGACAGGTTGTCGATGAGCACGACGTCGGCCCCCGCGTCGAGCGCCTCGTCGACCTGCGCCAGGCTCTGCGCCTCGACCTCGACCGGCATGCCGCGGCCCGCGGCCCGCGCACGACTCACCGCCTCCCTGATGGACCCGGCGAGCCGCACGTGGTTGTCCTTGATGAGGAGGCCGTCGCCGAGCCCGTACCGGTGATTGGCCGCGCCGCCGGCTCGCACCGCGTACTTCTCGAGTGCGCGCAGCGTCGGGGTCGTCTTGCGGGTATCGAGAATCGTGGTCCGGCCGTCTGCCGCCGCGACGTAGCGCCGCGCGGAGGTGGCAATCCCGGACAGGCGCTGCAGGAAGTTCAGGGCGGTCCGCTCGGCGCTCAGCAACGCCGCGGCGAGTCCCTCGACGGTGGCAATCACCTCGCCGGCGGCGCACGGCTCACCGTCCCGCCGACGCCAACGCATGACGGCCTCCGCATCCCGCTGGCGGAACGCCTCGGCCGCGATCTCGATTCCCGCCAGCACGCACGCCTGCCTGGCGTGGAGCTCGCCGCGGCCGCGCTGCCCGGGAGTCACCGTCGCGTCGGAAGTGACGTCGCCGCCGTCGAGATCCTCCTCTAGGGCGCCGCGCACGACGTCGCGGTAGTCGGCCGGGTCGAGCGGCGCGAAGGCCGCGCCGGTCATGATCCGAGCTCCGCGAGGATCTGCTCCAGCTTCTCCTGCCGCCGGCCCACCTCCGCCTCCTGGTTGCGCGTGTCCCGCACGACGTCCGGGTCCGCGCGCTCGAGGAACGCCGGGTTCGCCAGCCGGGCCTGCAGACCGCGGCGCTGCTTCGTCAGCCTCGCCAGCTCGCGGGCCACGCGGTCCGCCTCCTTCGTCCGGTCCACGATTCCGGCCAGCGGCACGTGCACCTCGAAACCGCGCACGACCCGGCGGACCGTGTCCGGCGCGGCCCGCGGCGCCTCGGCCGCAACGTCCAGGCGGGCCAGTCCGGCAAGTCGGGTCACGTGGCCCGGATGCCGGCGCAGGGTCGCCGCCGCCGCCGCGTCCGCGCCGTGGACCAGGACGTCGATCTTCTGCGCGGGCGGCACTCCCCACTCGGAACGGACCGTCCGCACCGCCGTCACCACGTCCTGCAGCAACCCCATCGTCGCGACGGCGTCGGCGTCCTTCCAGGCCTCGACCGGCGCCGGGAACGCCGACAGCGTGATGGTGCGGCCGCGCCCCGGCGAATCCGTCCCGTCTCCCGCCCGCGGCGGCAGCACCTGCCACACCTCCTCGGTCACGAAGGGGATGAACGGATGCAGCAAGCGCAGCAGCCGGTCGTGGACCTCCAGAAGGACCGCCACGGCACGCTCGCGCTCCGCCCCGCCCGCCTGCAGCTCGGGCTTGACCAGCTCGATGTACCAGTCGGCGTACTCGTGCCAGAAGACGTGGTAGAGGCGGTCCGCGGCCACGTCGAACCGGAACCGGGTGAGCGCGTCGTCGATCTCTCCCGCCAGGTCGCTGACACGGTGCAGCATCCAGCGGTGAATCACGTCCAGCGTCTCCGGGGGCGGCGGCGCCGGCCTCTCGGAGAGCGTGTCCGGCACGTGCATCAGGACGAAGCGCGAGGCGTTCCAGATCTTGTTGATGAACTGCCGGTAGGCTCGCAGGCGCCCCTCCGACAGGGAGATGTCCATGCCGGGGGATGCCAGCGCGGCCAGCGTGAAGCGGAACGCGTCGGCTCCGATCTCCCCCATCACCTCGAGCGGATCGACGACGTTGCCCTTCGACTTGCTCATCTTGCGGCCGTGCTCGTCGCGGACCAGCGACGTCACGTACACGGTGCGGAACGGCACGTCCTGCTTGAACCGCAGGCCGAGCATCATCATGCGCGCGACCCAGAAGAAGATGATGTCGTGGGCGGTGATGAGCAGGCTCGTGGGGTAGTAGCGCGCCAGGTCCGCGGTCTCGTCCGGCCAGCCCAGCGTGCTGAACGGCCACAGCCCGGAGCTGAACCAGGTGTCCAGAACGTCCGTATCCTGCCGCAGCGCCCCGCCGCAGCCGCAGGCGTCCGGCGCCTCCTCGGCGACGCGCAGCTTCCCGCACGCATCGCAGTACCAGGCGGGAATGCGGTGTCCCCACCAGAGCTGGCGCGAGATGCACCAGTCGTGGATGTTCGTCATCCACTCGTTGTAGGTACGGGTCCAGTTGTCGGGCGCGAAGCGCGTGTCGTGGTCGGCCACCGCCGCCAGCGCCCGCTTCGCCAACGGCTCGATGCGCACGAACCACTGCGTCGACAACAGCGGCTCGACGACCGTCGAGCAGCGCTGGCACTGCCCCACGGCGTGCTCGTGATCCTCTACCCCGACGAGCAGGCCATCGGCCTCCAACCGGGCGACGAGCGCCTTGCGAGCCGCGAAGCGGTCCTGCCCCGCGTACGGCCCTGCCTCCGGCGTCATCCGGCCGTCCTCGTCGATGACCGAGACCCGATCGAGCCGGTGGCGCTCTCCCATTGCGAAGTCGTTGGGATCGTGGGCCGGTGTGACCTTCACGGCGCCGGTGCCGAAAGCGGGGTCGACGAAGTCGTCGGCGATCACGGGGAGGGCGCGCCCGATGACCGGCAGGGTCAGCGTCCGGCCGACGACTGCCGCGTAGCGCTCGTCGCCCGGGTGCACGGCGACGGCGGTATCGCCCAGCATCGTCTCCGGCCGCGTCGTCGCCACGGTGATCGCGCCGCCGCCGCCGGTGTAGGGATACCGGATATGGTAGAGCCTGCCGCGGGCCGGCGCATGCGCCACCTCCAGGTCGGACAGCGCGGTCCGGCACCGCGGGCACCAGCTCACCAGGTACTTCGCCCGGTAGATCAGATCGTCTTCGTAGAGCGTCACGAAGACGCGCCGCACGGCGCGTGAGAGGCTCTCGTCGAGCGTGAACCGCTCGCGCGACCAGTCGACCGACGAGCCGAGCTTGCGCATCTGGCTCGTGATCGTCCCGCGGCTCTTCGCGACCCACTCCCACACCCGCGCCTCGAACGCCTCGCGGCCGAGGTCGTGGCGCGACTTCCCTTCCGCCGCCAACTGCTTCTCGACGACGTTCTGCGTTGCGATGCCCGCGTGATCGGTGCCGGGCAGCCAGAGCACATCGTGCCCGTTCATGCGCTTCCAGCGGGCGACGACGTCGGGCAGCGTCTGGTTCAGGGCGTGGCCGATGTGCAGCCAGCCGGTCACGTTGGGGGGTGGCAGCACCATGCTGAACGGCGGCCGGCCCGACTCGGGATCGGCCCGGAACGCCCCGATTTCCTCCCAGTAGGCATACCACCTGGGGTCGACCGCGGCGTGCTCGAATACCTTCGTCAACTCTCGCATCGGACCGGGATCGTATCAGGAGCAGTGGTTGTTCCGGGCGGGCGGGATCGGCGTGCGGAACGGGCGCGGCTCACTCGGAGTCGGAGGCGGCGGACGGGATCTCGGCCTGCGCGAGCCGCTCCCCCAGGCGCGAGACGACCTCGGCGACCGTATCCCGCAGAACGGTCTCGCGGAGCCGCTGGACGACGCGATCGACGAGCTCGTCCATCATCTCGTCGGTAACCTGCGGCGCCGGCGCCTCTCCCTCCGCACCGGGAGCGGCGTTCAGCACGGGCGGCTCGGCGCCCTGCTCCACGGCGAGGAACGTCACGAAGGACTGCGCCAGGACCGAACCGCCGGCGCCGACCGGCGGGCCACCCACCCCTTCGCCGGCCACCGTCTCCGCCGCGGCGGCGGGTGCTTCGGAGACCACCTCGGCGATCCCCTCGGCCGAGCCCGCTGCGGATCCGTCGGGGACGGCCTCCTCGGCCGCCCCGGCGCCGTCCCACGCCGGCTCTTCCGACACGGAGACGCCGACCGGTTCCGCCGCATCCGCCGCGGGCGCCTCCCGGATGGCCTCTTCGACCACCTCCGCGGTTCCGGGCGCGGGGGCTGCCGCTACGACAGCTTCGGGCGGGTCCGCCACGAGATCACCGGCCGCGGCGACGGCGGCCGGGGCGTCCTGCGGAGGAAGATCCAGCAGTTCCCGCACCTTGCCGACGATCTGGCGCGGCTCGATCGGCTTGACGAGCACCTCGTGGCGGCCGATGGCGTCGCACCGCGACTCGTCGAGGGGCTCGAACGCCCCCGTCAGCAGCACGACAGGAATCCGGTCGCGCGCCGGGTCGCTCCGCACGAACGACGCCACCTCGTAGCCGTCCCGGCCCGGCATGCTGACGTCGACGAGCACGATGTCGGGCGCGTCACGCTCGATGGCCTCGATGGCCTGCGTGCCGTCACCGACCGTTACGACGTCGATGTCCTCACTCGCGAACGTCAGCTCCACCACGCGTTGGATGGTGGCGCTGTCGTCGGCCAGCAACAGCGTATAGGGCATGTTCGTGGCAGCGTACCGGCGGGGCCGGCGACCGTCAAGAAGCGTCTGCCGGCGGGCGCGCGTCGGCCCGCACGTGCGTGGTGATGAAGTCGACGATGGTCTGCATCGACGTCCCCGGCTGAAACACCCCTTCGATCCCGATCTCGCGCAGGCGCGGGATGTCGGCGTCGGGAATGATGCCGCCGACGACCACCAGCACGTCCCGCGCGCCCTTCTCGGCGAGCAGCGCCATCATCCGCGGGCAGACGTGATTGTGCGCGCCGGACAGGATCGATACGCCGATGGCGTCGGCGTCCTCCTGCAGCGCCGCTTCGACGATCTGCTCCGGGGTCTGGCGCAGGCCCGTGTAGATGACCTCCATGCCCGCGTCCCGCAGGGATCGCGCGATCACCTTGGCCCCCCGGTCGTGACCGTCCAGTCCCGGCTTGGCGATGACGACGCGAATCCTGCGCATCAGACCGACGGAGCCTCCTCGTATTCGCCCCACACGTCGCGCAGCGCCGCGCACATCTCGCCCAGCGTCGCGTGCGCGCGCACCGCTTCGAGCAGCGGCGGCATGAGATTGCCTTCGCCGGCCGCGTTGCGCCGCAGCGCATCGAGCGTCCGTTCGACCCCCCGGGGGTCGCGCGTCTCCTTCGTCCGGGCCAGGCGCTCCGACTGCCGTTCGGCGGCGCTCTCGTCGATGTAGAGGGTCTCGAGCGCCGGCGGCGTCTCGTCGACGTGCTGGTTGACGCCGACGACGGTCTGCTCGCCCGTTTCGATGGCCTGCTGCGTCCGGTACGCGCTGTTGGCGATCTCCCGCTGGGGATAGCCCGCCTCGATGGCCGGCACCATGCCGCCCAGGGCGTCGATCTTGTCCATGTACTCGCACGCGCCGGCCTCGAGCTCGCGGGTCAGCGTTTCGACGAAGAAAGACCCGCCGAGCGGATCCACCGCTGCCGGCACCCCGCTCTCGTGCGCGATGACCTGTTGCGTCCGCAGAGCCAGCAGCGCCGCCTCGCGGGTGGGGAGCCCCAGCGCCTCGTCGAGCGCGTTGGTGTGCAGCGAGTTCGCCCCCCCCAGCACCGCCGCCAGCGCCTGCACCGCCGTGCGCACGACGTTGTTGTACGGCTGCTGCGCGGTCAGCGACACGCCGGCCGTCTGGGCGTGGAAGCGGAGCTTCCAGGCACGCTCGTCCCTGGCGCCGAAGCGCTCCCGCATGACGTGCGCCCACAGCTTGCGCGCGGCCCGGTACTTGGCGATCTCCTCGAAGAACCGGTTGTGGGCGTTGAAGAAGAAGGAGATCCGCGGCACGAACCGGTCGACGTCGAGACCGGCGTCGACGCCGTACTGCACGTACTCGATGCCGTCGCGGAGGGTGAACGCCAGCTCCTGGAGCGCGGTCGCGCCCGCCTCCCGGATGTGGTAGCCGCTGACCGAGATGGTGTTCCAGCGCGGGGCCTGCTCGGCGCAGAAGGCGAACACGTCGGTGACGAGCCGCATCGACGGCCGGGGCGGATAGATGTACTCCTTCTGGGCGATGTACTCCTTCAGGATGTCGTTCTGAAGCGTGCCCGACAGCCGCGACCAGTCGGCGCCCTGCCGCTCGGCGACTACCAGGTACATGGCGAAGATCATCGCCGCCGGGGCGTTGATGGTCATCGAGGTCGTGACGTTCTCGAGCGCGATCCCGTCGAACAGCCGCTCCATGTCGGGCAGGGACGCCACGCTGACGCCGCACTTGCCCACCTCGCCCCGCGACAGCGGATCGTCCGGGTCGCGGCCCATGAGCGTGGGCAGATCGAAGGCGACGCTCAGTCCCGTGCCGCCCGCCGCCAGCAGCTCGCGGTAGCGGCGATTCGTCTCCTCCGGCGTGCCGAAGCCGGAGAACTGGCGCATGGTCCAGAGCTTGCCCCCGTAGCCCGACTCATGGATGCCGCGGGTGTAGGGAAAACCCCCGGGATCGTTGAGATCGTGGGCGTAATCGAGGCCGGCGAGATCCGCCGGGCCGTACAGCGGACTCACACCCGCCGGCCGGGCGCCCGACGCCGCCTTCGCGCCGGTCCCGGCAGGCGCCGGCTTGCTCGCGACAGCCATGGGACGGGTCACGACCCGAGGCGAAACGCGACCATCTCGCTCGCTTCGCCGTCACCGAACGACGCCTGGATCTCGATGATGTACTCGCCGGGCGGCAGAAACGCCGGCGCGAGCTCCACCTGGCGGGAAGCGCCGCCGTCCTCGGCCGCACGAACGTCGAGCGGGAACACCGCGTCGCCGCCCCGATTCAGCAGATTCGCCTCCAGGTCCGGCGCCGCGTCGCCCGGCGCGTAGACATCGAATCGCAGGAGCAGGCGGTCGGTGCGGCGAAAGCTCCGCGATACGGTGGGAGGCGCGTTCCAGTCGGCGACCAGCGCGTTGAACTCCAGCGCATTCCGCGCGCGCACGAAGTAGGGCGTGCTCAGGACGATATCGGGCCGGGTGAAGTCCGGAATGACGATCTCGTCGCGATCCCGATCGAGCACCTCTCCCGCCTCGCCCTCGATGGCCAGGTTCATCTGCATGGTGCCGGGATCCGCCTCGAACTCCACGCGCGTGACCGGGGGGGCGACGGCCGCCGCCGCGCGGCGGCTCCGCCTGCGCGTCGTGCCGCGGCCCGAGGACCGGGCCTGCTCCGGCACGCGACCGCGGAAGTAGGCGCCTCCGGTGTCTCCCATGGCGGTCACGAGAACGCGCGACGCGTTGTCCCGCCGCCCTCGCGACTCGGTCGGCTCCCAGGCGAAGGTGACCCGGGTCCTGCCGTTCTCCGCCCGCGACGTGCCGACCCAGGTGCGGACGAGCCGGCCGCGGCGCGGCTCGGCCAGGGCGGCCAGCGCGACGTCGACCGCCTTGGGAGGCTCGTGCGCACGGGTCGTGAGCGAACGCTCGACGTCGCGCACGGTGACCGCCCAGTAGCCCTCGCGGGCGCGCACGCGCAGGCCCGGCCGCTTCGGGCGCACCTCGATCTCGTGAAACTCCCCGTCGGTCGGCGCGGCGATCGAGTTGTAGCCGAGCAGGTAATAGCCGCTCGCGTCGTCCAGCATCTGCTGCAGGCCGGGACGCAGATCGTTCTGGTTCACGATGGCGCGCCCGCCGGTCTCCTCGGCCAGCACCCGCAGCGTGTCCTGCGTGAAGCGCAGTGCGCGCTGATCGGTGCGGTAGCTGATCTGCGGCTGATCCATGTCGAACTCGAAGGCGGCGAGGCCGCGCGGATCCACCGCGTAGACCGAGGCGTTGAAACGGCTGGCGGTCCGGATCACGCGCCGCAGATCCTGCATCATCGCGCTCCCCTCGAAGAACGACATCGTCTCCTCGTAGGGGTTGTCACCCGCGAACGGGTTGAGCACCTGCGGGTTGATGTTGGGGTCCGCCCGCAGGTCCGCGACCTGGCTCCGCAACTGCGGCGGCACGTAGTTGGTGTAGCCCTCGCTCACCAGCAGGACCGACTTGCGCCCCTCGCGGAGCCCGCCCAGCATCGTCATCAGCCCGCGCAGGGCCGACAGCGACACCTCGTTCCGGACCCGCTCGACGATCTCCGTCGGATACATGTTGTAGCGCGCCTCGTACAGATTGCGCACTTCGTACTCGTACTTGACTCCCTCGAACCGCCGGATGGCGTTGATCACAGCGTCGTGATCGCGGGTCAGGCGCACGTCCGACACCGGCATCAGCGGGTACATCACGCCGACCAGATCGGTCGGAATCAGGTCGTTCTCGATGAACTCGACGAGCATGCGGCGGGCCCGGATGCTGTTGCCGTCCCGCACGTGGTAGTCGTCGAGGAAGATCACGAAGACGCGAACGTCCGGCCGCGACGCGGCCAGTTCCTGATCCGACCGCGTCACCCCGACGCTGGTCAGCGGCTCGCCCGAGAGCTGCGGCGTCGGGTCGACCTGGACCACCTGAAACGAGTCCACCGTCTGCAGGACCTCGTCCTCGTACACCTCGAAGTCGTCCTGGGTGAGATCGAACACCGGGTTGCCGTCCTCGTCGGTCACGAAGGCATCGACGCGGACGTAGTTGATGCCGCTCCGAAAGACGGGGACGCTGTCCTGGAGTTCGGCGGTCTCTTCGGGCGTGGTGACGTCCGTTCCCTGGGAGCCGGGCTCGGACTGCGGTTCGGCGGCAGGCTGACGCTGCCCGGCGTACGCGGACACCATCAGCAGCAGCCCGACGCACAGGAAGGCGGCGATCCAGCGTGTATTCATAGGTGACCTCGCAGGCTGGCGCGTTGCTCCAATGATACCATCGCGCCGCATGAGCACCGCCGCGACGCCCGCGCCCGAAGCCACCACCGCCGCCCCGCTCACGCGCCTCGCGGAGGACGAACGCCTGCTGCGCGCCAGCGTCCGGGCGTTCGCCGAAGCCGAGATCGCCCCCCTCGCGCGCCGGATGGACGCCGAGGGCAGCATGCCCCGCGAGCTCATCGACCGGCTCTTCGGGCTCGGCGTCATGGGCATCGAGATCCCGGACCGCTGGGGCGGCGCGGGCGGACACTTCTTCCTGTCGGTCCTCGCGGTGGAGGAGCTCGCACGCGTCGACCCCGCCGTCGCGGTGGTCTGCGACGTGCAGAACACCCTCGTCGTCAACGCGCTCCTGCGGTGGGGCTCGGAGGAGCAGCAGGGCCGGCTGCTGCCCGCGCTGGCCGCGCGCGCGGTGGGGGCCTACGCCCTCTCGGAGGCCGCCTCCGGCAGCGACGCGTTCTCCCTGACGACGCGCGCGGTCCGCGACGGCGACCACTGGGTGCTGACCGGCCGCAAGCTCTGGATCACGAACGCGGCCGAGGCCGACTGGTTCATCGTGTTCGCCACCGTCGACCCGGCGGCGGGCTACCGGGGCATCACGGCGTTCCTCGTCGAGCGCGCCTGCGCCGGCTTCGCCGTCGGCAGGAAGGAGGACAAGCTCGGGATTCGCGCCAGCAGTACCTGCGAGCTGTCGCTCGACGCATGCCGCGTCCCCGCCGCCAACGTCCTCGGCGAGGTCGGCCGCGGCTACAAGGTGGCCATCGAGACGCTCAACGAAGGGCGCATCGGGATCGCGGCGCAGATGGTCGGTCTCGCGCAGGGCGCGCTCGACCACACGCTGCGCTACGTGCAGGAGCGCAGGCAGTTCGACAAGCCGATCGCCGACTTCCAGGCGGTGCAGTTCCAGCTCGCGCAGGCCGCCACCGAGATCGAGGCCGCGCGCCTCCAGACGTACAACGCCGCCCGGCTGCGCGACGCCGGCGAGCCGTTCCTGACCGAGGGCGCCATGGCCAAGCTCTTCAGCTCGCAGGTGGCCGAGCGGGTCAGCTCGCTCGCCGTGCAGCTCTTCGGGGGCGTCGGGTACACGAAGGACTACCCGGTGGAGAAGCTGTACCGCGACGCCAAGATCGGCCAGATCTACGAGGGAACGTCGAACCTGCAGCTTCAGACCATCGCCAAGCAGTTGCTGACCCGCCGCTGACGCGCCGGGCGGCCTCACCGACGAGCAGACGGCGGACGGCAACAGCACGCTCGACGCCATGGGTTACAGGTCTTCGAGTCGCACGTCGCGGATCCCTCAGCGGGAACCCGTCCCGCCGGCCACCTGCGCCGCGATGATCATCCGTTGCGCCTCGGAGGTGCCGGCCACGATCTCCAGCGCCCGCGCGTCCCGGAGCAGCCGCTCCACCACCGTGCCGCGCCGGTAGCCGGCCGAGGCGAGGATGCGCATCGCACGATCCGCGGCGCGCAGGGCCGCCTCCGAGGCGGCGAGCTTCGCCATGGAAGCTTCCAGGGTAATCCGCTCCCGCACGTCCTTCGCCGCCGCCGCGCGCAGGACGAGCATGCGCGCAGCCTCCAGCTCGGTGGCGCTGTCGGCAATCTGCCACTGAATCGCCTGGTAGCGGCCGATGGGATGGCCGAACGTCTGCCGGGTCCGAGCGTGGCCCAGGGCCGCCTCGAACGCCGACTGCCCGACGCCCAGCGCCTCGGCCCCGATGGCGATGCGAGCCCCGTCCAGCGCCCACTTCGCCACGTCGAATCCCCGGCCGGGGCCGGCCAGCAATGCGTCCGCGCCGACCTCGACGTCGTCGAGCCGCAGATCGACGCAGCCGAGACCGCGCACTCCGAGCGGGTCCGCCGTCGGCTCGCGGGTCAGCCCCGGCCGGTCCGTCGGAACGAGGAACGCGCTCACGCCGCGGCCGCCGGCGGCCGGCCCGGTCGCCGCGAAGACCATCGCGACCTCGGCCGCGGCGCCGTTGGCCACCCAGACCTTGCGCCCCCGCAGCACGTAGCCGTCACCCGCCGCCGCCGCGGTCGTCTCCTGCCGGCCGGCATCGGTCCCGGCCTGCGCCTCGGACAGGGCGAACGCGCCGACGGTCCGACCCGACGCGAGCCGCACGAGCCAGCGGTCCTTCTGCTCGGCGCTGCCGAAGCGCTGCAGCACCTCGGCCACGAGCGAGTTGTTGACCACCAGGATGGCGCCCAGCGTCGCGCTGGCGGCGGCCACCGCCTCAATCGCGAGCGCGTAGCTGACGTAGTCGCGGCCGGCGCCCCCCCAGGCCTCGGGGACCGTCACGCCGAGCAGCCCCTGCGCCGACGCCGCGGACACGAGACCCGCCGGAAACCGGTCGGACGCGTCGATCTCCGCGGCGCGGGGCGCCACGGCGGTGGCGGCGAAGTCCCGCGCCGCCTGCTGAAAGCGGGTCTGCTCGGCCGTCAGCTCGAGCTGCATGGCGCATCCCCGGCCGACGGCGCCGCCGCCAGACGCTCGAAGACCGGCTTCAGGCGGGCCACGCTCGCGGCAGGCTCCTCGGGAACCACGCGCGTATCGCCGACGACCGTCATGAAGTTGGTGTCGCCGTCCCAACGCGGCACGAGGTGCACGTGGAGATGGCCCACCACGCCCGCGCCGGCCGGCCGGCCGAGGTTCATGCCGACGTTGATGCCGTGTGCCCCGTAGGACTCCGTCAGCGCCATCTCGGCGACCCGCGTGAGGGTGATCAGCTCGGTCAGCTCTGCCGCGGTCGCATCCGCCAGACGGGCGATATGCCGCATCGGGACGACCATCAGGTGGCCGTTGTTGTACGGGTACTTGTTGAGAATCGCGAACGTGCACTCGCCGCGAAACACGAGGTACGGCGACGGGCCCGCCCGGTCGAGGGCGGCGCAGAAGACGCACGCAGGCGACTCACCGGCCGCAGCGCCCGTCACGTACTTCAGTCTCCACGGGGCCCAGAGGCGTTGCACGGGAACGCATCCTCACGGCAGGCAGCGAATCACCGGGGCGAGACCTGACGGCGAAGACCCACCGGCGGGCGGACGCCGCGCAGCGCCCGCGGGGGCTCCGATTCGTGCGCGATGCGTTCCGCTTTCGGGAATGCGTTGGCGGCGCCGGCCACCGGCTGCGGCTGCGAGGCCGGCGCAGGCGCCGTGCCGGCCGCGTCCGCCGCGCCCGGCTGCGAGGCCCTGTCCGGGTCGCGGTTGATCAGCTCCTTGAGCTCCTTGCCGGGCTTGAAGTACGGCACCTTCTTGGGCGGCACGTCGACCCGGTCGCCGGTCTTCGGATTGCGTCCCCGGCGCGGCTCGCGCTGCCGGAGCCTGAAGCTGCCGAAGCCGCGCAACTCGATCTTCTCGCCGCGGTGCAACGCATCGACGATGCAGCGGAACACCGTCTCGACGATGACCTCGGCGTGCTTCTTGGTGAGATCGGTGACCTGGGCCACTTCCTCGACCAACACCGCCTTGGTCATGCTGCCCCGGTCCACGACCTCCCTCGATTCAGCGCGCCAGCACCGCGCCACCAGCGCCGCCGAACCCGTCGCAAGGCTCCGTGTCTGGCCCCAGCCCCACCGCCTCGGGAGCCTGCGCCTCGGAACTCACTCGCGTTCTACGGCGCAGTTTCCTAGTCCGACGACGTCTGCTGCTTGAAGTGATCCCCCAGCGTCACCTCGGGCGACTCGCTGCTGGCGTAGCTCCGCCAGTCGGCCTCGAAGTTCTCGCTGGTCAGCGCGCGCACGCTGAGTCCGATCTTCCGCTCGGACGGGCTGAGCTTGATCACCCGCATCTGAATCGTCTCGTCGACCGTGAGCTCGGTCTTGTCGCCGCGCCCCTGGTCCTCGAACTCGGAGACGTGGATCAGGCCCTCGATCCCCTCGGCCAGCTCGACGAACGCCCCGAAGCTGGTGATCCGCACCACCTTGCCCTCGACGACGTCGCCCACCTTGGTGGTGGAGAAGAAGTCGTCCCAGATATCGGTCGCAAGCTGCTTGAGGCCCAGCGAGAGCCGCTGGTTCTCGGGATCGATGTTGAGGACCATCGCCTCGACCTCTTCACCCTTCTTGATGACGTCGGAGGGGTGCTTCAGCCGCTTGCTCCAGGACATGTCCGAGATGTGAATCAGGCCGTCGATGCCCTCCTCCACCTCGACGAAGGCGCCGAACTCGGTCAGGTTGCGAACGGTGCCGGTGATCTTCGAGCCGACCGGGTACTTGTCGCCGAGCTGCTGCCACGGGTTGCTCTCGATCTGCTTCAGCCCGAGCGCGATGCGCCGCGCGTTCGGATCGACGCCGAGCACCATCGACTCGACCATGTCGCCGACGTTGAGCAGCTTCGAAGGATGCTTGACCCGCTTGCTCCACGACATCTCCGAGACGTGGATCAAGCCCTCCACCCCCGGCTCGAGCTCGACGAAGGCGCCGTAATCGGTGAGGCTGACCACCTTGCCCTGCAGCCGCTGCCCGACGGGGTAGCGGTCCGCGGCCGACGTCCACGGATCGGCGTGGAGCTGCTTGTAGCCCAGCGACACGCGCTCGGTCGCCGGATCGAACTTCAGGACGATGATCTCCACCTCGTCGTTCACGTTGAAGAGCTCGGAGGGGTGCTGGGCCCGGCCCCACGACATGTCGGTGACGTGCAGCAGCCCGTCGATGCCGCCGAGATCGATGAAGGCGCCGTAGTCGGTGATGTTCTTCACCACCCCCTGCATGACCTTGCCCTCGGCGAGGTTCGCGAGCGTGTCCTTCTTCTTCTCCGCGTTCTCCTCTTCGATGAGCACCTTGCGGGACAGCACGATGTTGCCCCGCTTCTTGTTCACCTTGATCACGCGCATGCGCAGCTCCTGGCCGCGCAGCGAATCGAGGTTGCGGACGGGGCGGACGTCGATCTGCGAGCCGGGCAGGAACGCGCGCACGCCGATGTCGACCGCGAGGCCGCCCTTGATGCGCTCGATCACGCGGCCGATGACGACCTTGCGATCCGCATAGGCCTTCTCGACCTCGTCCCAGATCTTCATCTTCTCGGCCTTCTCGCGCGAGAGCACGATGTGGCCGTCGCGATCCTCGGTCCGCTCGAGCAGCACGTCGACCGTGTCGCCCGGATGGACCATCGGATCGCCGTTCTCGTCGTAGAACTCCGACAGGGGAATCAGGCCTTCCGACTTGTAGCCGACGTCGACGATCACCTCGGAGTCGGACACCCTGAGCACGGTGCCCTTGATGACTTCGCCCTCGGCGATGTTCTTCAGGCTGCCCTCGTAGAGGGCCACCAGGCGGGCGTGCTCTTCCGGATCGATCATCTCCTCGTCCGGATCCACGAACCGCGCCGGCTCGGGACGTTTCGGCGCGGCCGAGGGGCTCTCCACGGCGCCGGCGGCCTCCACCTGGGCCGCATCGTCTGGTACGTCCATCATCCTGTTCTGTCCTTCCTCCCGATCCGGCTCCCGCTATCGATGCAGCTACCGGCGCGGCGGCCGTCAGCCCCGCTTCACGTATCCCCTGATGCGCTGTAAGCGCATGACTGTACGTCAGTTACCGAAAGCGCGTCAACTCCCGCGGACGCCCTGCCGGCGTTCGCCGACAACCTTCATCACCCGCCGTACCACCGCGTCCACCGGCAGCCCCGTGGTATCGATCCGCACCGCGTCCGGCGCCTGCTCCAGCGGCGACGCGCGCCGGGTCCGGTCGAGCCGGTCACGCGCGTCGAGGGCGCGCGCCACCTCCGCCACGCCGGTGCCCGGCGACAACCGGTGCGCCGGATCTTGGGCGCGGCGCGCCGCCCGCTCCTCCGGGGAGGCGTCGAGGTAGATCTTCACCGGCGCCTCCGGGAAGACGGTCGTCCCGATGTCGCGCCCCTCCATTACGACGCTGCCGGCGACGGCAAGGCTCCGCTGGCGGGCGACGAGCGCCG
>Ga0209020_1000146_pt1 | contig 93637 bp, 87 predicted proteins | sample PinacodermBB_FD_187298 | JGI IMG/M metagenome (GOLD analysis project Ga0209020, IMG submission 187298) | Host-associated microbial community of the marine sponge Aplysina aerophoba from Gulf of Piran - sponge pinacoderm, lysed by bead... | ecosystem: Host-associated > Porifera > Sponge >... | reverse complement strand
GGGGGGGGGGGGGGGGGGGGGGGGGGGGTTATTCCTCCTCTGCCGCGCCGCAGACTCCAGCCGTGATGAACACCCAATCGCGGTGCACCCAGCCTTCTTGCCCTTCGAAACTTACTTTGAAGAACTCGTCGCCGGCCTCGCTCGCTGTCAGCTCGGTTTCGTAGGGGATGATATTCAGCACATCGCCCCATTCTTCGGCGCGCAGGTTGACCATATCGCGCGTGATCAACTGGCAGTCTTCCAGGGGCACAGGCGTAGCGGGACCAAAGACCGGCGCGTTGGGGTCGGGCGTTGGCGTGGCTGGCTCTTGCCAGGCGTCGGCGCGCATCAGCACGACAGTGCCCGGCGTCTCGATATACGTGCAAGCCATGCCATCGATATGTGGCGCAGCCGGCCAAGGCACAGCTACGCGCGGCATGCCGGCGGCATCCAGAAATTCGAAATTCCCGTTGCTGTAGTCAGTGTGGCAAGCCGTCACGCCCCAGCCGACCTCGCTCCAGATGTCGAGAGCGGTCAAGAAGCCTTGCTCGATGATATGCGCGATGCCGACACCCCGGGCATCCACTTCGTTGGACAAGATGTCATCGCGGTCGCTGAATAGCACCCAGCCTTTGACCGGCTCGATTGTCGGCGTGGGCTGATCGGGCACGCGGGTTGGCGTGGGAATGCCTGTCGGCACGGGCGCAGAGATGCGCGGTCCAGAACCCGGTTTGTAGGTAGATTGCGCGCCCAGATCGCAGGGATCGGGACCGTAGGGTTGTCCCCATTGGTCGATGAATTCGCAGCCCTCGCCCTTGCCAGCCGCATCGCCATCGGCTTCCAGCGGGAAGAGCCCATTCGTCCAGTCGTCATCGATGTCGGGGCTGGGACCAGTATAGGTTCGCGTGCCGCCTGTGCAACCGCCATCGCCGACCCAGTTGTAGCCTACAAGCGTGGCGCCAGAGCAGTCGCCGCCGGAATTTTGGTACAAGATGCTGTTTCTGATGCTGGTAGCGCCTGTGACGCCGCCGCTGTTGTTGTAGGCGACTGTGACATTGTTCAGCCTGCCGCCCGACACAGCAAAGTCATCGCCGCGGTTCAAGCCGATGGTGCTAGAGCGGATGGTCGCGTTGCCACGGATAACATAGCCATCGCCACTGCCACCGTTGTTATAGAAGGCGCTGCGATAGATGTCGGCGGCGGATCCAGCCTCAACACTCAGAACGCTCCAAAGGGTTGCAGAACTCAGACGGTTGTCTTTGAAAATACTTTCGCTGATCTTGACATTTGAGTTGCCCGGTACACTCGACACATTGAGGCTAAGACCACTGTCGTTATCGTCGCTGGGACCACTGTTGTAAAACTGCACATTTTGGAAGGTTACATCGCCACTCACCCAGACGAAGACTTCTCCAAATTCTCCGCCGCTAGGCTTCGCATTGGTGAAGTTTACATTCTGGAATGTCAGCGAGCCGGGGCTGCTCACAATAAATTTAATGCGAGCGTCTTCTTCGCCTCTGATGTGTCCGCCCTGGACGGTTATATCGCTGGTAATTCGGCGCTCGTGTGTTTCATCGCTGTAGTTTACACTTCTCATCAGCACGATGATGTCCGCGTCATCGTCGCTTTCCTCACAAGTCGGGGGCGTGGGTGTTGGCGTCCCCGTGCCGGGAGTTGGCCGTACCGCCTGATCTCCCGTGTTCGCCATGTGGATTGCTTCAGCAAGCGAACAATCCCCATCGACATGGATGGTCGCCGCGAGGGCTGGCAGCGGCAGCAAGACCAGCAGCGCCAGCGCCATGCCCAAGCGTCGTATCGTTCCCGCGTCTACGATCTGTTTCATTGCGCTGTCCTTTCCAAATGCCTGCCGCGTTTTCGTCATGCTAGCGCGTTTGCCCGCGGCGCGCAAGCCCTCGCGGTCTCGCCCGAATCGTCACCCCCCTCGGTCCACCGGAAAGTCACCCCCCTCGGTCCCCCCGAAGAATCGGGGGGAGGCTAGACCCCCCTCAGTCCCCCCGAAGAATCGGGGGGAGGCTAGACCCCCCTCGGTCCCCCCGAAGAATCGGGGGGAGGCAAACTCTGATGCGGTCCGCATAAGAAACCTGTTGCAGCCAGCGAGGTATTCCATCATGATAGGAGCGAGCCGAATGCGAATGGATTGCAGACGAGGACTCGTGGCTAACCGAAAGAAATGGGCGGCGACGCATACGGATAGCGCAGCATACAGCGACGCCAAGCAAAAAGCCTTGGCTATGCGGAAACAGCCGACGCGCGCGGAAGCTATACTTTGGCAGCGATTGCGCGGCAAACAATTGCGCGGCTTTCGATTTCGACGCCAGCAGACAATCGATCGCTTTATCGTGGATTTCTATTGTCGGCAGGCACAGCTTGTTGTAGAGGTCGATGGCTCCAGCCACCACTCACCAGAAGCAGCAGCATACGACGAACAGCGTACGCGATTTCTGGAAGACCTGGGATTGTCGGTGCTGCGCTTTCGCAATGAGCAAGTAATCTATGAATCAGACGCGGTATTGAACAAGATTGCGGAGCGCTTGCCACTACGCCCTGGGCATTAGCCTCCCCCCGACTTTTCGGGGGGACCGAGGGGGGTAATAGGGCCGCCGCGCGAGTCTGCGCTCGATTTCGTCTGGCGAAGCGACTTCCAGGAAGAGCGAAACCGCCTCTTTGATATTATCCAGCGCCTCCTGGCGGCTTTTGCCCTGGCTGGCGATATCGTATTCCAGGCAGTGCGACACGAAGAAATCTTCATCTTGCACTAGACTCACAGTGATGGTGTCCATTGGCTCGTCCCCTACTCCCTTGCAATCCAAGCATTCGTTGACAAATTGTAACTTGACAGATAATACCAATCAAACCCCCCTCGGTCCCCCCGAAGAATCGGGGGGAGGCTAGACCCCCCTCGGTCCCCCCGAAGAATCGGGGGGAGGCTAGACCCCCCTCGGTCCCCCCGAAGAATCGGGGGAGGCTAGACCCCCCTCGGTCCCCCCGAAGAATCGGGGGGAGGCTAACACTGATGTGATTAGCATAAGAAACCTGTTGCAGCCAGCGAGGTATTCCATGAACAGCGAACGCGGTTTCTGGAAGACCTGGGATTGTCTGTGCTGCGCTTTCGCAATGAGCAAGTAATCTATGAACAAGACGCGGTACTGAACAAGATTGCGGAGCGCTTGCCACTCGAAAGTACCTAGCCGTCAGCTTCCCCAGCCCTTCCGAAGAATCGGCGATGCGAGCGAGATTCTGGCTTCCCCCCGAAAAGACACCCCCCTCGGTCCCCCCGAAGAATCGGGGGGAGGCAAACTCTGATGTGATTAGCATAAGAAACCCGTTGCAGCCAGCGAGGTATTCCATGAACAGCGTACGCGATTTCTGGAAGACCTGGGACTGTCTGTGCTGCGCTTTCGCAATGAGCAAGTAATCTATGAACAAGACGCGGTATTGAACAAGATTGCGGAGCGCTTGCCACTCGAAAGTACCTAGCCGTCAGCTTCCCCAGCCCTTCCGAAGAATCGGAGAGACGAGTGAGATTCTAGCTTCCCCCCGACTTTTCGGGGGGACTGAGGGGGGTCAGGCATCCGCCGACTTTTCGGGGGGACCGAGGGGGTCAGGCATCCGCCAGCAGGCGATCGACGGCTTCTGCCAGTTGCCGCAGGCTGCGCACCAGGAAGACGCGGTCGGCAAGCCTATTGTATTCCCACATATCGCTGTCGCCGCTGCCCCAGAGCTGGCGTGGCTCGGGGCAGAACCAGAGTAGGCGGCGGGCTTTGCGCTGCAGTTCCTGGGCGATATCCAGGCGCGGATCGTTGTAATTGTTGCGCCCGTCGCCAAAGACGATGATGCTGCTGCGGCTGTCGACCAGATGCAGATGCTCTTGCTGGAAAGTGCGCAGGCTGTTGCCCAGGTCGGTGCTGTAATAGCCGGGCGGGTTCTGCGCCATGATCTGCGCCACAGCCTCGCGCGGGGGCAACTGCGCCAGGTCGGTGCTGACATCGACCAGGTCGTGAATGAAGATGAAGCTGTGCGTGCGCCGCACCTGGTCGCTGAGCTCATAGACCAGCGTCAGCAGAAACTCCACGGCATAGCGCATGGAGGTGCTGAGGTCGCAGATGAGGATGAGGCTGGGTTTTTTGTGGCGGACGCGGAATTGCGCTTCCATGGGCACGCCGCCATAACGCATATTTTTGCGGATGGTTTTGCGCGGGTCGAATGTACCGCTTTTTGCCCGTTTTTGCCGCAGCGCCGCCCGTGTCCGCAAGCGTGCCGCCAGCCGCCGCACTTCGTCGCGCACATCGTCCATATCGCCGCCGCTCAGCCGTTGCAGGGGGGTATCCAGCAAGTCGGGTTTTTCGCGCGGGGGCTGCTTGGCCATCTGCTCGGCCAGCGATGCGCCGACATGCTGCGAAATCTGCTCGCGCAGCCCGCGCATATTCTCGCGCAGCTTTTGCTCCAACTCGTTCAGCGCTTCTTCGTCCATGCCCAGCGCCGCCAGCTCGTCCAGCAGCTCGTCCAACATGCGCTCCAGCTGTGACAAGCCCGCCGCGCGCTCCATGCGCCGCTCGAACCAGGGGCGCATATACATATCGTCGCCCTGTGGCAAGCCCGCCCGCTCCGCCATTTGCTGCAAGTCTTCTTCGCTGAATTCGCGCCCTTCCAGCAAGCGCTGCAACAGGTCGCGCAAGGCATCCAGCTCGCTCTGCATGTTCTGCATGGCTTCTTGCAGCAGCTGTTCTTCGTCCGCGCCCAGCTGCTCGAGGATGTTTTCCAGCGGCGGACGGTTGTTCGTGAAGAAGAGCGGGAAGAAATAATCGAAGACGGGCTGGTGACGCCGGTCTTTGACGAGCGCAGCTTTGAGCGTGCTTTTGAATGCGCCCCCATCGCTCACGCCAGCCGCGTCCACGCCAAACATGGCATCCTGGCTCTCGGCGAGCGAGATGCGCAGCCCCACGGCGCGCAAGGCACGGATGAATTCGACCATTCGCTGCTGCATCGGAATGCCTCGTTATGCGCCTGCGCTCAACATGATGGTAGCGCAGATTGCGCGAATACGCGAAAAGACAAATTCCGACGTCACGCAGGGGCGAGCCAGTGAGTCGCCCTATTTTACCCCCCTCAGTCCCCCCGAAAAGTCGGGGGGAGGCACGAGCGCGCGCGGATTACGTTACAGGCCTGGGGGAGATAGATCCCCATGTACACGGAGTTCGACACTCCCAATTCCGATGATGCGTCATGCAGGGGCGTCGCCAGCTCTGTGGACTAAAGATCAGGCGCGATCTCCACCACCAGCCCATTGCTCCAGCCGTACTTGGCGTCCATTTTGGCTTTGACGTTGGCGATCAGCGCGGGATCGTCGGCGATGCTGGCCTGCGCGGCGCGGCTGGACTCGTTGCTCAGGTGGAAGTAGACCGCTGGCTGGGCGCGCAGGTTTTGCACCCAGTGGGCTGCCTCGCGCTTCTCGGATACGATATAATAGGCGCTGCCCAGTTGCACGAACCAGATTTCGATTTCATGCGGCTTGCCGCTGCGATGTCCGCGCGTGGTGAGATACAGGAAGACTTCGGAGCTTGTCATGGCATTAGATGATTCCCGGCTCGCGGCGACCAAGCCCAATCTGCGCATCCGCCTGGAAGAGCCGGGCGATATCCCACAGCTGCATGCGCTGGTCGAGGCGGCATTTGGTCGCGCGGGGGAAGCGGACCTGCTCGACCGCCTGCGCGATGAGGGCGCGCTGCTGCTTTCGCATGTGGCTCTGCTGGACGATGAGCTGGTTGGGCAAGCCGCCTACAGCCTGGTCAACGTTGACGATGGCGCGCAGGTGAATCACTTCCCGGCGCTGGGGCCGATCGCGGTGTCGCCGGCGCGGCAAAGGCAGGGCATCGGCTCGGCTTTGGTGTGGGCGGGCATGGCTGCCATGCGCGCGGCGGGCCATGGCTTGCTCTTCCTGGTCGGGCATCGCACTTATTATCCGCGCTTTGGATTTGTGCCGGCGCTGCCACTGGGCTTCGGCAGCGATTATGTGCAGCCAGGCGGCGCGCACGAGCACTTCATGGTGGCGGCGCTGGATGATGAGACGGTGGGGTCGGCGCGCGGTCATGTTCGTTTTCACAGCGCTTTCGCAGACGCAGAGGCTTGAAGCCGCGTTCATCCGCCCGCCAAGATAGACTCGATGTCGTCGCTGGCTTTCTGGGCGGCGTAGAGCGCATGCGCCAGGCTGGCGTCTTTTTCGATTAGCACAGCCAGCCAGGCTTCGCCACTTTTGCAGCAGAGCAAGGCGCCATGCTCCGCATCCAGCAGCAGGCGCGCCAGCCCGCCCTGCGCCAGCCGTTTCATCGCGCCGTCGGCGGTGAAAGCCAGGTTCGCGCCAATCGCGGCGAGCTGCGCAGCATCGTCGCCCGCGTTGGGATGCGCGGCGATGGCAAAACCCTCGGCAGCGAAGACGGCGCAGGCAGCGATGCCTTCTGCCACCGAAGTCAGTCGGCGCAACGTTTCTTGCAGGGCGGGGCTGCGGTCTGGGCTTTGCATCGTGCCTCGCATGAACAGGGGAATGCATGACTCGGCGGAGTATAGACGATGTGGGCGCGCCGCTCAAGCCTGCCCTGTCGTTCCGCGAAATCGCAGCCAAAATGACTTCGTAGCAAGCGCAAGCAAGTCATGCAAAAAATTGCCACAGAGGCGCGGAGGCACAGAGGACGTTGCAGGGACGATGCTCGCGCGCGTCCGTCTCAGCCGCAATCCCCGATTTGCTCGACGAAGGCGGCGCTTATCCAGCCCTTAACGCCGTGAAAATCGACCTTGAACCAATCTGCCGTGCGCGCGACCGCCGTCAATGTCGCGTTGTAGGGAACGGCTCGGATGACATCGCCACCGGGACTGGCGCGAAAATTGAGTATGTTGGTCGTCCGCGCCATGCAGTTTTGCAGGCTTAGCGCTTCGAGCGCGGGCTTGGGCGTGGGCGCAGCGGGCGGACGGTTGCCGGGCAGCAGGATCAAATTGCCAGCCCGGTCGATGGTGGCGCAGGTCAAGCCGTTCTCGTTGGTGGCTGATACATCATAGACGACGCGAGGGAGCGCTGTGGTGTCGATGAACTTGAAGGCGCTGCCTTCCGCTTCAAAGCAGATTTTCGTGCCGGGCAGGATCCAGCTCCAGACATTGATAGCGTCGACGAAACCTGCCGCTGCGATCTCGGCATTGCCGATGCCCTCGGCGTTGAGGCGTTGGCACTGCGTCGATTCGGTGAGGTTGTAGGTGACGATGCCGGGCAGGGTCAAGCAGGTCGAGATGCCGGGCGTTGCTGTGGCGCTGGGCGTGGCGTTTGGCGGGATGTAGATTGCGCCGCTGTCGCCTGCGCTGGATGTGCTGCCGCGCTGTTCTTGTCGCGGGCGAGGCGGTGGCGGTGGCGGGGGGTTGTTCACCTGTGTCGGCGGGGGTGGTGGCGCTGCATGACCGGGACCCTCATAAGCGCCGATGTCGCAAAGGCTGCCTTGCGGACGGGACGTGCCGCGCTGATCGGTCGTGACGCCGCTGATGCAAGTGGCTGCATTTCTGGCTGGGCTGTCCTCGCGGAAGGTGAAATAGGGCGGGCTGCCGGTCGCGCTGGAAGCCAGAAGCGGATCAGCAGTCGAGAAGGGCGTGCCGCAATTGCCCGAGCCGATGATGTTGCCGCTGTTGGTAGCGGGCGCGCCTGCTCCTGCGTTTATTTGGCAGTCATTGCCGCCATTGCCATAGAGAATGCTGTTTTGGATGTGCAGCGGGCTGCTGGCGAGGCTATCGTTGTACAAGCCCTTGGCTGGTCTCGCGGAGCTGTTGCGGGTCACGGTCACGTGTCTCAGGGTGGCGCTCCCGGGGCTACTCGCGTCTTTCAAATTCAAGGCGATAGTGCCGCCGCTTACATTGGAAGCGGTGGCGGTCGTGGTATTCCCGTAGAAACTGCTGTTTTCGATGAGGACAGTGGCGGCAAAACCAAAGCCCATGGAGGCAATATCGAGCGCTCCGCTATTGTTGAGGGCTGTGTTGTTGTAGAAGGAACTGCGCTTGATGGTCACATTGCCGGCGCAGGATACCGCGCCGCCGTTGGTAGCTTCATTGTCATAAAACACACTGTCCGTGATTGTCAGGTTGACGTAGCTGCAAGAAATGGCGCCGCCTAAGGTAGATTGCCTGACAACTGAATTGATGCCTAAGTTGCCGTGGAATGTTGAATTGTCGATTGTCAACGTTGCCAGCCCGCTCCCGGAAGTAATGCCAATTGCGCCACCACTCAATAGTACACTGTCTGTGGTTGGGGTGATAAACCCGTTTCTTATGGTCAGGTTGTTAAGCGTCAGGCTGATTGATACGGCTGATGTTTGTCTGCCATAGAAAATGTGATGCGCGCTCGCGCCGTCAATGGCGTAGCCGTTGCCGTTGATGGTGATGTGCGAAGCAATATAAGGGGGCCTGGCTGCCAGAGTGATGTTGCCGCTGAGTTCAATGGTGTCGGCCCCAGTCGCGCCGTTGCCGTCCGTTCCTGCTTCGCAGCTGCCGACGCCGGTGGTCTCGCCATTGGCTTCGTTGATGGCGTTGGCCAGGCTGCAAGTCGCGTCGACATTGATGGTAGCGGCGAAGACTTGACCCGCCGGCAGCAACAGCAATACCAGCGCGGCGAGCAGCAGCTTAAATGTGAATGTGAAGTGTAAATGAAACGAAGCGGAATTGTTACGCGATATTACGGGGGGGGGGGGGGGGGGCGATATTGCGCTTGCCAGCGTTCATTTTTAGATACTCCATTCTTGCCTGGGCGATGTCATGTGGACAAGCGCTTGTTCTGGAACGCATAGATAAAATACCTGTCTTATCGCATGATTTTCTATGGTAGTGCCATTTCCTGGATTGTCAAGCATTTGCAAGTAAGGGAGTGGCGAACGCTGTGCTTGCGCAACATCGCATAGCAATGCAAGGGCGATATTTGTGTCGTCCGTCTCAAAGCGAAGTAGTGAACGCGGCAAGTTCGTCTCATTGCTTACCTGGTATTATTGAGGACGCAGAGAGCGCAGAGAATAGCAAGCAACGAGAGCCAAACCTCTGTGTCCAGCGCCACTGCTATAATGATCTTCGGCTACTGAATTGGAAAAATGCCCGCCCCATGCCACGCTCCCCGCAAATCCACCCCTATCAGGCTGCATTCTGGCTTTTGATCGCTGTCAGCATCGGCGTGAAGCTGGTTGCGGCGCAGCTGCTGGTGTGGGAAGCCGATTATGTGCCGCTGATCGCACGCGGCGCCGCCTGGCTGGATGGCGGGGCATTCCCGGTGCTTGGCACTTTGTCCAGCGTCGCTGCCTATAATCTGCCTTTCCTGGTCTGGCTGCAGCTGCCGGCTCTGCTGTTGACGCGCCATGTGCCGACCGTGCTGATCGGCACGCAGTTGGCATTCAACCTGCTGGCGACACTTGCAGCGTATCGGCTGGGCAAAGATTTCATCGACGAGCGGGCTGGCATGATCGCCGCCACCCTCTTCACCTACAGCCAGATCGGCATCAGCAGCGCCTACACAGCCTGGGCGCAATTGCTGCTGCCCGGCTTCTGCCTATTTTTTGTCTATTGCCTCTATCGCTGGAAAGTCGATGGGCGCGCCGGCTTCGTCGCGTTGACCTGGCTGGTGGCGACAGCGGCATGTATGACGCATTTTTCGGCGGTGCTGTTCTTTGGCGTGCTGGCGGCGCTGTGGCTGATTCTGCGCTTGCCCTGGAATGCGCGAGGACTGGCGGCAGGCGCGCTGCTTTCGGCTGCCATGCTAGCGCCCTATATGGCCTTCGAGATCGAGCAGGACTTCGCCGACTTGCGCGCTTTCTTCACGCGCAGTCACCGCATCGACGCGCCGACTCTGGCGCAATATGCTCATCTCAAGCCGGAAGCGCAGAGCAGCCGAGCGGATGCCCCGCCTGCGGATGAGACGCCCCCGCCCCAACCCGCGCCGACCACCAGCCGATTGCAACGTGGCATCCAATATGCGCTGAGCTTGCCCAGGCAGGCTTTGACCGCCCTGCGACTGCCCTTCCAGGGCGAGCTTCGTACCCTGCGCGCGCAGTTGCCCCCGCTGGTCCCGCTGGATGTTGCGCTGCAAGTGGCGCTGGAAGCCTGTTTCTGGATCGGCTGCGGCTTTGCGATTCTGCGCTGCTGGCAAGGTTGGCGCGGCATAACGGCGATTCCCGCGCTGCTATGCGAGTCGGCGGCCGGGCGCACGTTGCTGCTGATGCTGGTGATGCTGGGCTTGCTGGCCGGCTTGCTCTTGGTGCGCGCGACGCCAGACGAACATGCCAGCTATTATACGAGCCTGCTCCCTCTGCAATACCTGGTCTGCGCCTATGGCATGCGCTCATTGGCAGGCGAGCGACAGCAGATCATGCGCCTGTGCCTGGCGCTTGTATTGATTTGGGCGAGCCTCAACAGCCTCGACCGCGTGCTGCGCGTTGTGGGGCACGATGCCAGCCTGCATTCGGCGCAGAACATGAGCCTCTACCGCAGCATTGAGGCCGCCACAGCCTACATCGCCGACGACTGGGACGGGGGCGAGGCGCTCACCATCAGCTATGATATGCTGCCCGAGTTGGCGCATCGGTGGTGGATCGTGCCCTGGCACAGCATCGACCCCATGTATGGCATGGGCATGGCTTACGACTTTCTGCTGGAGTCGCAACATGGCTTGCAGAACCGCAATGGTCATCCGCTGGGTTTGGCGGCCGACGCGGATTATGTGGTGACTTCGCAGCCCGGTTCTGCTCGTTACGATACGAACGCTTATCATGTCGAGCGATTTGGCGCGATCGTCGTGCTGAAGCAGCTGTCATGACGCGTCTGCACAGTCATTCGCCGGCGGCAACTTCGCGGCTGGGCAGAAAAATGGGCGCATTGCTGGCGGCAGGAGATGTCCTGTGCTTGTCGGGCGGGCTGGGCGCGGGCAAGACTTGCTTGTGCCGCGGCATCGGCATCGGCTTTGGCGCGCAGACTCAGCTGACCAGCCCAAGCTATAATCTGGTGCACGAACACCGGCGCGCGAAGGACGAAACGCGGCTTTATCATCTGGATTGCTACCGCCTGGGCAATCCGCAGGAAGCGCAAAGTCTGGGCATAGACGACATCCTGGATGGCAGCGGCGCTGTCATCATTGAGTGGGCGGAGCGCATCGAGCCGTTCTTGCCCGCCGAGCGCTTGTGGATTGATTTTGACATGCGCGCAGAATCCAGGCGCGACCTGCATTGTCAGGCGGTTGGCGAGCGGCCTATCTCGCTGCTGGCGGACTTTTTGCGCGCGCTGGAAAAGTGACGACTCATGAGCCTGCTGGCCATCGACACAGCCACGCAAACAATGAGCATCGCCCTGCACGATGGCAGCAGGCTGCTGGCGGAATGCACGTTGCGGGTGGGGCGCGGACACAATGCCCAGCTTGCGCCATTGATCGCGCGGACCATGCAGCAGACCGGCGTCGAATCGGCGGAATTAACGGCCTTGGCGGTTGCTGTCGGACCCGGCTCATATACCGGCCTGCGCATCGGCGTGGCGGTGGCGAAAGGCTTGGCAGCCGCCCGCGATCTACCGCTTGTGCCGGTGACTACGTTGGAAACGCTGGTTGACGCCGTCCCCCCCTATCGGGAATCGTCAAACCTGGTTGTGGCGCTGCCGGCGGGCAGAAAGCGCATCATCTATGCCGAGTATGGGCCGATGGCGAACCGCTGGGTAGAAAGCCAGCCCGCGAAGATCGGCGATTGGCAGGCTGTGCTGGCCGAATATGCCCGTCCCATGCTCATTACCGGCGAGATTTCGGCGGAAGGCTTGGCGATGATCCGCGCGAATCCCGATCATGACATCGTGCCAGCGCCATTGCGATTGCGGCGGGCGGGGCACATGGCAGAGATCGCCTGGGCGCGTCTGCGTGAACAAGGCGCGCAATCCTTCCCCGCCGAGCGCGTCGCGCCGATTTATTTGCAGAGTCCCTAAACCTGACAGCAGTTTTTCGCCCAAAGCACGATATACGAGGAAGCGAGAAGGACATGGTGAACGAGATTTTGAACGCGCTGGGCATCAAACCAGTCAACCCCGGTGCATGCACAGGGAGGGATGGCTGGACAGGCGGCGGCGAGCAGCTGGTTTCGCTGAATCCCGTCACCAATGCGCCAATCGCGGCGGTCGCCCAGGCGACCAGCGCCGATTATGAGCGAGTCGTATCCGAAGCTGTGTCGGCTTTTCACAGCTGGCGCATGCGGCCCGCGCCCAAACGTGGCGAAGTCATCCGCGAGCTGGGCAAGGAATTGCGCCAACACAAAGAAGCGCTGGGCGAGCTAGTTACGCTGGAAAATGGCAAAATCCGCAGCGAAGGTTTGGGCGAAGTCCAGGAGATGATCGACATCTGCGATTTCGCCGTCGGCTTGTCGCGCCAGCTCTATGGCTTGTCCATGCACAGCGAGCGCGCGGGGCATCGCATGGTCGAGCAGTGGCATCCGCTGGGCGCAATCGGCATCATCACGGCGTTCAACTTCCCGCTGGCGGTGTGGTCGTGGAATGCGGCGATCGCGGCGGTTTGCGGCGATAGCATGATCTGGAAGCCCTCGCCAACTACACCACTGACAGCCATCGCCATCCAGCGCATCTGCAACCGTGTGATGGCGCGGCATGGATGTGAGGGCGTCTTCAATCTGGTCATCGGCGGCAACGAGAGCGTCGGTGAAGCCCTGGTTGATGACGCGCGCCTGCCCTTGATCAGCTTCACGGGCTCGACCGCTGTGGGCAGGCAGGTGGCTGCGCGCGTCGCGGGACGGCTGGGTCGCAGCATACTGGAACTGGGCGGCAACAATGCCATCATCGTGAGCGACGATGCCGATCTGGATTTGGCCACGCGCGCGATCGTCTTCGGCGCAGTTGGCACGGCTGGACAACGCTGCACCAGCACCCGCCGCTTGATCGTACAACGCCCCATTGCCGACGAGCTATGCGAGCGACTCGCCAGTGCCTATCGATCCGTGCGCGTTGGCGATCCCATGCAGCCCGGCGTGCTGATGGGCCCGCTGATCAATCAAGGCGCTGTCGAAGCCATGCTGGTCGCAGTTGAAAAGGCGAAAGCACAGGGCGGACATGTCCTGACTGGTGGCGGCAGGTTGCCCGATCTGGGCGAAAACTTCGTGCAGCCGACCATTATCCGCATGCCCCGCCAGACTCCGCTGGTCTGCCACGAGACTTTCGCGCCCATTTTGTATGTGATGACGGTCGACACGTTGGACGAAGCCATCGCCATGCACAACGCCGTGCCACAGGGTCTATCCAGCGCCATCTTCACCAACGATCTGGCGCGCTCGGAGCAGTTCTTGTCGGGAGCAGGCTCGGATTGCGGCATCGCCAATGTCAACATTGGCACCAGCGGCGCAGAGATCGGCGGCGCATTCGGTGGCGAGAAAGATACGGGCGGCGGACGCGAATCGGGCTCGGATGCCTGGAAAGGCTATATGCTGCGACAGACCAACACAATCAACTATTCGCGCGAGTTGCCGCTGGCGCAGGGAGTGGAATTCGCTGTATAGGCTCAGCGGCGCTTGCCACCACTCCCGAAGAATGCGCCCAGCACGATAAGAACCAGGCGCAACAACAGCAGCAGCGCGGCGATGGTGGCGAGCTGACGCACCGGCTGGCTGAACAAAGGCACCGGCGGCAATTCTGGCGCGTCGTCGCTGGGCGCGATGCGCACGACAGTGAACTCCGCGGCGACGTCTGCCAGTGTGTTCAGGTCGGCGGCATTGGCAGAACTCATGCGTGCGAAGAGCGATTCGTAGAGCCAGGAATTGCGGCTGAAGGCATAGAGCGCGCGCAGGGCTTCGGCTGGATCATCGACGCGGACAGCGCGGGCGGCATTGATCTTCGCGCCATGCTGGATTGTTACGCCCGGCTCGGCCACGATATCCTGATACCAGTCGGTGGCCTCGCCCAAGCCACAGACCAGGTAGAGCTTGCTGCCATGCCGCCGGTATTCCAGCGCAACATGACGCGGCGCGCCGGTATCGCAATCGCGTGTCGTCAACGCCAGCAGCGGCAACCAGTCTAGCGAAGGTCCCCAGCCGAGTTGATACAAATAGAGCGGCAGACTTTGCAATGCGCGGCTCACTCCTGGCGGATGCGCTGTGTTTACGCTGGATGTGTTCATAGTCGGTCGGCTGGTGGCTTTGCGCGGTCGCGCCAGTGTACTGGATTTGCCTCGATTTGCCTATGGCTTACCTCGCAACGCATCGTCTACTAAGACATCATTCGCCTTTTGATATAGTTAGACATAGTATCTTCTGGCTCTGCTGTTCTCATTGACATCGGGGGATCAGCCAGGCGCAGACCAGCGTGTCCACCCATGCGCAGCTGGTCAGCGCGCGGACGAGTCAACGCTCGCCCCTACAACATATCTTCATGTCGTCTGTAGGAGCTTCTCTGTGTCTCGCCCACAGCAACCTTCCCCCCGACTTTTCGGGGGGACCGGGGGTTGATCTTGCCCGCCGAATTGTCGGTCTGGACTTATCGGCGCAACTGGTAGATACTGCATCGTTGTCCCCTCTAATGGAATATCCAGAAACCCATACCAAGATGACATTCAAAGACTTGCAATTGAACAGCGCTATGCTGCGCGTGGTGGAAGGCGTTGGTTATAGCCAGCCCACGCCGATACAAACACGCGCCATACCGCATATTTTGGAAGGACGCGATCTGGTTGGCTGCGCCCAGACTGGCTCGGGCAAGACAGCCGCCTTCGCCTTGCCGATTGTGCAAATGCTGGGGCGCTCGCCAGGCAGACGACGCATCCGCGCGCTGATTCTGGCGCCAACCCGCGAATTGGCTGCGCAGATAGATGAAGAATTCGGCAAGTTCGGCCACGAGAATGGGCTGCGGCATGTGTCGATATTCGGTGGCGTGGGCCAACAACCGCAAGTGAATGCCTTGCAGCGCGGCGTCGACATCGTGGTGGCCACGCCAGGTCGCCTGCAAGATTTGATGAATCAGGACTATATCCGCCTGGACGCTATCGAATTCTTCGTATTGGATGAAGCCGACCGCATGCTGGATATGGGCTTTATCAACGATGTCAAGCGCATCGTCCAGCGCCTGCCAAAAGCGCGCCAGACCATGCTCTTTTCGGCCACGATGCCGCAGGCCATCCAGGATTTGAGCAAGCGCATGCTGACGAACCCGGTCAAGGTGGAAGCCAATCCGCAATCGACCACCGTTGAGAATATCGCGCAATCTATCTATTTTGTGGAAGGCGGCGACAAGCGCGACTTGCTCAAGCACATTCTGCAAGACCCGGCCTCGCAACGGGTGCTCGTGTTCACGCGCACCAAGCATCGAGCCAACCGGCTGGCGCAGCAATTGAACCGCGCCCGCATCCCTGCGGAAGCCATCCATGGCAACAAATCGCAATCGGCGCGCAGCCGAGCCCTGTCCAAGTTCAAGTCTGGCAACACCGCCGTCCTGGTCGCGACCGATATCGCCGCGCGTGGCCTGGATATCGATTCGGTATCCCATGTCATCAATTTCGATTTGCCCAATATCCCGGAAAGTTATGTGCATCGCATCGGTCGCACGGCGCGTGCCGGCGCATCGGGCATCGCTTATTCTTTCTGCGATGTCAATGAACGAAAGTTCCTGCGCGAAATCGAATCCTTGATCCGCCAGCCAATCGCGGTCGTCGATGAGCATCCCTATGTTTCTGCCATCGCAGCGCCGCAGCCACAGCCCCCGGCGAGCAAGCCGCGCGCGAACAATCGGCGGCGTCGGTCACGGCGGTCGCGAAAGACCAGCGCATCCAGATAGGCATTTTGCCGCAGAAGTAAACCCAAGTTCGTAATGAGACAACATTGCCGCGTCCGCTAAGCCCCTCGGTCCCTCATTCAGAATGGTGCAGGGGCGGCACTTGTCTCACCCCTACAATGAAGCTCTGTGCCCTCGGCGTCTCAGTAAGTGCAAGTAAGTCATGCAACTTTTGTTTGCGCTGGAATCGAGCGTGTTACCGCTTCGCCCCTACATCTCCTTGTATGCGGGGCCGAGGGGGTTGTCTCGTCCCCTAATTCCAATCAGAGCGGTGGCGGCGAGGACGCTGCATGTCGCCCTCTTGCCCTTGCTGCAGCTGACGGCGCGCTTTCTGCACATCGCTCTCGTGCTTGAGCAGGACGGTCAGCGTAGTTTCCAGCGTTTTTTGGTCGATGTTGTCGGCATTGAGCATGACCAGCGCTTTGGCCCAGTCAATCGTCTCGGAGACGCTGGGATTTTTCTTCAGGTCGAGCCGGCGCATACCTTGCACGACTTCGACAGTTTGCCGGGCCAGCTTGTCGCTCAGGTCGGGCACGCGCAGCTTGACGATGTTGAGTTCGGCTTCGTGGCTGGGATAATCGACAAACAGGTAGAGGCAGCGGCGTTTGAGCGCTTCGGACAATTCGCGCGTATTGTTGCTGGTCAGCACGACGCTGGGATGGTGGCGCGCGCGGATCGTGCCCAGCTCGGGGATGGACACCTGAAAGTCGCTGAGGATCTCCAGCAAAAAAGCCTCGAATTCGGCATCGGCGCGGTCGATTTCGTCAATCAGCAGCACGGCGGGTTCGTCGGCTGTCAGCGCCGCCAGCAGGGGCCTGGCCAGCAGAAAGCGCTCGCTGAAAAAGACATCATCTTCTTCGCCCAGGCGGTCGGCGGCTTGTCGCAACGTGTCGGCCGCAACCAACAGGTCGCTGAGCTTGTCGCGCAGCAGCTGGGTATAGAGCATCTGCTTGGCATATTCCCATTCATAGAGCGCCTTGCTTTCGTCCAGCCCTTCATAGCATTGCAGGCGGATGAGAGGACGGCTCGAAGCGCCCGACCAGGCTTTTGCCAATTCGGTCTTGCCGACGCCGGCCGGTCCTTCGACCAGCAGCGGTTTGCCCAGCTTTTCCGCCAAGAAGGCGACTGTCGCGATCTCGTCCGTGGCGATATATTGCTGCTCGCGCAGGGCGTCGGAGACTTGCTGGGGGTCTTGGAACATAATGGGGCTTCCGTTTCGCTTGGGCATTTGGAGTGTACCCGAGATGGGCGTTTCGAGGCAAGACGCATGCCTTTGAGGCAAGAAGTGGACTATGGTAGAATTCGAAATGAACAAGGGAAGTGGAGGTGAAGCATGATCGCGCGCAGGCTCCTGGTTGAATTGCAACAGTTAGATCGCAAAGACAAACTTCAAGTCATCCAATTCTTGAATGATGAATTGTCAGGCGACATTGACAAGGTTTTTGAAGGCACACGGGTGTTCAAGATGTCGCCACTTTTTCGAGCGTCGGCAGAAGCAATATCTATGCTCGAGCAGCTAGAGGACGAATCCAAAGACAATGGCTGACCGACTTGTCTTCCCTTATGTGATAAATCGGCAATATGCGCCGGACGAAAGAACTCGTCCATTTCTGCCCGTGTCTCTGCGCAACCGACATCACGAAGTTCAATCTTTAGCGCTAGTGGATAGCGGAGCAGATCTGAATGTATTGCCCTACGACGTCGGCATTAAACTAGGCGGCATCTGGGACGAACAGGAGCAGATAGTTGGTCTATCCGGTATTGCGGGGCAGGTGGAATCCAGAGGATTCCTCGTCGAAGTTACAGTTGGAAACTGGCCCATCATCAAAATGGGTTTTGCCTGGACGAACGAAGCCGATGTGCCAATAATTCTTGGTCAAGTCAGTTTTTTCTCGCATTTCAATATCTGCTTCATGCGATCAAGGCAACAATTTGAACTTGAGCTCGTCAGACGACAGTGATGACTGACACGACTGCAATGCCACTTTACCGAAACTAGCGTGATTCACGATGTAATGACGAGGGAAGGCAGCGGACCAATGCCCGATATCAAGCTGGAACGCAGCGTCCCCTTGCCCGCGCAGACGGCTTTTGCGGTCTTCACCGAGCAGATGGACACCTGGTGGCCCCGACAAGGCGTCTTCCCCTACAGCTTCGCGCCCAAGACGACTCGGCCGCAGCACATCCGCTTCGAGACCCGGCCGGGCGGACGTTATTATGAAAGTTTCGCCGATGGCAGCGAACTGGTCATCGGGCGCATCACGTTGTGGCAGCCACCGCAGAGCCTCGCCTATACTTGGCGCGACCCAACCTGGGCGGACGACACCAGCATCCAGCTTGCTTTCAGCGATGATGACGCCGGCGCGCGGATCGTCTATCGGCAGAACGGATTCGCCGCGGCTGGCGTGGAGTGGCTGATTCCTTATTACCGAGTCGGCTGTACGCAGACCTTGGCGGCTTATGTGGCGCATTGCCGCGCTCTGCATGCGGTGCAGGAACTTGGCTTGAGCCTGGACTAGGTCTTTATGCCAGCAGGCTGCCGATGCGCTGAATGATGCTGGCGCCGATGCTGGCTTTGCTGCTCAGCTCGATGCGCTGCAAACCGCCGTCCGAATCCAGCACGACCACGCGATTGCTGTCGACCGCGAAGCCGGCGTCGGGCGCGTTGATGTCGTTTGCCACCAGCAGGTCCAAGCCTTTGCTCTGCAGCTTGCCGCTGGCATTTTCCAGCAGGTTTTCGCTTTCGGCTGCGAATCCGACCACGATGACCGGATAGCCACTGGCATGACGTTGGGCTTTGACCGCCAGCAAGATGTCGTCGGTGCGCGTCAACTCCAGCTGCAGCGCCGCGACTGCCTTTTTGATTTTCTGCCGAGCGATCTGCCGGGGGCGATAATCCGCCACAGCCGCCGCCATGACCAGCGCGGCCGACCCGAGCACATGCTCCAGCACCGCCCGTCGCATGGACTCTGCCGATTCGACAAGCACCAACTGCGCGCCGACCGGGGCTGGCAAATGCTGAGCGGAGGAAATCAACACGACGCGCGCGCCAGCATCGAGAGCCGCCTGGGCGATCGCATAGCCCTGCTTGCCGCTGGAACGATTGCTCAGATAGCGAACGGGGTCGAGCGCCTCGCGGGTGCCACCAGCCGTAACCACCAATTTCTGGCCAGCCAATTCACCATCCAAGCCCAGCACGCGCCGGATATGCCCCAGCAAGGTCGCCGTTGCGGGCAGGCGTCCCGTGCCGCTGAGTCCGCTGGCGAGATGTCCGCTTTCTGGCGGGACGAACTGCGCGCCGCGTGATTGCAGGGTCTGGATGTTGGCTTGGGTGGCGGGATGATCGACCATATTGCCATCCATGGCTGGCGCCAGCAGCAGCGGGCATTTGGCTGCCAGCGCGCTAACTGTCAGCAAGTCGTCCGCCATGCCCTGTGCCAGCTTTGCCAGCGTATTGGCTGTGAGGGGCGCGATAATCAACAGGTCGGCGGCTTCTGCCAAACCGATGTGAGCAATGTGGCTGGGCAGCCCGCCTGCATCGCCGCTCTGCCACAATTCGCTGTAGACAGGCCGACCCGTGACCGCCTGGAATGTTAGCGCGCTCAGGAATCGCTGGGCAGCCGCGGTCATGATAACATCAACCAGGGCCTGGGCTTGGGTCAACTGACTGGCCAGATCGGCCGCTTTGTAGGCGGCGATGCTGCCACAGACTCCCAAAACAATGCGCTTGCCGCGCAGATTTGACATGCTTGCTCCTGTCTGCCCCGCTCGTCTATGGTAGCCAAAGCCAGCGTATTCTGCTAGACTTGCGGCGCGCCAGGTCATAGAGGCACAGGAGTATTGCCTATGCCATCGGGCATCATAGCGAGCTTGATACGGGCAAGCCTTTTGGCAGGGCTTGTGCTGGCTGGCGCTGGCTGCAACCTCGTTTTCGCGCCGCCAGGAGCTGCTACGCGCTTTGAGGGTCCGCCACAGATCGTCATCGCCGCCCCGCTGCCCAACCAAACTTTTCTGGCTGGCACGACTGTAATCGTGCAGGCGCGTGTGGAAAATGCTGGCGCAGACCTGACACGAATCAGCGTGCTGCTTGACGAGGCGCTGCTTGGCGAAAAAATCAACCCCAACGAAACTGGCGCAGCGATACTGCCCTTGAGCATCGACTGGCCCACCAGCAATCCGGGCAATTATCAAGTGGCGGTGACAGCAGAACGCGGAGATGGCACTTCTGCGCGAGCCGATGTGATGATTCGCGTGATCGCGCAAGGCGAGAGCCAGCCTCCCGAGCCAGACAGCGCCGAAACAGCATCGGACACGGATGGTGCGGCAGGTGATGCTTCGACCAACGCGCTGGATCACCCGCATGTGACCGCGACCCTCATCCAATCTAGCGAATTGCGCCGCGGTCCCAGCGCTGACCACGACATCATCGGCAGTCTGGATATAGACGCGCCCATCGTCATTGTTGCGGTCAGCCCATATCGTGACTGGTATCGCATTCAGGACGAAGACAAAGAACAAGTCTGGCTGCTTGCCGAGTCAGTCGTTGAAGTAGACATCTCTGGCTTGCCAGCCGAGACGGGTCCGCCGCCGCCCCTGCCCAACCTGGTTGTCGAAGATCTGCGCCTGCAGCCCGACGCCCCAGTTTGTGGAGAAGAAATCGCTGTCAGCGCGACCATCCGCAACACCGGCAGCCATCGTGCGCCGACGCTGGGCTTGCCAATCATCGAAGCGCTGCGGTCCGATAGTGGCAAAGTTGTCATTTCCGAGCCGATCACGTTGATGCAGGGGCTGGATGCGGACGAGAGTTATCAGCTAAACGCGGCGCTCACCCTGCGCGAGCCGCTCGGAACAGATCTGGTCATCCGTGTGACTGTGGGCGGCATCCAGGTCGCGGAGATCGACGCCAGCGACAACAGCGCGACCAGCCAGCCATTCAGCCTGGCCGCGGGCGATTGCGGCTAGCGGTGGCTTCTATCTTGGTGACCAACGATGATGGTTATGCTGCGCCGGGCATCCTGGCTCTGGCAGAGGCGATGACTTCGCTGGGCGATGTGCAGGTCTGCGCGCCCTACACCAACCAAAGCGCCAGCGGGCACAAAATCACGCTCTCGCAAGACATTCGCTATCATCGCTGCACGATCGGCAAGGACATCCACGCGCTGGCTGTGGAAGGCTCGCCGGCCGACTGCATCGCGCTGGCCTTGCTGGGGCTGGTGGAAGAGAGGCCCGATATCGTCGTTTCGGGCATCAACCGCGGCGAAAATATGAGCCAGGATTTGACCTACAGCGGCACGGTGACCGCGGCGCTGGAAGGCGCGATCCATGGTTTGCCGGCGGTGGCATTTTCCCTGGCGCGCGCCGATGCCGATGACATCAACGATTATGCGCTGGCGGCACAGGCGGCAAAGCACATCGTTGGGCAGGCGCTGGAACGTGGCTTGCCACCGCTGACCATCCTGAATGTGAATGTGCCGGCGGTTGACTGCGCCGACGAGCTGCGCGGCATTCGGGTTACGCGGCAAGGTGTGCGTGATTATCGCGACAAGCTGGTGCATGTGGGCGAAAACCTGGCGCGAATCGGCGGCCAAGCACCCACCGGCGACACCGACGAACTAGGCACAGACCTGTGGGCGGTGCATCGCGATTACATCAGCGTTAGCCCCGTGCATCTGGACATGACCGCGCACGCCATCATGGCGGATCTGGCGGCTTGGGACCTGCAAGTGGGCTGAGGAAAACGACGATGAACCTATTGAAGAGCTTGTTCGGTGGCGGCGGACGCGATGAAGACCGCGGCATCTACTTTTATGTGCGCCCCAAAATGTGCCAGCAAGTGCTGCGCATCCGCGTCGACCCGCTCAATGACCTGTCACGCGCCGACGATGGCAAGAATTACTGGTGCCGCAAGCTGGCCAGCGCGGCTCGCTGCCCGTTCCAGGCCGAGGTCGAGCTGCACTTCGACAAGAACAAACGTTACCAGCGCGGCGAGGTCACCAATGGCGAACTGGTCAGCGAAGCGGAATGGCTGGCGCAGCAGGCATAAGGACTAACTTCCTGCTGGCGCCGCAATTCCCCCTAGCCCAATACCTCCCCGGCCGCCTCCAGCATGCTCGGCAAGCCGAAGGTGCGGCGGATCTTGTCTTCGATCAGCCCGCTCATGGAACCGTTGCTTTCCAGAAAGCGCTTGGCATTCTCTCTGCCCTGCCCCAGCAGCTCATCGCCATAACGATAGAAAGCGCCGCGTTTGTCGATGATGCCCAGCTCGGCGCCGATATCGATGATCTCGCCCGATTTGCTGATGCCGCGATTGAACATGATGTCAAATTCGCATTGCTTGAAGGGCGCGGCGACCTTGTTCTTTTTGACCTTGACGCGGGTGCGGTTGCCCACGATATCGCCCGTGTGCTTGATCTGCTGAATGCGGCGGATGTCGATGCGCACGCTGGCATAGAACTTCAGCGCCCGCCCGCCCGGCGTTGTCTCGGGACTGCCAAACATCACGCCGACTTTCTCGCGCAGCTGGTTGGTGAAGATGACGCAGACATTGCTCTGTTTGATTGCGCCCGCCAGCTTGCGCAGCGCCTGGCTCATCAAGCGCGCCTGCAAGCCCACATGGCTGTCGCCCATTTCGCCTTCGATCTCCGCGCGGGGCACGAGCGCCGCCACGCTGTCGATCACGATGACATCCAGAGCGCCCGAACGCACCAAATGCTCGGTGATCTCCAGCGCCTGCTCGCCCGTGTCGGGTTGGCTGACATAAAGCTGCTGGGTGTCTACGCCAATCTTCTCGGCATAAACGGGGTCGAGCGCGTGTTCCATATCAATGAAGGCGCAGATGCCGCCGGTCTTTTGCGCTTCTGCCACCACATGCAGGCAGAGCGTGGTTTTGCCGCTGCTCTCGGGTCCATAGATTTCCACGATGCGTCCGCGCGGCACGCCACCCACGCCCAGCGAGATATCAATGCCCAGCGAGCCGGTCGGGATGGCTTCGACTTGCAAGTTGCTGCCGGCGCCCAGATTGAAGATGGTGCCATCGCCATAGCGCTTGGTGATGTCGGTGAGGGTGGCGTCCAGCGCCTTTTTGCGGGCTTCGTGGTTGTTGTTGTCGAATGACTGGGTTGTCTTTGGGACTCGGTTTCGCTTTGCCATCGCTGCCATCTCGTTTCACTTGGGCTTGCCGCTAGTGTAGTGGCATTGCCAGCATTTCGCTAATAGGACCAATATAGCACTTGTGTTCTAGTTTGTCAAGGGCGTATAGCAAGGAGAGGCTGCCCACTTTTCGCATTGCCCGCCCAAAGCTGATATAGTCGCCTCGGGGGCGCAGCGCGCTGCGACTCTATATCTATGCCAGACAAAGGAGATTTCCATGAAAGTACTCAAAATTTTGTTCGTCGTGTTGCTTGTGCTTGCCGCGCCACTGGCCCTAGCGCAAGACTCCGAGACCATTGTCATCAGAGGTTTTGGCAATGTCAGCACCTTCAATCCTGTTCTAAGCAGCGATGGCGCTTCCTTCCAGGCCTACAGCGTGTTGTGGCCCAAGCCCTACGAGATCGACCCGCAGACCTATGACCCGCTTCCCGGGCTGACAACATGGGAAGCCAGCGACGATGGCCTGTCCTACACCTTCCATATCCTTGAGGACGCGAATTGGAGCGATGGCGTGCCGATCACCTCGCATGACATGAAATTCGTCATTGACGCCATCAAGTCGCCAGAGGTGGGTTCCTGGCGCGCAGCCGATTTCGTCAATGTCGAGGGCGTCGAGATAATTGACGACAAGACCTTCCGCGTGGTCTTGAGCGCGCCAGACTGCACGGTCTTTGCCGAATTGGGCGGGACTCGCCTTATGCCGGCGCATCGCTTCGAGGCCGACTTCAGCGATTTCAAGAATGGCGAGATTACCGCCAATCCGCTTGAAATTAGCGGCGGACCCTACATCATGGACGCCTACGAGCCGGCCGAATTCCAGAGCTATTATGCCAACCCGACTTGGTGGGGCGGCGATGTCGGCATCCCCTACCTGATCAATCGCAATGTCGGCGAGCACGAATTGGCGGCGCAATCACTGCAAGCCGGCGAGATTGATTACACCTATCTACACGGCGACATCTTCGCCCAGATCGCCGATACCAGCAACTTGCAGTGGCAGATCTTCCCGCAGATGTCGGTCAAGTTCATGAGTTTGAATTGGGCAGACCCGACGCAACCGACGGCGGCATTCGACGCGGACGGCAATCGCCAAGACCAGCCGCTGCATCCTATCCTCACCGATGTCAATGTGCGTAAAGCGATCGCCATGGGCTACAACAAGTTCGACATCCTGGAGACGATGGGTGGCGAGCAAGGCGGCACACGCCTGGTTGGCGCGGTCAACCCCTATCACGCCGCTGCCTACAATACCGACATTGAGCCCTACCCCTATGATCCGGACGCCGCCAGACAACTTCTCGAAGAAGCCGGCTGGGTCGACAGCGATGACGATGGCGTGCGCGAGAAAGACGGCCAGCGCCTGACCCTCAACATCCCTTACAGCAATATTCTCACGATGTTCCCCACCACCACGCTCATCGCGCAGGATCAACTCAAGGATATCGGCGTTGAAGTCACTGTCGAACTGGTCGAATGGGCAAATTACCTCAGCACGGTCTTGTTCGGTCAAGAACACGATGGCACTTCCATGAGCAGCAGCGGCGGGACTGGCGGCGCGCCCGATCCCAACGACTTCATGGGCATCATCAACAGCGCGCAGGACAACGGGGCGAATCCCGGCGGCAGCAACACCAGCTCCTACGTCAATCCCGAAGTCGACGCGCTAATCGACAAAGCGCGGACGCTGCCGGGTTGCGATCCGGTTGAGCGCGGGGAGATCTACAAAGAGATCCAGCGCATCACCCACGAAGATGTCGCCTACGACTGGACCTTCGTGCCCAATATCTGGCAGACGGCCACCAAGCGCGTCCAGGGCTTCGAGCCGACAGCATTCTGGGTCTTCTACGGCTACACGGCCGACATTCACAAGTGGACGCTTGAGGGCTAGCCCCCCGCGCCCGCCCTACAGATTTAACCTCCCCCCGACTTTTCGGGGGGATTGAGGGGGGTACAGGCAACTACTGCTGATACCGGCGTGGATCCAAGGCATCGCGCAGGCCATCGCCGACCAGGTAGAAGCAGAGCACGGTTATCATGATCATGATGCCCGGCATGAAGATGAGATGCACGCCTGTCACCAGGTAGCTGCGCGAATCTGTCAGCATGTTGCCCCAGGTCGGCGTCGGCGGCTGAATGCCCATCCCCAGATAACTTAGTCCCGATTCGATCAAAATCAGGTTGCCAGCGATGATGGTCATGGTCACCATGACGATCGAAAAGACATTGGGCAAAATGTGATAAACAATGATGCGAAAATCGGACGCGCCCACAGCCCGCGCCGCCAGCACATAATCGCGCTCTTTCAGTGAAAGCACTTCTCCCCGCGTGAGCCGGCTGGTGCCGACCCAGCCGAGCGCCGCAAGCGCCACGACCAGCACCTCGGTCGATGGCTCCCACACAGCTGCCGCGATCAGAAGCAGGAAGAGTGGCGGGATGGCGCTGAGCGTGTTGACGCCCCAGGAGATCAAATCGTCGACAGCCCTGCCGTAATAGCCAGCCAGCAGGCCCAGGGTGACGCCGATGGTGACGGTCATGGCGCTGGCGAGGTAGGCAATGGTCAGCGAGACCCGCCCCCCATAAATCAGACGAAGCAACTGGTCGCGCCCCAGCTGGTCCGTGCCCAGCACATAACCGTCTTCGCCCGGCAACTTGAAGCGATCGGGGATGCTCGTATCATTCACTTCCAGCTTGAAGACCCGTTCCAGCATAATTGGCGAAAGCGAGCAGATAAGCGTCGCCACGAGCAGAATGCCGATGGCAAAGACGGTGAGGCGGTCTCGCAGAATGAAGCCGAAGGCGTCCCGCCAGAACGAGCGCGATTGCTGCTGCTCGGCGCGTGCTTTGCCGATCTGGGCGATGGGAGCCTGACTCGTCACGTTGACCTACTCCAGTCGAATGCGCGGATCGAGTATGACATACAAGAAGTCGGAGAGCAGAACGCCCGCGATAAACATCACTGCAGCAATGACCACCGAACCCATCACCAGCGGATAATCCCGCGAATACACCGCATCAATGATCAGCTTGCCCAGCCCAGGCCATTGGAAGACTTGCTCAATAATCACCGCGCCCGCCAACAACGTGCCGATGGATGGACCGAGAAATGTCGCCACCGGCAGCAAGCCGTTGCGCAAAGCATGGCGGAACCAGATTGCCCGCGTTTGCAGACCTTTGGCGTATGCGCTGCGAATGTAATCTTGTTGCAGCACTTCCAGGACCTGCGTCCGCGTGAAGCGCGAGATAAAAGCTATCGTGTTCAAGGAAAGCACAGACACAGGCATGATCATGTAACGCAGGGCGTCGCCGATGCCCTGCGGACCGCGCTGCGTGATATTGCGCATGCCGCTGATCGGCAGTAGATCTAGCTGCACGCCGAAGATGATGATCAGCAGCAAGCCCAGCCAAAAGGCAGGCACCGCATTGCCTATCACAGACAAGACGCGAATGAGCTGGTCTATCCAGGTGCGATGGAAAACCGCAGCTAGCACACCCAGGCTCACGCCGATGACATAACCGATTACGAGCGCAGCCACGCCGAGCCTGAGCGTGGCCGGGATGCGCTGCAAAATCAAATCCGTCACCGGGCGGCGCTGCTTGATCGACAGTCCCAAATCCCCGCGCAACAAACCACGCCTATTGCCAGGGCTCTCGCCGATGCCATCGCCATCGATGTCGATCGTCGTCCAGTCGTTGCCGACCAGCCAATAGACATATTGCAGCAGCGGCGGCTGATCGAGGCCAAGCTGGCGGCGCTGCGCCTCTATCGCTTCTGGCGACGGGTTTGGCGAATAAGCAATCATGGCGACAGGATCGCCCGGCGCAGACAAAATGATGAGGAAGGACAGAATCGTCACACCGAAGAAGGTGGGGATGGCTTGCAGGATGCGGCGTTGGAAGTACTTGATCATGCTCGGCTGTCCAGCGGCTAGCGCGCAGGCAGATTGTAGCGCAAAGGCCAGGCGCGACCAACGACGGGGCGATCCGTTGGCGCTGACATTCGCTTAATGGAATCATAGCTGCGCCTTAAACAACTCAATATCCTCTTTAACAGACCGCCAGCTAGCATGGCGCATGGGTGGATGAACCGCCTGCACCGACAAACTCTTCAAATCTATGGAGGATGCAACGCACATGAAAACCGTAGTCTTGCTTTCCATTCTGCTCGCCGCAATCCTGCTATTGGTCCCCGCGCTGGCGATGGATCACGGGCTGCCCGAAGTCGATCCGCTTGAACACGCTGACGGCTCCATCATCACGGCTGGCAGCTCCACCGTGTTCCCGCTCAGCGAACGCATGGCTGAGTTGTGGACGGACGAAGGCGGCGTCGCGCCGTCGATCGCATCGATTGGTTCGGGCGCCGGTTTTGAGCGCTTCTGCGTCGAAGGTGAAACCGATATCAGCAATGCCTCGCGCGCCATCAAAGACAGCGAAGTCGAATCTTGCGCTGCCATTGGCCGCGAACCGATCGAATTCCGCGTCGGCACCGATGCCTTGGCTGTCACCGTCTCCGCCGAGAATGAATTTGTCAGCGATGTGACGCTGGAAGAGCTGGCGATGATCTTCAGCAGCGCCGAAACCTGGTCAGATGTGCGCGCCGAATGGCCCGACGAAGCCATCCAGCGCTTCATCCCCGGCACCGACAGCGGCACCTTCGACTACTTTGTCGAAGAAGTATTCGACGAAGACGAAGAGCCCATCCTCAGCGCCAATCCGCAGCTCTCCGAGGATGACAATGTGCTGGTGCAGGGCATCGCCGGCAGCCCCTATGCCATCGGCTTCTTCGGCTATGCCTACTATGTAGAGAATGCCGATGTGTTGAACATCCTCAACATCGAGGGCATTGAAGCCAAGTCCGAAACCACCGATGACGGCAGCTACCCGCTGGCGCGCCCGCTCTATATCTACAGCGATGCCGGCATCATGGCAGAGAACGCCCAGGTCAACGCCTTCATCAACTTCTACCTGACCTATGTCAATGACGAGGTCGTGGATGTTGGCTACTTCCCGGCTTCGCAAAGCGCATTTGCCGGCGCGATTGATGCCTGGCGCGTCGCCAATGACATGGAAGCGCTGCATATGGACGACATGGACGCAGACGAAGAAGCGTCCGAATAAGTCAACTGCAATAGGCAAATTCGCAGGGATACGGTATCCTTATACGGGTACCGTATCCTCGTTAGGCTATCTCTCCGGCAAGCAGTGCAAAGCTCCACGAGCGACCCAATGCCCGAGACCGACCGATCGCGCCGCGCCGAGCACCTCGTCCAGCGTCAATCTGGACCGCTCGACCTGCGCCACAAGTTCAAATGGCACGAAGCCCTCATCCAGCTGTTGCTATTCGCTTGTGGCTTGCTGTCGATCTTCACAACCATCGGCATCATCCTGGTGCTGGGCAACGAGTCGATTTCATTCTTCACGCGCGACCAGTGGGTCAATTCCAACCGCGCCATCCTCGGCGACATGGACGAATATGCCACCAACGTGCGCATCCAGCCCGGCAAAGCCCTGGAGGCGGTCGCGGAAAGCGGAGTCATCCGCATCGGGCAAGAAGTCATGGAGATCAGCGAGTTTCATAACAACCACGCCGATATCGCGGTCTTAGGCACTGGCGGTGGCTTCGACCGCTTTTGCGCAAGCGACGCCGCGCTGGATGAAGCGGGGCTGCAACGCCCGCAGATCGTCAATGCCAGCCGCCCCATCAAATCCAGCGAAGAAGCGACCTGCGTCGATGCCGGCATCAGGCCGGTTGGATTCCGCGTCGGCAGCGATGCCCTGGCGATCACAGTCAGCGCCGACAACGACTTCATCAGCGAACTGAGTTTTGCCGAGCTGCGGCAGATCTTTGGCGAGGCAGAGCGCTGGTCGGATCTGCGCCCCGACTATCCCGACGAGCCGATCCAGTTGGTCATCCCGGACTTGGACAGCGGTACATTCGACTATTTTGTAGAAGCTGTATTTGATCATGACGCCGAGCCGATCTTGGCGCGCCAGCCCATCATGTCCGAGAATGACAACCAACTGGTGGGCAGCATCAAGCGCAATCCCTATGCGATCGGCTTTTTTGGATACGCCTATTTCCTCGCCAACGCCGACGACCTGCGCATCCTGTCGCTGGATGGCATTGCGCCCTCTGCCAGCACGGTAGAAGCTGGCAGCTATCTTCTCTCGCGCCCGCTCTTTCTTTATAGCGATGCCGAACTCATGCGCGCCAATCCGCAAGTGGCTGATTTCATCAGTTATTACCTCGCCAATGTGAACTCGGTCATCGTCGATGTCGGCTACTTCCAGGCATCGGTGGAGACGCTGGCTGCGGCGCGCAACCAGTGGATCCGCGCGACAGGCGCCAGCCAAGCCCCGGCCATCGACCCGTCCGCCGTCTCCGGCGAGCTGAACATGGCGGGCAGCTCGACTGTCTATCCGCTATCACAGCGCATCGCCGAGCAGTTCACAGACGAAGGCTATCTGCCACAGATTGAAGTGCGGCGTGGCGCTCGCGGCGAAAACACCATCTCAGCCCACAGCGCTGGCCTGGCTGTCGAATACAACGACCAGCCCACGCTCATTGAGTTCTTCACCAAGACCAGCTGGATCCCCGCTATCGGTGAATTCGGTGTCATTCCGCTGATCAACGCCACGTTGATGACCAGCACGATCGCCATGTTGGTCGCCTTGCCACTGGGCATTGGCGCGGCCATCTATCTGAGCGAGTATGCCTCGCCACGCGTGCGCAGTGCGCTCAAGCCGGTGCTGGAGATCCTGGCGGGCATCCCCACCGTGGTCTATGGCTACTTCGCGCTGACATTCATGACGCCATTGCTGCGGGCGCTCTTTGGCGTGGAGGTCGTCAATATCTACAACACCGCCTCGGCGGGCATCGTCGTGGGCATTTTGATCATCCCGCTGATTAGCTCAATGAGCGAAGATGCGCTGCATGCTGTGCCGCAAGCCCTGCGCGAGGCTTCTTATGGCTTGGGCGCGACCAAGCTGGAGACAGTCATCCAGGTGGTGATGCCAGCGGCGCTCAGTGGCATTCTGGCGGCTTTCATCGTGGCGGTTTCGCGCGCTATCGGCGAGACAATGATCGTGGCGATCGCGGCGGGCGCAGGACCCAACTTCAGCTTCAATCCCTTTGACTCGGCAGAGACCATGACCGGGCATATCGCGCGCATCAGTGGCGGCGACCTCAGCTACGACAGCATTGATTACAACAGCATCTTTGCCATCGGTTTGACGCTATTCGTCATGACCTTCGTGCTCAATGTGCTCAGCCGCGTCATCATCAGCCGTTTCCGCGAGGTTTACTAATGGCTTTCCATGACCACCGGCCAGTCGGCGAAGAGACATTTGGCGAAAAGACCAAGCACTATATGCCTGGCGAGAAAGCCTTCTTCCAGCGGCTTGAGAAGCGGCATCGGCGCGGACGGATTGGGCGGCTCTTCAACCTGTTTTCCGTGTCTGTGGCTGGCTTGGCGCTGGTTGCGCTCTTTGCGAATGTCGCCAACGAGGCTTTTGGCGCCATCGGCGTCGTCAACACGATCGAACCAGCCGCGCTGACCGGCGGGCATCCGCTGGAATCGTTGAACAATGAAGAACTGGCCGCCATCTTGCTGGAGTATGTCGGCAAACGGCTGCGCGTGCTCATCCGCGATACCATCAGCCAGGCGCCCAACGAAGTCTTCACCAAATCGACCGTGGCGGAAATCGTCGGCGATCCCGATCTTGACCCGTCAATTGCCAAGGAACTGCTGAAAAGCATCAGCCGCGAGCAGCAGGCGGCGCTGCTGGCAAATTATGCCGACAATGCCACCCTGCGGCGGCTGGTGCTGGAAGAAGTCGTCGAGCAGCAGGTCATCGCCAGCTTCCCCCTGAGCGACGCGATCTTCAACTTCGCTGCCATCAAGGCGCAGATTGAAGGGCCTATCCTGGATGACTACAAGGCTCGCCAACGGCTGGACGATGCCGAAGTGTCTGTCACCCGCTTTTACAGCTGGCTGGACAGCGAGTTTTTGACCAGTCCCATGTCGAGCACGCCGGCGCTGGCAGGCGTTCGCACGGCGCTGATCGGCTCGGCTGGCTTGATGATCGTGGTGGTGCTGGTGGCGCTGCCCATCGGCGTTGGCGCGGCCATCTACCTGGAAGAATACGCGCATCATGGCTTAATCAACCGCATCATCGAGACGAATGTGCGCAATCTGGCTGGCGTGCCATCCATCATTTATGGCATGCTGGGCTTGGCGATTTTCGTGCGCGCGCTGGCGCCCTTTTCCAGCGGCTTGATCTTCCATGTCAACTTTGATGTGCCCACAATCGAAAATGTGGTCGAGCGCATCGCCCCGGTCTTTGCTGGCGCAGTCGCGTACGAAAATGGCGCGATCCGCAGTGACAGCGCCCAACTGGACGAACGATCGGCACAGCAACTGGTGGATGTCTTCTTGCACTATGGCAGTCCCAGCTTGACCATGCAGGGCAACTCAAGTGTGACGGAGATGGCCGATTCGCTGGCGGAAGCGCTGGACATGACGGTCGATGTGGTCGCCACGCGCGCCAGCGAGCCACATGATATTGAGCTGCGCGGCCAGACCTATCGCTTTGATGCGGCGGAGGGAAAAATCTCTGACGAATCTTTCGACGCGCTTTTTGCCAGCCTTGCGCGCATCAACAGCTTCTCGCCCAATGGACGCACTTTGGTCAGCGCCGGCTTGACGTTGGTGTTGCTGGTCTTGCCCATTATTATCATCAACGCGCAAGAAGCGATCCGCGCCGTGCCCTACACCATCCGCGAGGCATCGTATGGCTTAGGCGCTACCCGCTGGCAGACGATCTGGCGACAGATACTGCCGGCTGCCACCCCCGGAATCATGACCGGGGCGATATTGTCGGTTTCGCGCGCCGTAGGAGAAACCGCGCCGCTGATCGTGGTGGGCGCAGCCACATTCCTGCTCGCCGACCCGACCAGTCCCTTCTCGCAATTCACCGCCATGCCCATCCAGATCTTCCAATGGACAGCGCGGCCGCAGGGGCAATTCGCCGATATCGCCGCGGCTGCCATCATTGTGCTGCTGGCGCTGATGTTGTCGCTGAATGCCGTGGCTATCGTCCTGCGCAACCGATATTCGATAAGGTATTAACCATGGCAGACAGAGCAAACGGCGAATTGGTGATTGAACTGCGCGATTGCAGCTTCTTTTATGGCAGTTTCCTGGCTGTTTCTCATGTGAGCCTGCCCGTTTATCAAAACAAGATCACCGCTTTCATCGGTCCTTCGGGCTGTGGCAAGAGCACGGTGCTGCGCGGCATCAACCGCATGCTCGATCTGGTGCCTGGCGCGCGCGTCGATGGCGAGATCATCTACCGCGACAAGAATCTCTACGATGCGCAGGTCGATCCCGTGGAAGTGCGGCGGCGCATCGGCATGGTCTTCCAAAAGCCCAACCCCTTCCCCAAGAGCATCTTCGATAATGTGGCTTATGGACCGCGCCTGCTGGGCGTGAAAAAGAAAGCCATCCTGGACGAAATCGTCGAACGCAGCCTGCGCGGCGCGTCATTGTGGGACGAAGTCAGCGGCAACCTCAACAAGTCGGGCTTGGCGCTTTCTGGCGGGCAGCAGCAGCGGCTGTGCATCGCGCGCACCATCGCTGTCGAGCCGGATGTCATCCTGATGGACGAGCCTTGCAGCGCGCTCGACCCGATCGCCACCCAGCGCATCGAAGAACTGATGCAGCGACTGCAGCGCGAATACACCATCGTCATCGTCACGCACAATATGCAGCAGGCACAGCGCGCCTCGGATTTCACCGCCTTTTACAATATCCGCAAGCGACTGGAAGATGGGCACGAGACACGTTGGGGAGAGCTGGTCGAATACGACAAAACGGAGAAGGTATTTGCCAGCCCCGCCCAGCAAGAAACCGCCGATTACATCGCCGGCCGCTTTGGGTAGAGCGCAGGAATCCTTTAACCTGGCGAAAAAACGGGCGACTCGGTGAGACGCTCCTGGATCGTTCAGATCGTGCCGGAGATCTGCGCTACTCAGCCGCGCCCAGCGCCGCCTGCTGCTCGGCGATCATCTCGTCGGCGCAATGCAGACTTGCTAGATAAGCGATATCCCTCTGCATGAAGTCTTCGGCCTTCCGTCCCTCGATCAGGAAATTGGTGACGGCCGGCGGAATCTCCACCCTCTGCATGTCATCCAGCGATAGGTTGCTTGCCACGGTTTGCACCAACTGAAGCAGGCTTTCGTCCGCTCCCATCGCTGCCAGGTACTCCCCGCCCAATAATTTCAGCGGGACGGTGGACAAGTCGTTCTCCACCAACATATCAGCCTCTTCCATCACCGCTTCGGCTATCTCAATCCCCAGTTCGGCGGCGGCATCCAGATTAACGCCGACAGCCATAGCGCTATGGCGGTCGATTCGCGTGGTGGCGATGTCAAGATCGCCGTTCAGCCAAGCGGTCAGCATCAGCCCGACATTGAGCCCCTGAGTATAATTTTGATAGAAGCCCGCGCCTATCATGGCGCCATAAATGGCCGCCCCATAATTCGGATAGTACATCGGTATCAAATTTTCATTGGCAATCGCCGAAATGATGGGAAATCCGGCTTCAATAGATTGACTGATAGGCAGCACAATCGCCTCTATGCCTTTGTTCACCAGACCTTGTATGGCCGGGCGCAAATCGCTGACGCTGGTGATGGCGGCGCTTTCGACGGCGATGCCCAGCGATTCGCCAATTCCGGCGATCACTTCCGCGCCATAAGCGCTGCCCGCATCGCCTGATGCGAACATGGTGCCGATTCGCTCTACTCCCGGATTCTGCTGCAGCAGCAGGCGGAAAACATCCTCGTAAGATGGCACGGACAGGGAACCGGCGACGTGATCCGGCTTGATGCAGGAGGCTTGGGCAATGCCAGCGCGATAGGGGTTGAAGACGGCGGTGAAAAATACCGGCGTCGGCTCGTCTTGATCCAAGGTGCTGTTGACAGCGATCTGCGTCACCGGCGTCGTTATGGTCATCAGGACATCCGCGCCTTTGTCCAGAGCATTCGCCACCATTACATTGGCGGTCGGCAGGTCGTTGTTGGCATCGCCGAAGATGATGTTGATATTTTCGCCTTGGGCATCTTGCCGTTCATTGAGCGCGGGGCGTTCTTCCATGTTGATAAATTCGTAAATTTGCAGGGCATCCAATATGCCCTGTTCGGCAAAGGTGGCCACTGGGCTGTTTCCGTAACGCAGGATAGCGACGGTCGGCGTTTCGCCTTGCGCTAAAGTCGCCGGCGCAAACAAAAGCGCTAATACAATGACAGTCAATGAGCATTTCTTGCACATTTCAACCTCTCCTTACCGATGCGATTGGACGATCGCGAAGGAAAAACTTCCTCAATTTTCATATTACTACGACTTTTTGGAACTGACACATTTGGCGCGCCAACTCGCGCGAATTTTCACGCAGCTCAAGCCTTCTGTTATGGAATTGTTGGCGAATCTGCAGCATAATGATGTCGGCATTAGGGAGTGAAAGGGACCGAATTGACCGACATCAAGCGCATCGGCGTATTGGCGCATCCCACCCGCCCCGATACCCACCCGGTCGCCCGGGATATTGCGGCTTTGCTGTGTCGGCGCGGCATAGAGCACTGGCTGCACACCGAATGGGACGAGAACAAGGTCATCGGCGATGTGGCAGATGCCGACCTGGTCATCGCCATAGGCGGCGATGGCGCAATGCTGCGAGCCGGGCGTGTCTGTGCCGAGCATGGCGTGCCCGTGCTGGGCGTCAACATGGGCTGGCTGGGCTTCCTCACCGAGATCCAGCAACCGCAAGAATGCGCAGAGGGACTGGATCAACTGCTGGCAGGCGAGTACTGGATCGAGCAGCGCATGATGCTGCAAGCGACCCTGCTGGAAGAGCGGCAGCGCACGCTGGGGGAGTTTCATGCGCTCAATGATGTCGTCATCAGCGGCAGCGTCTTCGGGCGCATGGTGCAATTGGCAGCTTATATTGACAATCACTGGGCAACCACCTACAACGCCGATGCCCTGATTCTGTCCACGCCGACCGGCTCGACCGCTTATGCGCTGGCGACAGGCGGTCCCATCCTGCCGCCCGAACTGCGCAATATCCTGATGTTGCCCATGGCGCCGCATTTGAGCATGGACAGACCCATCGTGCTGGCGCGCGGGGCAGTTGTCGATGTCGAGCCGACTCGCGAAAATCGCGGCAAGGTCGTGCTGACGATTGACGGCAAAGTCGTTGCCGACCTGCGCGAAGACCAGCATGTGCGCGTGACCTCTGCCAAGCCAGTCAGCCAGTTTGTGCGCCTGCGCGAGCGCAATTACTTCTACCGCTCGCTGCTGGATCGCTTGGAGCCGCGCATCAACCGACATGGGCCGCGGCGCATGACTTTCTCGGACTAGAACAGGGGGCGCGCATGGCAGAGTCGACAGCCGAAACGGCAGCCAACGAAGAAATCACAACCTGCGCGCGACATCCCGAGCGCGATACGGGATTGCGCTGCAACCGCTGCGAGCGCTATATGTGCGTCGAATGCGCCGTGCGCACGCCTATCGGTTATACCTGCCGCGAATGTGTGCGCGGGCACGAAGACAAGTTCTATGCCGGCACATTGACCGATTATGCGCTGGTCGCTGCGGTCGGCTTGGCTGGCGGCGCATTGACCGTCCTGCTGACCATGCTGGTCGGCGGCTTCCTCATCGTGGGATTGTTGCTGGCGCCGGCGCTGGGCGGGGCGCTTGCGCAACTCGCGCTGCAGCTGACAGGTCGACGGCGCGGACGGCACAGTGGACTGGTCTGCGCGGGCTGCGTGATAGCGGGCGGGCTGGTGGCTGGCTTGGCATTAACCGGTGGGTTGGGCTTGTTCACGCTGCTCTATCTGGCGCTTGCGGCCTCGGCAAGCTATACGCGCTTTCGCGTGTCGATATGACCGCCTTTTCCATCTGTGGTAAAAATAGGCAGTTGTCGGCAGCTTGGATCCCGGATTGATGCTGGAAGAATTGCGCGTCCAGAACTTCGCAGTGATTGACCGGCTCGAGCTGCGATTTGGCGTGGGCTTTCATGTCATCACCGGCGAGACCGGCGCGGGCAAGTCCATCCTCATTGATGCCGTGGAATTGCTGCTGGGCGCTCGCGCCGACCCGGCATTTGTGCGCGCGGGCAGCGAACGCAGCATCATCGAAGGCGTCATCCGCCTGGACGAGCGCGCCAAGAGCCTGCTGCAACCAGCCCTGCAACGCGAAGAGCTGCTCGACCCCGACGACCCGTATTACCTGACCATCCGCCGCGAGATCCGCCGGCGCGGACGATCATCGGCGCGCATCAACGGCGTGCCTGTTCGCAGCGACCTGCTGGCAGAAATCGGCAGCGAGCTCTTTGATATCCATGGGCAAAGCCAGCATTTGTCGCTGTTTCGCCCCCGCCGGCATATCGACCTGCTCGATCGGTACGCGGGCTTGCTGGAGGCGCGGGCCGGGCTGGCGCAGTTGGTCGCCGACCTGGCTCGGGCGCAAACGGAGATGCGCGCCTTGGCAGAAGACAGCGAGGCATTGGCGCGGCGAGCCGAACTGCTGCGGCACGAACTGGACGAAATCCAGGCAGCGAACCTCGACCCCGCCGAAGAGGACGAGCTTGTCAAAGAGCGCAACCGACTGGCGAACAGCGAACAATTGGCGCAATTGGCGGGCGAGGCGGCGCAGCAGCTGGACGATGACGACCGTGGCGCAGTCGACAAATTGATGGGCGTGGCGGGGGCGCTGATGAAGCTGGCGCAGATCGACCCACAGATGAGCGAGCAGTACGACCTGGCAGAGACCTTGGCGCAGGGGGCGCAGGAATTGGCGCTGGAGCTGGAACGGTATGCCGGCAGCGCCGAATACGATCCCCAGCGGCTCAACGAACTGGAAGAGCGGCTGGAGCTGATCAAAGCGCTCAAACGCCGCCACAGCGTCGACAGCGTGCGCGACATTTTGGATTATGCGCGGCGCGCCCAAGTCGAGCTGGAAAGCATCGACCACAGCGATGAACGGCTGCAACAGCTGGGCGTACAGGAAGATCGTCTCCTGCGGCAAATCGGCGATATCAGTTGGCGTTTGAGCCAGGCGCGGGCACAAGCTGGAGTGGAATTGAGCGCGGCTGTCGTGCGCGAGCTGACCGACCTGCGCATGGAGCGGGCGCGCTTCAATGTGCGGCTGGCGCAAGCCGAGCATCCGGCTGGCTGCATCGTGGGCGATGCGCGCTACAAGTTTGACGCCAAGGGACTGGACGATGTGGAATTCTTGCTGAGCGCCAATCCCGGCGAACCGCTGCGTCCGCTGGCGAAAGTGGCTTCGGGCGGCGAGGCGGCGCGCATCATGCTGGCGTTGAAACGGGTGCTGACCGCGGCCGACCAGACGCCCATCCTGATCTTCGACGAGGTCGACCAGGGCATCGGCGGACGGCTGGGCGCGGTGGTGGGCGAAAAGCTGTGGTCGCTCTCCGGCGAGCATCAAGTGCTCTGCGTGACGCATTTGCCGCAGTTGGCGAGTTTTGCCGATGCGCATTTTCAAGCGCAGAAAGATCTGCAAACGGCGCATGCAGCCACGCAGGTGCGGCAACTGGCCAACGATGACGAACGTGTGAGCGAGCTTGCGGATATGTTGGGCGCGGGGGGGCTGGCGGGGATGCTGTCGGCGCGGGATATGCTGGATGCGGCGCGGGGGCAAAAAGCGCAAATGCAACAACGCTAGTTCAGTTGCAACTTCATGCGCAGATACTCCATGCCGCGGCTGCCTTTCACGCGATTGCAATTGCCGCAGAGCAGCTGCAAGTTTTCGACATGGTCGGTGCCGCCTTTGGCTCGCGAGATGATGTGGTCGACTTCCAGATGCCGAATCTCGAAGTGCGTGCCGCAGCCAGCGCAGTGTCCCGCCTGCACACCATAGAGCCACTGCTTGTTTTGCGGGCTGTTGTAGGGTGGCAGCTTGCCAAGGTCGGTGCGCTTGGGGATGTCGGTGCGATGCGCGATGTCGCGGAACAAACCTTGCCGGTCGGCGATGCGCTGCACGACCAGTTCCGCCGCTTTGGGCGAAATATCAATGCCCACCCAGTCGCGCCCCAGGTCGTCCGCCGCTACACAAGTTGTCGCGCAGCCACAGAAAGGATCGAGAACCACATCGCCTTCGTTGCTGCTGGCGCGGATGATGCGGTCGAGCAGCGCCAAAGGCTTCTGTGTCGGATAACCGACGCGTTCTTTGGCTTGCGAGTTTAGATACGAGATTTCCCATACATCGCGCATAGCTTGCTGGCGGCTGTCGTCGTCGGTGTACTCTTGCTCAAGTCGACCCTCTTCAGTTACTTTGCTGCGCCTGGCTCGCTTGTGCTTGGATTTCTGGCTGTACGGTTCGCTGAGCATATTGAAACGCGCGTCGGGGAAAGCATAGAAGAGAATGTCGTCGTGCATCCGTTGAAAATGCCGCGCCGCGCCTGTCCAGCGCCGATAGCTCCAGATGATGTTGTTGCGGAAGTTTTGGCGACCAAATATCGCATCCATGAGCACTTTCAGGTAATGAACCATCGTTTGGTCGCAGTGCAAATAAACGTTTCCATTCGGTTTCAGCACGCGCTTCATTTCCAGCAATCTCGCCGCCATATAGACCAGGTAGGATTTGTCGCTGGGCGTCGTGGCTGCCAGCAACGCGCGGTATAAGGCAGGATAACGCGCTTCAATCAGGTTTATCCATTCCACATCGACATCGGTGAGCGTCCAGGTGTCGGTGAAGGCTGCGCCGGCTGCCTGGCTGCCAATTGGCGCTGCGTAGTCCGCATTGGAATTGAATGGCGGATCGAGGTAAATCAGATCGATGCTGGCGCTGTTCATGCCGCGAAGGATGTACAGGCAGTCGCCCGTCCACATGGCTTTGTTGGGGAAGTTTCGTTCTGACATGGCGTTATCCTGCGCAAGCCAGCGATTTTGCCTGCGCGAAGTGTAGCCGATTCAGGCGCGCCGCCACAAGCCTCGTGTAAGAATCCCGCCGCGCCCCTCGTCCAGTATTTGCAGGGCTAGCAATCGGGAGCGACCGCCATGCAGGAACAGCACAATGGCGACCAAATGCAGCGACTCTTCGACTTCGTGGCCAATGCGCCCGCCGACGACGCGCTGATCAAAATGGACTGCAATGACTGCTGCGAAAAGATCACGCAGTTGGCCGAGCAGGTGGCGAATGGCGCCGACCTGAACGAAATCTGGCCCGAGATGCAGAAATTCATGCGCTATTGGGGCGACTGCCGCGAAGAATTTGAAGCGCTGGTGGCGGTGATCCGGCAAGAAAAGGCGCTTGAAGGATTCGACTTCTCCGCATTGGAATAAGCCTCATTTTTAGCATTGCAGTTACAGGCACATTTCAAGACGAGGTAAAGGCATGAAGAAGGAACGGGTTGTCATCATTGGCAGCGGACCAGCCGGCTTGACTGCCGCTCTCTACACGGCACGCGCGCAGTTGACGCCGGTCGTCATCGCCGGTGAACAGTTGGGCGGGCAGGTCGCTATCACGCACGAAATCGAGAACTACCCCGGCTTCCCCGAGGGGCTCAGCGGACCCGAGCTGGTCGAACGGATGAAGCAGCACGCGGAGAACTTCGGCGCAAAGGTCGAATTTGACCTGGTAGAAAGCGTCGATTTCAGCCGCGGCTCGCCCTTTGCCGTCAAAACCTATGGCGAAGACTACCTGGCCGACTCGGTCATCGTGACGATCGGCGCAGACCCGCGCAAACTGGGCGTCCCGGGCGAGGCAGAGTTCACCGGCACGGGCGTCAGCTATTGCGGCACCTGCGATGGCTTCTTCTTCCGCGGCAAAGATATTGTCGTGGTCGGCGGCGGCGATTCTGCGCTGGAAGAGGGCATCTTTTTGACGCGCTTCGCCAAGAGCGTCAATATCATTCATCGCCGCGATGCCCTGCGCGCTGGCGTCCAGCTGCAGCAGCGCGCCTTCAACAATGACAAAATCAGCTTCACCTGGAACAGCGTGGTCGAAGAGATCCTGGGCGATGGCGGCGGCGTCAATGCAGTGCGCTTGCGCAATACGCAAACGGGCGAGCAGAGCTTGCATCCGACCGATGGCGTCTTCATCTTCATCGGGCATGACCCCAACAACGCCGTCTTTGGCGACCAGATCGCGCTGAACGAAAACGGCTACATCATCACCGACCAGCGCTATCGCACCAATGTCGATGGCGTCTTTGCCGCGGGCGAAATCCAGGACGAGATCTGGCGACAGGTGGCGACATCTGTCGGGCAGGGCACATCGGCGGCCATGGCGGCCATCCAGTGGCTCGAAGCGCGCGAAGACAGCTTGCAGCCGCTGGATGCTGTGCCGGCCTGAGTTATCAAATGCAATCTACGTTACAGATGCTTCGTGATTAGGGTTGCATTTGCTCTGTATCAGCTGGCAAATGGCGTTGTCCTGTCTCGCCTGACTTGATTGCTGGCGCTGAGGCATCGCTCGCGCGCCACACGGTCCTAACTCGGCTGATTGCAGCGCCGGCAGTGAATACGCCGATAGGAATGCTTGAAATCAAGCTAATCTCAATAATCGCGCCAGCCGAAATAGCAAACAGTATCGGCAAGACCAACAACAGTGGAATAATGTTTGATGTGACCAGGCTGGTCATATTGTAAATGAAAGTGAATAATTGTTGCCGCTTTACGATGTTGATAACTTCTATGCCACCATCGGGGATCGCTTCCTGATAACCTTTGATAATAGAATCATGCGGGACTATCCCAGCGTAGGCTTCAAACTCAACGCTATGCAACTCCTGTCTGCCAGGTTCTTCCGACATGTCGCGTCATCCTAGTTTTCAGCAGGATTAACCCCAGTTGACAATGTCAACTCCAACATGGCTGCTCGGATGTTATCGCCTGTGGCAAGCCAGCAGTTGAGAATGACTTCATTTTGCGCATGAACAAGATCAGCTATGCTGGCAGGCTTTACCTCTCCCGACATGGCTGCCATCGCGATTTCCGTTCCTCGATACCAAGCGTCGTGATTGACTAGCCAATCATGTTTACTCATTTTCATAGACGCATTGCGCATCGCACGATTCTCCTGCATTCCGTACAGCATAACTTTGCAGCACATCTGACTATATGCTCTATGGTAGCATTTACAGTTTGTACCTGTCAATTAGAATGCTGCCCGGCAAATAGCAATTGAACGCGCTACAACGCAACCCCCTCATAGGCCGCTTCGACATGGTCGCGCACCTGGTCGCAAAATGCCTGGTCAATGCGGGCGTCGTGATAGATGCCGTACCACAAGCCGGCATCGCGCACGAAGCCGCGCATATGCAGCAAGGCATGCGAGACATCGCCCCAGCTGATGCCCATGGCTTGCGGACGGATATCGACGCCAGCGCGCACAATGGCAGCCAGCATCTCCGCGGCGCGGTCATCGTGCAGCAGCGAGCCGACATAAATGCCCAGACAAACCGGTTGCCCGTGTATGAACTTCTTGCCGGTGTGGTATTCCAGCGCATAAAATAAGAAGTGGTCTGCGCCTTCGATCGGTCGCGGATTCCAGCCCAGATTATGAAAAGCCGCCCCGCCCCAGCGATTCGCCAGCATTAACGTGCGGATGCCTTTCTCGTTGACCTCGCGGATATCGTCCAGCGCGTCCATGACAGTCGCCATCACCGCCTGGGCTTCGTCGACCATGGTCTGGTCGTAGGGCCATTTCGCCTCGACATATCCCTGCGCCTGGGCATAACGCCAATCGGCATGGGCGGTGTGATAGCAAAGGATCTCGCAGATGCCGCTGCGGTTGACGACCGGCGGCGCGCTTTGGATGACATCAAAGTCGACATAGACAGCTTCGGGAACCGCCCAGCCGACATAACGCACATTGCCTTGAAAGCGCAAACCGCTTCGATGACCAAAGGCGGCGTTGACCGACATGGAAGTCGGCGCCTGGAAGAGCGGCAGCCCCAGCGCCCAGGCGAAGTGCTTGGCGACATCCAGCGCTTGCCCGCCGCCCAAACCGATGACGCTGCGGCAATGGGGCAGCTTTGCCAGTTCGCCCTGTAGTTCGTCGCCGTCTATGGTTGTGACGAGATAAGGTCCAGCCAGGTTTTCATCAAAGTTGTGTGCGAAGAGTTCCCACAGATCGTCCATGGTCACGACCAGGTAGGGCTGATGCGCGATATTGGGCAGCTCGGCGATTAAGTTGCGGCCGAATATGGTGGTGAAGCCGGGGCGGTCGTGCATAGAAGGTCCTCTCGCGTAGCTACATGAGCAACATGGGAATCCTAGCAGCAATGCGCGGCAGAGCAAAATCCGCCCGGCTGCTTAGTGGTAAAATCACGCCATAATTGCGGGCAAGAGGAGGCGGCAGATGACGATTCGCATGGCATTCACTGGCACGGGACATATCTCGCGGGTGCATGCGCAGGCGGCACAAGCGCAGGAGGGCGTGGAGCTGGTGGCGGTCGTCAATCACCGCGCAGAGTCCATGGCCGAATTCGCGGCGCAGTTCCATATCGCGCGACAGTATAAGAGCGTCGAGGCGCTGCTGGCCGCTGGCGGGGTGGATGCCCTCAGCGTCAATACGCCCAATTATCTGCACGCCCCGCAATCTATCGCCGCATTGCGGGCTGGTGTGCATGTCATGGTGGAAAAGCCCATGGCGCTGAATGCGGACGAAGCGCTCGCCATGCAGCGTGCCAGCCAAGCCTCGGGCGCAAAGCTGATGGTGGCGCACTGCTGGCGCTTTGACGAAGAAGTCAACTGGCTGCGGGCGCAGGTGGCAAGCGGGCAGTTGGGCGATATCCTGCGCACCAAGGGGCACGGCGTGCATGTCAATTGGGGCCCGGGCGGCTGGTTCACCGACGCGCGTTACGCTGGCGGTGGCGCGCTGGCCGATATGGGCATTCATGCCATTGATGTGGCGCGTTGCCTGCTGGGCGATCCACAGCCGACCAGCATTTATGCCCGCATCTCCACCGATTACACCCAGGGCGATGTTGATGACAGCGGCACCATCTGGATCAATTGGGCGAATGGCGCCAGCTCCATCATCGAGTCAGGCTGGTGGTGGCCCCATGCCGATGGGCCCGAAGCCAGCACACAGCTCTATGGCAGGCGCGGCTGGGGGCAGCTCTTCCCCACCCGGCTGGAAATCCCTGACCGCGAGGCAGAGACAGTGGCGACCATCGACGCCGGTTTTCCGACCATCCGCGAAGACCACTGCCCGCAAATCATGTATGATCGGCAGTTGGCGCATTTCATCGACTGCATCCGCGCTGACAAGACGCCTGTGCCTGGCGCAGCCGAGGGACTCGTCAATATGCGCATCGTGGATGCCGCGCTGGAAAGCAGCCGCAGCGGTGGCGTGGTCGCGCTGTAGTAGCAGTCGCGGGCATCCCGCCCATGCTTGACAGACAAGCATGCCTTATTTTACGATGATTGTAGGCAACCGCCTCTATACACCAACCAATTTTCGGAGAAACACAATGCACAAAGTCAAAGCTGCTCTCAGGATCGTCCTGCTGCTGTGTCTCCTGGCGCTATTGGCGCTGCCGCTGCAAGCGCATGATGAAATAGACGCAAGCGCTTTCGTTAGCGTGCGTGTGTACGAAGGCATTGACCCCGCCGACCAGGCAGAGATTGTCCAACATACCGTCGAGGGATTCGTGCCCATCATCAGCCAGGCTGACGGCTTCATCGCCTACTTTGTGCTGCCGGCTGAGGATATGCTGGCGGCTGTCAACATCTTTGAATCGGCGGAGCAAGCCGATGCTTCCAACGCCACCGCCGCCGACTTTGTCGCTGAGAACATCGCGCCGCTGCTGCCCAATGCGCCCACCATCACCGCCGGCTCGTTGGATGTTTGGTACATCGCCGCGCTGGACGACATGATGATGGACGATGATGACATGGCGCACGATGATGATGATGATGACGGAGCGCATGACGATGACGAGCATGGCGATGACCACGACATGGATGACATGCACGAAAGTCCCGACGCTCTATATGGCGCGCTGCGCGTCTACAGCAACTATGACCGTTCCAACCATGAGGAGATGGTTGCGCTGGTGGCGGACGAATTCGTGTCGATTCAGCAGGAGATGGCGGGTTTCTTCGGCTACATGCTGATGACCGATGGCGCGAACATGCTGGCTGCCATGAGCCTCTATGACAGCGAAGAGAATGCGCTGGCTGCCAACGATGCCGCCGCCGACTTCGTGGTTGAATACCTGGCAGAGTTGCTGCCCGAGGACCCTGTGCACATCAATGGCCAGCTGGGCATCGCTGCGCTGGCAGACATAGACATGGGCGCGAACCTTGTCGGCATGATGGACGCCGACATGGACGAAGAGGCTAGCGAATAGGCTGCTTCATTCGTCAGTCAAGAATATGTTGGGGCGTCTCGCTGGGGCGCCCTTTCGTTTGCATCACAGCCAACACATGCAGCCGATTGCGCTTTACTCGTCGTTTGCGCGCGCGCGAGCCTGAAAGCCGCGCAGGATGCTATCGTTGGGCAGGTAGCCGCCGCCTACACGCTTTAGCAGATTCAGTTCTTGCAGCGCATTCAGATCACGGGAAACGGTGCGCATCGACTTGCCGGCATAGGCTCGCGCCAGCGCCGGCGATAGCGTAGAAATATCCTGTTTTGTGGCTGGCCTTTCCATTAGCCTGTCGCTCAGGTTGAGCAGAAGTCGTTTCTGGCGTTGCCGCGCAGTGGTCAGGTTAGCGGAGAATTCACGCACGAATGTGGCATCGATTTCATCTCGCCAGATTGACCGGGCTTGCATCGCATGGATCGCAGTCAACTGCTCGTCCAAGCCATCACGAAAACCTTCAAGCGCATAGCGGATAAAGTCGGCCAGATTACCCTTTTTCGGGTACGATTCGCCGTCCCATTCTCCATGTGAAGCCTGCAAGTGGTCGATATATCGATCGCGCGTTAGGTTGTAGTGGTTGCTCAGCAGATGCGCCGCGATATCAGGCACGCCGGATTGCAGCAGCAGCATAAACTCTATCAAGCGCGCCATGCGTCCGTTGCCGTCGCCGTAGGGGTGAATCCAGATGAAAGAGACTTGCGCGATGATAGCTTTGAGAATTGGCATCGTCAGCTCTTCGCCTGCGTCAGCCTGCGCGGGATGATTGAGCCAATCGCAAAATTGTTGCAGCAGCCCGTCTAGTTCTGGAACTGGCGGTGCAAGATAGCGACCAGCCGTTACGCTGTGGTTGCGGATTTCGCCCGTCTTGACGCCATCAGCAGTCTCGCCTGCAAGTTCGTCCAGCACGATGCGATGATATTCGTGCAAGAGCGCCTGCGAAAACCGTCGTTCGCTGCCGGCCAGAATGCCGTTTGCCACTTCGTTGAAGGCACGAACCATATTGTCTATCTGCTGCTGCTGATAGGCTCGTGATGGCGCGGCTTGCAGATCCCCGGCAATGATCCGGCCTACTTCCTCTTCGGAAAAAGTGTTGCCTTCGATGGCTGTTGTGCCATGGACACCTTTGTTGAGATAAATCTTGCGCAACTGATTGCTGTCATCTCGCGGTATAGACATTCGTTTGATGAGCGTGATTCGCGCCTGGACTTCACCCAGCAGCAGCCAGATCTTAGGAGAAAATCCGTCAAGGCGAGGCGGGAACTTGATGAAATCGTGTCTGCCCATATTGACCTCCAAAGTGTCCGATAGATTGTCTGACATTATGTCATACCCATTGACAGCTATAAAGTGGCGACCCGATTATCGCGCAAAGACAATGACGGAATGACTTGTGTTGCCAGGTACGATTCTCGCAAACCGCCGCGTCTAACGAACATTGCAAAGCGCAGGCCGCTCCACATGACTCGACTGCTCGCCTTGCGCAATCATGTCGGCACGATCCGCTTGATGGCGCTGCAATTCCTGAGCCTGGCTGGCATCGGCGTGGCTTGGCCTTATGTCAATGTCTACCTGACCGATATCGGCTTTTCGGGCACGGTCATCGGCACGCTGGGCAGTGGCGGCGCCGTTTTGTCGCTGGTGCTGACGCCGCTTCTCAACCAGATCGCCGATCGTCGCAATTCGCATCGCCGCCTCTTCATGCTCTATCTGGGCGGTTTTGCCATCGCCAATGTCATCTTCGCCACTTCCAATATCCCGGCGCTGATCGTGGCGGCAGTGCTGCTCTTCCGCATCACCACCAGCCCCAGCCTGACTCTGGGCATGCAGCTGACCATCACGCAGTTGATCCGCAGCGGCAAAGCCATCCTGGGGCAGATCCGCTCCTTTGCATCGCTGGGCTTTGCGGCGGCGAGTCTGCTGGCCGGACAGCTCTTCGCGCTGGGTGGCTATCCGCTGCTGTTTTGGGTGGGCGCAGCCTTCGCATTGGCGAGCATCCAGCTGGCGACTGTCTTCCCCGCCAAGCCCCTGCAGAAGCACAGCGCCGACGATGCCAAACGACAGCCTCGCAATCGCGGCTTTTTTGTGCTGGCTGCCAGCCAGTTCTTCATCTCCATGGGCACCTACAATGCCTACGCCTTCATGTTCATCCATTTCAACCAAAATCTGGGGGTGGCATCGGCGGATATCGGCTTGTGGGCGGCGATTTTGGGCGGGGTAGAAGTGCCTTTCACCTATCTGATGGACGCGATTCTGCCGCGATTCCGCATCCGCAGCGCCTATATCGTTAGCGTGCTGGGCATCGCCGTCTTCACATTGGCGCTGGGATTCGCGCCCAACCTGCCTGCCCTTGCGCTGCTGCTGGTCTTCCGCGGCTTGACCTGGCCTGGCTTCTATCTGTCGTCATTTACCCTGGTCAACGCCATCAGCCATCCGGGCAATGTGGCGACCAATCAGGCGCTGCTGCAAGTAACCATGCCGTCGATCGCGCTGGTGCTGACGGGCTCGCTCTTTGGCTGGATCTTCGACAACCTGGGCGCGGGCGCATTTTTCGCCATCTGCGCGCTGATGTGCCTGATCGGCGTGGGCATCGTCATCGCCGGTTTTCGCTTGTTCGAGCCGAAAAACTGAACAGCAGAGGCAAAACTCCCTTGCAGGCAATCCATAGACTCTCGCGGCAGGCGTGTTATACTCGTGTCTGTTGTTTGCAAGGGGCGTGATTGAGCTTGTATAAAATCACACGAGAGCGCAGAAGCCAACTATGGCTACGCATCCGCCGCAATTGGCAGCTCTATGTCTTGCTGGCTTTGCCGCTGCTGTGGCTGCTGGTCTTTCGTTATGCGCCCATGTATGGCGCGCAGATCGCCTTCCGCCAGTATATGCCGGCTATTGGCATCGAGGGCAGCCCTTGGGTCGGCTTGGCCAATTTTGAGCGCTTTTTCAATTCGCCCAAGTTCGCGCCGGTCATCATCAATACGGTCGTCCTCAGCTTCTATTCCTTGATCGTCTTCCCCATCCCGATCATCCTGGCGCTGAGCTTGAACCAGGTTCGGTCGCGCCTGTTTCGCAGCAGCGTCCAGATGATCACCTATGCGCCGCACTTCATATCGACAGTGGTGATTGTCGGTATGCTTTATCAATTTTTACATCCGCGCGTCGGCTTTACCGCGACTCTGGCGAATATGCTCGGACAGTCCCCGCCGAACTGGATGGGCAACCCCGGCGCCTTCCGCCATATCTTCGTCTGGTCGAATGTCTGGCAGGACATGGGATTCAACGCGATCATTTACCTGGCCGTGCTGACGACCATCGACCCCGCCTTGCATGAAGCGGCTGTCGTCGATGGCGCCAACCGCTTGCAGCGCATCCGCTATATCGACCTGCCTGGCTTGCTGCCGGTGGCAATGGTTTTGCTCGTCTTGTCTACAGGACGGGTGCTGGAAATCGCCTTTGAAAAAGTCTATTTGATGCAAAGCCCGCTCAATCTCGGCGTGTCGGAAGTCATCAATACCTATGTGTACAAGGTAGGGCTTTTGTCGCCAATACTCGATTTTTCTTATTCGACGGCCATCGGTCTGCTGAAAGGGATTGTGGGGCTGCTGCTCTTGATCGCGGTCAATCATGCCGCCCGACGTTTGACCGAAAACAGCGTCTGGTAAAGGACCGGCAGATGGCCTCGATGACGAGTTACGAAAGCAATATCAACCAGGTCAACGAATCGGCTTTTGACCGCTTCTTCATGATGGGCAACACCGCCTTTTTGCTGGTCATTACCGTCATCGTTCTGCTGCCATTGGTATTTGTGGTCGCCGCGTCTTTCAGTTCGGCAGAAGCGGTGATAGCGGGCAGAGTCATTTTGTGGCCAGTCGATTTTAGCCTGCTTGGATACGAAACGATCTTTGAGCACAGCAAAGTCTGGAATGGCTTTGCCAATTCGCTCTTTTATACATTCTTTGGCACCATCTTTAATGTGACGATGACCATTATCGCTGCCTATCCGCTCTCGCGGCAGGATTTGGTCGGGCGGCGCGTCATCATCATCGCTTTCATTTTTACTATGCTCTTCAGCGGCGGCTTGATCCCCACCTATTTGGTCGTGCGCGATCTGGGCATGCTCAATACGCGTTGGGCGATGATCTTGCCGACCGGCATTGGTCCATTTAACCTGCTGATCGCCATCACATTCTTCCGCACGACGATACCGCCCGAGTTACACGAAGCGGCGCGCATTGACGGCGCCAGCGACTTCCGAATTTTCCGAAGCATCATCCTGCCACTGGCGCGCCCGATCATCGCCGTGCTGGCGCTGTTCTACGCCGTGAACACCCACTGGAACACATATTTTCAGGCGCTGATATACCTGAAAGACCAAGAGCTGTTTCCGTTGCAGCTTGTTCTGCGCGAGATATTGATTCAAAACTCGATAGACGCTTCGATGCTGATTGATATAGAAGACCTGAAGGCCCGCGAAGGGCTGCGCGAGCTGCTGAGGTATTCACTGATTGTCGTAGCCAGCGTCCCTGTCATGTTACTCTATCCCTTCGTGCAAAAGCATTTCGTAAAAGGCATGACACTTGGCTCGGTAAAATAGCTGTTACGAGACATCGGGAGGAGATCGGTTATCGACAATTTCCGTTCACATTTCGTCATCTACCCTGCATAAGAAAGGATTTGACATGAGCAAGAGAACACTGGTTGTGGCGCTGCTTGTACTTGTGTTGGCGCTGCCCTTGACCGCTTCGGGGCAAGAGATGGTATCGGCGCCCGGCGAATTCCCCATCGTCGAAGAGCCCATTACCCTCAATGTCTTAATGCTTGGTCACGCCATCGTGGAAGACTTCAACACCAACACCTTCACCGAATGGTATAGCGAGCGCACCGGCATCAATCTCAATTTCGATATCGCGCCACCGAATGAATGGCAGGAAGTGCTCAACCTGACTATCGCCAGTGGCGACCTGCCGGATATCATCGTTGGCTTCAATGTCGACCCGTCAACATTGGCGCTGTTTGGTCCGCAGGGCTTGTTTCTGCCCCTCAGCGGCTTGATTGAGGAGCACGGGCACTACATCAACGAAGTCTTTGCTGGCTCGCCCCAGGTCCGCCCGCTGATCACCTCGCCCAATGGCGAGATCTACGGCCTGCCGCAGGTGAACGAATGCTATCACTGTTTCTATTCGCAGCGCGCCTGGATCAATTCCGATTGGCTGGCGAATGTCGGCATGGACGTTCCGCAAACGACCGAGGAATTTGTCGATGTGCTGACAGCCTTCAAAGAGCAGGATGCCAACGGCAATGGCGACCCCAACGATGAGATTCCGCTGGCGGCCGCGACCACCGGCTGGAATCCAACGATCGATGGCTTCTTGCTGAACCCCTTCGTCTTCAGCGAGTTCACGGGCCAGAACCCGGGGCCGAACCGCTACTTCGAGATGAATGACGGCGTGATCACGGAGAATGTCACCAGCGAAGGCTACCGCGAGGGCTTGCGTTATTTGAATCGCTTGTATGCAGCCGGTCTCTTTGGCGAAGAGAGCTTCACGCAGCCTATGGATCAGATCAAGCAGCAGGTCGAGGGCGGTGATGCGCCGACCATCGGCGTTGTCATGTCGGGCGCGCATCCCAATTTCGCCAACATCGGCGGCGACCGCTGGCAGAAATATGTCGCTGTCCCCGCCCTGGAGGGACCAACCGGCTTGCGCCAGACGCCTTTCAACCCTTGGGGTGTCGGCAGCGGGCAGTGCACGATCAACAGCCAGACAGAACACCCGGTGGCGGCTTTCAAGTGGTGTGATGGCTTGTACGAGCGCGAGACAACCCTGCGCTCGGTCTTTGGCATCCCGCAGTGGGAAGCGGCTGAAGGCGAAGAAGGCCAATGGCGCTGGGCAGAAGAAGGCGAACCCGCGCTGGGCGGCGATGATTTCGAAGCCATCTGGCGTCGCCTCTCCACCTTCGGTTCGCTGCAAAATGTGCACTGGGCGCAGCGTGGACCCAGCTATCGTCCCAACCACCTGCGTTTGGGCGAGGTGCGCCGCGAAGATGCCGGCGGCCTGGAAGTCGTGTTGCTTGAGGAGACCCGAGTCGCCTACGAGCCCTATGCGCGCGCGTTCGAAGACTTGATCCCGCCGCTGGCTTTCACCACGGCGCAAGCGGCTGAAGTCACCGAGCTGCGCCTGAGCATCAATGACTTTGTGGCGCAGATGACGGCGGAATTCGTCCTTGGTCGGCAAGATCTGGACGCCGGCTGGGATACCTTTGTCGCCACGGTGGAAAGCCTGGGCATCAACCGCGTTGCCGAGATTTATCAGGCAGCCTACGACGCGCAGTACGGCGGGTAGAGCAACTACCCCCACCCTAAGTCCCTCCCCGGCGGGTTTGTGTCTACGCGAGCCCAAGATGAGGGAGGGACTTCTACTCTTGTAAGCGCTTCCCCTTCCCTCATCCTGGGGGGAGGGGCCGGGGATGGGGGAATGACCCAGGCAAACATCCTTTTCATCGTGTCCGACCAGCACAACGCCAAAGTGCTGGGTCATGCCGGGCATCCCGATGCGCGCACGCCGCAGCTCGACCGAATGGCGCGCGAAGGCGTCTGCTGCAGCTCTGCCATCACCCAAAACCCCATCTGCACGCCCAGCCGCGTCTCTTTCCTCAGCGGGCAATATCCGCACAATCACGGCTATTACAGCTTGAGCGGGCGCAACCCCGGCGGGCTGTCCAATATCTTCGGGCACTTCCGCGAGGCCGGTTATTTCACGGCGGCGATGGGCAAGATCCACTGCCCGGAATACTGGGTGGAAGACGACTGCGATATCTTCCACGAGAGCAACTCCTACCAGGCGGGCAGCGTTGTCGGTCGCTCGGCTGCCTATACGAGCTTCCTGCGCGAGCGTGGCGTGGAGGCGCTGGAAGACCACATCCTGCTGCCAGAATTTGGCGAACGGGGACGCCAGTCGGTCGAAGGACGCCCCAGCCCGCTGGCATTTGACGAATCGCAAGAAGGCTGGCTGGCCAATACGGCAATCGACGCCATGCAGACCGCCGCCCGCCGCGGACAGCCTTTCTTGCTGCATGTCAGCTTCCCGCGGCCGCATCAATGCACCACGCCCTGCCAGGAATTTTGGGATCTCTACGCTGGCGATGCGCTGAGCCTGCCGCCTAATGCCGATTATGACCTGGCAGCCGCCGGCAAAGCGCCGCATTTCATCGCCTCGGCAGCTCGCTGGCGAGAATCCGACTGGGCGCTCTTTGAGCCGCGCACTTTCGAAGCCGCTCGTCGCCGCAAGCTGCAGGGCTACCTGGGCGCGGTCAGCCAGGTGGACGCCGCTGTGGGAAAATTGCTGGGCTACCTGCGGTCGGCAGGCATGGCAGAAGACACCATCGTCGTCTATACATCCGATCACGGCGATTATGCGACCGAGCACGGCATCATGGAAAAAGCGCCGGGCATTTGCAGCGATGCCATCACGCGCGTGCCGCTGATCTTCTGGTCACCCAAGCGCATCCCGTCCGGCGGACGCATCGACAGTGTGGTCGAGTTGGTCGATATCGCCAATACATTGTGCGCGCTGACGGGCATCGAGCAGCTGGAAACCAGCGATGGACGCGACATCTCGGGGCTGCTGCAGGGGGCGGCGGATGGTGCAGAGCGGCTGGGCATGACCGAATTCGCCTGGAGCAAGAGCCTGCGCAAGGGGCAATTTCGCCTGGTGCATTACCCGCGCGCCATGTTCCCCGAGCAACATCCCGATGGCTTTGGCGAGCTATATGACCTGGAGAGCGATCCCTGGGAGATGCGCAACCTGTATTTTGAAGCCGACTATCAAGACAAAGTGCGCGAACTGCGGGCGGATCTGCTGGAATGGCTGATCACCAGCGCGCGCCCGGGCACGGTCAGCGGCGTCAACAGCGCGCGATTTGGTTCGCCGGGGCTGAATCGGCAGCGGCTGCAGCGCTATCAGACAGTCGTCAATCGCGATGGCAAGATCAACCCGCGCCGTTTGCACGATGTGAAGAACAAGAATTATTTGTGATCTGATGGTGACTAAATCACAGCGCAGAGAGGGAGGCCTCTGTGAACTCGGCGCGCGCTTTGGGTACAATGTCGCAGGCATGTGAAAACAGAGGCAGAATATGAAGACAATACGCGACTTTTTGCAGCAGCGCGGCTATCCACCTGGCGAGCTTTACGAGTTGCCCAGTTCCCACAAACGTTTCCCCGATGGCGCAGAGTATCGCATCGAGATCCCCAGCGTCGAGGGGCCGCGCGCCCTGGCGACTGTGTTGGAGGCGGCGCAGCAACAGGGCATCACCATCCACCGTGTCTCGCAGGGCAGCGGCATCTGGATGCTGACCGACGCCGAAATCCGCGAGATGTGCCGACTGGGCGCGGCGGCCGGCATTGAAGTCAGCTTGTTTGTCGGCCCGCGAGCAGCCTGGGGCGCCAGCGCGCAAGTGCGAGCCAGCGCCGGCAAGAATCTGGGCGCGCGCCTGCGGGGCATGGACGAAGTCGTCTATGCCACCGAAGACATCCTGCGCGGCTGCGAACTGGGGCTGCGCTCTGTGCTGGTGGCGGACGAAGGCCAGCTGTGGCTGGTCGACCAGATGAAAAAAGCCGGCGAGCTGCCTGCCGATCTGGTGGTCAAAATCTCTGTGCAGATGGGCGCGGCCAACCCCATCGCCATCAAATTGCTGGAGCAGCTGGGCGCGGGCACTTACAATGTGCCGACCGATCTGACTGCTCCGCAGATCGCCGCTGTGCGCGCAGCCGTCGACCTGCCGCTGGATGTCTATGTCGAAGCGCCAGACGACTTCGGCGGCTTCGTACGCCATTATGAAACGCCGCAGCTGATCCGCGTTGGCGCGCCCATGTATGTCAAGCTGGGGCTGCGCAACGCCCCCAATATCTATCCCAGCGGCGCGCACCTGGACGAAACAGCCGTCAAACTGGCGAAAGAGCGTGTGCGGCGGGCGGCTCTGGTCATGGGCATCATAAGGCGACATGCGCCAGACGCGGTGATGAGTCAGGTCGGCGCGGCGGATCTGGGCCTGCCGGTAGGTTAAAAGGATTTGAACCACAGAGGACACAGAGGGGGAACAATGAGAATCAGCCATGTCAGCACCAAGGTGATGGGCACGCCCTGGCGCAACCTGCTCTTTGTCAAGGTAGAAACGGACGAAGGCCTGGTTGGCTGGGCAGAGGCGCGTCCGGTCGGTGGAGTGGGCCCCGTCATCGGCTATTTGAAGGAAAGCGTGCCCGACTTCGCGCTGGGGCAAGACCCATTCAATACCGAAGCGCTTGTTTATCGCATGCTGCGCGAGACCTATGGGCGCGCCGGCGAGATCGCCATGACTGGCATCGCCCTGCTGGAGATCGCCTGTTGGGACATCATCGGCAAAGCGCTGGGGCAGCCGCTCTATCGTCTGCTGGGCGGGGCAATGCGCGACAAGATCAAAGCCTATGCCAACGGCTGGTATCGCGTCGAACGCAAGCCCGATGCCTGGCATGCCGCCGCCAAAGAGGTTATCGCCAAAGGCTATCGCGCGCTCAAGTTCGACCCCTTCGGTAGCGGCTTCTATGAATTCACCCGCCAGGAGAAGCTCTTGAGCATCGCCTTGGTCGAAGCGGTGCATGACGCCGTGGGACCCGATGTGGAGCTGTTGATCGAGATGCACGGGCGCTTCAATCCTGTTACCGCCGCCGAGATCATCCGCGATTTGGCTGAATTTCGTCCGGCCTGGGTGGAAGAGCCGGTGCCACCCGAAAATCTGCGCGCGCTGCGAGATCTGCGCGAAGTGGCGCTGCCGCTGGGCATCCCTATTGCCACTGGCGAGCGCATCCACACGCCTTATGAATACCGCGAACTTTTTGAGTTGGGCGCGGCCGATATCATCCAGACCGATATCACGCACTTCGGCGGCATCGGCAATATGAAAAAGCTGGCGGGCACAGCCGAGATGTATTATGTGCTGGTCGCACCGCACAATGTCGGCGGTCCCTGCTCGACCATGGCATCGCTGGCGGTGGCGGCGACCACCCCCAACTTCAAAATCCAGGAATACTTCAACGACTTCGCCGACCCGCCTGTCAAAGCAGTGGGGATCGGCATGCCCGAGGTGGTCGATGGCTGTTTTCCGCTGCCGACCAAGCCAGGGCTGGGCGTAGATATAGACGAAGACCTGATCGACGAATTCCCCCAGCGCCAAACCGATTTCAACCTGTTCAGCGATGACTGGCACCGCCGCGACTTGAAATAAATCGCAGTCGCGCAGGCTCGCCGCCGAAAAAACGACCCTCGACAAGCACGGGCTTTTCTGTATACTGCGGTGCTTGCAGCAAGCGTACCTACCTAAGGAAGCCCGCCATGCCCGGCAAACGCAAAATCACTGGCGTAAAGCCGCTCTTCGGTCAATCGCGCAGCAAAGCCTTCAACACCGTCAAGCGCAAGTTCAAGCCCAATTTGCAGAACAAGCGCATCTATGTGCCCGAGCTTGACCGTTGGGTGCGCGTCAAGATCACGGCGAAAGAGCTGAAAACCATCGACAAGATCGGCTTCATGGAATTCCTCAAGCGCCGTGGCGTACCGCTCAAGCAGCTGATCTAGCTCCGGCGCGCGCCTGATGTCAGCGCAACGGCGCAGCACATGAACGAGCATCACCGCGCCATCCTGGAATGCATCGAGCGTACAGAGCCTGCGCGGGGCCACACCAGCCAACGCCCCGAGCACCTAGGCACCGCCCGTCGCTGGTACGGGCTTGCCAATGCCCAGCGCCGCAAAATCATTTTGGATTTCGTCGCCGAAAACCGCCGCATGCCCTATGCCGGCTGGCGCGACCTGGTCGACTCGCTGTATCACGGCAATTCCTATGAAGAACGTTGCGCCCCGCAGACGCTCTTGTTGCGCTATCCCCAACACCGCCGCGCCCTGCCATTGACCCAACTGGACGAGTGGCTGGGCTGCCTGGAGGGCTGGGCAGAAGTCGACAGCACCTGCCAGACGGTCTTCAACGCGGACGATCTGCTGGCAGCCTGGGACGACTGGTCGGCGCTGCTGCGGTGCTTGGCGAGTGACGCGAATGTCAACAAACAACGCGCGGCACTGGTCTTGCTGACCGCGCCAATCAGCCAGGCGGACGATGCGCGCCTGCTGGACCTGGCGCTGGAGTTGATCCAGCAGCTGCGAAGCCACAAAGACAAGCGCATAACCAAAGCTATTTCCTGGCTGCTGCGCAAGGGCATCAAGCTGCATCGCGCTGCAATCGCGGAGTTCGTCGAATCCAATGCAAAGAGCCTGCCCGCCATCGCTGTCCGCGAGACAGTCCGCAAACTGGCGACTGGGAAGAAATAGGTAGTCCTCATGCACATCACCGACTGTCACATCACGCCAATCGCCGTGCCCGACCCGCCACTGCTCAACGCGGCTGGGCTGCACGCGCCCTATGCCCTGCGCCTCATCATCGAACTGGTCAGCGATGACGGCATCAGTGGTTGGGGCGAGATCCCCGGCAGCGAATCCACCCGCGCCGCCTTGGCACAGGCTGCAGAACGCATCATCGGCATGGACCCGTGGCAGCTGAATGCCATATTCGCGCGCATCGACGAGCTTGCGCAGCCAGACGACCGTGGCGGGACGCCTTGGGATAATCGCGCTTGGGTGCATGTGCGCAGCGCCATCGAAGTCGCCTGTTATGACCTGGTGGGCAAAGCGGTTGGGCGCCCGGTGGTCGATCTGCTGGACGGGGCAGCGCGCGATCGCGTGCCATTCGCGGCTTATCTCTTCTACAAGCACGTTGGCGCTGGCGGCGAATTCGGCTTTGAGCGCGACCCGACTGCCAGCGGCTGGAAGGCGGCACGGGCAGAAGCGGCGCTGGATCCCGCGGGTATCGTGGCGCAGGCCCAAGCCATGTGCAGCCACTATGGCTTTCGATCGATTAAGCTCAAAGGCGGCGTTCTTCCGCCAGACGATGAAGTCGCGGCGATAGTGGCTCTGCGCGAGGCATTTGGTCCGGATGTGCCGCTGCGGCTGGACCCCAATGCCATCTGGCGCGTTGATACAGCCATCGCAGCCGGCAAAAAACTGCAAGGCCTGCTGGAGTATTTCGAAGACCCGGTGCGCGGACAAGCGAATATGGCGGCAGTTGCGCGCGCGCTGGATATCCCGTTGGCCACCAACATGTGCACGACCAGCTTCGCCGATCTGCCCGGCAGCGTCCGGCAGGGGTCGGAAGCCATCATCTTGTCCGACCATCATTTTTGGGGCGGCTTCCGCGCATCGCTGGATCTGGCGCGCATTTGTCGCGTATTCGGACGCGGCTTGTCCATGCACTCCAACAGCCACCTGGGCATATCGCTGGCGGCGATGGTGCAGCTGGCAGCCGCCACCCCCAACGATTTGTACGACTGCGACACGCACTACCCCTGGCAAGACGGACAGGACTTGCTGGTCAAACCACTGCAGTTTGAGGATGGCTCGGTCGAGCTGCAGCGTGAACCAGGCTTGGGCATTGAAGTCGACCGTGAGCGACTGGCGCAGCTGCATCAGCATTACCTGACATGCGGTTTGACCGAGCGCAATGACGAGATCGAGATGCAAAAGGTCGAGCCAGGCTGGACATTCCAGGCGACGCGCTGGTAGTCAGTTTTGTGCTTACAATCCTTGTGGTCGATTTGCCACTGAGAGGTCGTCGATGATCGCAACAAGCGCGCTGCTGGACGGGCTGAACTCGGTGATCGGCATTCCGCTGATTCCCTACGCTGGCGGGCGGATCGACTATGCCGGGCACGCCAAAAACATCGATTACCTGATGCGCAGCAACAGCCTCAGTGGCGGTCGTCCGCGCGTCATCGCCATCGCTGGCGCCAGTCTTGTGCATCACATCAGTTATGCCGACCAGGTCAAGCTGCTGGATATCGCCGGGCAAGGCATGGCTGGCGAAGGCCTATTGATGGCGGCGATCGCGCCCAATCCGCTGCCCGAAGCGGCGACACTGCTTGGGCAGCTGGCAGCCTTGCAGAGACCGCCCGATATCTGCCTGATCATGCCGCTGACTGGCACGTATGCGCCGGCTGGCTTGTACGAAACGTTGCTGCGCTTCACTGCCACCCAAGCCGCCGAGCATGGCATGCGCTTTTTGTATTATTTTCGGCGTCCGCGCGATCGTGACGCGGTCATCCGCCTGGTGCAAGATTCGCCGCATGTCATCGGCGTCAAAATCGGCACGCAGGAAAGCGATGTGCTGCCCTTTGTGCAGGCGCTGGGGACCGACAAGATCGTCATCTGGGGCATCGGCGACCGTTCGACTGCCGCAGCCGAGCTTGGCGCGCAAGGGCATACGTCGGGCATCAATATCGTGGTCGCGCAGGCATCGGACGCTATCAACAACGCCCAACGCCGTGGCGATTACGAAGCCGCGCTGCAGATCGAAGCAGACATCTCGCCGCTGGAAGACATCCGCTTCATGCACGAGCGCGCCTGGAATTACTCGGCTGTGATGGAAGCGATCAACTGCGCCGGCTTCGATGATGTGGCGGGCGGGACAGGCGGACCCTTCAATCCGCCCGTGCCAGCCCACATCGCCGCCGAAATCGCCCGCATCATGGCGCGGCTCGAGGGCTATCATTAGGGAGCAGCATTGGAAAGCATCACCACAGAGATCACTGAGTTGCAGGGGCGAGACGGTGCCACGCCCAAATTCAGTGGTTGTTTGCAGGACTAACTTGGACTTGCTGAGGCACAGAGGGCGCAAACATGAAAATCACGGATGTGCAAGCCAGCGTTATCGGGCGGCAAGAGCCAGACAGCGGTGGCAGCGTCTGGACTTTCGTGCGCCTCTATACAGACGAAGGCATCACGGGCACGGGCGAATGCAACAGCGGCGGGCCGGGCTTTTCTGGCTTTGCCACCAAGCATGCCATCCTGGCGCTGCGCGAGTTGCTAATCGGCGAAGACCCTTTCAACATCAACCGCATCTATGAAAAGCTGCGGCGGGCCGGGCGTTATGGCGGGGCGGGCAACGCGCCCTTGATCTTTGCGCTGACGGGCATCGACAACGCCCTGCACGATATCGTTGGCAAGGCGCTGGGCGTGCCGGTGCATCAACTGCTGGGCGGCAAGTTCCGCGATGACATCCGCCTGTACGCCGATTGTCACTTCGGCGAAGACGAGAGCCCGGCTTCCTTCGGCGACAAAGCGTTGCGGGCTGTGGACGAAGGCTTTGGCGCGGTCAAATTTGATGTCGACTACACCGGGCATGGCAAGCTGGATGCCTGGAACTGGACGCTGGGCGCGCAAGAAATGACGCATGTGATCGGGGTGATTGAGGCTGTGCGCGAGGCGATCGGCTTTGAAATCGACCTGGCTATCGACTGCCATGGCCACTTCGACCTGCCCTCGGCCATCACCCTGGCGCGGGCTGTAGAACCGCTGCGGCTGCTGTGGCTGGAAGAACCTGTGCCCGCCGAAAATGTCGATGCCCTGGCGCAAGTCCGCGCATCCACCAGCACGGTCATCTGTACCGGCGAGAATCAATATACGCGCTTTGACTTTCTTGAGCTGTTTGCGCGGCAGGCAGTCGATGTCATCATGCCCGACCTGGCAAAAGCCGGTGGCATTGCCGAAGGCAAAGTCATCGCCGACCTGGCAGACGCGCACTATATCCCGATCGCGCCGCACAATGTGTCATCTCCGCTGGGCATGATGGCAGCTTGTCATGTCATGGCCGCTGTGCCCAACTTCCTCTTCCTGGAGTTCCACGCGCGCAACATCCCTTGGTGGAGCGACCTTTGCGATGGCGAAAAGCCTTTCGTGCGCGATGGCGTGATGACCGTGTCGCAGGCGCCCGGCATCGGCGTCGAGCTGAATGACAAGGTCGCCCAGTCGCTGCTGTGGAATGGCGATAGCTACTTCGACTAGTGGGCAGCGAGCCTATCTTTTGACAGGATATTCCGATGCGCTACAATGGTGGCAGGTAGGAAAACGCAAGGGATATTCGCGATATGGACTGGGGTCAGATTCTCGCAAATATTGTGCCCGTAATCACGATTGTTGGCGCATTCTTGCTCTGGCTGAAAAACGACATCAAGCAGTTGCGCGACGACATGAATGCGCAAAGTAGTCGGCTGGAAGAAAAGATGACTGCCGACAACCAGCAGCTGCGCGAAGAGATGATCGCGGGCTTTGCCGCGCAAGAGCAACGTTTGCGGCGCGTTGAAATGGAGCAGGCGCGCGTGGCCGGCCTGCTGGAAGGCTTGGCATTGTCAGGCAGACTACCCCAAAGCGAAAGTGAATCAAGCTGAACTGGGGGCGAAATCACCGCTTCGCCCCTGCAACCTGCTCCTGGCATGAAAATGGCTATTCAGACGAGTCAACCCGATAGCTGCACTGGTTCGCCCGTTTCACAAGCGCGCACGACCCCAAACACCAACTCCATCGTGCGGATGTTGTCTTGAGCGGATGTGGCCGTGCTGGCGCCGCTTTCTACTGCGCCGACGAATTCGTCCAACAAATAATCTTGCCCTTCGCGCGCCATATCCAGCTGTGGCAGGATCTCGGGCTGGCTGTGCCGATTGCGCAGCGCGCCGCCGCCATCGCCCACATCCAGCAGCCGTTGCACGCGCACTACATCGTCCTCGACGCGCAGCACACCTCGCTCGCAGTCGAAGCGCCAGTTGGCATTCCAGCTCGTCTCACAGGCTTGGGAACACCAACTGCCGACATAGCTGACCTGCACACCGCTGGCGAAGTCAAGCTGCGCCGCCGCACTGGCATCGCCGCTGTACCAGCTCCAGGGCGGATTCCAGCTGCGGGCGCTGATGCTGCGGGCATCGCTGTCCAGGAAGAAGCGCAGCAAGTCGAAGTGGTGGATGGCCATGTCGACGATCAGCGGCTGGGGCATCTCTTCACGAAAGCCGCCAAAGTGCGGTCCTTTGTAGAATTCGACATGGACTGCTCCCACCGCGCCCAGCGCGCCGCTATTGAGCACGCGCTTGATCGTCTGAGTCGGCGGACGATAGCGATAATTCTGCGCGACGCTGTGTAATAAGCCCGTTCGTTCTGCCGCATCTACGATTGCGCGCGCATCGTCCAGTGTGCCTGCCAGCGGCTTTTCCGACAGCACCGGCAGATCGGCTTCCAGCGCCATAACAGAGATCTCGCGGTGGAATTGCGGCGGCGTAACATTGATGACGGCATCCGCATCGGCCTGTGTCAGCGCCTCGGGCAACGTGCGAAAAATCAACGAGCGGTCTAAGCCATAGGCGGCGGCTTGCTGGTCGGCAATATCGGCATTGACCTCGACAAAAGCGGCGAAATCGACCTGGGGCGAGCGCTGCACCGCGCCCAGCCAGGCATTGCCCATGCCACCGATGCCCACTTGAATCACTTTCATCGCACGCGCCGTCCGTTGAAGCGCTGGAATATCAGCGAGAGGATGATGATCAAGCCATAGAAGAATTGTGTGAAGAAGCCGGTCAAGCCAGCCGCGATGACGCCCGTTTCGATAAATGCCACGATGGATGTGCCGATCATGCCGCCAAAGACAGTGCCGATGCCACCCCAGGTGGGAGTCCCGCCCACGAAGAGGCCGGCCAGCACCGGCAGCAGCAAGCCATCGCCGGTGGTGGGCCACCAGACAAAGTTGATCATCACCGAAAAGACGCCGGCCAGAGCCGCGCCGATGCCAGTGAAAATGAAGACCTGCGTCCGCGTGCGGTCGACATCAATGCCCATCTCGGCAGCGCTCTCGGGATTGTCGCCAACGCAATGCACGCGCACGCCAAAGGTATGCCGATTGTAAAGAAACACGCCCAGCGCCGTAAAGGCCAGCGCCCACAACATCTGGTTGGGAACACCCAGATTGCCGACAACGGTAAAGGTGTCATCGGTCAGCAACGTGTGTATGGGACTATTGCGTATCTCGGGGATGGCCATGGAAAAACCTTCGACCAAAATGTTGATCAAGCCGCGCAGGAAGAAGTTCATGCCCAGGGTCGCCACCAACGCCGACAAGCCGATGCGCACCACCAGCAGCGCATTCAGCCAGCCCAGCAGCGCCCCCACCAGCAGCGCAGCCGCAATCCCCACCAGGGGGTCGCCACCCACATCGACGATTTTGACGAATGCGAAGGAAGCCAGCCCCACCACCGAAGGAAAGGACAGATCGATCTCTCCCGCCGTCACCACAAACACCAGCGGCACCACCACAAAGATCGACACCGGCAACACGATCATCACCGAACGATAGGTCTTGAATTGCGTGAAGACATCCGAGTTGGCGGCCGTGAAGCCAATGAGCATGACGATGAGGAACAGCGTCGAGGTGATGGCGCGACGGTTGCTGCGCGCCCACTTGACCAGCGGCGAAACTTCCTCGCGCGCTTTGGGCTTTGTCGTGAGGCTGGCAGTCATGCAAGGCTCTCCTGCGGCAGGCTCTTCAATAACTCAAGCGTTTTTTTCGCAAGTCCAGGATTGTCATCTCTTTTCGTCAACCTGCTGGCAGATTGTCAGGATTCGTCGACATGCGCCAACTGGGCGATTTCTTGCATGTGCTTGATGAGCACCTCGGCCGAGGCGATATGGGCTTTGGACTCTTTCATCACGACCTGGCCTCGGTCGAGCACGACAAAGCGGTCGGCAATGTCATAGACATGATAGATATTGTGCCCGATGAAGATGATCGAGCGTCCGCGCGCGCGCACATTGTCCACAAAGCCGAAGACTTTTGCCGTCTCTACCAGCGAAAGCGCCGTGGTCGGCTCGTCCAGCACGATCAGGTCGGCGTCAAAATAGAGAGCGCGAGCAATGGCGACGCCCTGACGTTCTCCGCCAGACAAGGTGGCTACGGGCGAATCGGGGTCGAATACTTTGGAAGTAAAGCCGATATCGCGCATCAAGCGGTTGGCTTCGGCGTACTGCTGCTTAACTTTGATGACGCCGAAGCGATTCTTGATCTCTCGCCCCATGAAGATATTGCGTGTGATGGTCTGCTGCGGAGCCAGAGCGCGGTCTTGGTAGACAGTTTCGATGCCAGACGCGCGCGATTTGGCGGCATTCCAGCCACGCACAGCTTGTCCGCGCACCAGGATCTGTCCGCTGTCGGGCTGGTGCACGCCGGACAAAATCTTGATGAGCGTAGATTTGCCCGCGCCATTATCGCCGATCAGCCCGACTACCTCGCCGGGTCGCACGCCAAAGCTGATGCCATCTACCGCGTTGACATTGCCAAAAGACTTGGTTACAGCGCGCAACTCAATGATGGTGTCGTTCTTCATCGTTGCCCCCAGCCCCCCAGCCCCTTCCCCCAAAATGAGGGAAGGGGAGCATTTCCTGGGATTGTGGCTGTGTTTTGCCCGCTGATGAACGCCTAGCGATAGCCGGCGATCGCCAAATCCGCCACCTGCGCGTAGTTGCTGCTGTCGATGAAGCCAGCGCCCGTGTCGACATTGAGCGGCGCCAGGCCGAACTTGGCTGTCTGGCAGATGCTCAAAATCGGCATATAACCTTGCAGGAAGGGCTGCTGATCCGATGTCAGGTGGATCCAGTCATCGGCGAAACCCTGCATGATGAACTCGTTGGTGTCGAAGCCGATCGCCTTGACCTGGCCGGCTTCCAAGCCAGCCGCCTCGAAGTAGGTCTGCGTGTTGCCCAGGGTTTGCCCGCCCGAGAAAGCCACCAGCTTGACATCCGGGTTGTTGCTGATCGCAGCCACCATGGACGGGATGCCCAGGTTGGGGTCGGCTGCCCAGGTCGGCGGCGAGTCCACATGGACGACAGTTAAGCCAGCCTCTTCCAGGCGCTCCCAAACAGCCAGCTCGCGCTGCGCTCGTTCGCGCTGGGCGACATTGGCAAGCACGATAGCGGTGTCGCCTTCTGACAGATCAAACTGGCGCAGGGCTTCTTCGGCGAGTGCGCGCCCTTGCGAATGCAGCTGAGCGCCGACATAACCGCCACCATAGGTCGCGCGTACCTGGTCGACATCGACATTCTGGTACATCATGATGATGCCGGCCTCGGCCGCTTCGGCAGCAAGCGGCAAAATGGCGTCGTTGCCGGGGTGGCCCATCATGGCGATGCCATCCGGCGCCTGCGCCACAGCTTCACGCAGCTGCTGCGTCATCAGCTCGCTGTCCCAGCCCGAGAAGACATATTCCACATTCGCCCCAAGATCACGAGCGGCTGCCAGCGCGCCACGATACACGATGCCAGCGAAGGCATCGCCCTCTGTGCCACCAGCGAAGAAGCGAATCGTCACGCCATCGCACCAATGCGCCTGGTCCAGGTCATCCTGTGCCAAGGCCGGCAGAGCCAGCGCCCCAAGCAAAAGGCAAACCAACACCAGCCTGCAAAGTGTTGCTTGATTACGGATCATCATCTTGCCCTCCAATTGTTCCACTCTGTTGCCATTGCGCCAGGTTCTTTTGCCTCCAGCGCCACCGCACATTGTAGCGCAAGCGGTGCATGACGCAAATTGCTATACACGCGCTGCGCGACTACAATCACGCGATGACTCCTGCCTGGCGGGAGTACGCTTCCAGTCCGTTGTAAGGAGAAACCCATGTTCAAACGCACGTTCTTTCTATGTCTGGCGCTGAGCCTGCTGCTCGGCGCATCGACCCTTGTCATGGCGCAGGACAATATCCTGCTCTATGGCGGCAACCAAGATATCGACAATATCGACCCAGCCACCGGCGAGAATTATTCGATCAACGCCGCCTTGCGCAGTTTGTACGATGCGCTCTATATCTATCGCGGCAGCGAGACGCAGCCCCATCTGGTGGAAAGCCACGAAGTCAGTGACGACGCCACTGTGTGGACCTTCAAGCTGCATGAGAATGCTGTTTTCCACGATGGCAGCTCGGTCAATGCCGAGGCTGTGGTCTACAGCTTCAATCGAATCCTGGCGATCTCTGGCCCGCCGAGTTGGCGCTGGGCGACCATTGCCGATGAAAACACGGCGCAAGCTATTGATGAATTCACTGTGCAATTCACGTTGACACAGCCCTACGCGCCCTTCATCGGCACACTGCCACAGCTCTTCGTTGTCAACCCCGCCATCGTCGAAGCCAATCTGGGCGACGACATGGGGCAGACCTACCTGAAGCAGAACGCGGCGGGTTCCGGCCCCTTCACGCAAGGGCGCTGGGAAATCGGCAATATCTATGAGTTCATCGCCGTGCCTGACTACTGGGCTGGCTGGACCGGTGACGACCACCTGGACGGCTTCTTCTGGGTCATCCAGCGCGATCCTGCTACCCAACTGAATTCGCTGTTGGCGGGTGAAACGCATATTGCCGATACCGTGGCGGGTAGCGACAAAGAGAAAGTGGTCGAATCGCCCGACCACATTTGGGAAGAGCATGGCGGCTTCTTCACCAATACGCTCAAGATGAACAACCAAGGCGAATACACCAGCGACATCAACTTGCGCAAAGCCGTGGCCCACGCCATGAATTACGAGGCGATGGTCGAGGCGCAAGATGTGCCTATCACGATTCTGCCGGGTCCCACGCCGGCCAACTTCGTCGGCTATGTCGAGGGCTTGGCCTACCCCGCCTATGACCTGGATATGGCGCGCGAATACCTGGCGCAGACGCCCTGGCCCGATGGCGGCATCACGCTCGATTATGTCTATGTGACCGAGTTCCCGCGCGAAGAGATCCCTGGTCTCATCTTGCTGGAAGGCTTGGCGCAGTTGAATATTGAACTGAACATGATCCCCATGCTCTGGCCCGACATGGTCGCCAGTTGCGCCACGACCGAGACCGGCCCAGATATCATCAACATCTACACGTTGCCGCCCTTCCTCGATCCAGACGCGCACTTGTACAACCAGTATCACTCTGCGCAATGGGGCAGCTTCAACTCGTGCAGCTTCTATAGCAACGAGCGCGTGGATGAACTGCTGGATCAAGCGCGCACGATAGGCGATGCCGCAACGCGCCAAGCCATGTACGCCGAAGCGCAGGAACTCATCGCCGCCGAGCAGCCTTCAGTGTGGATGTATACCGAAGATAGCAGCATGTCGCTGAACACTTGCGTCAAGGGCTTCCGCTATTCGCCGATGTACCCGCTCACCGTGCTCTTCCAGGATATGTGGATGGATGGCTGCTAGCCATTCGTAGTCTGTCTCCCCTCAGACTGCTGGGGGGAGGCTTATAATTGGCGGCGCCCGCGATGCCGCGCTTATCCACTCGCATATATAACGCAGGGGAGCATGACAGAGCCTATCATTTTAGACCTGGATGACTTGAGCACAGATATTCCTGCATTGACCGGCGCTTTGGCATTGCAGATGCAAGAAGCAGTTGTTATGTGCATGAATTCACAAGAAAAATCGTCGGGGGTCTCGTGCGATTTAAGGAACCTTGATGAAGCGCTGGGTAATTTGCGGATACTATGGAAAATGTCTTATTCGGAACGCATCCGCCGGGCGTTTGGGGATTCGCGCAACGCAGCCGAACGGGCAGGTGAAGCTATTGCTATCCTGACAGTATTGGCATTTACAGACTACACTGTGATCGAACGCGCTCGCATTGGTAGCGGATTCGACTTCTGGCTAAGTCGCACTGATGATAACGAAGAATACCTCTTTCAGCATGAAATGGGGTTGGAATCCAAAGGTCTGTCGCACGCAAAGTACCCCAGTCAGATAGTAACGGCGGTTAGAGACGGTCTAGCGCAGATTAGAAAATCGAAATATGCGAAGTTGCCAGCGCTGGTCGTGGCAACCGAATTCAGCCGACCAGTTATCTATATGGTGCAATATGAACCATAATGCCCGTGAAGTTAAGAAGCTGCACAGAATTGCCATGGAATTTGCAGACGAGGCTGACTTGGCAAAGCTCTTTGGCGAGCGCGAGAAATTCCTGCGCCTAACTAGGAAGGCATTTGAAAAAGAGAAAGCCGCTGCCGATTTGATGGCGGACATCCATGTTGAACCGTCGCGCGGAGTCCTGCATCGCAGCGCGGCGACGCTCGCCTGGCGCTGTGGCCTCTATAACGACGCCGAGAAGCTGATTTATCGCGCGCTGGCCGGCAACCCGCGCAGTGATATTGAATGGGAGCTCAAAGACCTTTTGGGTACGGTAAACCTCGCCAAATCGGGCATCCATTTGAGCGAGGGGCAATTGCAATTGTCTCTGCATGGCAATGCGATAGGCCACGGCAAAGCAGCTGTCGAGGAGTTGTCTTCCCGCACGCCCAGCATAGTTGCGATGCTGCGAATCTCGGCGAAATCCGCATTGCGCAAAGCTCACGATGCAGTTGCCGAAAAGCTAGACGAGATAGGAGATATTCCTGTCTTTATGGAAGGGCTGGTGGCCGGCAGCTGCACTGTCAACCTGCGTTTGGGCGAGGCGACTCAAGACGCATTGCCCGGTTTTGGGCGCTTTGACGAAGCGCTTGAGCCGTTCCTGAAGAATTTGGACTTGCTGGAGCGAGATCATACCGACTTGCTGCAAGATGACCTTGATGATCCAGAGGACTACAGAGATTTCGTTAAAGCCGCGACGAAGCTGGCGCCGGACGGTGAAAAGATTTCGTCAGTGAAGTTCCAAGCGGTAGTTGACGATTTGCCGAAGATAGTGACTCTTAGCAGGTCCCAGCATCAACTGAGAACATTGCCCTTGCCAGACATCGCCGAATCGAGCGGTAGTCTGGAGTCGACTGACACGGACATAAGCAAGACTGGCGCTCTACAAATTGCCAGTGCGCGGGAAACGACCGTGGTATTGGAAACGGACGACGAAGGCGACTGGATAATAGAAGGCACTAAAGACCTAATTGTCAAGATTGTTCATTCATACTTCGACAAGCGCGTTACAGTAATGGGCAAGCGTATGAAAAGGGAAAGACTTGTCAAGCGCATACAGGTGCATCGCAGGGAGGACATTCGGCTTGCAGAGCAAACAGACAGGCGCGAGCAAAGCAATGCTGCCATTGCGCTGCCACTCAAAGCCTAAGCCCACCCCATGAACATCCGCTTCTACATCCTGCGGCGCGTCGCCCTCATCATCCCCACCCTCGTCGGCTTGAGCCTATTGACCTTTGCTATCGCGCGCATCGTGCCGGGCGACCCCGTGGGCTTGGCGGCAGGACCTCGCGCGACCGAAGAAATCAAAGAAGCCCTGCGCGTGGAATTCGGCCTCGACCAGCCGCTGCCCATCCAATATATCGATTACATCAGCGGGCTCTTCCAGGGCGACTGGGGGCAATCGCTCTATACCCGGCGCGAAGTGCTGGGCGACCTGCGCGCCTTTTGGCCCGCCACACTGGAGCTGACCACTGCCGCTGTCATCATTGCCACGCTGCTGGGCGTGCCGGCCGGCGTTATTTCTGCCATGTATCGCAACCGCCTGCCCGATCATGTGGCGCGCGTGCTATCGCTCTTCTTCGTCAGCTTCCCGTCCTTTTGGCTGGCGATGATCTTCCAGACCTGGTTCGGGCGCGACCTGGGCTTGTTCCCTATCGGCAAACGCTTGCCCGTGCTGATTGCGCCGCCACCCGCCACGACTGGCTTGTTCCTGGTCGACAGCTTGGTCCAGCTGGACTTCGAGACCTTCGCTGTTTCGCTGCGACACTTGTTCATTCCAGCGCTGGTGCTGTCGTTTGGCGCCTTCGCGAGCATCACCCGCATCACCCGCGCCAGCATGGTCGAGGCGCTGGAAAAAGATTTCGTGCGCATGGAGCGCGCCATCGGCATCCCCTATCGCATCATCATTTTCAAATATGTGCTGCGCAACGCCCTCATCGCCACCATCACCGTCATCTCGCTCAACTTCGGCTGGCTGATGGCGGGCGCGATATTGATCGAAACCATTTTTGATTGGCCCGGCCTGGGTCTCTACGCCGTCCACGCCTCGCTCAGCCTGGACTTCCAGCCCATCATGGGCATCGCCATTCTTTACGGCATCGTCTTCAGCGTCGTTAACATCTTGACCGATATTGTCTACGGCATCCTGGACCCGAGGATTCGCTATGGCTGAGCCGAAAGGCTGGGGACGCGGCGGAAACAGCGCCCGCTGGGACAACCTGGCGCGCGGACTCTACCGCTTCCGTTCCAACCGCTTGTCCATGCTGGGGCTGCTGATGCTGCTGTTCATCTTGTTTGTGGCGGTCTTCGCGCCGCTGATTGCGCCCTTCCCACAAGATGCCAGCGGCGCAACCAATGTGCTGGAACGCCTGCAAGCTCCCAGCGAAACGCACCTCTTCGGCACCGACAAGATCGGCCGAGACATCTTCAGCCGCGTTGTGATGGGCACGGGCTTGGCGCTGCAAGTCGGCACAGTCATCATCCTGCTGGCGACGACCATCGGGGTGACCATCGGCGCGATCTCTGGCTATGCGGGCGGCTGGCTGGACGACCTGCTCATGCGCATCACCGATATCTTCCTCACCGTGCCGGCGCTGGTGCTGGCCATTGCCATATCGGCGGCGCTGGGCAAAGGCATCATCAACGCCATGATCGGCATCTCGTTGGTGTGGTGGCCTGGTTTCGCTCGTCTGACGCGCAGTCTGGTGCTTTCGCTGCGAGAAGAGCCTTTCGTAGAAGCCGCGTATGGCATCGGCGCTGGGCACGCGCGCATCATCTTTCGCCATATTTTGCCCAACGCCGTTTCGCCCATCATCATCAAAATGACCACCGATTTTGGCTTCGCCGTGCTGACAGCCGCCGCGCTGGGTTTCATCGGTCTTGGGGCGCAGCCACCGACGCCAGAGTGGGGCGCCATGATCAACGACGGACGGCGCTACTTCCCCGATGAATGGTGGATCGCCACCTTCCCGGGCCTGGCTATCTGGCTGATGGTCTTCAGCTGGAATCTCATCGGCGATGGTTTGCGCGATGTGCTCGATCCACGCTCGCGGCGGTGACGGAATATGACCGATTTGTTGAACATCGAAAACCTGCACCTGGAATTCGATACCTACGACGGGCTGGTCAAGGTGCTGGCGGGCGTCGACCTGCGCATGCGGCGCGGCGATGTGCTGGGCTTGGTGGGAGAAACCGGCTGTGGCAAGTCGATGACGGCGCTGTCTGTGCCACGGCTCATCCCCATGCCACCGGGACGCATCACAGCCGGGCGCGTGCAATTCAATGGCGAAGACATCCTCAACAAGTCCGAAAGCGACATGGAGGCTTTCCGCGCGCGTCATCTGGGCATGATCTTCCAGGATCCCGTGACCAATCTCAATCCGCTCTTCACCATCCGCGAGCAGCTGGTGGATGCCGTCTTGTACCAGCAGGCGCAAGGCAAAAAGGTGCCGGGGCGCTGGCGTGGCTTTGCCCCATCGGCGCGGCAACTTCGTCAAGACGCGCATGAACGCGCAGTCGAGTTGATGCGTCTCACTGGCATCCCCGATGGCGACCGGCGCATTTACGATTATCCACACCAATTCAGCGGCGGCATGCGTCAGCGCGTGCTGATCGCCATGGCGCTGGCTGGCGACCCCGACCTGTTGATCGCCGATGAGCCGACCACTGCCCTGGATGTGACCATCCAGGCGCAGATCTTGCGTTTGATTCGCTCGCTGGTTTCACAACTGGGTTTGACTGTGCTGCTGATCACGCACAATCTCGGCGTCGTGGCGCGCAGCTGCGAACGGGTGGCGGTGATGTACGCTGGCAGGGTGGTCGAAGAAGCGCCGGTGCGCGAGCTCTTCCGCAACCCCAAACATCCCTATACGCGCGGCTTGATCGCTGCTGTGCCGCAAAAAGAAGTCACCCGTGGCGGCTTGGAGGGCATCCCCGGCATGATCCCCAACTTGATCGACCCGCCAAGCGGCTGCCGCTTTCATCCGCGCTGCCAGCATGTCATGTCCGTCTGCCGACAAACTGTGCCAGCGCCTGTGACTGTGGGCGAGCAGCACAGCACATCCTGCTACCTCTACGAGGCGCCAAAATGAGCGCCTTGCTGGAAGTCGACAACCTGAAGAAATACTTCCCCGTGCGCGGCGGCGTGCTCAATCGGCGGCTGAGCGACTTCCGCGCGGTAGACGATGTCAGCTTTGCGCTGCAGCATGGCAAAACGCTGGGGCTGGTGGGCGAAAGCGGCAGCGGCAAGACCACAATCGGCAAATGCATCTTGCGCCTGCTGGAGCCAACAGCTGGCAGCATTACTTATGCTGGCGCAGACATCACGCATATCAAAGCGCGCGACCTGCGGCGGTTGCGCAGCGAAATCCAGATGATCTACCAGGCGCCGGCCGCATCGCTCAATGGACGGATGACCGTCGGGCAGATCATCGGCGAGCCACTTTGGATACACGAGCGCCTGAAAGGCAATGCAGCCCGCGACCGCGTCCTGGAATTGATGCACGTGGTCGGCTTAAAGGAAGAGCATTATTACCGCTATCCGCACGAGTTCAGCGGCGGGCAACAGCAGCGCATCGGCATCGCGCGCGCCCTGGCTGTGCAGCCGCGCCTGCTGGTGCTGGACGAGCCAACCTCGGCGCTGGATGTCTCGGTGCAGGCGCAGATCCTCAACCTGCTGCAAGACCTGCAAGACCGCTTTGACCTGACCTATCTCTTCATTTCGCATGATCTGGGCGTGGTGCGCTATATGTGCGACGAAGTGGCGTTGCTCTACCTGGGCAAAATCGTCGAAGTCGCGGCCACCGATGTCATCTTTGAGCAGCCCAAACACCCGTATACGCAGGCGCTGATCTCCGCCATCCCCGAGCCAGACCCGGATATGCAGCGCGATGAGATCATCCTGACCGGCGACCTCACGTTGGCAACCGGGCAGGGCTGCCCTTTCGCGCCGCGCTGTCATGCCCAATTGCTCGACCAGTGCGAGACCCTGCCCCCGCCCCTGCTGGCAATCGAGCCGCGCCACCAGGTCGCTTGCCACTTGCACGGGGAGTCCGCCTAGTGCTGCGCCAGGTCACGCTGGAAGACATCCGCCCCATCGGCATCGGCGCGGGCATATTGGGCACGGGCGGCGGCGGCAACCCCTATCTGGGCGGCTTGCATCTGGCGGCGGTCATCCGCCAGCACGGTCCCCAGCCGCTGGTCGATCCCTTTGACTTGGCTGACGAGGCGCTGGTCTGCGTGGCTGGCAACATCGGCGCGCCCACCGTGAGCATCGAGAAGCTGCCCGAAGGCACAGAGATGCTGCGGGCGCTGCGTTTGCTGGAAGCGCATATCGGGCGGACATTCGATTGCCTAGCCATCGCCGAGATCGGTGGCGCAAATTCCATGCAGCCGCTGATCTGTGGTTTGCTGGCGGGCATCCCCACGGTCGACAGCGACAGCATGGGCAGGGCATTCCCCGAGATTCAGATGTCGTCTTTCCTCTTCGACAGCGCCGCGACAGCCGCTCCACTGGCCATGGTCGATGCCGCCGACAACGCCGCTGTGCTGCCAGCCGCCGTCAGCGACCTTTGGGCAGAGAAGATGGCGCGCAATATCGCCGTCAGCATGGGCGCGCGCGCAGGCCTGGTCGGCACCATCATGACCGGCGCCCAGCTCAAAGCCTCGGGCGTGCATTACAGCATGAGCCTGGCGCATCATCTGGGCAGCCAGGTCATCGAAGCGCAGCGACAAAAGAGCGATGTGCCCCAGGTGGTCGCCGATGTGCTGGACGGGCAGGTGCTCTTCCGCGGCAAGATCGGCGATGTGCATCGGCGCACTACAGCAGGCTTCGCGAGGGGCGCGGTGCGCATCGACGGTTTTACCCCCCTCGGTCCCCCCGAAGAATCAGGGGGAAGATTAGAAATCGAGTTTCAAAATGAATTGTTGATCGCGCGGGTCAATGGCGCAATGGCGGTTACCACGCCCGATTTGATCTGCATCGTGACGGAAGAAGAAGGCGAACCCGTGACCACCGAGCTGCTGCGTTATGGCACGCGTGTGGCGGTGATTGCTGTGCCTGCGCCGCCACAACTGAAGAGCGAGCAGGCGCTGCGAGTCGTGGGTCCCGACGCCTTTGGCTACGATGTAGCCTTCCGTCCGCTGCCGGGCGGGGTGATTGGGATTTCACCACAGAGGCACAGAAGTAAAGCAAAGTAAATCATGCGATAATTCACCACAGAGGCACAGAGGGCACAGAGGAAAACTTTGAAAGATGGGCAACTTGTAAGTATTCCTTTCTAGTTCGCTAAAAGGGGCAACTATTAGGGATTTTATAATAGTTCGACGATGGGCGGCAGGCGCAACGATTGCATAATCTGCAATAGTTCAAAGGGGCAGCGATTTTCATGATACTCGCAAAGCGCGGAACATATAGAAAATCTCTGTGCGCTCTGCGCCTCTGTGGTGAATTAATATGACCCACAAACCCAACTTCGCCAGCGGCACGGTCTGGACGGGCGACAACCTGCCCGTCATGCGTGGCATCAACAGCGCCTGCATCGACCTCATCTACCTCGACCCGCCCTTCAATTCCAACGAAGACTACGCAGCGCCCATCGGCTCGCAGGCGGCCGGCGCAGCTTTCAAAGACACCTGGACGCTCTCCGATATCGATGTCTATGAACATGGCGAACTGGCTGAGCGAAGCCCCGCCGCCTACGCCGTGATTGACGCCGCGCGGCAAACCCACGGCAAGAGCATGATGAGCTACCTGATCATGATGGCGGTGCGCCTGATCGAAATGCAGCGCATCTTGAAAGACACAGGCAGTATCTACCTGCACTGCGACGACACAGCGAGTCATTATCTCAAGCTGCTGATGGATGCGATTTTTGGGGTGAACAATGTTCGCGCCCAAGTTATTTGGAAACGCTACGGCTCGCACAATGACTCCAAGAAATTCGGACGAGTTTACGATGTGTTGCTTTACTTCGCGAAAGATGGAAAGGGAACTTGGAACGATGTTCGCACCCCTCTAGATCCGGACTATGTCCGAAAAACTTATCGCAATGAAGATAAGCGAGGAAAATATCGGACAGCCCCATTGCACACAGGTGGTTTAACTGGCGGTGGATATACGTATGAATTCCGTGGATTCCTGAGAACCTGGCGTTATTCTGAAGAGCGGATGAAAGAACTGGAAGAAGATAATCGTATTCGTCAAGGCCGAGGCGGGGAAGGCATTCCAGAACGCAAAGTATATTTGCATGAATCTAAAGGGGTTCCAGCCAATAACTTGTGGACGGACATTAAAGCGCTGGCAGGGAGAAATAGGGAGCGCACCGATTATCCAACTCAAAAACCGCTTGCCCTGCTCGACCGCATCATCCAAGCCAGCAGCAACGAAGGCGACCTCGTCTTCGACCCCTTCTGCGGCTGCGCGACGACGCTGGTGGCGGCTGACCGACTGGGCAGAAAATGGGCGGGCATCGACCTGTCGCCACTGGCTGTGAAACTCGTCGACCAACGCATCCGCGACGACCGGGGGGCGCTTTGGGGCGGCGCAATCGTGCTGGACAGTCCGCCGCTGCGCACGGATATGGGCAAGCTGCCCAATTATCGCACGCACCGGCACCGGCTCTATGGCGAGCAGGAAGGCGTCTGCGTCGGCTGCGAAACGCATTTCCCCTTCAAGGTCATGGAAGTCGACCATATCTTGCCGCGCAGCAAAGGCGGCAGCGACCACTTCGAGAACTTGCAGTTGCTCTGCACGCACTGCAACAAGAGCAAAGGCAGCAAAACTATGGCAGAATGGCGCGCCATGCAATCGGCATCCGCCTGATGAAGGCATACGCAAAGGAGAACGCACAATGAGAATCGGAATCGATGTCGGCGGGACCAATACCGACGCCGTCTTGATGGATGGCGCGCGCGTCGTCAGCAGCGCCAAAACACCGACCACCGCCAATGTATCGGAAGGCATCGCCAAAGCCATGCGCAAGGTCATCGCCGACTCGGGCATCGACAGCGCTGCCATCGACGGTGTCATGATCGGCACCACCCATTTCACCAACGCGGTCGTCGAGCGCAAGCGGCTGACGCCCACCGCCTGCATCCGACTGGGTTTGCCGGCCACCGTCTGCCTGCCGCCCATGGTCGACTGGCCCCAGGACCTGCGCGATCTGGTTGGAGGCGAGTCGCACCTGGCGCATGGCGGGCACGAATTCGACGGGCGCGAAATCTCTGCTTACCAGCCCGACGAAGTGCGCGATATCGCCGTCAGGATCCGCGACGCCGGTTTGGATGCCATCGCCATTTCTTCCGTGTTTTCGCCGGTCAACGCCAGTTTCGAAGAACAGACCGCCGAGATCGTGCGTGAAGCCATCCCCGACGCCAATATCACCCTGTCCAGCGAGATCGGGCGCATCGGGCTGCTGGAACGCGAGAACGCCGCCATCATGAACAGCTGCCTGCGCGGCTTGGCGGCGCGGACTGTGGACGGCTTCAAAGCGGCGCTGGACGAGCTGCAGATCCGCGCGCCTTTCTATATCAGCCAAAATGACGGCACACTGATGAATGCCGACTTCGCCAAAGAGTACCCGGTGCTGACCTTCGCCAGCGGACCGACCAACAGCATGCGCGGCGCGGCTTTCCTCAGCGGCTTGCGCGATGCCATCGTGGTCGATGTGGGCGGAACGACAACCGACATCGGCGTCTTGCAGCATGGATTCCCGCGGCCCGCGGCGCTGGCTGTCGATATCGGCGGCGTGCGCACCAACTTTCGCATGCCCGATACTTATTCCATCGGCTTGGGCGGCGGCAGCTTGATCCAGAGCGAGCCACTCAAGGTCGGACCACAGAGCGTCGGCTATGAGCTGACCAGCAAGGCGCTTGTATTCGGCGGCGATGTGCTGACGGCGACTGATATGATCGTAGCGGGCGGCTCGGAAGTTATCGGCGATGTGGGCGCGGTGAGCGGGCTGGATGCCGACCTGGTCGCGGCGACCCAGGCGCGCATCATGGAGATGATCGCCATCGCGGTTGACCGCATGAAGACCAGCGCGACGCCCGTGCCGGTCATCGTGGTCGGCGGCGGCAGCATCCTGGTCACGGGCGAGATTGAAGGCGCCAGCGAGATCATCAAGCCCGAGCACTTCCCGGTCGCCAATGCCATCGGCGCGGCCATCGCCCAGGTCGGCGGCGAATGCGACCGCATCTTTTCGCTGGCAGAAATGAACCGCGATGACGCGCTCAACCAAGCCAAAGCCGAAGCCAGCGAACGCGCTGTCAATGCCGGCGCAGCGCCCGAGAGCATCGAAATCGTCGATGTCGAAGAGGTGCCCCTGGCTTACCTGCCCGGCAATGCCACGCGCATCATGGTCAAAGCCATCGGCGATCTGGCTGGTGCGCCGCCGTCGGTCTCCTCAATGAATGGGGGCAACTAATGCGCATCATCGACGAAGCGGTATTGGAAGATCTGGCACTGGGCGCGGCAGTCCTCGGCACGGGCGGCGGCGGCGACCCCTACATCGGCAAGCTGATGGCGCGGCAAGCCATCCGTGATTATGGTCCCGTAGAGCTATACACCCTGGACGAGCTGGATGATGACGACCTGGTCGTGCCAACCGCCATGATGGGCGCGCCGACTGTGATGGTCGAGAAAATGCCCAACGGCGACGATATCGTCAACGCTTTCCTGTCGGTGGGCAAATACATCGGGGCGCCGGTCAAAGCCACCATGAGCATCGAAGCCGGCGGACTGAATTCGGTTGTGCCCATTTACCTGGCGGCGCGACTGGGCGTGCCCATGGTCGATTGTGATGGCATGGGGCGGGCTTTCCCCGAGTTGCAGATGGTCACGCATACCATTCACGGCATCTCGTCCACACCCTTCGCCATGTCGGACGAACGCGGCAACACTGTGCTGATGGAAACGATCAGCAACTTGTGGACGGAGACATTCGCCCGCAGCGTCACGGTGAATATGGGCGCTATGGCCATGATTGCCTTGTACGCCGCGACAGCCGCCCAGCTTCGCGAAGCCGCCATCCCCGGCACGATCACGCTGGCGGAAGAGATCGGCAAGGTGGTGCGCCGCGCCCGCCTCGAAGAAGACGAGCCTGTGGAAACCATCCGCGGGGCTGTGGGCGGGTTCCTCATCTTCAAGGGCAAAATCGGCGATGTGGAACGCCGCACCGAAGCCGGCTTTGCCAAAGGCGACGCGCATATCGAAGGCATTGATGACTATGCCGGGCAGCGCCTCCAGCTCAGCTTCCAAAACGAGCATCTGGCCGCGCGCATCGATGGCGAATTCAAAGTGACCGTGCCCGACCTGCTGGCGGTGCTGGATGTCGATACGGGCGAGCCAATCACCACCGAAGGCCTGCGCTATGGCTTCCGCGTAGCGATCATCGCCATCCCCTGCGCGGAAAAATGGCGCACAAGCAAGGGGCTGGAACTGGTCGGTCCTGGCTATTTCGGCTATGAGACGGACTATGTGCCGGTCGAAGAGCGCTATGGCTGATTCACCACAGAGACACAGAGGGCACAGAGGGAATTGCAGGGGCGATACCTGTATCGTCCGCATTTCGCACGGGCAGGCACACATGGGCGACACGAATGTCGCCCCTACCACAGTCTTTGCGCAGTTTGTGCCTTTGTGGATTATGTATTCTTCTCCCTGACCTGTCGGGGGGATTGAGGGGGGTTGAGACAACATGCGGCTGCTATATGAAGAACATATCGAAGACATTGCCTTGGGCGCTGCGGTGCTGGGCACGGGCGGCGGCGGCGATCCCTATGTCGGCAAGCTCATGGCTCGCGAAGCCATCCGCCAGTATGGTCCGGTCGAGCTATACACGTTGGACGAGTTGGACGACGATGACCTGATCGTGCCGGCCGCTGGCATGGGCGCACCAATCGTCATCGTGGAAAAGCTGCCAGCCGGCGACGACATGATCCGCGCATTCGAGGCGCTGGGCCGCTATTCCGGACGCGAGCCCCGCGGCACCATGAGCATCGAGGCGGGTGGTCTAAACTCGGTCATGCCCATCTATGTCGCGGCGCGGCTGCGTATCCCCATGGTCGATTGCGATGGCATGGGACGGGCTTTTCCTGAAATCCAGATGACCATTTTCACCGCGCATGGCATCACCGCCAGCCCTTTCGCCATGTCCGACGAGCGCGGCAATGTGCTGCTGATGGACACAGTCAGCAACGCCTGGGTCGAGACTTTCGCCCGTTCTTGCGTGGTGCACATGGGCGCAGAAGGCATGATCGCGCTCTACTCCGCGACTGTGCGCCAGCTGAAAGAAGCGTCTATCCATGGCACGATCACGCTGGCGGAAGACATCGGCAAGACTGTGCGCAATGCCCGCCGCGCCGAAGCCAATCCAGTCGATGCGGTGCGGGCGGCGGTGGACGGCTTCTTGCTCTTTCGCGGCAAGATCAGCGATGTCGACCGGCGCATTGAAGGCGGCTGGAACAAAGGCGCTGCCACCATGCAAGGCAGCGGCGACTATGCCGGGCGCGAGTTGCTGCTGGACTTCCAAAACGAACACCTGGCTGCGCGCATCGATGGCGAGTTCGCGGCGACCGTGCCCGATCTGATCGCCGTGCTGGATAATGAAACGGGCGAGCCTATCACGACCGAGGCGCTGCGTTATGGCATGCGCGTTGCTGTGATCGCCTTCCCCTGCGCGCCACAATGGCGAGAACCCGCCGCGCTGGAACTGGCTCACCCGCGCTACTTTGGCTACGATGTCGATTATGTGCCGGTGGAGGAGCGCTTTGGATGATTCACCACAGAGGCGCAGAGACACAGAGGAAAATCCTTCTTTCCTATTTTTTGTCATGCGATAAGCCGCGCGATTGGTTACTATGGGCGACCCAATTTTTCGCCCCTACACCACCCTGGTAGTCAGGCGCCTATGCAATCTGTAACCCTCAATGACACGCAGGCCATCGCCATCGGCGCGGGGATACTCGGCACGGGCGGCGGCGGCAGCACCTACCTCAATCGCCTGCGCCTGGACAATGAATTGCGCGCCAGCGGCAAATCCCTGCCCATCATCCGCGCCGACGATGTGCCGGATGACGCGCTGGTCTGCGCGGTCGGTGGCATGGGCGCGCCCACGGTCAGCAACGAGAAGCTGCAAGAAGGGCGGGAGATCATGCGCGCCGTCCGCGCCATGGAAGCCCACCTGCGCCAGCCCATGCACGCCATCATCATCGGCGAGATCGGCGGTGGCAACGCGCTGGGCCCGCTGGTGGCCGCCCTGCAGCTGGGTCTGCCCGCCGTCGATGGCGACAGCATGGGACGCGCCTTCCCCGAGCTGCAGATGGACACGTTCATGATTTATGGCGTCGCGCCGAGTCCCTTTGCCCTGGCCGATACGCAGGGCAATATCGCCATCTTCCCGCGCATCGGCTCGGCAAAGCAGGCTGAAGACTTCGCCCGCAGCCTGACCATCGAGATGGGCGGCAGCGCGGCGCTGGTGATGCCGGTGATGAGCGGCGCAGAACTCAAGCGCAGCATCATCCGCGACACGCTCAGTTTGGCGAAGCGCATCGGCGAAAATGTGCTGGATTGTCGCGCGCGCAGCATCGAACCAGCCGAGACGATCGCAACGCTCTGCAAGGGGCGCATTTTGTTCACCGGCAAGATCACCGATGTCGAACGGCGCACTGTGCAGGGATTCGCCCGCGGCCAGCTCAAAATCGCGCCCTTCCACAAGGGAAAGCCTCCACCTGTCTTGACGGGGGGACCGAGGGGGGTTGGTTCGACGCAGGTCTTGCAAATCGACTTCCAAAACGAAAATCTCATCGCGCGGCTGGGCGATGATGTGCTCTGCGCTGTGCCCGACCTGATCACGATTGTCAGCCTGGACGATGGCGAGGCGATCGGCACAGAGTCGCTGCGTTATGGATTGCGCGTGGCGGTGTTGGGCATGCCCGCGCCCAAAGAACTCAAAAGTCCCGAAGCGCTGGCGGTGGTCGGTCCGCGCACCTTTGGCTACGATATCGACTTCTGCCCGCTGCCGGGTGATTTGTTGTAGTCTGGTCCCTGCGCGATTCTTCGAATCTTGGTTATTAGAGCATGTCAAGTTAGAATCTGTCATGCGCGCGCCAATGCAAACCTAAGAATTGGCAAGTTTGCGTGGCGCTAGAGAAAGGGCATGTCACATGACTGATCTGACTATGGACAAGACAGCGGATGAAGAGGCGGCAGGGTCGAAGAGCGCGCTGATGGAAGTGGTGCAAGCGATGCATAAGCTGCCGCTAGAGGAAAAGGCGCAACTCTTGGAGTACCTGAGCCGGGCGCTGCAATATGGCATCAGGCGGGAAGCGTTTCAGGATGTATCTTGGGAAGAGTTTCTCGACCGTAGTTTCGGCAGTTTGCCGGACTTCACGTTGGACCGTGAAATGTATGAAGACGTCGGTGTCGAGTAAGATAGTCAGATGGAATACTTGCTCGACACTGACTCTTGCGTTTATGTTTTGAGCGGACGCGAACCACGGGTCAGCCGCCATTGCCCTCGTCCACAATTTGACGCTCGTCACCCACAATATCCGCCATTTTGATCGGATACCGAATCTCATCATTGAAGATTGGACGACCGCTTAGCGCTTGCGCTCAAAGGACTTCCCGCATGCCCGAACAACCGCACATCATCATCTTCAATCCTGATCAATGGCGCGGCGATGTGATGGGACATCTGGGCAATCCCGCCGCTGTTACGCCCAACCTCGACCGCATCATCGAATCTGACGCCGTCTCCTTTCGCCATGCTTTCTGCCAGAACCCCGTCTGCACGCCCAGCCGCTGCTCGTTCATGACAGGCTGGTATCCACATGTGCGCGGGCATCGCACCATGTTCCATATGCTGCGCACGGATGAGCCCGTCTTGCTCAAACAACTCAAAGATGCCGGCTACTTCGTGTGGTGGGGCGGCAAAAACGACCTCGTGCCGCGGCAAGACGGCTTTGCTGACTATTGCGATGTCAAATACGCAGCGCCAGGCCCCCTGCGCCCCAACCTGCACAGCGCCGATGACTGGCGTGGCGACCCCGAAGGCGACAATTATTATTCCTTCTACGCCGGCAAGCTGCCCAACACCCCCCTCGGTCCCCCCGACGAGTCAGGGGGAAGCGTTGGCGATGAAGTCTATTACGACAAGGACTGGGCGATGGTGGATGGCGCTTGCCAGCAGATTCGCAATGCCCCGCCCGACCAGCCGCTCTGCATCTACCTGCCCATCGGCTATCCGCACCCGCCTTATGGAGTCGAAGACCCCTGGTACAGCCAGATCGATCGCCAGGCGATCCCGGCGCGACTGCCCTGTCCCGACTGGGACAAAAAGCCAACGCTGCTGGGGGGCATCTATGCGCGACAGGGCATGCAAGACTGGAGCGAAGAGCGCCTCACCGAGCTGCGAGCCACCTACTACGGCATGTGCGCCCGCGTCGATGCGCAGTTTGGCAGGCTGGTGGCTGCTTTGAAAGAGAGCGGACTCTATGACGACAGCGCCATTTTCTTCTTCAGCGATCACGGCGATTTCACCGGCGATTATGGCTTGGTAGAAAAGACGCAGAACACATTCGAAGATTGCCTGACGCGCGTGCCACTCATCGTCAAGCCGCCTGCCCATGCGCCAATCCAGCCCGGCATCCGCGATCAATTGGTGGAGCTGATCGATTTCACCGCCACCGCCTACGACTGGGCGGGCATCGACCCCGGCTACGATCACTTTGGGCGCTCGCTGGCGGGGCTGATCGCCGGCGACGAATCCGAAGGCCGCGATGCCGTCTTTTGTGAAGGCGGACGACTCTTCGGCGAAGAACAAGCCAAAGAGAAAGAAAGCCCGGCCTACGACGACCCAGGCGTGCTCTATTGGCCGCGCGCCCAGATGCAAAAAAGCGAAAGCGGATCGCACAGCAAAGCCGCCATGTGCCGCACACAAAAGCACAAATATGTACGCCGCCTTTATGAACGCGACGAGCTCTATGACCTGCGCGCCGACCCTGGCGAGCTGCACAACCGCATCGACGAGCCAGAGTATGCGCCGGTGCTGGCGCAACTGCGCGACCGTCTGCTGACCTGGTATCAAGAAACCTGCGATGTCGTGCCGCGCGAGACCGATGTGCGCTAGAGGCAAGCCCGACCGCCCTCAATCCCCCCGAAAAGTCGGGGGGAAGCCAGAACCGCGCGGAATTGGTAGGGGGAAGCCAGTGAGTCGCCCGCATACCGGATAATCTCACACGCGGGCGACTCACAGAGTACCCCTATGGCTTTCGCAAATGGCGAGACTTTTGACGGCGGCCAATGCGGACAGGCCGAGGGGGTTGAAGGCGCGCCACTTTGCGCCTATACTAGCGCGCCTGTAGCACGGCGAATGACTTGGACGCGCGCATGTTTGTCACCGATCCCGATTTCGGCAGCATCGTCGACTTTGACCACCTGCGGGGGTCGATCCGCCACCTCTACGACGCGCTGCTGCCCGACTTCAACATGCACAAATCGCTGCAGGTCGGCACGGAGCTCTATGGCGACGAACCCGACCTGATGATCGCGGCCGGCGCCAGCATGCTCGCCTGGATGACCATCATCGCAGCGGGCGAAGACGAAATCGCCGAAGAGCTCAAAGACAGCCTCTTCACCCTGGGCTGGACAGAAGAAGAGATCGGCAGCGACTTGCTGTCTGCGCGCAGCACCGCCAAGCCCCTCTGCGCCGACCCGGACTGCGCCGATTATCACATCAAAGGGCGCAAGTGGCTGATTAACAATTCTTATCACGCCGATTATCACACCATCGTCGCCAAGACCGACCCGGAAAGCAGCGGTCCGCGCTCGCTGTCCATCTTCCTCGTGCCACAGAGCAGCTGCAAAAACTGGCAGCGCCTGGAGACGCATGTACTCAGCCGCATGGTGCTGACCAGCTTCGACATTGATGGGCCGGGCCGCCTGCTGGGCAAGCTCGGGCACGGCTTGCAGATCTTGCAGCGCATGGCCATGCCCAGCAAATACCAGTGCGCCTATGTGGGCGTCAAGCTGCTGAACGAAGCCATCCCCGCCAGCATTGACCACTTGTCGCAAAAGCGTATCTTCAACGAGAACCCCATCAATTTCAGCAATGTGCTGCGCCAAATGTACAACCTGGCGCTGCAGGGCTCGGTGCTCAACTTCATTTATTACCGCGCCCTGGCTTTCAGCGCGAGCAATTTCCTGCAATTTCACGGCGTGATGCTGAAGTCCTGGCTGCTGCTGCGCGCCAACGAGCTGCTGGGGCAGAATCTGCTGGTGGTCGGCAGCAAAGGCTTCTTGGCCGAGTCGGTCATCGGGCGCAACGCCATCGATTCTTTTGTGCTGCCGGTCTTTGACGGACATTACACCATCAACACGCTGATGACCGCCAAGCATGCCCGACGTTACCTGGGCGCAAGCCGCCGCGCCGATGTCGAGCAACGGATGGGGACGCTTCATCACGGCATCGACTCTGCGCGCTCGGGCGACCCAATCCGCGCCAACAGCCGCCGACTGCGCAATCCCGACTTCTTTGACTATGCCCGCTACATTGAAGACCTGGCGCTGCCCATCTCGTTGGATGCGCATGGAATCGTGCGCGCAATGACCCAGCTGCACGAAGAATTGCAAAGTCGAGAGCTGATGACCGACCCCGAGCACCGCTACAAGCTGGGCGCTTTGCTGCATTGGATGGAGGCGCTGCTGGCGGCTTGCGAATTGTGGAAAGCCACCGACGAGCCGCACTTCCTCAACGCCGTGGTCATGCAGCACAACGCCTTCGTCAATCAGTTCAACCAGGTCATCAGCGAAAGCGCCTTGACGACGCCCTTCCTGCGTCAGCTGCGCCAAGAGCCGCTGCAAATCGACGAAGAGCCGCGCGCCTTTCTGCTGCGTCTGTACGAGCGCGCTCAGAATATCGCCATAGAGACCCCCCTCGGTCCCCCCGAAAAGTCGGGGAAAGGCAACCCCCCTCGGTCCCCCCGAAAAGTCGGGGAAAGGCAACCCCCCTCGGTCCCCCCGAAAAGTCGGGGGGAGGCAACCCCCCTCGGTCCCCCCGAAAAGTCGGGGGGAGGCATAGCGAGCGCGGATTCTGACGATGGCCCCGAGGGTTCATTGCGCTTCCCCCTGACCTGTCGGGGGGATTGAGGGGGGTTAAAAGGAGGGACATGGTGTCGGCAAATCGCAATCTGCACGCGGCGCAAAAAGCAAAAAAAGACGAGTTTTATACGCAGCTGTCCGACATCGAAAACGAATTGCGCCATTATACGCAGCACTTTCGCGGCAAGGTCGTCTATTGCAACTGCGATGACCCCAGAGTCAGCAACTTCTTCAAATACTTCTCGCTGAACTTTCGCACGCTGGGACTCAAGAAGCTCATCACCACCTGCTACAAAAACCAGCAATCCGACTTGTTCAGCCAGCACGATGCGCAGCAGGCGATAACCCTGGAATACGATGGCACAGAAAACGAGACGGGACTGCCTTCAGTGGAAGACATCGGCATACATCAGCTTGAGGGCGATGGCGACTTCCGCAGCTACGAATGTATCGAGCTACTGAAACAAGCGGATATTGTGGTCACGAATCCGCCCTTTTCGCTCTTCCGCGAGTATGTGGCGCAGTTGATTGAGTATGATAAAAAGTTTCTGATCATTGGACACCAGAATGCCATAACCTATAAGGAGATCTTTCCCCTCATCAGAGACAACAAGCTGTGGCTCGGTATCACACCGCGCGGTAAAGACATGCTGTTTGATGTGCCAAAGGACTATGCAGAGGAACTGGTCGCCACCAAGAAAGAGGGAAGCGCCTACAGGGTTGTGAATGGTGTAGTTATGGGCAGGTTGGGAAGCGCCGCCTGGTACACCAACCTTGATTACCGCCAACGACACGAAGAACTGATTCTCTACAAAAGATACAAGCCAGAAGAATATCCGCATTACGACAACTACGATGCGATTGAGGTGTCAAAGGTCGCAGACATTCCAATGGATTGGGATGAAGCGATGGGCGTGCCGATTACCTTTTTGAACAAGTACAACCCTGATCAGTTTGAGATTGTGAACGCCAACGATATTCGGCTACATGACGGCGTGCCTGTGAAGAAACACGGCTTGATAAAGGACAAGGACGGCGCGATAAACGGTAAACCCAAGTATGTTCGGCTGGTCATTCGGCACAGAGTGAGAGACAGGTAGCCAGAAAGGAGGATGCAAATGGATAAGAAGACCACTTTGAAGGGGATGTGGTGGGTCAAGGGAAACGAAGATGACAAGTTTATAGGCAACTTGACCTGCGGTGCAGGGTATGCCCCAATACTGGAGATTTTTCCGAAGGAGTATGACTTTGGCTCACCAAAAGTGCCAAATGGTTCTACACTCTACGGGGATGTGTTTGACGATTCCAGGAAAGTACGGGCGGTCACGCTGTTGGAATGTACCTCAAGCGACAGTTGGGGTAGTTTGGAAGTAGGTGCTTTCCTTTACAGTCAACGATTTGTACATGCAGACTGCGTTGCCATAGGTATGCTGCTTGATGATGATGAGATAGCGCAAGTACAAGCTCCACAAGAAATATATTTGACTTGTCCGGGTTTAGATGAATACAGCTATGCTCATACAGTAGAATATGTATGGAAAGACAACATTCCACCTGGCCGCGCTTACCGCACCAATGATCTTGAAAGAATTGTGTATACTCAGCCAGAACCCATCGTGATAGAAATCGATATCGGAACAATCACAATATCACTAGGACAATCAAGCACACCTAGAGACATATCATCACGTTATCTCATTCACATCAATCTGCCGAACCCTACACCAAAGGACGAGGTCAAGTTCTTGATTTACTCACAGTTCTTATCGTTTCTTTCAATAATGACCGGACGGAGAGAATATATCGCAAAACATCGGCTTAGAATTGACTCGAATCAAACTAGATCTGGTTCATTGAGTATAGAACTTAACTACGGGCATCTTGCTCACTCGACGCAAGAAACAGAGTATTCCATACTGCAAACGCTCTTGTTTGGCAGCGAAGAGAATATGAGTAAGTTCGCAACTTTGTTTCCAAAGTGGCGCGAGAACTTCAAATTTGTCGAAGGCTTAGCTTTCCACTATATGCAGATGATTGAGCAACCCACGAGAACCAGCTTACTACAGGCTTTCTCTCACATTGAAACTTATGTACTGGAAAGACTATTGGAAAAGCACAAGAAAGGTATGGCTGGCATCTTGAGTGAAGTCATCCGTGCCAACGCCGACTATTTTTCATGCAGTAACGTCTATGCTCAACATTTCCCGACAGACAGAGTAGACCATATAGCCACCCAGCTTGCGAACTTTCGCCACAAAGGCATACATCTAAAAAGCGACAAAGAATGTATATTCACCCCTGCAGAAGTCTATGCATACATCAACCTGATATTACGTTCGATTTTCCTAGTTGAAATGGAATATCCTTCTGAAGATATTGATAATGTAATACAACATTGGTATTTATGGAATCAGATAAAGGAGAAATGACACATTAAAATACAACTCCACGAAATCACAGTGCGCGACCTCGTCGCTGGCTACCAAGACGATGGCGATGGCGGCGTGGTCGGCTACGGCGGCAAGCTGGACATCCGCCCGCCCTACCAGCGTAGGGAAGCCTTGAAGTATGAACCAATTATGGTAACATAATGATGTGTTCAATCAGTGTCGAGGCAACAGGCAATGCAAGCCACACACTTGGTTATAAGTATTGAGGGTGCCTTAGCGATTGCTGTGGCAATTTTAGGTGGCGCATTTGGCATCTATAGAGCGTCTGCCAATGCCCACGCTGAAATCAGATCAATCCTCGCTGCGCACTCGGAGAAGTACAACACCATAAACGAGCAATTCAACACCATAAACGAGCAATTCAACACCGTAAACGAGCAATTCAACACCGTAAATGAGCGATTCAACACTGTTCAGACACAGATTCAGTCCGTTGAAGACAAGGTGGACCGACTGCGGGAAGACAAGTAATACCCGATAAGGACCCGCTTGCCGCTGGTATCCCGACATAGCCAGAGCAAGCCTGCACATCACGATTCCCCGCTACAGGCTGCCGCTATGAAAATCCAACTGCACGAAATCACCATCCGCGAACTCGTCGCCGGCTACCGGGACGATGGCGATGGCGGCGTGGTCGGCTACGGCGGCAAGCTCGATATTCGCCCGCCCTTCCAGCGCGAGTTCATCTACAAAGAGAAAGAGCGCAACGCCGTCATCGACTCCGTGCTGAAGGGCTTCCCTTTGAATGTCATGTACTGGTCGGCGCGCGAGGACGGCGCATACGAGATCATTGACGGGCAGCAGCGCACCATTTCCATCGCGCAGTATGTGGCGGAAAAACCGGGCTTCTCTTTCAATGATCTGTATTTTGACAACCTGGCCCGCGACATCAAAGACAAAATACTCGATTACAAGCTGATGGTCTATGTCTGCAGCGGCACGGACAGCGAGCGGCTCGACTGGTTCAGAATCATCAATATCGCTGGGGTGAAGCTGACCGAGCAGGAGCTGCGCAACGCCGTCTATGCGGGACCCTGGGTGACCGATGCCAAGCGCTATTTCAGTCGTCGTGGCGGGTCTGCCTATCAGCTCGGCGGCGATTACCTTAGCGGCTCCGCGAATCGCCAGGAATACCTGGAAACGGCGATCAAGTGGATCAGCGATGGCAACATTGAAGAATACATGGGGCGGCAGCAGCATGAGGCCAGCGCCGAGCCGCTCTGGGACTACTTTCGGGCGGTGATAGACTGGGTGAAGGTGACCTTTACCGTCTATCGCAAGCCGATGAAGGGCGTCGATTGGGGCGGATTATACAATTGCTGCAAAGACGCCGACTTGGACGCGGCTGCAATCGAGATCGAAACCGCCCGCCTCATCCTCGATGATGATGTGACGAATCAGAAAGGGATCTATCCCTACATTCTTACGGATGACGAGAAGCATCTGAATATCCGCGCCTTCACGGCTGGCATGAAGCAGCGCGTCTATGAGAAACAAGCGGGCCTCTGCGCTGTCTGCGGCGAGGAATTCACGCTACGCCAAATGGAAGCCGACCACATCGCGCCCTGGTCGGCAGGCGGCAAGACTGTCGAAGACAACTGCCAGATGCTCTGCAAAAAGTGCAACCGAGAGAAAGCAGCCAAATGACGAATGAAGCTATGCGCCTCTGTGGCAGAATCTTCGCCGAATCCTTCCCCCCGACTTTTCGGGGGGACCGAGGGGGGTTTGCGCCTCCCCCGACTTTTCGGGGGGACCGAGGGGGGTTTGCGCCTCCCCCCGACTTTTCGGGGGGACCGAGGGGGGTTGAGTAATGGACACCGTGAAAGACCCGCAGTTCGGCGATATCCTGGATTATGAGCGGCTGCGCGCCGGCATGATGGATGTGCTGGACAATGTCTACCCCACCTTCAATTTGATGGGCTCGATGCTGGCCGCCACGCGCCACTTCCAAAACGACCCCAATTATATGACCGCCTGCGCCGCCAGCGGCCTGGCTTATATGATGCTGGTCGCCGCCGAAGAATATGAACTGGCTGCCCGGCTAAAAGGCAAAATCTTCACCCTGGCCTGGACAGAAGAGCACACCGGCACCGACCTGCTGAGCATCCGCAGTCGCGCTACGCCCCTGCCCGATGACAGCAGCGGCAAGCAGTATCACATCCAGGGGCAGAAGTGGCTCATCAACAATTCCTGGCACGCCGATTATCACTCGGTGCTGGCCAAGGTCGACCCCTCCGCCAGCGGTCCGCGCTCGATTTCTCTCTTCGCCATGCCGCACAGCAGCACCAAAAACTGGCAGCGGCTCGAGACGCATGTGCTCAAGACCATGGTGCTGACGAAATACGACATCGATGGTCCCGCCACGTTGATCGGTCAAGAAGGCCGCGGGCTGGAGATCTTGCAGCGCATGGCTTTGCCGTCAAAGTACCACTGCGCCTACATGGGCGTGAAAATGGTCGATGATTCGCTGCCAGCCGCCATCGAGCACTTGTCGCGAAAGACCATTTTCAACAGCAATCCCATCCAGTTCAGCAATGTTTTTCGCCAACTCTACAATTTGGCGCAGCAAGCGGCGCTGATCAATTTCGCTTTCTTCCGCGCGCTGGCATTCAGCGACAGCCCATTCTTGCAATTTCATGGCATCATGCTGAAGTCCTGGCTGTTGTTGAAGTGCAACGAGATTTTGTCGCAGAATCTGCTGGTGACGGGCAGCAAAGGCTTTTTGAAGCAGTCCAACATCGGCGGCAACGCCATCGATTCCTTCGTATATCCCGTTTTTGATGGGCATTACACGCTCAATACGCTGCTGACCTACAAGCATACGCGGCGCTACCTGACCGCGAAAAGCCAGGGCGATATCGAGGCGCGCATACGCACCCTGCGCGAAAATGCCTACCTGCCCCGCGAAGGCAAGCAGATCCTCAACAACAGCCGCGAGACGCGCCACCCGCCTTTCTTTGATTATGCCGACTACATCGCGCGCTGCCGCCTGCCCATCCCGCTGGATGCCAGCCGACTCGTGGCGGCCAGCCGCGACCTGCTGGAAGCCATCTCGCGCCGCGGCGACTCCAACGAACCCGAATACCGCTACAAAATCGGCATGCTGGTGCACAACCTGGAAGCGCTGCTGGCGGCGGTCGAGCTGTGCAAGGCGACCGGCAACGATGACTATCTGAATGCCGCGCTGATGCAATACAACGAAACTGGCAAGCTGCTCAACCGCATCATCAGCGAGGGCGCTTTTGCTATCGACTTCGTCGAGCCTCTGCGCCTGCTGCCCCTGCCCAAGCCGGTCGATCCGCGCGAGTACCTGCTGCGCCTGCTGGATGTGAAAGGGCAGCTGCGCGCTTGATGGCGGAGAGACTTATACTTCCTTCGTTGAAACAGAAAACAGGAGACAGTACATGAAGCTCAAGACCATGTTTATGATCGGCTTGGCGCTGGTGGTCGGCGCTGTGGCGTCTGCGCAGGAATATGCCGTGCGCGTGAGACACAACACGAATCTGCGGGCGTCATACAGCCTGCAAAGCGTAGTCGTAGAAAAGGTCGGCACGGGAACAATCCTGGATGTGACGGGCAGCTTCAATCGCTGGCTGGAGGTCGAGCGCGGCGGCAATACTGTGTGGATGGCCGACTGGGTGCCCATGACCCGCGTCGACAGCGCTCCCGCTCCCGCCGTGGACAACTGCTGCTTTGTCGACCGCCAGTGTGCATCCGAGGGCGAATGGACGGACGGTTATTGGGCTTACCAACGGAATGAATGCCCCGCGCCCGCTCCTGCGCAGCCAGAGACGCCGGCGCAATCGCCAGCTGGCTCGTCCGCCAATGTGGACAATTGCTGTTTTCTGGGTTGGCAATGTCAATCAAGCTATGACTGGATTGTTGGCTATGAATCCTACCAGAAGAACCAGTGCGAGCATGGCAGCCCAGAAAAAGCGGCATCTTCATCTTTTGACGCCAAGGTGAATGCCGCATTGAACTTGTTGAAAACGCGGGCGCCGCACTGGTATCACTACACGATCAATGCCTTGTCGACAATCCGCGAAGTGCCTGGCAACAAAATCAGAGTAAGCAACATCACTGGCGAAACTAGATGGGGATCGAACACCCATGTGGTCAAATCCGGAGGAATCGCGACTGTAGCTGCCTTGCTCGTGCACGAAGCTTGCCATGTCCAGAGGCGGCGAGCCGGACGAGTTCCTGGTGGCGTGGAAGGGGAAAGCGCGTGCGTAACCATAGAAATTGAAGTACTGAGACTCCTCGGCGGATCCAACTCGCGGCTCTCATTACTGAAACACAGTTTGGCCAACATCCACAATCCAGCGGTTCAGTGGTGGCATGATTAGATAGATCGCGCGGACGCGGCAGACACAAACAGGACACCATGAGCGAACTCAGCAACCTCATTTCCGACCTGGTCGCCATCGACTCGGTCAACCCCGGCCTCGTGCCGGGCGGCGCGGGCGAAGCGCAGATGGCCGACTATGTTGCCGCTTGGGGACGGGCCAACCAACTGGAAGTCGCGGTCCAAGCGACTGTGCCGGGCCGACCGAATGTCATCCTGCGCGCGCCGGGCGGTGGCGGCGGCAAGTCGCTGATGCTCAATGCGCATACCGACACGGTGGGCGTGGCCGGCATGGACGCGCCATTTTCGCCCGTGATTCGCGAAGGACGGCTTTATGGGCGCGGCGCATACGACATGAAAAGCGGGCTGGCGGCTGCAATGCTGGCGCTCAAGGCGACGCAATCCATGCAGCTGCGCGGCGATGTGCTGCTGAGCGCTGTTGCAGACGAAGAATATGGCAGCATCGGCACAGAAGCGCTGCTGGCAGACTGGACGAGTTGGTCCGCCGATGCCGTGCTGATCGCCGAGCCGACCGCGCTGGATATCAGCATCGCCCATCGCGGTTTCGTCTGGCTGGAAATCGAAACGCAGGGCGTGGCGGCGCATGGCTCCCTGCCCGAGCAAGGCATTGATGCCATCGCCAAAATGGGCAGTGTCCTGGTGGAGTTGGCTGCGCTGGATCGACAGTTGCGCGCCAAGCCGACTCACGAGCTGCTGGGCAGCGGCTCTTTGCACGCGTCGTTGATCCAGGGCGGCGAAGAGATTTCAATGTATCCCGCTTTTTGCAAGCTGCTGGTCGAGCGGCGCACCATCCCTGGCGAGGGCGATGCCCATGTGCTGGCGCAAGCGCAACGCATCCTGGACGACTGCGCTGCCGCCGACAGCGAATTCCAAGCGGGCGTCCAGGCGACCTTCTCGCGTCCGCCCTATGCCATTGACGCGGCGCATCCGCTGGTGCGACAACTGCAAAAGGTGGCGACTGCGCACTTGGGACGACAGCCAGCGCTCATCGGCAGCAGTTGGTGGATGGATTCGGCGCTGTTTGCGGCGGCTGGCCTGCCTACGGTCGTGTTGGGTCCGGCCGGGGCTGGCGCGCATGCCCGCGAAGAATGGGTAGATCTGGAGTCGGTCGCGCAATGCCAGGCAATGTATACGCAGTTGGCGGCGGCTTTCTGCGCTTGAGGCGCGCGACCCAATGGCTCGCCCCTACAGCACCCCCGACCTGTCAATAAATTTCGCGCGCTTTGCCCCCCCCGACTATATTCTGGGGGACCGAGGGGGTCATTGCGCGCGACAACAAGGTACAATCGTGCCCAAATCCACAAACACAGACCTGCGAGCCAGCCCATGAACAGCATCCCCACTTTCGAGCGCATCAACCGCAGTCTGCTCGACCGTCTGCGCGATATTGGCGCGGCGACCATCGCGGGAAGCCTGGCGCGAGAAGGCATCCGCAACCCGCACATGGTCGGCTTGCTGGCGCACAATCCCGGCAAGCGCGTCTGCGGACAAACCGTCACCCTGCAATTCATGCCCAAACGCGAAGATGTGCATTGGGGCGATGAATACAGCTTCGCCCCCGAACGCGAGCTGCACCGCCAAGCAATCATGGCAGCAGCGCCCGGCGATGTGGTGGTGGTCGATGCCCGCGGCAGCTTGCAAAGCGGCGTCTTTGGCGAAATGATGCTCACCTCGTTCAAAGCGCGCGGCGGCGAAGGCATTGTCATCGATGGCTGTATCCGTGATTTTCCCGAAGTGCAGCAGCTGGATCTGGGCATGTGGTTGCGGGGTGTTACGCCCAACTTTCACACACAGACCGAGATCTTTCCGCATGCCGTCAATGTGCCGATCGCCTGCGCCGATGTCTTCGTGATGCCCGGCGATGTTATCGTGGCGGACGACGATGGCGCGGTGCTCGTGCCGGCGGCGCTAGCGGCGAAAATGGCCGATATCGCCACTGAAAAGACCGAATGGGAAATCTTCTCGCGCCTCAAGCTGGAAGAAGGCGGGCAGTTGGACAAGTATTATCCGCTCAATGACGAAGCGCGGCTGGAATACGAAGCTTGGCTGCGCGAGCAGTCATAGACGCATGTCCGAAGCCGCATTAGCGCTCAGCCTGTTCTTTCATATCGGGGCGACTGTCATCTGGATCGGCGGCATCCTGCTCATCACCTTCTTCGTCGTGCCCGAATTGAATCGCGTCCTCGAAGGTCAGCCCGCCCTGGCTGCTGTGCTGCGCCGGCTGCGCAAACGTTTCATGCCCTTGGGCAATCTGGCGCTGGCAACGCTCATCGTCACCGGTCTGCTGCAAATGTCGACGGACCCGAATTACGAGGGCTTGCTGCGTTTCAGCAATCGCTGGAGTCAGGCGCTCGTAATCAAGCACCTGCTGATCATTGTCCTTGCGCTGGTTGGCGCGGCGCTGCAGCTTGGCGTGCTGCCGGCTTTGGAACGCGCCAGCCTGCTGATAGAACGCGACCTGGGCGACGCCCAAGACATGGCGCGCCTGCAAACGCGTGAACAGCGGTTGACCCTGTTGATGGTCGCGCTGGCTATGTTGATCTTGGCGGTGAGCGCTTGGCTGACCGCGATTTGACCGCTGGCTTTCGCGACGAAGACAAGTGCGCCAGGACCGCCTGAAAACAAAAACCGCCCGGCAAAACCGAGCGGCTGTCAAGATCACGAGTCGCCGATATCAGCGCGTATAGCAAGCAAGGCTTATGCCTTCCGTCAAATGCAGCAAATCCGGGTCGCAGCGCTCTGTACGCCAAGCGCTTACTTTCCCCCGAATATCATTCAGGTCATCTCCCTCTGGCAAATCCTCGACTGTCCGGTATGTAGGTAGATCATTGTTTTGCTGTGGCTGCCCCTGTGTCTGCGGCGAATAACGCGGCGCCTCTTTCTCAGGCCTCAACTGCGGATATTCCTCAACCTCTATTATCACTATCGGTTGTGGCGGCTGCTGTCCCTGCTGTCCCTGCTGTCCTTGCTGTGGTTGCTGTCCTTGCTGTGGTTGCTGTCCCTGCTGCGGCGACTGTCCTTGCTGCGGCGACTGTCCTTGCTGTACTGGCTCCGTCTGCTGTAGCGGCTTTGCCCCCAATTCCTTCAAGATTTCACGCATTGCCGGCCGCAAGTGCGACCGATTAGACCATGTCCACTCCCAACCATGCTTGAAGACATAATAACCAGCCGTGTAATGGTCATCCGTGCTGCAGAGCCCTGCCCAGCCGCCTGACTGACGAGAGATCTGGCAAGCGTTATCTATCACCGTGCTTTGTTCCGCCGCCGCCGCCACACCGGTCATCGTCAGCAACAACAACACAATTGCGATTATCCTTGCCTGCATGATGATCTCCTTCTCCGAAAAGTGAATAATGCCCGCTGTATAATCGAAAGTAATCAACAAATTAGAGCGGAATTAGTTTGTAGACTGACGGAGAAAATACCGCTTGCTCCCACAGACCCCGGTAGCTAGCGCCAAGACTCCCCGCGGGCAGAGGCATGCCAGCTCATGGACTTTGAGAACGGGATGTAACTGGAATAGCGAGGCGAAACTCGCGTAACGCGGCGTTATCGCGCAGTTTGCGGGGGGGG